>Ga0209347_1000613_pt1 | contig 82792 bp, 72 predicted proteins | sample AutmiccommuBRH23_FD_187382 | JGI IMG/M metagenome (GOLD analysis project Ga0209347, IMG submission 187382) | Deep subsurface microbial communities from Mt. Terri, Switzerland - Autotrophic microbial communities BRH/23 (SPAdes) (version 2) | ecosystem: Environmental > Aquatic > Deep subsurface >...
TAAGTCTCCTGTGGAGACTTACGCCGAAGGCGCTGTACCATAGACGAATACTTGTGCGCCGTAGGATGGACTCTACCTCCTTCGCCGCTAGGTATTCCTATGGGGAAAGGCGGCTCGGCGAAACCCTCCACTGGAGGCTTTCGTCACCGAAGCAGAATAAGGTGTACCACTCCCACTTGTAGAAGTGGGAGTCTTACGATTTGGATAAAGCAGAGGTTTTTAAACATGTGTCGGTTAATACTCATTAAAGGAGTAGCAAAATGAACCTAGATCAAATAGCCGCTGCTGGTCGAATGATTGAATTAAGATCCGGACAAGTTCTATTTCATGAAGGAGATGAAGGTCATGAGATGTTTCTTGTTTTAGAAGGAGCCATCGAAATCTCAATTGAACAGGAAGCAAAATTAATAGTAATTGCTAAATTGAGCGTCGGTGATTTTTTCGGCGAAATGTCACTGCTCGACGGGTTGCCACGAAGCGGTACAGCTCAAACAAAAGGAGCTACCAAGCTTGTTGCATTTAATCAAGTCAACTTTCGTTACTTAATGCAGACTGACGGAGAATTAGCATGGCGAATAATGCGGGGGCTTTCTTCGCGAATCAGGGAGAAGAATCAAGAGATAGCTCAACGTTTAGGCAAGGATTTGCAATATATTTCAACTATATTGGACAAACGGGCACAAGAAATATCCATTGCAATTAAACAAATTGCTGCTGCGGCAGCTGAAATCGGTGATAATCAGGCCTTATTGGCAGAAAATATTATTGAAGTTAAGGAAGTTTCAAGAAAGATAACTGGGTTTCTGGAGTTTATCGGCAAGGTGGCAACAAAGACACGCATGTTGGGTTTAAACGCTTCAATCGAGGCATCAAGGGCTGGTGAATATGGCAGAGGGTTTGGTATAGTGTCACAAGAAATTAAAAAGTTATCGGATCTATCCAGTCATAATGCTGTTGAAATAGTCAAACTCACCCAGACTATTGAAACAAAGATGAAGATGGTAGGGAATTTCTCAGAAGACAGTACAAAAAAAAGTATGTTACAGGCATCTTCTACACAAGCAATTGTACCAGTTGTTAATGAACTAACTATACTCGCGGCAAATCTAAAGCAATTAGCTACAAATTTATGATAGAATTACAAGATCCTTGCTCATATGCGGCCTTGCATAAACCAGTAACAAGGTCTTCTTTTTTTATGGCCAATTTGGGCTTTGTGCACGAGATCAGATTCTGCGAAAACTGTGCAAGGGGCAGCAATGGGTGGGACTTGCCTCGCAAACGATTATTCCTGTATGGGGATTAACATCTGTCCTCGATTTTTTGTCGCCCGTGGAGAAAATTTGTCTTAAGAAAAATTATCATTAGGTATTGACACACCAGTAGTAAATGAAGATAATAAAAATATACACATTGTGTAATTGTACCAAATGTATATTAAATATTTACATTAAGATTGGTATGTTGTAAGGGAACAAATACAGAGGAGGCGTAGTGTGGAACCAAGAGATATACCGGTCGAAGGCAGGGTCGAAAGGAAGAAGAAGGCAACACAGCAAAAGATTATTAAAGTAGCGATGGATTTATTTCAAAGCCAGGGGTTTAACAATACAACTATGGAGCAGATAGCCGAAGAAGCTGATATTGCAAGGAAAACCCTGTACAATCACTTTCCTGTTAAGGAGGCTATTGTCGACGACTATGTCAGAGGCATTTCCAAAGAATTTACACAGCAGGCCTTGGCCACACTGCCTGACTTCCCTGATACAAGGTCGCGTCTGTTAAATACACTGGACAAAGTATATAAACAGGTGGAAATTAACCCGGAGCTTATAGGGATTAGCTTAGGCTTTCGTTTCAAAAACATGTCTCAGGGAGCAGGATACGAAAGCGGCGGTACCCATAGCCTGCTTGCCGAGATTATTAAGTTAGGCCAGGAGGCAGGTGAAATCAGGCAAGATATCTCGGCTAAACTGTTGGTCAAACAATTAGACTTTCTGCGCGGCTTTATTGTTATGGAGTGGTTGAATGACTCATCAAAGATAGAACTGCGCAAAGAGATAGCTAATATGGTCGATCTATTCCTAGAGGGGGCCAATTTCAGAGGAGGATCCAAGGTATAAGGCAGCACATGCAATGAATATTTTGAGGGGAGTTGTTTAAGTGATTAAATTCACAGACAAATACTTTTTAACGTGGGATGAAGCTTTCCTGTGTGGAGTACAAGAGGCCGGCGGGAAGGGTTGGAATTTGGGACGTCTGGCTCAGTACGGCTTTAAAATTCCCATGGGAGGGGTCCTTACTACCCGTGCTTACGATGAGTTTATCAAGCACAACAGCTTAGAGGACAGGGTTAAAAACATTTCCGAATCAGTAACTTTAGGAAACATAGAGGAACCTGGAAACCAGGACAAATTGAGTCAATTAAGGGAAAAAATCAAAGCGGGCTCTATACCTCAGCTTATCATGGAAGAATTAAGAACCATGCTCGACAGCCTGGGCATTCTTGAAAGACCAATGGCCGTAAGATCGTCCGCTTCAGCGGAAGATTCCGCAAAGGCATCCTTTGCGGGTATCCATGAATCTTTTCTAAATGTCCGTGGTTTGAGTAATATCCTTGAATCTATAAAAGGGTGTTATGCCTCATTGTGGTCGAATCAGGCTATAGTATACCGCAGAAAGTTAAATATCAGTGATGATGAGGTGTCTGCTGCAGTAGTAATAATGGAGATGGTGGTGGCCCAGGCTGCAGGAGTAGGTTTTACCTGCGACCCTCAGACCGGCCGCCAGGATATTTTACTTATCAATGCTAATTTTGGCCTGGGCGAAAGTGTTGTAGCTGGTACTGTGGAGCCGGATACATATTATCTGGAGGCCAGTCCATGGAGAGCAATACCTCAGTTAGTTGAACGGAAAACTGGGCGCAAAGAAGGATCGACCTGTCTTAAAGTGAATGGAGGAACTGAATTTGTTCGCACCACGGAATATTCTACCCGTCAGGTGTTGTCAGACGAGCAAATTGAAAAGCTGGGATTACTTCTATTAAGGGTTTTCGAAGCTCTGGGGGACTGTGATCAGCATCAGGATGTGGAGTGGGTTTTTAATGGTAAAGATTTTGTTATTGTCCAAGCCAGACCGGTAACTGCCTTACCCCGGAAGACGTTTGAGGCTTTAAAGAACCAACCGGATATTTGGTCCAACGGAAATTACAGGGATGCCGTGCCAATGGTCCTGTCGCCAAACATTCGGCGATTTGTAATTTGTACAATAAATGCAATTCTCAAATCTAATTATTCTCAAACTGGTTACCAACTGCCTGAAACTTTACAGTTTTCCAGGTTTTTCAATGGCCGTCTGTATTGTAATCTATCGGCGCTGCAATGGGCTATGTTTGATGCGATGGGGTCATTACCCCGTGACTTTAATGCTGGATGGGGAGGCCACCAGCCGGAAATTGAGCTAAAGGACCCCAAACCTTTTGAAGGGCTTATTGGCTTGAAACGAATAGAGCGTGGAAAAAAATACATAGAGTTAGTTAATGAGGCAACAAAGAATGCCTTGACAATTCATGCTCGGGTTATAGGTTCCATCAACGACCTAACAAAAGATGGATTTAAGCATTTATCAGCTAAGGATTTTATTCAACTGTATAACGATCTTGGTAAGATTTCCATAGGATTTGCTGGAGAGTTCTCCTTTTTAAGCGGATCGGCTTCTATTGCCATAGTGGGACTATTTGAAATCCTAATGGAATATTTCGCTTACAGGACCCCGATGATTATCAATGGCTTAATGGTTGGTGGAACGGCGGACATAACTAGCGCAGATCAGGGCTATAAACTTGTAGAATTAGCCGAAATTGCTCGCCAGGATAATGATGCTGTTCAATTTTTAACCGGCCCAGCCTTTGAGCCGATGAGCTGGGAAGTATTACCTGAAGGCTCACCTTTTAAGCTGGCCTTCCGTGAGTTTTTAAAAGAATACGGGCACCGGGCAGTCTACGAGCTTGATATCATTAACCCCAGGTGGAAGGAAGATCCTTCTTACCTGATGGACATTATACGTAGTACAATTAAAACTGCTGATCTGGCTAAATTGAAGGCAAAGCAAAAGGAAAAATTTGAACAAGCTTGGCGGGAAATTGAAAATAATGTGCCCTCTAGTATGCATAGTTCGATTAAGAAATTAATTAGGGAAGCTCAGGAAGGAGCTGCCGTGCGGGAAAAGACCAAATCAGTGCTGGCAGTTATGATAGAGGCTTACAGATTGCTAGCTCAGGAATTGGATTCGCGTTTCTGCGAACGGGGTATTATAGAAAAACAAGGCGATATTTACTTCTGTACCTGGCCTGAGCTGGTAACGATATTAATGGGCGAATGGGAAGGTGACGGGCTCCGGGCACTGGTTGCCGAACGAAAGATCTTCATGAGTGAAATGGAGACCATTGCACCGCCGGATATTATTATGGGAGATACTCCTAAGTATTCGGAGCCCGCTCCCAGGTCTTCCGGCAATTTTTTGGTAGGTGTTCCAGTTGCTGCTGGAAGAGCCTCTGGTACGGCCCGATTGATCTGTCATCCGAATGAAGGAAGTAGGTTGCAGCCAGGAGATGTGATGGTTGCACCATCAACCGATCCGGCTTGGACCCCGTTGTTCTTGAAGGCCAGTGCCATAATCATGGAAACGGGAGCTTTTCTATCCCACGGGGCCATCGTAGCCAGGGAATACGGGATTCCCGCAGTGGTGAATATACCTGGTGTCTTGCGAATCATTAAAGAGGGCTGGAAAGTTGATGTCGATGGGGATGAAGGTAAAATATTTCTACGTTAAAGATGTTAATGAGGCAATGTGTTCTGGTACGGGCTACACCCGTGAGGGCTGCTTCCGTCGACGGAAAACGATGGCCCAGATCGTCCAACCCCTTGCCAAACACCGCATAGCCGTTAGATTGCGAGGGATTATAAACTTGATTTAGTAAGGAATCCCATGATTACGGTAAAAGGTTTCCTGCAACTTCTAACTACTAAAGAGGAGTGTTCCAAGTACATTAACTATTTCACTCTTATGATTGAGGAATTGGATAGGGTGTAATCAAAAGACATGGACAAATTCGTCCATGTTTTTTGATGTTTTGGGCACATTCAAGACACATTATTATGTTACATTCGTCTCTGAGTTGTAAATTTTGAAAACGTCTTTTAAACTTGAATAATATTCTAGCGAATAGTGAAAATAACAAGACGATCAGGATAGAGGGAGAATCAATTGATTTAATCATGTAATCTTTTGAAAGAAGGTTTATCATGTTTCGAATTTTGGTTGTCGAGGATAATAAAAGCTTACTTATCTTAATGAGAGCTCGTTTGGAACTAGCAGGTTATAATGTTTTACAAGCTCAAAATGGTCAAGAAGCTCTCGATATTCTTGAAGAACAACAGGTCGATTTACTGATTAGTGATATTATGATGCCGCTTATGGATGGTTTTGAACTTATAGAAAACCTTAGAGAAGCAAATTTTAACCTGCCTATCTTAATGGTAACCGCTAAAGAGGGCTTTGAGAATAAGGAAAAAGGGTTTAGATTGGGCACTGACGATTATATGGTAAAGCCAATCGATATGAACGAGCTGATTTTGAGAGTAGCAGCGTTGTTAAGACGGGCTAAAATTACCAATGAGCATAAAATTGTGATAGGTGAAATCGTCCTAGATTATGACAAGTTGAGTATCAATGGGCCAGACCTTCAGCTTGAATTGCCCAAAAAAGAATTTCTGCTCCTGTTTAAATTGTTAAGCTATCCCAAGCGAATTTTTACAAGGCAGCAACTTATGTCGGAAATTTGGGGGCTGGATACGGATATTGATGAACGAACGGTGGACAGTCACATTAAAAAACTTCGTAAGAAGTTCGAAGACAGACCCGAGTTTAAAATCATCACGATTCGGGGACTTGGTTATAAGGCGGAGAGAATTCATGATTAAGAAATTGTCGAACTCAATTCGTGCCAAAGGGACCTTAATGGCCATCGGAATCTTGTTTTTCTCGTGTTTTGTTTCTTTTGCTCTGATGACTACTCTTTTTTTCTTAGTGTTCCATGATGACTTGAGTGTCAGAGAAGCTCATGCAGTGTTTGGAAGTTTAATGTTCGTAACCCTGATCTTATGTGTAGCATTGGGAGGTTCACTATTATACTTTGCTATTAGGAGAATTTCGGACCCAATTATTCGGATTAGCAATGCAGCAAAAGAGGTTGCTAAGGGTGATTTTTCAATGAAGCTGGACTATAAGAGTAATGATGAAATAGGCATCTTAGTGCAAAATTTCAACTTAATGACGACCGAACTCGGAAATATGGAATATCTCCGCAAAGATTTTATTAGCAGCGTATCCCATGAGCTCAAAACACCGATTGCGTCGATCCAAGGCTTTGCCGAAATGCTCCGAGATAAGGATTTATCGGATGAAACTATTCAAGTCTACACCAAGATTATCATTGATGAGACCAAGAGATTAAGCCATTTAAGTTCAAATATGCTCCGACTTTCTAAGCTGGACCATCAATTTATCCCAGAGTGCACGAAACCGTTTTCCTTAGATGAGCAGATTCGGAGGACACTTGTCCTTCTCGAGGAAAAGTGGTCTGGAAAAAACTTAGAACTGGACATAGATCTAGATGAAATCATTTTCATGGGTGACGAAGCCCTGATCCAACAGATATGGTTAAACTTAATTGAGAATGCGATCAAATTCTCTTTTGAATCTGGAACTATTTATATTCAAGCAAAAATAATTTCAAATATGGTAGTCGCCGAGATTAAGGATCAAGGTAAAGGTATCTCTAAACTTGATCAAGGACGAATCTTTGAAAAATTCTTTCAAGCGGATCGATCGCATTCCGAAGAGGGCAGCGGTCTTGGTCTAGCGATCGTTAAGAAGATAGTGGAAATCTATGCTGGAGAAATAGAGTATAACAGTGAAATAGGTCAAGGGACAACCTTTGTTGTTAAATTGCCCTTAAGAAATCAGTGAACTCGTTCAACTATAGTTGAACATCGAGACTTCGGTGACGTAAGTCTCCAGTGGAGACTTACGCCGTAGGCGCTGAACCCTTGAAAATACTTTCGCGCCGTAGGATGGAGTCTACCTCCTTCGCCGCCAAGTATTCCTATCAGGAAAGGGCGGCTCGGCGAAACCCTCCACCGGAGTCTACCCCCACCGAAGCGGAGTACGGGGTCACCACTCCCACTTATAGAAGTGGGAGTCTTTACGATTAGATAAATGGGGTCACATTGAGGGCATATTCTTGATGTATATATAGGGGGAGCGAAGTATACTTGAAAGGATTTGATGGTATGAAAAGGAAAATGTCTATCTTGGCTTCACTAGTGCTTATGTTGGCACTGATCACGTTTGTAAAACCAGTGCAAACGTTAGCACTGGAGGCTCTATCGATTTTTCGCGTCAACGATGTGAAAACACTTCAAATTACCCTTGCGGACCTGCAAGAAGGGATGCAAACTCTAACTAATCTGAAAGAAGATTTCAAAGGAAAGGAATCGGAACACAAGTCTCCGATCAACATTGTCTCACAACCACAACATGAAGTAAAAAAACTCAACAAGGCTGAAGAGTTTGAGGCGTTCAAACTTCGTTTGCCACGTGAATTAGTAGCTCAAACGCCTAAAATTTCAGCGATGGATTCTAGTAAAATGACGTTCACCTTCGATGTGGTGGCTTGTAATGAACTGTTGAAAGCACTTAAGAGTCCCAAACAGCTTTCTAACAATTTGCAAGATGTCGAAATGTCTATGGTATCTTCAGCTGCTGCCTACGCCAAGTATGATGATGTTCTATTCTTAGCGACCCAGAAATCCTATTTAGAGGCGCCACAAGCCGCAAAAAAAGAATTGCGAGATGTCATGTTAGATTTGCCGTTAATTCCGACGAATCTTCGCCAACAACTTGCTGTAATCAAGGAAGACAATTCGGACATCTATCTTCCTGTCCTAGTTGGATTCGGAAGAAAAGTCGATTTGGGTGGGGAAAATGGTTACATCTACACGTTGTCTGATTTAAAAGGACTTACTGAAACCATTCCTCAAGATATGGTCGCACCAGGATCCCATAGTCAAGCTCTTGAAGGCTTAAAGGCTGAGTCGCACGACGTAGCCATGGATGAAATGAGCAACAAAATGATTAGCAAATACGGTGAAGAAAAATTTGCGGCTCTGAAAGAAGCTCATAAAATGGCCTCAGAAGAAATGCCCAATATGGAGAACGCTTCTGTGCTGATTTGGACTAAAGATGGCAATTTGTATGGCTTAATTGGGGATAAAACGGATGTTGAGCTTGCCAAGATCGCTAGGAGTGTTCGTTAATGATCATCGAAACACATGCTCTGACTAAGAAATATGGCAATAAAACGGCATGTGACCAAATCAATCTGTCAGTCGACGCTGGGCAAGTTTATGGCTTCCTGGGTCGTAACGGCGCTGGGAAAAGTACGTGTATTAAGATGTTAACAGGTCTTGTATTTCCGACCTCCGGAAGCGGCACAGTCCTTGGTAGACCGCTTGGCGATGTTTCTGCGCGAGAAAAGATGGGTTACCTCCCTGAACTTTTCCGTTATCAAGATTGGATGACAGGTCTGGATTTACTAGCCTTTCACGCCCAATTAATCAAATTGAACCATAAGAAGGATCAAATTGGCAGGATCTTGAAGTTAGTAGGACTTGACGGGCAAGAAAACTACAAAGTAGGTTCGTATAGTAAAGGCATGCAACAACGCATCGGGTTAGCCTGTGCGTTGCTGTCTAATCCACAACTGATCTTTCTGGATGAGCCAACCTCTGCTCTCGATCCCATTGGTCGTAAAGATGTCCGAGAAATTATTGCTGCATTGAAAAATGAAGGAACAACTGTCTTTCTAAACAGTCATCTTTTGAGTGAAGTGGAAGCAGTTTGCGACAGTGTTACGTTTATACACAAAGGGTCAGTTGTTAAATCCGCCCGAATGGACGAGTTACTCATGACTAAAATCTTGTTAACAATCCGGGCCAAGGGCATAACGGAAGAATTGTTTTCAACGTTAAATAAACAACACGAATCATTGCAAAAACTAGCAGATGGCAGTCTAACCGTTTCTTTAAACGATCACGAGGAAATTCCTTCCCTGGTAGCTAGTCTCATCTCCAATGGTGTGACACTTTATGAGTTAACACCGCATCGAGAGACGCTTGAAACTGTGTTTATGCAGATTGTTGGGGAGGAGGGACAATCATCTTAGCAATACTAATCACAACGCTTAATGAAGCGATTCGTAAAAAAACGTTTATCGTCATGGGTATTGTCACTTTTTTGTACTTGGCATTTTGGACGATCATGCTTAATTATTTTCCCAACACCTCGGTGACTCATGGCATGGGAAATCAATTTAAGTCCTTTGCGATTCAAATGGTTACGAAAATGGGTTTTCAATTTTCTTCCATGTTAATAGCCCTGCTCACGATTATGCTTGGCTCGGGTGCCATTGCGTCTGAACTAGAGTCAGGACTTATTCAAGGGGTTCTCGCTCGTCCGATTCACCGCTATCAGTATATTCTTGGAAAACTTGGCGGATTGGTCGTTTTAGTTTGTACGTACGCAACCTTGCTGTTCTCATCAATTATGGTCATCGGAGCCTTATTTGGGCTCAGTACGATAACCAGTCTAACTTTCTCTCAAATCATGACAGGGTGGTTGCTCTATCTTTTGCTGCCAGTAGCAGTCCTTTGTCTAACCTTATTTGGATCGGTGTCTTTGAAAGCAGTGTCCAATGGAATCTTGATGATCTTTATTTACATTTTAGGGAATGTCGGTGGAATGGTCGAGATGATTGGGCAGTACGTGAATAACAACTCAGTCATTGGGACTGGAATTTTTATTAGCTTAGTTTCGCCTTTCCAAACGATTTATAATACAATGGAACGGATTATGGTTCCGAATTCTGAACTTGCAGCAAGTGCCATGTCTACTGCCAGTTTATCAGGTAGTGGCAAACCAGCAAGTCTATGGATGTTTGCCTACATTGCCATTTACATGCTTGGATTTGTGGCTTTAGCTATTCGCAAATTTTCTCGTAAAGATATCACTTAGAACAAGTGCTATAGTAAAATTATACGATAGGAAGCCAGATGAAGAGCTCGTTCACTGAAGAAAGAGTTAATGCGTTGGTTGAGAAGATAGGAATTCTCATACCAACGCATTTTTTTAAAGGAACGGCGCGAATTGCAGGAAAGAATATAGCTCGTGATATAACTATAGATCGAAAAAGGACTAGATTTTAGTGCTAATCAGCTGGTTGGGGGAATCATCGTAGTAACGGGTGTTTTATTGAGTGTAAGCAGTTAAATCGCCTCAGTGCTTAATTCAAAACCTTCGAGGTTTGCTGTTTCATCAATTTCAATCAGTAAGTAGCGCTTGCCATCTTTCTTGACTTGCTTAATGTTTTTGAGGTCTTGTGGACTTACGGAAATGCTCACTGTATTATTTTCGATTTTAATGGATTTTCCTGTAAAGTTAGGGACGATGTTTGATGCTTTAAACTCATACTTATCCGTCCCAGTGATTTTCAGGAAAGCTGTCTCTAAACTCTGAGTAGTTTCTACGCCGCTGGCTTGAAGAATCTTTTCCATATCCTTCAAGCCAACACAGGCGATTTCACTGCTTTCTTCTTCCTCATTGCGCATTAAAATGTAGTTCACGCTCTCATAGATGTTGGCTATCTTCTCAGCTTCAATCTCATTACCGACAACTTCTTGAACGATTTCTAGAAATTGAGCTTTTTCTGTTTGAGCAGTTGAATGGAGATCGCATTCTAAGACCTTTGCTAAAAACTCCAGGTTTGGGGTATTCGCTTTATTTGAGTAATAAACGACACAATTAACATCTGCGGAATTATCATTCCATGAGGGAAACATAAATCCGTCTAAGGGAGCAGTTAAGTTAATATTGACATCCATTGGAATATCAGCTTTAAACGCTTTACCTTCAAAATCAAATCTGAGGGCGGTTTTGGGGATTGTTACGGGATTAACGCATGCCATAAAAAATTTAAAGGAGAATACTTCGTCATCCAGGCCTGACTCATCTTCTCCTCTTTCCGTCCGCATCGGTTTAAAGACCTCACCTCGTAAAAAGGAAATCATAAAATCACTTGGATAATCACAGTTGTTGATAACTTTAAGCGCTATTTCCTCAGCTTGTTCGATAAAATTAGTGGCGTGGAGTGTATCAATTAATGCTTTTTGGCTAGGGTTTTGTCCCAATTTATTGTCCGAAAATTCAAGTTCAAATAGTTTGGAGTCAAGTTGCCCCGTTAGAAGCTTTTTAAAATTTTTGAGGTAAAGGTCTTGCTTCTCTGTCTCCATCCTGTCAAAATACTCTTTTTCAAACCCGATGATTTGCTTTATATCCCCTTTAACGTAAATGCCTACAACTTCTACGAGTTTTAATTTCGGATTATCTAATTTAAATTCTTTTCTAACACTTGAGACATCATTTTTCTTCATCACTTTATTCCTCCTCTAAGCTGCCTATCTAAAATAGCAAATTTCTTGGCTTATAGCAATAAAGTGAAGGTTAATAATATCTGGCGTTGGTTTTATGACATAAAAACTTCACTGTTCATCACTTTGTTCCAGGCAGACACGAAGTCATGTAAGAACTTATCTTGAAAATTGGTGAATTGGCTATAATTATTAAGCCATAACCTAACCTCTGCGGCTGTCAACTCTTTATCTTGATTATTCGATAAATGAGGAGTTGTTTCACTGGAAGTTCTGGGAATGAACAAGATACCCCATGAATAGGTATGGGAAGTTAAGGGCAAAAATGGATTATTGGTGAGTGCAAAAATAGATAATGGGGTAACGACTATGTTTTATCACGTAGCTAAATATTTAAGCATTATCAATGTCTGGATAATTGACGCACTTGATAGTGCTTTTTTTGATTACAATGCAAAATATGCAATATATAGTTTACATATTGCATTATATATTATATAATGCAATATAAGGAGGGGCGCTGTTTGAAGAATCTAAAATTGAAATCAGCAAGAGCTATTTTGGATATGTCTCAAGAGCAATTAGCAGAAGTAGTGGGAGTAACAAGACAGACGATCGGAATGATTGAAGCGGGTAAATTCAATCCATCATTACAGTTGTGTACCGCTATATGCAAAGCATTAGGTAAAACATTAGACGAAATTTTTTGGGAGGGGTAATAATGAAAGATGAAAGAATTGAACAGGCTAAGCTGAAAATAAGAAGTGAAATGGCAATTATTGTATTATGTGGTGTAGGTGTATCATTTTTAGTAAAAACTTTGGTTTTTAAAATGAATTTGCAGGAAAGTATGATAGAGTATTTAATTTTGATATTCTTCCCGCTCTATCAGTTTATAAGAATGCATATGCTAAAGGTAAGTATTTACAGCGAGCATGGAAAAAAGTCATCTATTAAGAATCTATTTGTAGCAATTGGAATTCTAGTGGTTGCATCAATAGTTCTAATTGTTAATTCGATCAAGACATCAGCAGTGTATGACTGGTATAGTCCAGTAATTTTCCTATTCATATTTATAGTCTTATTTGTAGCCATCTTTTTTATTACCAATAAGTTCAATTATTGCAGAGGTCATAAGTACGAAAAAGAATTTGATGACGATAAATAAAGCAGGATCTCGTTGGATTGGAGTAGGCCTGGAAAACATCGAGTCTTCGGTGGGGGACTCTACCCCCACCGAAGCAGAATAAGGTTTTCCACTCCCACTTGTAGAAGTGGGAGTCTTACGATTTGGATAAATGTCGAAACATATATCCGCTTCTCTGGCATCGTACAGGATGTTTGGTAAGGCCTAGGCATTAATACCTAGGCCAAAACCATTAGCAGGCTTAGCAAGGGAACAGTGGGTGGGGTGGTTTTGGGGGTTTAGGGCGTTTCAAAAATATTAACCATAGTTCCCCGATGATTATTAATAATAAGACAATGATGGTTATCAATGCTGCTAGTATCATATACTTCTCTCCTCTTTTGTTTTTGATGAGACTGCTAGTCTCTTGATGTATTCTATGCTGTATGTCCGCTGGATGTTCTTGGAAGATGTGGTTGTATGTTACGACATAACGCTTGTCGTTGTGATCGCGGTTGGATTAGGTAGATAAGGACGGGGTAAGAAAAAACCAGGCAGAAGCCTGGCCTTTGTAATAACTTACCTCCAGATCCATGGATACACTACTGGATAACAGCGAGTTATCCGAGGGAATTGACGATGATAGCAGCACCAACCCCAGCCCGAATACCACATAGAACTCCTCTCCTTTCATTACGGGATGACAGAAGAAAGGGATAATACAATATATTCAGCATGTCCGCAAATGGTTCCAGGGAGGGAAGATCGGATGATACGTAATGGACAAAGGGATAAGATTTGAATTAGGTCTCGTGTAGACCTTTGCGAATGAGTAAGCTGTCATGTATCATATCGGTCTCGTCGTAATTGGTCGCCGGAGGAAGACTTGCTTATTGCACAGTTGACCTATTATGCTCATCATGAGTAACTTGAAGCAAATACCTTGGAAGATTAAACTTACCTAAGGAAGCCCTTCTGCTTAATTGGTGGGAGGGTCTTTTTTTGCCATTATAAGGTTTAACATATTCTTCACACGAAGTTAATGGAATGGTAACAAATAAGGTTGAGTTACAATTCAGGTAAAAAGATGGTACAAATCCAATAAAAGCTCATATTATAAACAAAGAGAGCTTGGCATAAAGAGGGGTATCACTTTTATGTAAAGTGAATTAAAAATAGAGGGTGATTGAGTGAACCAAAAAACAGAATTAACTGGAACGGTAATATACCCAAATGATCCAGAGTACAAGCAGGCTCGGATGAACTGGAATCCATTCACCAACGCATTTCCTATAGTATTTGTTTTTGCGCAGCAAAAGGAAGACGTGGCAAATGCCGTCAAATGGGCTCGTGAGAATAATGTGCCTATTCGGATGCGAAGCGGCAGGCATGCTCTGGCAAAAGATTTTTCCCAGAAAAATGGTGGAATCGTAATAGATACCAGTCAAATGAGAAATGTCAGGCTGGATAAGACACAGGGAATCGCCACAGTTGAAGCAGGAATACGTGTAGGTCCGCTTGTGAAGATGCTTGCACTGGAGGGCATCCTGGCTCCCTTTGGGGACAGTTCCACTGTTGGTATAGGCGGAATAAGTACTGGCGGAGGGATTACGGTTATCCAGCGCACGACCGGACTGATTTCCGACAATATTCTGGCAGCCACTGTAGTTGATGCCAATGGTAAGATTTTACACGCCAGTGAAAACGAAAACCCGGACTTGCTTTGGGCCATTCGCGGAGGTGGAGGAGGTAACTTCGGTATCATAACCTCCTATACGTTTAAAATACGACCGGCTCCATTTCAAGTCGGAATATTTCAAATAATCTGGCCGTGGGAGCAGTTGGAAAGAGTTATCGATGTATGGCAAAGATGGTCTCCAACCGTTGACGAAAGACTGGGTACTATATTGGAGATAACTCCGAAAACGGATGGCCTGCTTCGATCACAAGGAATATTCCTTGGTCCCAAAGCAGAAATGGAGAATTTGATAACAACTTTGACAGATGTCGGATCTCCTATAAAGGTGTTTATAGATGAGGTTACCCTACCGGAAGCAATAGAATTCTGGGCTCCAGCTGAATCGCTGTTTGACACGCAGAATACTTCGTGGTCATCCACCTGGGTTGAGCAAATCCTGCCCCCAGAAGCAATTGAAGCAATCCGAAGTTTCCTGGAAAAAGCTAAAGGAAGCGAATCCGGTTTCTTCTTCCTAAACTCCGGAGGCGCAATGAACCGGGTACCTCCCCAGGATACAGCTTTTTTCTGGCGTAATACGAAATATTATATGGAATGGAATGCCGCATGGACTGAAGAATCTGAAACACAAAAGAATATTAAGCTTGTTGAACAGACCCGTATTCAACTGCAGCCCTTTGTAACCGGATCATACGTCAATGTACCTGATTTAAATATAAAAAATTACGGCCAGGAATATTACGGTGATAATTTTGCCCGGCTCCAGAAAGTTAAAGCGCAATATGACCCAGAAAATGTTTTCAACTTCGTACAGAGTATTCCTCCGGCTCCAGTCTGTGATCACAGGCATAAAAATTAAGATATGGTTTCCTTAAAGCTGCATGCCTTCGGTTTGCAGCTTTATTATTTTCTTCATTCAAAACTAATCTCTGAAATTGTTGGAATCTCAGAGGTAGTGATAAGGGAAAATTAGGCGACACAATAATATTAAGCAGGAATACAATGATAAATGTCGAAACATATATAATAAAAGAAAATTAAGAGATAGCTGAAATAATAGACGCCTCAAAGTAATTGAATTCTAAGACTGGTTACCAATATAAATTTGTAACCAGTCTATTTTTTTGTAAAGGCATCAGTAAAAGGTTTACCATGTACACCGACAAGTTTAGAATCGACGTACCGTCCAACATCTTATTGTCTTGCGGCGGTGTTAAAGTAAAACTTAGGGTTTACAACAAAAGATGAAGCAAAAAAGGACTATCGAGATTTCTATGGAAAACCCTACTTCGAAGATGTAGGTGCAGATTAGGAATTATTTTTTAATCAAGAAGGAGATTTTACTATGAATTATTTAGAGTTTAAAGACGTGCTAAGTATCACAAAAAATTTCAGGGAGGAACAAAATGAATATTAAAGACCGTTCAACGTTTACCATCTACGCAAGTTTTAGTTTGATCGTCATGTTTTTCTCCCTATATCCACCCGTTAGCTTTATTTTAGCAGGTTCAAAAACTACCCTAGCGAATATAGTGACTCTCGTTTTGTTTTTTATTTTTATGGCAAGCTTGTCCTTCTTTTCTTTACGGGTGTTCAACAAATCTAGTCAACAAAATCTCAAAGCATTTGAGGATGTATTCCAAAGCCTCAATTCAATTGAAACGGATGATAGACAAGAAGAATTTCATAAAGTTAAGAGTATATTGAAGAATTCTTTGCTCAAAAGTGTATGGTCGAAATATGAGAAGACTATTCGGAGAATCAATGATGGTAGAAGCAACGAGGGAGAAATAAGACAAAAGTTTTATGCGAGTGTAGAAGCTAGTTACTTTTTTAATGAGGATGTAGTCTATAGCAATTTAGCTTTTTATAAATTCATCAGCTATGTACCTCAGCTATTAACCGCTCTAGGCATCTTTGGGACCTTCCTTGGTCTGGTGATTGGACTGATCGGTGTCGATTTCCAAAATACGGCGAATACAAAAAGTAGTATAGAACTCCTTCTCAACGGAGTCCAAATTGCCTTTAGAACCAGTATTTATGGGCTTGCTTTCTCTTTATTATTAACAGTTTTTCAAAAAATGATGTTAGGAAAGCAAGAAGCCAAGATTTGCAAAATATGTGACCAAATAGACCAGATATTTCCCATGAATACGCAGGCTGATGGAGTCAATCAATTGTATGTCGAACTTGAGAAACAAACAGCCTCGATTCAGAAAATGGGAACTGAAATTGCTGAAGCAGTAGGTAATAAATTTGATCTATCATTGCAAAATACCCTAGGGCCAACTCTTGAAAAATTCGCTGAAACTACGGAAAAACTTTTCGAGACAGTTAATAATAGTAATCACTCGACAGTATCCTCCATTGTCGAAAATATTGGTTCGATTATTTCTAGCACCGCCGGTAAGGAATTAGAACGTCTTGAGAGTTCGATAGGCAGCTTAACCGAACGCAATGAGGGCTTGTTATCCGAATTTGAAAAGACGATTCAGACCTTACAGTCCCTCATTCACACCCAGGAGTCTGTAATTACGGAAACAAATCAGTCGACCAATAATGCAAAGCAACTTAATGAAAGTATCTTTTCCGTGACGGACGAGCTAGCAACGATTATCAGCGGGTTGAACAATTTTACAAGTGAACAACAGACTTCCTACAAGGATTATTCTGAGCTGGTTAATAATGTCAGAGAGAGCCTCGAACAGCAGGACAAATCGGCTTCCCTCTTCAAGGATACCATCCAGCAGACTGTCTATGCTGCAGAGATGCAGAAACAAGCAGGGGAGAGGTTTACAAATGTGGTTAGCAAACTCGATGAGTTTAGCAGAAGCTTCCAAGAGACTTTGACTGGTATGAAAAATGGCACAACGACGTTTGTGGAAGCAAGCGAAACGGTCTGTAATAAATTTGATACGACCATCTCACGACTCGGAGAGACCCACGAGGACATTAGTTTATCTATTAAGGGGTTGTCCTCTGGTCTTAACGAATCAATCGCTAACCTTAATGGTATTGTCTCAGGAGATTTTCAAAAGATAAGTTCCAGATCCGCAGATATCGCAGAGAAATTAGAGGGTTTTGGAGTTAAGGCGGATCGATTAGTCGATCAGCTGACGTCGTTTACAGACACCAACAATAAGGCAGTACAATTATGGGGAGATTATAAGGAGAGCTTCGAAGCTCTGAATGGAGAAATCAGCAAAGGAGTAGAAGATTATCAAGCGAATATTAGTTTAGGGTTGCAAAATCTATTTAAAGATTATGATGAACATATTTCCAAAGTACTCGGTGACTTTAAATCGACGATTGAAAGTTTCGATTCATCGATAGGGGAGCTTACGGACATCTTAGCCGCTCAGAACTTAGAGGTAAGCCAAAAACATACATCAAAGATCATTCAGGATTTTAATACTGTTTTGTACAAATTTGGTGGGAAGATGGACGAACTCAAAGCGGTATATCAAGAGGCTACGGCAGTTAGGATGACTGGTAAATGATCATTAAACGCCTGAAAAGAAACAAAAAACAAGATAATGATATATCCTACTGGGAGTCCTTCAGTGATCTAATGTCTAGCCTTCTTATTATCTTCTTACTTGTTTCTGTCTATATGCTGCTTGACTATAAAACGGCAGCAGATCAAGCCGCTAAAATAAGTAATGAGTTAAAAGATACAAAATCCCAATTGGAAAAATTCACTTCCTTAAATGATGACATTATTAAAAAAATTAAGGCTGAATTCGGAGATTCTCTCTATGTGGATGATACAGGGACTTTGACCTTACAAAGTGATTTATTATTTGACACGGGTAAAAGTGAGCTGAAGCCTGCAGGTAAGGAATTTATCCGTAAGAATATGCCCCGTTACTTCGGCATTTTAATGGGCGACCCTGAAATCAAGAAGAATATTGCTAAGATTATCATTGAAGGGTACACGGACGATCAAGGGGACTATCATTACGGATTGGATCTCAGCCATGAGCGGGCCTTAAGTGTCTATACTTTCATATATAATGATCCCGATTTTTCCGCCTTTAAGAATGACCTTAAGGATTTTATTCTTTTGACCGGTAGAAGTGAGACCGGATATCTACAGAGAAAGCCAAATGAAACGGTTGATGAGTGGAGAACACGAAACCGACGGGTTGAAATCAAGTTTGAGTTAAAGTATCAAGAGATTTTTGAATATCTTAAGAAGAGCTTGGAAAAAGGAACGCTATAATAAGCCTCAGATGGGGTGAAAATGTGCCAATCGATTTTTATAAGTTTGACTTCAATAAATATATGCCTAAAAAGCTTGAACGGATGGCTAAATCCGTCAATGTCGATGACCATTATGCTTTACCGGACACGGACAAAGTAAAAGGTTTATTAGACAAAATGCGTAATGGAATTGAACTGCGAAATAGTGAAGTTAAGATCCTGTGTTACTTTGTAAGTATCATTAAAGAAGAAAGTCTGTTTGATCGATTTAGCAGTGCTTGTGAACACTGTTTTGCTAAGCAAGAACGGCTTTACTACCATATCAAGGGGCTTCTTCATTCATTTTATGATGATTTTTGGGATCCTGAACTGTTTCACTTGCTTCAACTCGCCTTTGATAAAAACAGGGTCTGGAAAGAACCCTTAGCCTCCACAAAAGATGGGATTTTTATCAACTCGACTAGTACAACAAGTTGTTTCTTGAATCTTTATCGTTATTTCGAGGGTTTCAAAACCTTTGCCGAGCTTCGACAAGGAAAAGATCACGTTCTCATGAAGGAAAACCATCGAATTTTTAACATAATTAGTTTAAGGTTACTTGAAGAACGGATTATTAGTATCAAGAATCTCGATGACTTTTCCGTGGTCAAAGACCTTATCAACTCATTGAAAGATTATAATACGCTGAAGCCTTGCTTGGAAAAATTCCTTTTGACCCAGAAATTTCGAGAAGACTTCGATAAACTGCCCATCTACTTGGAAGAGATGTTCAATGTGATTGGGGATATACTCGGTGATCCTTATGGTCAAAACAGAACTAGATGGCAAGGAATTAAGGATGAAGCTAAAAGTGTTTTCACGCTCTGGAAAACACAAAAGAAAATCGGCTTATTCTTTGGAGAAATTGCAGGGGACCCGATACGCCTTAATTTTTGGAAAAAGTATTCTCATTATTTCTATCGGATCGAGTATTACGAGAAATATGCTGGGGCTATCTTAATGGAAACTAATCAACACCTATTCGTTGAATTTGCTGAGATGGGTGCCTTATATATGTATAATGTAAAAAATCTCAGTATTAACGATGTTGACCGTTATTTCAAAAGTGGTTTGGGGAAAACGGCGATGATTGTTAGGTTGAAAAATAAAAGTATTGCCAAGTTGAACCTACGCCACCTGTCTCGCTGGCAGGAGCCATTCCAAAGGGAATTTGATTATTTTGGTTATAAGATGAGGGGGTGAAATCGTGAGATTTGGCGTGGATAAACTTAAATCATTGATTCATTCCATAAAGGTTCGGACCTTAACCCCTGATTTCTCGGACTCGGCAAAGATTCGCATCAGTTTAAAGGAGAGCGGTCGCAACATCTCTTTTGAAAGTGCTGATGATCAGGTTCACTTACTTACCAATATGTCTAATTTACTTTTATCAGAGGATAAGCTGTTTTTAGAAATGCCCTACGCAGAGGTTTATGAGCTATATTATGATGAAGAGAATAATCCGATTGATGACTATCGCTATTTAAACTTGCCACCAATCTTTGATGGGATTATCTATATTGAAAATTACGGTAATTTCTCTGAGTCCGATCAGGTAATGTACAATTTTAAATTTCAAGATGGTAGAGATCATGACATTAGAAAACTAAGAAATAACATAGTTCTGGTGGACGGTAACGAAAGAGTGTTGTCCCCAGAAATGTATAAATGTCTAAACATGGTGGCGCAATATAATCAAAATGAGACGCTTAGTAGGGACGTGGCTTCCCAGTTTGAACTGTTGGCGTTCATAAAGGATTATGCTGAGCGAACGGCTATTGCCTTGAATCAACGACTTAGTATCGAGAATAAACCCATTATTCTCGATGAGCTGAAATTAGATTTTACCAAAACCCCTCAGGGCTTGGAGATTAAGCCGACGATCGATAGTAAAAGTCAAGAATTTAACCATCTATTTGTGTCTGCTTTTGATAATAATTCGACTGTCAAAAACTTCTATACAGTTAAAGAAAACGGTAAGGACGTTAAAGTCGTTATTAAGAATAAAGATGCCGCAAAAAAGATTAAACACAACCGTGTGCTGACTGGAGAAAGGGAGCAGGAGTTTTATAGAGGAGAAAATGAACTATTAGAAGATGAGAGTTTTGATGTATCACTCTATGGTCCTAGGGTAAAGGGGTTAGGCTTCTTAAATTATCGAGCCAATATCTCCGCTTCGAATAATCGTGATGAGAGCTGGTTTGATTTCTCAAAGGCCTATGAACCACCTTCGATGGTTACTGATGAATTAGTGTTTCCCTGGCTTCCAGAGGATCGGGATATGCTTCAGGAAAAGCTCGTGGAGATGGATAGACTTGAACGAAATGTTACGGACCTTGAGTTGAAAAAAGAGGGCGAAGTGTATAAGGTGTTCGTTGATCGCGAGCAGCTCAAAGAAGAAATTACTAAAATAACGAACGCTTTTCTTGACCTGAATCAAATCAAGAGTGTAAAGACTTTGAATCAAGTTATTGAGAAAAGCACAGCAAATCCTGAGCAGAAGTATATCGAGCATCAAGGAAGATTTATTAAGAACTATGGTCAAGAAGTCTTTGAGAATCGGATCGCTGAACTACAGGAAGAGGATAAGCTTTCGAAGGCTAAGCCAAAAGAGCCAACCCTCTTGATTAAGGATAATCTAACAGAACTGAATCATCGAGAAGATGGAAGGGCCACGAGAGAGATGCCCTTTGAAACTCCTAGAAGTCTGAAGATTAAGTTGTTTGAACATCAGATTGAAGGGGTACATAAATTACAGACCTTATTTCAGGCTTCGATCACCAATGGTTTTTTATTGGCTGACGATATGGGACTCGGAAAGACGATTCAAATCTTGACGTTCCTTGCTTGGCTCAAGGAGAGAGGGCAACTCTCTCCAACGTTGATCGTTGCTCCCTCAATTTTACTAAATGCTTGGGATAATGATGAGCCTACTCAGGCTGGAGAAATTCAAAAGTTTTTCCAACCGGATACCTTTAAGACCTATAAGATTCAGGGGTATAGAAAAGATTTTCAAAAGGATCTTCGGATTATCGAAAATTCCGATCTTGTCTTGATCACTTATGAATCATTAAGACTTAACAACATTTGGTTAGGTAGAGTTCATTGGAAGTGTATTGTCTGTGACGAGATCCAAGCGGTTAAAAATCCGAAAACCCTGGTGAGTGTTGCCCTAAAAGCACAAAATGGAGACTTTAAAATTGCCTGTAGTGCAACACCCATTGAAAACACAACCGAAGACCTTTGGAACATTATGGATTTTGCAGTGCCGGGTGTTCTCGGATCTCTGAGTCAATTTAAAGGGCAGTTTGTGAAACCCATTGAAAAGTTAACCTCGGACCAAGATGACGAGCGGAAGATTCTAAATGATCAGCTTGTGCAAAAAATTGGTGATAATTTTCTAAGACGAAGCAAAGAAGATAAGCTAAAAGATCTACCTAATAAAAAAGTCGTTGTTCATTTAATTGAGGCGAGTGCCGAAGAAAAGAAGCGCATCGCGGAGATCAACCGCTTAAGGCAGCAAGGCGAACCTTCCTTGCCCTTAATCCAGAAATTGGTGGCTTGCTGTAGTCATTTAAGATTAGAGTCGAACTTTGACCCCTCTAAGATTGCTCCTAAAGAGTTAATTGCAGAATCCTCAAAGCTCGGATATCTGAAAAAAGTACTAGATCACATTCAAGCAAAGGGCGAAAAAGCAATTATCTTTACCCCATTTAGACAAATGCAAATTGTTTTGTTTCAGGCTCTTAAACTCTGGTATAGTATTCAACCCTTTATTATTAACGGTACTTTGTCTACAGATAAACGATCCCAGATCTTAAGTAGCTTTAGGAAGAAAAAAGGGTTTGATGTGATAATCCTCTCCCCTTTGGCAGCGGGTGTAGGGATTACTTTGACGGAAGCGAATCATGTGATCCACTACACTCGCTTATGGAATCCCGCTAAAGAGGCACAGGCCACGGATCGTGTGTATCGTATCGGTCAAATGAAGGACGTCTTTGTCTATTACCTTATCTTAAGCTTCGAAAGCTCAAGCTTTTTCGAGTTTGAATCAGAAAAGAAGTATGTGGATTATTTTCTGAATGAAAAGACTTTCGGAAAAACACCAGAAGAAAAGATGAATCGGTTGTTAATCAAAAAGAAGAATATGTTGAATAACTTCTTTCTGGTCGCTGGTGATCAGGCGGCAGATCTCAAAGGGGAGTGGGATGAAGAAGATGAAGCAGCGGCCCCCTTGACACTTCAAGATGTTGAGTGTCTTCTAAAACCCAGCGAATTTAAAGCATTATGTGGAATGCTTTATAAAAAACTCGGCTATCAAGTTTTTCTCACTGCAAGCAGCGGAGATCCTGGAGTAGATATGGTTATCCAAAAAGACGGCAAAAATGGACTGATTCAGGCCAGGATGCTTGGCGATGATCTACCGCATAGCGCTTTAGAAGAGGTTATGGGGGCGAAAAATATTTATTGTAACCAGCTTGAGATTCGCATTGCTGAACTTATCGTAATAAGCACTGCAGAAAGAATAACGGAAACCTTTAAAAATTCAGCTGAAAAGTATAATGTCAAAATCATCCTTCGCCAGGAGCTGAAGAGGTTACTCAATGAAACTAAGATTTATTATGGTGAACTAGAAAATCTAGCAAAAGATCGCTTTTCTCTGGAACAGTTAAAGAAAATTATAGGATCGATATTATAATATAGTGAACTCGTTCAACTAAAGTTGAACATCGAGTCTTCGGTGACGTAAGTCTCCAGTGACGATAGTGTCCAGTGGACATTGTCGCCGAAAGCGCACGATCCTTAACGAACACTAGTCGCGCTGAAGGATTACTTACGCCGAAGGCGCAGAGCCATTGACGAAATACTTTCGCGCCGTAGGATGGACTCTACCCCAACCGAAGCAGAATAAGGTGTACCACTCCCACTTGAAGTGGGAGTCTTCCGATTTGGATAAATTGCTATTACGTTAAACTCATTACAGATATGTTGGTTGTCTACTTTTTCTCATTTTTATCTCTTTTGTTTGTCTACCCCTTTGGATATAATTAGCCTATATATTTAAGGGTCAAGTTAGAGAAAGTAAAAGATAGGGGGAAGAAAATGAAAAGTGTTAAGAAAATTATGGCTCTAGCTCTAGCTGCAGCGCTTGTCGTTGTTGCTTTACCTGGCTGTGGAAGCAGCACACCAAGTAACACAACGAGTAACACCGCTCCAAAACCTAACGATACTCTGATTTATGCTCAGGGTGCTGAGCCAAGAGGACTGGATCCGGCACTCGTTGATGACGGTGAATCTGCTAAGGTAATGAGTAATATTTATGAAGGACTATTGAAGTACAACAAGGATTCCACCAAGGTTGAGCCCTCTTTGGCCAAAAGCTGGGATGTCAGTACTGACGGTCTTAGCTATACTTTCCATCTTCAACAGGGTGTTAAGTTTCAAGACGGAACGGAATTCAATGCTGATGCAGTGAAGGTTAATATCGACCGTCAGCTAGCGCCGAAGGTCACAGCGGATATGAATTACGCTTCTTTTGTCTATGGCTCTGTTAAAAACGTAGAGGTAGTTGACAAAAATACCGTTAAAGTCATTTTGACTTCTCCCAGCACGCCGTTACTTAGTAATTTGGCCATGATTATGGCAGCACCGATGGTTAGTCCTAAGGCCTTAACAGATAATAAGAATAATGTCAACCAAGCGCCAGTCGGCACAGGCCCCTACAAGTTTGTCAAATGGGAAAAGGATCAAAATATTGTTTTAGTCCGCAATGACGAATACTGGGGCACGAAGGCTCTTACCAAGAATGTCATCTTCAAATTCATCAAAGACAATTCAGCACGTGTTGTTGCCTTAAGCAACGGTGAGGCTGATATCATCGACGGTATTGACGCCACTGTGGTCAAGCAGATCACTGATGCCGGCAATAAGATCTTCCAATCTCCAGGCATGAATATTAGCTACATGGCTTACAATACATCGAAGAAGCCGTTTAATGATCCAAAGCTCAGGACAGCAGTTTCTCAGGCTATTAATGTTCCAGAACTGGTAAAGAGTCTGTATCAGGGTTATTCAGAACCAGCTAATTCCATTCTGCCGACCTTCATGGAAGGGTATGACAAGAGTATCACTCAAGTAGCGTATGATGCCGCTGCTGCTGCGAAAACTTTGAAAGATGCCGGATTGACTTCCGTACACATGATCACCTATACTAACCCGAGACCTTATAATGCCGCGACCGGACAGGTTCTAGCTGAAGCGATTCAAGGCTATCTTGCCAAAGCTGGTGTTACAGTCAAGATTGATTCCTATGACTGGACTACTTATAAGGCAAAATTAAAAGCTGGTGATTATGATCTTGCTTTCTATGGTTGGATCGGTGATAATGGCGATCCAGACAACTTTATGTACCTCGAATCCGTTGATGACCCATCTATGAACATCGCCCTCTATAAAAATCCCGAATTCAATAAGTTAATCGCCAAGGGAGTAGAAACTCCTGCAGGCCCTGAACGCAATGCAATTTACACCCAACTGGAAAAAATTTCAGCTGCTGAAGCTGTGTGGCTGCCAATTTCCCACGCTCAAACACTTTGCGCCTATAGGCCTAATGTTGAAAATTTCTATTTCCATATGACTGGGATAACCCCATTTGCCGGGGTAGCCAAGAAATAACTCCAGTGGATTTCTAACAAATTAGACTGCCGAGAACCGGTTAATACCGGTTCCCGGTTTTGTTTGTTTTATGTTATTTACTGAAAGGTTGTTGCTAATGCTCAAATACATCCTAAAACGAATCTTGATGTTAATTCCAGTCCTGATAGGGGTATCCATTATTGTTTTTCTTATTATGCGCGTATTCTCACCGGATCCCGCTCCGATTGTTTTGGGCCAACACGCAACTCAACAGGCTGTAGAAGTGTGGCGGCAGGCCAACGGGCTCAATGACCCAATTTACCTGCAATACTTTCATTACGTTCAAGGCGCATTGACCGGAAACCTGGGTATGTCCTACTATAGCAAGGAACCTGTTGTGAAAGAAATTTTTGCCCGTTTTCCAGCTACGATTGAACTGGCGGTGGTTGCTATTCTGCTGGCCTCCTTTTTTGGTATCCTAATTGGAGTCATCTCAGCCGTCAAAAAGAATTCAATTTTTGATAATGGTGGTATGCTTTTGGCCTTAATCGGTGTTTCGATGCCCATCTTCTGGCTTGGAATTTTACTTATTATACTTTTCTCCGGCACTTTACACTGGCTTCCCTCCAACGGAAGAATTAATCCTCTTTTGGAGCCTATGCATATTACGGGGTTCTATTTAATCGACAGCCTTGTGACGGGTAACAGGACTGCCTTTATGGATGCTTTGCGCCACCTTATCCTGCCTGCCAGCGCCTTGGCCATGTATTCCATGGCTATCATAACAAGAATGACACGTTCTAGCATGTTAGATACCTTACAGCAGGATTTTATTCGCACCGCAAGAGCCAAAGGGGTTGCAGAGGGCAGAGTTATCCGTAAGCATGCCTTGCGTAACGGCTTGATTCCCATTATCACAGTGATTGGTTTACAGCTTGGCAGTCTGCTGGGCGGGGCTGTGCTGACGGAAACGGTTTTCTCCTGGCCGGGCATCGGCGCCTATACCGTAGCCTGTATCCTGAAATCCGATTTTCCTGTGGTTCAGGGTGTCGTTTTGCTAGTAGCAGCAATTTTTGTATTTATGAATTTAATCGTCGATGTGATTTATGCCTTCCTAGATCCACGTATTAAATATTCTAAAAAAGAGGTGTAGCTTGTATGAAAATAAAGCATAGTTTTAATTCTGATGAAAATCAGCTACAAGCTGCAGAATATGTGGAGAAACCGGAATCGCAGCTAAAACTGATGTGGGAGACACTCAGACAGAACAAAGCAGCTGTCGTCGGCTTATTTATCATTGGATTGCTGGTCCTAATTGCCCTGACAGTATGGCTGAGTGAATTAATGGGCAAACAGATTTTACCCTATGATCCTAATTATTCCGATATGAGCCAAAGCTTTATCTGGCCCAACGCTCAGCACTGGTTTGGTACGGATCAATTGGGTCGGGACTTGTTTAGTAGAATACTTGATGGGACGAAAATTTCGCTATCTGTGGGTGTTGCAGCCGTTGCCATTTCCCTTTCGGTGGGTGTTATCCTTGGTGCTACTGCTGGCTATCGCGGTGGTAAGACGGATACAACGATTATGAGGTTCATGGATATTATGTTAGCAATTCCTTCAATTTTGCTAGCCATCGCTTTTATGGCAGCCTTGGGTAAAGGGTTGGACAAAGCGATTATCGCCATTGGACTAGTGTCCATTCCAGAGTATGCCCGTATCGTACGTGGTAGTATTCTCTCCGTTAAAGAAAACGATTATGTTCAGGCAGCCAAGATCATTGGCAATAAAACTAGCCGTATTATCTATAAGCATATTTTGCCCAATGTTATTTCCGTGATTGTCGTCAGAGCGACCTTGGGTATTTCTTCCGCTGTATTGGATACGGCAGCCCTTGGTTTTTTGGGTCTGGGTGTACAACCGCCGTTTGCCGAGTGGGGTGATATGCTTGGTCGAGCAAGGGGCTTTATTTTCTCAGCTCCTTATACGCTGATTTTTCCGGGAATTGCCATTACCATTACTGTGCTGGCCTTTAACCTACTTGGCGATGGGCTTCGGGATGCCCTTGATCCCAAATCCAGAATAAAATAAGGGTGGTGAAAACTATGCTATTAGAAGTAAAAAATATGAGTACGGAATTTAAGCTGAAACGTGGCATTGTCAAGGCGGTCGATGATATCAGCTTTACGATAGATAAGGGCGAAATTCTGGCGATTGTCGGCGAGTCCGGCTCGGGAAAAAGCGTGACTTCCCTATCTATTATGGGGCTTTTGCAAAAACCTGGTCGGATTGCCAGCGGAAAGATCTTATATAAATCCCAGGACCTAAGTAAGCTGAGCCCGAAAGAAATGCAGAAACTTCGCGGCAATCAAATCTCCATGATCTTTCAGGAACCAATGACTTCTCTGAATCCGGTCTGGCGGATCAAGGATCAGATCATGGAAAGCATTATGACTCATCTGAGGCTTTCCAAAAAGGAAGCCCTAGCGCGTACGATTGAAATGCTGGATACAGTAGGCATACCCTCTGCGGCACAAAGGGCCAATGATTATCCTCATCAAATGAGCGGCGGTATGCGTCAGAGGGTGATGACTGCCATGGCCCTCGCCTGTGAGCCAGAACTATTGATCGCTGACGAGCCCACGACGGCGCTTGATGTTACAATTCAAGCCCAAATTCTTGAACTGCTCTTTCGGATGCGCGAAAAGTTTAATATGGCGGTTTTACTCATAACCCATGATCTGGGTGTGGTTTCCGAAGCGGCCGACCGAGTTATTGTCATGTACTGTGGCAAAATTGTCGAAGAAGCGGAGGTCAGGAGTCTATTTACCCATCCCTTGCACCCCTATACGGTTGGTTTGCTCCAGTCCATTCCGCAGATCGATGATGATAGCGATAAGCGTTTATATATGATCAAGGGTATGGTCCCCAACCCTTTGAATATGCCATCAGGTTGTTCTTTTTCTGACCGCTGTGATCACACTATGGAACGATGTACAAAAGAATCGCCAGAGCTGCAAAGGATTGATGGACATAAAGTGCGTTGCTTTTTATATGAAGAAGCAAGGGAAGGGGATTGAGTAAAAAATGAGCGAAGTATTAATGGATGTTCAAAACTTAGCTAAACATTTTGTGATCGATACCGATTTCCTTGGCAGACCTGTGACTGTTTTAAAAGCAGTGGACAACGTGTCTTTGAGCATCAACAAAGGGGAGGCTTTTGGTCTTGTCGGCGAATCTGGCTGCGGCAAAACAACGCTTGGTAAGATTCTGGTCAATCTTTACAAACCAACAACCGGTAAGATAATTTTTGAGGGAAAGGATTTGACCGCTCTAGATGAAGAGCGGCGCCGGTCCTACTGTAAAGATATTCAAATGATTTTTCAGGATCCGTACGCCTCCTTAAACCCTAAAATGTCGATTGGCGACATTATTGCTGAGCCGATTATCATCAATCGCTTGTTGCCGAAGAGTCAGGTTGAAGAACGAGTCATCTTTCTCTTAAATTGTGTAGGACTGGCTCGTCACCAGCGTAATCGCTATCCGCACGAATTCTCGGGCGGACAGCGCCAGCGCGTTGGTATAGCTCGTGCCTTGGCGGTGGAGCCCAAGCTAATTGTTTGTGACGAACCGGTTTCGGCCTTAGATGTATCCATTCAGGCTCAGGTCTTAAATTTGCTGGGTGATCTAAAGGAAGAGTTTGGGCTGACGTATCTCTTTATTGCCCATGGCTTAAACGTGATTAAGCATATCAGTGATCGCGTAGGCGTGATGTATCTGGGCAAGCTGGTGGAGATCGCACCGAAAAGAGAGCTTTACGCCAATCCCCTGCACCCCTATACTCAAGCTTTGCTTTCCGCTATTCCGGTGATTAATCCCGAAAATAAAAAAGAACGTATTATTTTAGAGGGTGATGTACCCAGTCCAATTAATACGCCAAAAGGCTGTCGTTTCAGTTCCCGTTGCTTTAAAGAGATGGACCAATGTAAACTCAATGAACCAGCCATAAAAGAAGTTTTTCCCGACCACTTTGTCGCTTGTCATTTATTTTGAAAAAGGGATCAATTCCTAATTCCTCAATAAGAACAGAGGTTTGCCCTACGGGCGTTTGGCCGGTTGGTTTTATGACTTCATTTATGACTATGCTTCGGTCAATAATGCGGCAGATTTACTTTGTGGAGACGCAAGAGGTTAGGGAGGTACAACTTTTTTCATCGACTTTGGAGTTATCCCTAACTATTATTAATATTGTATAAGAAATTTCCTGGGAATCATGTTATTATTGAAGTATAGATTTTGGTAGTTATGTATAACAATGGGTATGATATTATTATATGCCTTGAAAATAGTACTTATTGTATTTGCAGGATAATTTTAGGTTATATCATAATGAAGCTAAAACTAAACTAGATAGTAATGGAGGAATTTAAGATTTGAATCAGTCAGCGTTGGTCGTATTTAGTGGCGGACAAGATAGCACGACGTGCCTTTTTTGGGCTATGAAAAACTTTGCTAGAGTTGAAGCAATCACTTTTAACTATAACCAAAGGCATAAGGCAGAGATTGACTGTGCGATCAAGATTGCCCAGGAATTCGATGTCCCTCATTCTGTTATAGATATGAGTCTGCTTAACCAATTGGCACCGAACGCGCTAACCAGACATGATCTTGAAATCAAAGCCAGTGGAAGCGGAGAGCTGCCCACCACATTTGTGGATGGACGTAACTTACTCTTCCTTTCGTTTGCAGCAGTCGTGGCGAAACAAAAAGGGATACATCATATTGTTACCGGTGTTTGTGAGACTGACTTTAGCGGTTACCCTGATTGCCGCGATATCTTCATAAAGTCGTTAAATGTTACCCTAGATTTAGCGATGGATTATACGTTTATCCTTGATACTCCGTTGATGTGGATCGACAAGGCCGAGACCTGGGAATTGGCCGAACAATTAGGGCGATTGGAGTACGTTCAACATAATACCTTAACCTGTTACAATGGTATCATTGGGGTGGGTTGTGGTAATTGTCCAGCTTGTAAGCTTCGAAGCGCCGGGCTTAAAAAGTATTTAGAAAAGAAAGAGGCTGTACAATGAGCAGGATTATGATTAAAACTACCAAGAGTATGTCGGGGATGATGATGGGAGAATTTCCTCCAGGTCGAAAGTGGTCGAGCTGAGTCCGCTCAAAAGGGATATGAACTGATTAACTGCTATCCGGAGCGTGGGTTACTGTAAGATAGGAAGTGAACAGATGGGGCAGTCGAAACCAATATCGATGGTTTGGCTGCCCCCTTTGTTTGCTTATTGTAAACTAAAGTTGAAATAATAGTTGACAATTAGAAGGGGAAGTATTTATTATTAGTTATACTTATTGATGCTAGGGTTTCAAATTAATTTAAGAAATTGGGTGAAGCAAATAGAGCCTAGAGAAAAAATTACGAATAGTAAATGGAGTTTCATAGAGAATACGTTAGAAAATTTAAAAGAGAATAATTTATACCGAAGTATGAATGAGCTTCACTCAGCGCAAAGTGCTCATATCAGCTTCAATGGAAAAGACATGCTTATGCTGGCTTCCAATAGTTATTTAGATATGTCAAATGATAGGCAGGTGAAAGCTTATACAAGAAAGATTATGGAAGAAAATGGTGTTGGCTCAGGTGGCTCGCGATTAACGACAGGCACAACAACTATACATAATCAATTGGATGATACACTGGCAAGATTTAAAGGAACAGAGGCAGCTTTAGTTTATAATACCGGTTATATGGCAAACGTAGGAATTATTTCAGCACTTTGTTCAAAGGACGACATTATTTTTAGTGATGAGTTGAATCATGCTAGTATCATAGATGGCTGCCGATTAAGTAAGGCAAAAATTGTATTATATCTGCATAATGATATGAATGACTTAGAAGATAAAATTAAAGCCAATCCGTGTACGAAAGGGTTGATCGTAAGCGATGCCGTATTTAGCATGGATGGAGATATTGTCAACTTACCGCGGTTAGTAGAAATCGCGGAGAAATATGAACTGTTTTCTATGATTGATGAGGCACATGCCACTGGCGTAATCGGTAAAAAAGGACTTGGTACCGTAGAATATTATCAGATGGCTAAAAAACCTGACATTATTATGGGAACTCTAAGTAAGTCCATTGGAAGCGAAGGCGGATTTGTATGTGGAAAACAAATTCTGATTGAATATTTAAAGAACAAATCACGTAGTTTTATTTATTCCACAGCTTTGTCTCCGGCTGTTATGGCCGCATCGATCAAAGCGATTGAATTAATCATGAATGAGCCCCAAAGGGTACAAGCATTGCAGGAAAATGTCGAATATTTTTGTCAATGTTTAAGGGAAGCGGGAATAGAGGCAGAGTCGAAAACTTCCATTATTCCAATTATTATTGGTGATGAGAAAAAAGCCATGGATATATCGAAGGAATTATTTGAACAAGGTTATTATATTTCAGCCATTCGATATCCTACTGTTCAGAAAGGGAGCGCAAGACTTCGAGTAACCTTGATGTCAACGCATACCAAGGAAGAACTGAAACGGACTGCCAAGACCATTGGGGATATTGTGGACAAATATAAGGAGGAACCACATGCATAGCATTCTGCAATATAAAGAAAAAGTGCTAAATGGAGACTTCATATCAAAAGAAGAAGCAATGATCATTGCAAACGCTCCTCTAGAAGAAATTTGTAGTGCCGCCAATGAAATAAGAGAACACTTTTGTGGAAACGACTTTGATATTTGTACCATCATTAATGGGAAGAGTGGGAAGTGCTCCGAAAACTGTAAATACTGTGCCCAATCCTCCTTCTACAGTACTAAGACGGAAGAATATTCCCTGTTAGATACAGAAACAATTGTGGAACAGGCCAAGTACAACGATGAAAGAGGAGTACTTCGTTATTCCATAGTCACTTCCTCCAAGAAACTGACCGAGCAGGAAGTAAACAAGGTGTGTAAAAGCATACGTGCCATTAGAAACGAAACTGGGATTGCTGTGTGTGTTTCTTTTGGACTATTGGCTGAAGAACAGTTCACAAAATTAAAAGAGGCAGGCGTAAGTCGAGCGCATAACAACTTGGAAACATCCAGAAGCAACTTTCCTAATGTTTGTACTACACATTCTTATGAGGAGAAGATTGAGACCATAAAGGCTGCTCAAAGGGCAGGACTTAATGTCTGTAGTGGAGGGATTATGGGACTTGGGGAGAGCATGGAAGATAGAATTGATATGGTTCTTACCATCAGAGAATTAGGTATCCGTTCGATTCCTGTGAATATGCTGAATCCTATTCCAGGGACTCCTTTCGAGAACAATAAGAAACTTACTAATGAGGATATGTGTAGAATTGTCGCGGTATTTCGTTTCTTGGTACCGAATGCCTCCATTCGTCTTGCTGGAGGCAGAGAATTATTAGCGGATAAGGGAGTAAAATGCTTCCAGTCTGGAGCAAATGCAGCTATTTCAGGAGACATGCTTACCACTTCCGGAATTTCTATTGAACGGGATATGAAAATATTAACAGAATTAGGTTATAAGGCAGCGCTATGGAATGAGTAAAGGAATTTTTATCACTGGAACAGGAACAGAGGTCGGGAAAACTTTTGTTACAGGATTAATTGTAAAAAAACTCCGTGAAGTAGGCTACAAGGCAGGATACTATAAAGCTGCCTTAAGCGGGGCAGAGCTGACTGCAAATGGCTTAATTCCCGGAGATGCAGATTACGTTAATCGGGAAGCCAAGCTTGGAGAAACGATAGAAGATCTTGTCCCATACGTTTATCAAAATGCGGTTTCTCCACATCTGGCAGCACTGATCGAAGGCAATCCTGTAGAAATGGAGGTTGTTAAAGCTGCCTACATGAAAGTAGCCTCCAAGTATGACTATGTAACCATGGAAGGCAGCGGAGGAATCATATGTCCTATTCGTTATGATGATATCAAGATTATGCTTGAGGATATTATTAAGGAATTAGAGTTAAGTACTTTGATTATTGCAGATGCAGGATTAGGAACGATTAATGCAACAGTACTTACAGTTGAATATATGAGGCAGAAGAAGATACCGATCAAAGGCATTATATTTAATCATTATCATGAAGGCGATGTTATGGAAGCGGATAATCTAAAGATGGTTGTAAGCCTGACAGGACTGCCAGTAATAGCTATCGTACAAGATAATGATACAGAGCTTAACCTTGAGGCAGAGAAACTTGCAGCCTTATATGACTAAGAACGCTTTGAAATAAGTAGAAAAGAAGGACTAAAATGAATTTAGTAGAAAAGGACCTCAAGTATATCTGGCACCCTTGTTCACAGATGAAAGATTATGAAGAACTGAAGCCGATTATTATCGACCATGGCAAAGGCGTCTATTTATACGATACAGAAGGTAAGGAATACATCGATATTGTCAGTTCATGGTGGTGCAATCTTTTAGGACATTGCAATCAAACAATTACAGAATCCATCAAACGACAACTGGATAAATTGGAGCATGTTATTTTTGCCAACTTTTCTCATGAGCCGGTCATTGCTCTTTGCGAACAATTAATGGAGATTATACCAAAAGGACTTACTAAATTTAATTTTTCGGATAATGGTTCAGCAGCAGTAGAATGTGCCTTAAAGATGAGCTTTCAATATCAGTATCAGACAGGTCAGCAAAAGAAAACTAGATTTATGTGTCTAACGGAAGGTTATCATGGAGAAACCATTGGTGCTTTGTCGGTAGGCAGCGTGGATTTGTATGCCAAAATCTATAAGCCAATGTTAATGGACGCCATTCATGTGGAAGCACCTGACTGCTACAGATGTCCTTATGGAAAATGCCGAGACGCTTGTAATGTGGAATGCTTTGAACATGCAGAAAAGGCCTTTGCTGAGCATGCAGATGAAACTTGTGCCATGATTGTTGAGCCTTTGTTACAGGGAAGTGCAGGTATGAGAATCTACCCTGCCCTCTATTTGAAGAAACTTCGTGTCTTATGTGATGAGTATCAGGTGCTATTAATTGCGGATGAAATCGCAACAGGTTTTGGGAGGACAGGAAAAATGTTTGCCTTTGATCATGCAGGGGTAAGCCCTGACATTATGTGCGTTTCCAAAGGTCTGACCGGCGGTTATCTGCCTATGGCTATTACTATTACGACAGATGAGATTTACGAAGCATTTTACGCGGATTATAATGAAGGAAAAGCATTTATGCACAGCCATACCTATAGCGGAAATCCGCTTGGCTGTTCTGCAGCCTTAGGTGTTCAGAAGATATTAAGAGAAGACAATATTTTAGAGAAGGCTGCAGTAACCGCCGAATATCTTCACAATAAATTAAATCAAGCCTTAATAGATCATCCGCATATGGGCGAAATCCGACATATCGGCTTGGTGAATGCCATGGAACTGATAATTGATAAGAAGACAAAGGAAGAATATGATTCTAAACTTAGGATGGGTTATCAGATCTACAAGATTGCCTTGCAGAAAGGTCTAATTTTAAGACCCCTTGGCAACGTGTTATACTTTAATCCGCCTTTGATTATCAATGAAGAAGAAATCGATAAAGCAGTCGCTATATGTGCTCAGTCAATTAAAGAAGTTATTGGCTGATGATATTTAAACCCGAGCAAAAGAAGAGCTCCAATGGTTTGCTATCAAAAATCATCGTTACCACCATCCCTAAAATATTATACCGTTAATTACCAGTAGTTAACAACTTTCAGCTTATAATTAACAGTAAATAATATCGGATAGTTATTGGATATTAAGGTCTATAAGTTCATAGGAAACTAAAAGGAGTTATCAATAATTAAGCAATTGTGACAGCTGGTCTTCGATATCCTTGCTGACAACAACTTCTCCACCAAATATCGTTGCGCCGGACATTTTTTTATTTTTCAGGTAGCTCATTTCATCATCCGCCAGTTTCTGTCCAACAAGGATAATAGGGGCTTGGTTCTTAGCGGCATACACACTTCCTGTAAGGGCATCCGGAAAGTTGTTTCCTGTTGCCATACATATGATATTTCCTGGCAGGTCAAAGTATTTTGCTATGGCAAGGGAAGTCTCAAACCTGTCTGCCCGCCTATTCTCACTATATTTGCCTGTTCTATGTACCACCTGAACTTCCGGTTGATGAGCCGACGTTGACAGCAAACACAGCCGTTACATATGAACGTGATCTTTATCCTGATTCCATTCTTGCAACGTAATATTATAGTTATATATAATATATAGAACTTGATCTAAGTTATATATAAGTTCTATATATTATATATAAGTTATATCTCGATAATAATCCAATCCCCTCTCGAGAGGATGAGTAGGAAGAACCCGAAATATCGCCATAAGGGAGATTGCGGGAGAAGACAGGAAGCGCATAGGAAACCGACCGGATACTTATAATTCAATTGGAAACAATAGTAAAAAAGTGAAGGAACCGGCGTGATTATATGACTGCAAAACTCAACGAGTACAACCTAAAAAGAAATTTTGCCAGAACCTTGGAACCGGAAGGGATAACTGAAATTGCCCAAGAGGGCCTGAGGTATGTCGTCCAGCACCATCTGGCCCGCAGAGATCACTACGATTTCCGCCTGGAATGGGAGGGAGCTCTATTGAGTTGGGCAGTGCCCAAGGGCCCTTCCTATGATACACGGGACAAGAGGCTCGCCGTTCGGGTGGAGGAGCATCCTTTGGAATACAGGAACTTTGAGGGGACGATTCCCAAAGGGGAATATGGCGGCGGTGTGGTCATGCTCTGGGATGAAGGGTACTGGGAACCTCATGGTGATGTGGCTGAGGGACTCGGTGCAGGGGTGCTGAAGTTTGTTCTGAATGGACGCAGGCTGAAGGGCAAGTGGGCTCTGGTGCGCTTGAAAGGGAAAGCTGGCGAGAAGCAGGAAAACTGGCTGTTACTTAAAGAAAAAGATGAGTATACCAAAACTGCCGACGGGATTTCTGAATTTACCACCAGCATCAGAACCGGACGTACCATGACAGACATTGAAGAAGGGGAAGACGAAAAAATCACGAGCAACCCCTTCAGCAATACCAGTGTGCAGCTGGCGCGATTGGTCCATACGCCTCCTAAGGGTGAGGATTGGCTTTATGAGTTGAAATACGACGGCTACAGGATACTGACCTATATTGAAGGCAATAGCGTCCGGCTTATCACTAGGAATGGCAATGATTACACGGAACGGTTCAAGGATGTCGCCTCTTCCCTCGTAGAATGGGCCGGCGGCAGGGCAATGATTCTGGACGGCGAAATGGCCATCACCGATGCAGCGGGCAAGACGGATTTTCAGGCTCTGCAGAACTACCTGAAAAATCCCCGGACCATGAACCTGACCTATATCGTCTTTGATCTCCTGGCCCTGGATGGAGCGGACCTTAGGGGACACCTCCTGATTGACAGGAAGGAAACCCTGGAAGTCTTGCTGCAGGGTGCCCCCCAAAACCTCCACTATAGCCGACATGTGAGAGGAAACGGCCAGGAAGGTTTCCGCACGGCCTGTGAGGCAGGCATGGAAGGGATCGTCGGCAAAAAAGCCAATTCTGTTTATAGCGGCGTAAGAAACGGCGACTGGATCAAACTTAAATGCGATCAAAGGCAGGAATTTGTCATCGGGGGATATACGCTTTCCGATAGAAAAACCAGCGGGGTAAGTTCCCTGCTCTTGGGCGTTTATGCAGGCGGGGAATTAGTCTATGCCGGACGTGCCGGCACCGGACTGAGCGAAGCCGACATGAAAGAGCTGGCGGGAAAATTTGCGGGTCTACAGAGGATGGAGTCCCCTTTCCAACTCGCGCCCAAGCCCAGGTCGAAGGAAAAAATCACCTGGCTCGAACCTGAACTGGTCGCGGAAATTAAATTTGCCGAATGGACCGCAGAGAATCTGTTAAGGCAAGCCAGCTTCAAAGGCTTGCGGAGGGATAAGAATCCCAGGGATATTAAAAAGGAAAACGCGGATGAGAATAAAGCGGATGAGGAAGTACAGCCTTCGTCATCATCCGCTAATGAAACGGTGAGAGTTGTGGAAGCAAACACCAACGGTATAATCATTGAAGGAATTAAGATCAGCAACCCGGGCAAGGTGATCTTTGCCGACCCGGAAATCACCAAAGGGGATGTGATCCGGTATTACGACCAGGTGGCAAAGCGCATGCTTCCTTATGTGAGCCACCGGGTTCTCAGCATTGTCCGCTGTCCCAAAGGCATAGCCCAGACCTGCTTTTATAAGAAGCATCCCGGTCCGGGAAGCCTTGGAATCGTCACCATCCCTATTTCCACCAGTGACGGAAAACTGGAAGACTACTTTTATATTGAGAATACATCCGGGCTAATAGCTGAAGCACAAATGGGCACCCTGGAATTTCATATCTGGGGAAGCCGTGTGGACGAGCTGGAAAAGCCTGATCTGATGGTATTTGATCTGGATCCGGATGAGGGAATGGATCTGAGCAGGGTGCGCGAGGGTGTGCGGGATGTGAAAAATATTCTTGCTGAACTTTCCCTGAACTCGTACCTCAAGACCAGCGGCGGCAAAGGGTACCATGTGGTCGTCCCTTTAAAACCTGCCGCCCCATGGGATGGGTTTCATAATTTTGCCAGGCGCGTTGCCGAAGTGATGGAGCAGAAGTGGCCAGACCGCTACACGAGCAATGTGAGAAAGGCCAAGCGTACCAACAAGATCTTCATTGACTGGATTCGCAACGGCAGAGGTGCTACCAGCATTGCCCCCTATTCCCTGAGAGCGAGGAAAGGGGCCGGGGTGTCCATGCCCCTCGCCTGGGCTGAACTGGACACGGTGGCTCCTGACGGTGTCAATATGGCGGAGGCGCTCCGGAGGATCGCCGGCAATGATCCTTGGCAAGATTTTTTCCGGAATAATCAGCAGCTTAAATGAACAAGAGCGAGATGATTCAATAGTTTATCAATTCCTAGTTTCTTAAAGCTGTTGTCAAACCTCTCTTTCTGCTAGAATTAGAGGGAAAGAGAGTGAAATGAAAAAGAATACTTAGGATTTATTGAAATAACTCTTGAGGGGGTACAACCTATGGAGAATTTCAAATTGCCAAGCCAATTTATTAAGTGCACTAATATGTTAACCTTAGCAAAAAGTCTTCCTATCATAAATGAGGACTGTTCTTTAAATGAAGCCGCACAGTTTTTCTGTGGTATTAAGGCAGATTCAGCTGTTCTTGTTGACCAAGACCATAAGCTTATAGGAATTCTCGAAGGTAATCAGGTTTTTAAAGCAGTTTACCAAAATAATAACAATTCATGTGCTGCGAAGGAACTTGCAAGGTATCCTGAATTAGTAGTGAGAGATGATGAAAACCCCACAATACTTTTTGATGATATGCTTAAACAAGGCGTCGAGAAAGCGATAGTTGTAGACAAAAGTAACAGGTTTTTAGGAGCTATTTACATAAGTGATTTCGTTAAGGCAGTTTGGCAAGAGACGCTTGAACTAATTGGAGTTTATAGTGAGGCGCTAAAATCGGCCCACAATGGAATACTTGTCATAAATGCTCACGGAGAAGTAGAGTATATGAATCCTAAAGCTGAGCAGTTATTTAATTGTCAGGCCGATGTATTTCTTGGTAAACATATTAATTCATTAATTCCCAACTCTCGACTTCTTGAGGTAGTTTGTAATGGTAAACCCCTCTTGGCGTGTCGTGAAAAGTTAGGTGATACTATCGTCGTCGTTAACCGTACGCCAATTATTGTTGCTGGAAAAATTGTTGGTGCGATATCCGTTTTTCAAGATATAACCGAATTGGAGAGTATCTCCGAGGAGCTTGAACATACAAAAAAACTCCAGGCCACTTTGGAGGCCATTGTTGAAAATCCCTATGAAGGTCTAATTGTAATTGATGAGAATAGCATAGTCACCATGGTAAATCATTTTTATGCCGATGCAATAGGGTTAACACAGGAGGAGATTATTGGCAGAAATATTCTGGAAGTAACACCACATTCCCAGATGCCAGACATCATAAGAACAGGTCAAGCTCGAATCGGAGATCTTTGGGAAATCAACAAGCGTGAATTTATGATTATGCGTATCCCAATTATGGAGGATGGTAAAGTAATTGGAGCCATAGGGAAAACGTTGTTTAAGGACATACCCATAGCAATTCAATTTGCTAAGAAGCTAATCCAATTAGAAAAAGATTTACATTCCTACAAACAGGAACTTCGTAACATTCATCACTCAAGGTCCACGATCGATGACTTGATTGGCAAGGGTGCCAAGATTACTGTTATTAAGAAGTTAATTCTGCGAGCTGCGAAAACATCTTCAACCGTCTTGATTACAGGCGAGAGTGGAACAGGAAAGGAAGTCGTTTCCAACATTGTTCATAACGCTGGGCCCCGAAAAGACGGGCCTTTTATAAAAATCAACTGTTCAGCAATTCCTGAAAATTTGCTTGAGTCCGAGTTGTTTGGTTACGCCGAGGGGGCTTTCACAGGTGCGCGCAAAGGAGGCAAACCAGGAAAGTTTGAACAGGCCAATCACGGGACATTGTTTCTCGATGAAATTGGAGATATGGGCATTTCCATGCAAACAAAAATTCTACGGGCCATTCAAGAACGGGAAATTGAAAGAGTTGGGGGAACCAAACCTATTAGTGTTGATGTGCGTATTATCGCGGCCACCCACCGCGACCTAAATGAAATGATCTTAGAGAATAAATTTCGTTTGGACCTATTTTACCGCTTGAATGTTTTCGAAATTGAGTTACCTCCACTTAGGCAAAGGCTTGAAGACATAGAACTGCTCACCTCCCACTTGCTCATTCGGTTAAAGCAAAGACTCTCAACTTCAGTTGAGGGGGTTTCCTGCGAGGCAATGGAGCTGTTAAAACAGCACCATTGGCCCGGTAATATTAGGGAGTTGGAAAACGTTTTGGAACGTGCTATTAATATCTCGGATGAAATCAATATTTTACCGGAACATTTACCTCTTCAACTAAGACACTCTAAGGTAGACAGTACTCCAAATCTTAAGCTAATAAACTTAGAAGATGTTCGTCTAACAGGACAGATAAACTTAGAAGAATTGCTATTAGCTATTGAGAAGGAAATAATTTTAAATGCTATGCATCTAGCAAAAGGTAATAAAGCTAAGGTAGCCAGCGCCTTAGATATTCATCGTACAGCCCTATATCGGAAATTAATCAAGCATAATTTAATATAAAACAACTAAACAACTAAACAACTAAACAACTAAACAACTAAACAACTAAACAACTATAGCTTTGACCACACTGTCCCATCTTGTGACAGTGTGGTTTTTAATATTGACGCGAAATTATGTATTCTTGCTTATATTTTGAACCAATTATCCACTAAAGGTCTCTTTAGAGAAAAGAATTAATAAATTAGGTCCGGTTACTGTTCTAATCTGTGTTAGTAAAGCTAATAGAATGACACAATATGTGTCGCATAGTAAGGTCAGTAACGCTTTCATTAGCTAACCGCTTTGGTTGAAGAAATGCGTTTTTAATGATCTTTCAGCCATTAATTTGATATATTTTGATGATTTTAATAATTGGCATATTTTTTGCTAATTGATTAGTAGACTGCAATTACATGTTTGTTGAAAAGAGAAAACCACGGTTTATGGGTAAGTAACTTACTTTCAAGGAGGGTTTGAATTGGATTATAAGAGTGAGTACGAGCGCAAATTCGTCTCTGCTGATGAAGCGGTCAAAGTTGTAAAATCCGGCGATGTTGTTCATTACGGTGAATTCATGATGAATTCTCATGTTTTGGATGCGGCTTTAGCCAAGAGAAAAGATGAATTAACAGGGGTCATCATTAGAGCGGTTACCTGTCCTTTTCCACCGCAAACAGTTATAAATGATCCGGAGAGAAAACATTTTATTTTTAATGACTGGCACTTTAGTGGAGCTAGTAGAAAACTACATGATAAAAATTTGTGCAACTATATTCCGCTGACCTATCACGAAGGTCCCAGTTTCTTTGACAGGGGTTGGGTACCTGTTGACGTAGCCTTGATCAAGGTTTCTCCTCCCGATCAACATGGCTTTGTAAACTTGGGAACATCTAATTCCATTACTCATGCCTTCTGTGATGCCGCTAAAATAGTCATAGCCGAAATAAATGCCTCCGTACCGAGATGTCTAGGTGGCGCAAGGGAGACCTTACATGTATCCGAAATCGATTATTTTGTTCAGGGCGACAATCGACCTCTAATTCAGCTTCCCGATACACCTATCTCAGATGTGGATAAAACAATCGCTGCAACTATCCTAGGACAAATTGAGGATGGTGCCTGCCTTCAGTTAGGAATCGGAGCCATGCCTAATGCAGTTGGCGCATTGATAGCCCAATCAGATTTAAAAGACTTGGGTGTTCATACTGAAATGCTGGTAGATTCATTTGTAGATATGTATCAAGCCGGAAGAATTACCGGACTGCGTAAACAGCTTGATAAAGGTAAGATGGTCTATACCTTTGCCATGGGAACCAATAAACTCTATAATTTCTTGGATAACAATCCAATTTGTGCAAGTTACCCAGTCGATTATACCAACGACCCCAACATAATTAGTCAAAATGATAATATGATTTGCATTAACAATGCTATAGAAGTGGATCTCTATGGTCAGGTCGCCTCAGAGTCATCAGGAATTAGGCAGATTTCTGGAACTGGTGGCCAGTTAGACTATGTTCATGGGTCATATAAAGCTAAGGGAGGCAAGGGCCTGATCTGTCTTACCTCTACCTACGTTGATAATCAGGGCAAGCTCCAATCACGTATCAAGCCAATTCTGACTCCAGGGGCGATTGTTACCATTCCAAGGAGTGTGAATTATTATGTGGTTACTGAATACGGTATAGCTATGCTTAAGGCAAAGAGTACGTGGGAAAGAGCCGAAGCCTTGATAAATATTGCTCATCCTGATTTGCGTGATGAGCTGATCAAAGAAGCGGAAGCCAATAAAATTTGGGTAAGAAGCAACAAGATTTCCTAAGAAGTAGATTACCGTAATTCTGGGTGTAAAAGAGAATTTATAAAGGGGAAATTTAATTATGGCAATGGAACTTAATGAAGTTGTAATAGTAAGCGCTTGTCGAACAGCTATTGGTGCTTATGGAGGCTCGCTCCAACCAGTACCGGCCAATGAATTGACCAAGATTGTTGCTAATGAAGCTATTAAGAGGGCGGGAATTGACCCGAAACAGGTCGATGAAATCGTGGGCGGAATGTGTTTAGGTCATGGTAATGGCTCTTTGCCACCTCGTATTGTCGCTATGGAAATAGGTATGGATCCCAAATCTAGTGCCTGTATGGTCAACCAGAACTGCGCATCAGGTATGAGAGCTTTAGAAATTGCTGCCATGAAACTGCAACTAGGCAAATACGATATCGCACTAGTAACTGGTACAGAAAGCATGAGTAATATCCCTTACATCTCTACGACTACCAGATGGGGGGCAAGGATGGGCGATGTCAAACTTCAGGACGCCATGCTTGCCGATGGACTGGTCTGCCAACTGGCCGGTTCTCACATGGGAGGAACTGCTGAAAATATAGCTGAACAGTATGGAATTACCAGAGAAGAATGTGATGGGCTAGCACTTCTTAGCCATCAGAGGGCAATAAGGGCTACTGACGAAGGTCGTTTTGAGAGAGAGATTGTTCCTGTTCCAGTCAAAAAGGGGAAGAAAGAATACGTGTTCAAGCAGGATGAACATCCGATTCGGGGAGCAAGCCTAGAATCTATGGCTAAACTGAAACCAGCATTTAAGAAAGACGGAGTTGTAACTGCTGGCAATGCTTCCGGTCTTAATGACGCTGCGGCTGCTGTAGTTTTGATGACTAAGAAAAAAGCTCAAGAACTCGACCTTAAACCTCTGATGAAACTTGTAAATGTTTGTGATGCAGGGGTAGAAGCTCGTGTTATGGGCTTAGGCCCCGCAGTTGCTATACCCAGATGTTTGAAAGAGGCCGGAATGAAGTATGAAGACGTTGATTACTGGGAAATCAACGAAGCCTTTGCAGCTCAAGTCATTGGCGTTGGCAGGAAGATCAAAGACGAAGCAGGTATCACTTTGAATATAGGTACCTTGGAACAAGACGGCAATATTAACACCAATGGTTCAGGAATTGGTCTAGGACATCCCGTGGGTGCTACTGGACTGCGTATCATTGTCAGCCTCTACTATGAACTAGAAAGAACTGGGAAGACGACGGGAGGAGCTTCCCTTTGTGTAGGCGGCGGGGCAGCTATGGCTTCCCTCTGGACTCGAAAGATATAGAATTTTTCTTAATAAACTTTATGTCGGTTCTTAAATAAGTTCTATGTGGGTGATAGTTTTCATTTTCTATCAGCTATCTTTATGAAAATAAATGCACAATTAATAAAAATTATACTGGAGGAGATGTCAACATGGCTTCTAATTTTGCAGTTAAAAATATTCGAGATTTCGAATTCATTATTCAAGAATGGCTTCCGACTGAGGGAGTTTTCAACTACCCGCAGTTTGCTGACTATTATTCGAAAGATGACATTAAATCAGTCCTATTGCCCGTTTTAAAAATGTGTAAGACAGTAATTGAGCCGACCAACGACGAAAACGAGACCAATCCAGCTACGTTTGCTCACGGCAAGGTAACTACCCCCCCGAGCTTTGGTCCTCTTTTCCACAAGTTGCAGGAAGAGGGCTGGGGTACCAGCAATATCGATAATTCACCCGATGCCATGGTATTACCGGAAATGTTGAATGCCGCCGTTTGGGAACTGATTTGTGCAGCTAATCCTACCTTTATGCCCTATATTTTGTTGACTACTGGAGCTGCCAATTTGATACAAAGCTTTGGTGATGATAAATTAAAAGCCATGTTTCTTCCGAAGATGATGAATGGAACCTGGTCTGGAACTATGTGTCTTACCGAGCCCGGCGCCGGGTCCGATGTCGGTGATATTCTATCAAAGGCTTATCCGACCGAAGATCCGCGAATTTTTAAGATCAAAGGCAATAAGATATTTATTACGGGCGGGAATAATGATTTTACAGAGAATATAATTCACCTTTACTTGGCTCGTGTTGAAGGTGCTAAGCCGGGCACTGGCGGCATCTCTCTGTTCGTAGTTCCTAAGCTATGGGTCAACGAAGATGGTAGCTTTGAAGACAACGATTTCGAGAACACTGGGATAGAACATAAGTTGGGCCAACACGGTTCCGTCACTGCCGCTTTATCTGCCGGGGAAAACGGTAATTGTCGCGGTTGGTTACTGGGAGTAGACCCACGCGGAAACGAAGGTAAGGGCGAAGGTATGGCTCAGATGTTCCAAATGATGAATCTGGCTCGTATGGAAACCGGCCATATGGCTCTGTCTTGTATTATTAACGCCTTTGCTAATGCCCGCGATAATGCCAAAGAAAGAGTTCAGGGTCGCCTGCTTACCAATCCTAAGGCTGGCCGGGTAGCCATTATTAACCATGAAAATACTAAGCGTACTCTGATGATGGGCAAAGCTCACATTGAAGCCATCCGTGCCATGATGTATAGGGTTTATCTGGCTTTTGACCAGAGACATCGTGATCCCGATCCAGCAGTAAGACAAGCGGCCAACGACCTAATTGAAATAACAACCCCACTTTGTAAGGCCTATCCGTCTGAAGAAGGCTGGTGGTTGATTGGTGAAGCTATTCAATCTTATGGCGGTTATGGCTACTGCGAAGAGTATCCTGTAGGCCAAATCGCTCGCGACATGAAGATCTACTCAATTTGGGAAGGTACCAACTTCATCCAGTCCATGGATCTGGTTGGCCGCAAGATGAATATGAAGGGCGGCTCAGTATTTAGCGCTTGGGTACAGGAAATGGTCGATTTCTATGAAGCAAACAAGACCAATGAACCCTTAAGCAAGGAATTTGCTAACTTGGGCAAGGCACTTGAGGCTTACAAAGAGATGCTTAAGGCTCTGGCGGGATATACTAAGACCAATATGAGCATGATTCCCCTCTATTCCTACCGTGTCCTGACTGCTACTGCTCAGTTGTTTTGTGGTCGGCAGATCCTCGACCAAGCGGTCTTGGCAGATAAGAAAGCCAAAGAAGTAGGACCAGATCACTTTGATTATAAGTTCTATACTGGGAAAGTAGCCACAGCCAAGTACTACGTACGCAATGTAGTTCCCAATGTATGGGCAGTTGCGGAAATAGTAATAGATGGTGATACCTCAGCTATTGATGTTCCAGTTGATGTTTTCGAATACTAGAAACCTATACCCTTTTCACTCTGAAGGGCGGCGCCGAGCATGTCGTTTGCAGTAACACAATCGAGTTTGACATGAACGGCGTCAATAAACTGGACGCATCCCAATATGATCGCCTTTGCAGAGGAAGTGAATGCGTTGGAGTGGTATTTTTTCCAGAAGATTACTAATGAAATTATAATTAAAATGCCCTATACTTGAGCAAGTAAACTATTGAGGTGGTAAAACAAATGAATAATTTTTCTCAAGAACTAGCGCAAGATTTGCTGCGAATCTTCTCCCAATTTAAACGTTCAAGTGGACAACAACCATTTACAAAGCTTGGGATCAAACCCAGTGAATTTTTATTGCTTCACATGCTGATAGAGCATTGTGGCGATCCTTCATTAGGAATGAGTGTCACTGAGATTAGCGACAAGCTCGAGATTACTCTCAGTGGTGTTACCCACACAATTAATTCTTTAGAAAAGAGTGGATTTATTGAACGATTAGCAGACCCAAATGATCGACGCATCGTATTAGTCCGGGCAACGGACAAAAGTAGCAAAATCATCAAGCAGCTTTATGCTGAACGAGTTCAATTTATTGAAGGCCTAGTAACTTTTCTAGGAGAGAGTGATAGCAAGGAATTTATCCGGCTATTTTCGAAAGCCTTAGACTATTTCAAGGAAAGCAGGAAGAAGTAATGGAGACGGATCAAAAACGGAATGTTTTAATCACGGGGTTACTCTTAGGGATGTTTTTTGCCAGTTTGGATCAGACCATTGTGGGGACCGCTATGCCCCGAGTAGTTTCAGATTTGCATGGGTTAGATATTTTTGTGTGGGTAACAACGGCCTATATGTTAAGCTCGACGACGGTTGTACCTATTGCAGGAAAACTAGCGGTCCAACGATCGGTGGCTGGATTGTCGACCATTCGTCTTGGCGCTGGGTATTTTATATAAACATCCCCGTTGGGATACTAGCTGCAGCCACGATATTTGTTGGTTTATCCGGTGAACAACGCGTAAAAGTGAAGGCCATCGCCATTGATTATGCGGGAGTTGCGACGCTCATTCTCGGAGTCGTCCCGTTATTACTAGGCTTAAGTCTTGGCGGTAGAGACTATCCATGGGGTTCTTGGCAAATCCTGACCCTCTTTTCAACAGCGCTTATCTTCTTTGCTTCCTTTGTGTTAGTTGAGAAAAAAGCTACTGATCCGATTTTAAGTTTGCACCTATTTGAAAATAGAGTGTTTACGGCGGTAAATATTGTTGGTTTTCTCATGGGCTTTGGTATGTTTGGAGCGATTATGTTCTTACCACTGTATCTCCAAGGTGTTTTAGGAGTCAGTGCAACATCCTCGGGTAATACTATGATTCCAATGATGGCGGCCATGATGATAACCAGCATTTTGGGGGGGAAACTTGTAACGAGAATCCAGTTCCGCATCCAGATCGCCGTTGGAATGGCCTTTATGGCAATTGGGTTCTTTATGATGAGTACTATGAATGTTAGCACGAGCCAATCAACGGCAATGATCAACATTATTGTCTTAGGATTAGGAATGGGCTTAGTAATGCCCACGCTGACAATCGCAGTACAAAGCGTATTTCCTCCCTCAGAGAGAGGGGTTGTTACCGCGGCAACTCAATTTTTTCGTAGTATTGGAAGCACCCTTGGGATGACAATTCTCGGAGTTGTTATGAATCATTACTCGGCAATTTCTTTAAAAAGTAACTTTATTCCAGCTGTTCAGAAGATTCCAGGCATACAAGCAGGACCTTTTGCGGGTATGCTTGCTAAGGCTGAAACAGACCCACAAGGGTTATTTAACATTCTGCTTAGTCCTGATGCTCAAAATAGCATTCCTCAATCACTTCAACAGATCATGATGCCTCCGCTGAAATTAGCCTTAGCCAACTCTCTGCATTACGTTTTTATAGTAGCAATGGGTATTGTGTTTGTTGGGATCTTCGTCAGTCTTGTTATTGGAGATGCAAGAATTGAGGTCGAAGATAATCCAACTGCAAAGATCAAACTGGAGCCCGACTTAAACAATGCCTAAGATGGACACTTCTTTGATCCTAGAGAACCAATTGAATCAACCTGCTAAATCAACCGAACGGTTGATTTTTTTTTCGCACCTATTCATAAGCATCTGGCTTCAAATTATTATGTAATAATTAATTGCAGCTTGGTATGGAAAACTTGCGCAAAAGTATGATTGGCTTAAAACAAGATGAGAGGTGATTTTCCTCTCATCTTGTTTTAAGCCTGTTTCTATTGTAGGTCGTATAATTATAGGTTGACAACCTTAGAACTGGGTAAGTTCAGGTCAGATCTGCGCATGACATGATTTACTACTTTAACGACAGTGGCGGGTGAATTGGTCAGTCTGACCACTCGGAACTCTCTGGATTTTTCACCGTACATTTCGTTTAGAATATCCAAGACTTTTCCTTTGGTGGCAATAAATGTTGCCTCATCACTAGCACCACGCAGTTCTGGTGCCCATAGTTGCTCAATTTCCTGACCTAACTTTGCTAATTCAGAACGGAAATACCAATACATAAGAACCTCCTTAATTTGCTAAATGTTTTACTCATTCTATCAAAAAAGTGTTAAACCTATATTATAAGTTTGTAAAGTGTTCGTAAAACTAAACACACACGATGTTATTATATGTTAGCGGAAGGTTTTTGTGAAGTATTACCAGCCTAAATTTGAAAAATTGGCCAAATCTTCCCAGATAGGTCTCACCTCAATTGTTGCAGTCTTTGCCATCGGGTGTTGAGCTGCCGCCTCAATTGCTTCTTCCCGGGTTGAACATTCTATCAATACATATGCGGCTATCTTTTCACTTGTATCAGAGAAAGGTCCGGCGGTGAGTAATATTTTTCCTTTCGTACCCGTATGGTCTTGGCATCGCTGGGAGGTCGTAATGGATTCCCATAATCGAACAGTAGCCAAATAATATGAAATGCGCTGGTCGAGAAAGAAGAAATTCTCACACCAGCGCATTTCATAAAGCCCCCCCTGTTCCTGTGATCAATTAGTTATAATGGGAGGGTTATATAAGGAAATGTAGGTTATTGAGTTTTAAGTGATGCTTTAGCTTGATCAAAATCATACCCTTCAGCGACTTTGGATATTTCTTTCATCTTTGTTTCTGCAGGAACGTTTTCAGGAATTTTGAATTTAACATAAAACTCTTTGAGATCTGTTTTGGTTGATTCGGCAGCTTCCTTAATACTCATAAAACCTTTGACATCGTCATAATTAATGGACTCTCCCGTTTTTAGTGGTGCTGGAGTAAGTTGATATATCCCCGAAGCTTGTGAAGCTAATATTGAACCAAAGAACACCACTACCACCAGAAGGATTACTGTCATGGGCTTTAGTATCTTATTGCCAATCTGTTGATCTAGAGCGCCTGCTTTGGGACAATTCAGAACACAGGTTTGACAATTCAGACACTCTGCCGTCGTAACCTTCAAACTGTGCTGGACATCAATATTCATCGGACAACTCTTGGTGCATAGTCCACAGTCAATACATTCATTTTCGTTCCGTACTACTTTAAAAGGACTTATTTTGCCTATAATTCCGTAAAATGCCCCCATTGGACAAAGATATTTGCAAAAAAACCGGTCATAGAGCAAGGAACCAAGGACAGTAATAAGCAGGATTATTAACCCTATTGCCGATTCCTTCCACACACTTTCCAATCCTTCAGGAAGATGCGCATAAGCGGACCATGGATCGTAAGGTGCCATCCATAAGCCTGCTGTCTTCCAAGCATAAAAAACAGTAACCACAAGCACTAGGTATTTGAGATATCTTAAAGGCTTATCGATAGAAATCGGCATTATCAATTTTCTCTTGAAGAGTTTATGGCCCACTTTGGCAAAGAACTCCTGAATAGCACCAAAGGGACAAATCAAGCCGCAAAAACTTCGTCTGAAGAGAATTGCAATAATTAGCGTGATGATAAACAACGTCAGGGTTCCTGCAAATATTTTGCTGATGAAGGTTCCGGTTGTGAAGACCTGATAGAGGCTCTCAAGACCTCCGAAGGGACAGAGTGCATGGATTGAGGGTGCCTTGTTTCCTCCTAATACTTGATGAAGATAGGCCGCAATGCTTATAAGCACAACAAATATGGCCATTAGACCCCATCTCAAAAACTTGATCATCTGATTTCTCTTCACATTAGCAACTCCTTTAGTTTGAATTCAATCTTCTCAGTCTCCAACTAATCAATGTCCTCTGTGGTTATCGGCTTTAAACTTTCCATTCGGTAGGGGTGTTCTATGACCCTTGTTGAATTCTATTTGTGATTTGTGTCTGGCTAAATTCTAAGCTTTAGTTGTGTCAAAAGTGTTACGAAAGTAGTGAAGAAGTAAGTCATTTAAGCGTTTCGAGGTCGGTTTAGAATATTGCGGCGGGGAAGATACATTCCGAGTTTGATGAACAGTGTCGCAGTATCTTTTTATAGTCAGCTCAACACCTCAACAAGGTGCTCTGAGGTAGGGTTATTCTGAAGAGATAAGGCTAAAGGTGCTTAATGCAAAAGGCTGGAGCAAAAAAATGCTTCCAGCCTTTTGACAGTCTTCGTTTTAGTCAAATATGTTGCGTAAGTCAATTGCTAGGTTATTCAATATCCCATCGTTTATTGTTTCGTCTTTCCCGTACACTGCTGGTTCAGTAAATACATTCTCGGAAAAATCATAAACTTCCACAATCTTATTCAATGGATCTACTATCCAGTATTCTCGAACTCCTGACAACCGGTATCGTCTTAATTTGACTCGTTTGTCTTTTAACGCTGTTGACGGACTCAAGACTTCAACCACAAGGTCTGGAACACCGACACAGCCTTTCGGGTGAATCTTTGATTGATCACATATCACCGTTATATCAGGTTCAACATAGTTGTCATTTTCATCATCCAACCATACACCAAAAGGTGCTGGAAAGGCCTTGCACTGTTTACCCTTTAGATAAGTATAAAACTCACCATATAAATTTCCGACAGTAGCTTGGTGTTGAGATGAGGGAGGTGGTGTCATATCGTAAATTACACTATCAATACGTTCCCAACGTTCAAACTCGAATTCTAATGGTTTTTCTTCCAAATAAAGCACCCTCTTTGTAAAATTATACCATGGTTCAATTGGTTTTAGAAGGCGAATGAGAATTTGCATAGTTAATTTTTGTGCAAGTTCTAAAGATCAAAATATCCGTGCATAAATTAGGTAAAGAATACGAGAAACTCATTGCCAAGAACCTCATTCGTTGTCAAAGTCAGTCAAGTGATCACCAAATTTTTCTGATGTTGATTTCTATTTGAAAAGGAAATGAAGGAATGATGTGGAATTATTGAACTATATTTTATTTAAACGGTAGGTAATTTGAGTGGGGTACTTGCTAGAAATGCTTGAGAAGATCCAATTAATGCGCAATCCTTTCTTTGATAGCTTGTTTATCGGGCTCACTGTTTTAGGTGAGGAATATTTTGCTATAGCCGTTATATGCTTGGTACTTTGGTGTGTTAATAAGAAAGCGGGCTATCGAATAGGATTAGCCTACATTACTTCCTGGATCTTGAATTTTTCCTTAAAGGAGCTATTTCATATTCCAAGGCCTTTCGAATTGGACAAAAGCATTATACCATTGAGACCTGAAACAGCTACCGGATCTTCCTTTCCCAGCGGGCATACTCAGAGCATAGCATCCCTAAGTTCAGTAGTTATGTCATGCTTTCGCAAGAAATGGATTTATACTGTAGGAGCTATTTTAATTCTTAGTATGGCTTGGTCTAGACTTTACCTAGGCGTGCATACCCTAATGGACGTGGCGGGTGGGGCTTTGGTAGGTATTGTTTGGATCTTTGTAGCGAATAAATTATTTGATTATGTTGAGCGTACCGGCAGAAAGGCAGCGTTTCTAATTGTTGGAGTACCAATGCTCCTGGGTATGGTTTTTATCCAGACTAATGACTATTATAAAATCGCCGGAACTTTCACTGGCTTAATGCTAGGCTATATTCTTGATTCCCTCTATATTAAATATGAAGTAAGAGGTTTCAGCTGGCAAAGGTTACTTAACTTTCTCATAGGCATGTCGGTATTGCTCTTAATAAAATTTCTTATTAAAAAAATTCTAGGGGATTCACTCCCTGCCGATTATATTCGATATTTTCTTATCGGCATCTGGATAACTGTTTTTACGCCTTTTTTGTTTAATAAAATGTGGAGGAAACGTTCTGAACATTCGTCGCAAGTTAATGCTTCAGTAAACACGCATGGATGACCCAAAATCTCAAACGATATTTCTAGTGATATGAAGCTTTGAAGGAGAAGGGAAAATGCTTACATTTAATAAGACCTTGCTTCAAATTGAAAATAACAAGTAAGATACGATGCGCTGGTATATGCCGGCGCTTAGTTTGTCTTGCCAAACAACACAAGCAGCATTTTTTTACGGCGTTTACAGAAAACAACCCACTTATAATACAGAAAGAAATCTTCTAAAAGTTTGTTATCAGGCTCAAATCAAGGGAGGAAGAGAAATTGTCGTTTAGCTTACTTTTTACTATTTTGATAATCAGTTATTTACTGGCTTTCTTGTTGGGGCGGAGATTTAGATATTTGATGCCGAAGGGAAAAGAATTTGAGATCGCATTAGCTTGTAGCATAGGAATTATGATCATTTTTATGACAAAAACCTTTTGGTTTCCTTCAGACAGAAACGATTTATTTTTCACAATAGGTTTTGGATTAGCGTCTGGATTTAGTTCTGCAATCTATAACCGAAAAAGGAAATAGAGAAAACAAAAAGGAGTTGTTATGTATAACTATATTTTGGGGGAATTTTTTGTTTCCACCCGTTCATTTGAACGAAAAGAAACTTAGGTCCAAACTTCAGGAAAAGACAATTCTTATCACCGGGGCGAGCTTTGGGATAGGAGAGAAATTAACTTATCTGCTGGCAGATATGAAGATTCATTTGATTTTAGTGGCCAGAACAGAGGAAAAGCTTTTAACAATGAAAAGAGAGATAGAAAAGAAAGTAGCCAAAGTAAGTGTTTTTCAAGCGGACCTTAGAAATTCTGAAGAGATTAAGGAATTGCTCAAGAGGTAGGGCTTTTATGTAAAAACCATGCTTCTTTAGTTAAATCAATTTTTGCTGTTTCTCAATTAGGAACAGATATCTATCTGCTCAATGCGGAAATGAGCAGGAGTCAGTTTAATAGCTTAGTCGACCAGCATCGGTTTGACTTTCTTGTCTATGATTTTGAATTTAGTTCTTTAATTGAGCAGTCATCTTATAGTAAAGGTAAGATTCTGAGTTATCATAATCATTTACTGGCAATCAATACTTTGCTAAATACAAGTGTGAATGAAAAACTGAACCCCCAACGGTCTTCATCGAGTAAAATAGTGATACTAACAGGTGGTACGACAGGAAATCCCAAAGCCGCAGCCCATAAACCATCACTACTCAATTATTTAGATCCATTTTTAACGGTATTAACTAGACTCCATCTTATAAATTATAATACTACTTATATTGCTACTCCGATTTATCATGGATATGGGGTAGCTATGTTATTATTATTTATTGCATTGGGTAAAAAAGTGGTTATCAATAATGGATTTGAAGCAAAAAAGGCGTGTTGTCTAATTCGTGAGCACAACGTTGAAGTAGTAACTGTCGTACCATTAATGGTCAATAAAATGTTAAAATATAATGCAGAAGATTTGAAATCCCTTACCTGTATTGTTTCAGGCGGTGCTGAACTAAATCCCAAACTGGCACGTGATATTTTTAATACATTAGGTGAAGTATTGTACAATTTATATGGTACTTCAGAAGCCGGTTTGAATACCATAGCAACACCACAGGATTTAATCTATTCAGCAAAAACGGTGGGTAAAAGAATAGGCGGTGTCCGCTTAAAAATATTAGATACAAATAAGAATGAAGTAAGCATTGGCAGCGTAGGTCAATTGTGCATTAAGAATAGATGGTCAATGAGAAATAGTAGTTGCTCCTGGATCGAATCAAGGGATTTAGGTTATCGAGATCGTAAAGGGTATTATTTTTTATGCGGACGGGTGGATGATATGGCTGTTTCAGCCGGTGAAAATGTTTATCCGGTTGAAATTGAGCAGGTGTTAATAAATCACCCTCAAGTAGAAGATGTAGCAGTTATTGGGATTAATGATGAAGGGTTTGGGCAACGGTTAATGGCCTATGTACTTCCAATAAATAACACTGATATTACAAAAGAAGAACTTACAGAATGGCTGCGCTCTAGAGTTGCAAGATTCCAGTTGCCAAAAGATATAACCTTAGTTAATCAATTACCTTATACATCATTGGGTAAACTTGATAAGAAAAAATTAGAGAGCGACATATCATTGTATAGCCGCCAGGGCAGGTCGACACCACGCAAGGCAGAATTGTTTTGATCATGTGATTAATTGATGTTGCTGTTTTCTCCTCTGGCCCTTGGGTCCAAACGAGGTTAAATATTATTACCTTTGCAAAACGCTCTTATGGTATAATAAAAAGGTTAGAACATATATAAGGTTGGTGAACTTATGAATGAAAATCAGGTGGGCGTAATACTTGAAGAAGTTCGGGATATGTTCAAAACCCTTGCTGAGGGACAGCGGATTATTGAAAATAGGTTGGGTAAAGTAGAAGAAGGACAGAAAGCACTAGAAAATGGACAGAAATTATTAGAATCTGATATGAAGAAAGTAAAATCAGATTTACAAATAATTAAGTCATTCGTTATTGCTGCTGATAATAGTTTTAACGACTATGAGAGCAGAATTAAGGCTTTAGAGAAAAAAACTGCAAATTTATAAATATTAAGACAAAGCACCCGCGCAATTCGCAGGTGTTGTTTTTTAGTTGCATACGATTAGTGAGTAACTCCTTTAGGGGTAAGCAAAGCTAACAACTTGTCTTCTGAACTAGAAACGAGAAGGGGAGTTTCCTTATGTTTGAATTGATAAATAACGTGGTTCAATCTAGTTCTAATGACTGCTGAGGTACTTCATCTAGTGTTGGTCAGCACATAGACGGAAACACCGAACACTGTAAAATTTGCGGGAATCCACTGGAGTACTTTGATCATGGCAAACCACTGACTTGTACCCAGTGTGGTAAACAGGAGATAGCAAACATCTGTTGCTCTGATGGTCATTATGTTTGTGACGAGTGCCACGGAACAGGGGTTTTCGACTTCGTCAAAGACTATGTACTTGATAGTAAGTCCAAAAACTCTTTGGAGATTGCCGAAACACTTATGGGATATGACGACAAAGTTCCTATGCTCGGCTGTGAAAATGCTTGGATAGCGGCTGGGGCCTTGATCGCGGCCATTAGGAACGAAGGTAGTATTACTGTAACTGATGATCAGGTTCTGGAGGTGCTGAACAGAACGGCAAGGCAGGCTATTGGCGGATACTGTGGTTTGACAGGTGTATGCGGGATTGCTGTTGCCATAGGCGCTTGCTTCAGTGTTATTCTGGGAGCGTCCTGTCCCAAAGACCAGGAAACGGCAACGACCATGAGAGTTGTGGCCCAGGTAGTTAACACTATTGCTAACGAAACAGGGCCTTGCTGTTGTAAGAACTTCGTTCGAAAATCATTGACCGAGGCTGTAAAATTGGTGAATGAGCATCTAAGTGTTTCCCTGCCGATAATCAATGAGAATATAATTTGTAAACATGTTGAACGACATCCTCACGGGTGCCGGAAAGAGAAGTGTTCCTATTTCAGGACGCATTGGTTTAGAATGAAATGAAATCTTCGGGCCGACGGAAATCAGCTACCTTGAAAACCGCTTCTGTGCTCTGGCGAACGAAGCGAAGCGTTATCTCGTTAAGAATGGGAACGACCCTACCTCCGGAAACATTACGGAGGAAAAAGAGAGCGAGCTGGAAGAATTCATCGACAACGCCGAGATTGTCATGGGAACTCTGGGGCATAAAGTGTTCCTGACCATGTACATCTTCTCCTCGAAGTAGATCCTCAATTTGGTGTCCATAAGGTGATCAGATTATCGATGTACGTGAGCCCAGTGAGTTTGCAACGGAGCATGTTCCCCAAGCTGTCAATATCCCATTAGGATCGGAGGAAGATCAAATTTCTAAGATTACCAAAGATAAAGATGTTATCTTGATTTGCCGTACTGGCGTTAGAGCTTTTTCAGCTTGGCAAATTCTCGTCAGTAAAGGATATGAACCGCAACGTTTAAAGGTTTTAATAGGGGGAATGGAGCAGTGGAACTTTCTTGGGATGCTCGTTCCCTTTTTAATCCTACTTTCGAAGAAAGCCCGTCAAAGTCTCTCGGCTGTGGTGATCGCACCGTCCTAACAATTAAAGTTTATTAAAATTAGATAAATGCTTATCAATAAATATTTATCGTTTATTGATAAGCATTTATTGATAAATGGTGTATTTCCCTTTATACTGGTATAAAGGGAGAATCTAATAAAGGGGGACTCGTATATCATGGTTATTTTAGGTGAAAAAGGCTTGTCGGGTATTGTTAAACGGATATTGGACTTCATTTTCCTAGGAGGGTTGGGAATTTATGTCGCCCTTCCATATGCGCTGAAATGGTATATGAATACTATTTATCGAACGAGCACTGAAAACTATTACTTTTTGCTTGCCTTCCTATATATAACTGGAATTGTATGCCTTGTGTTGGTGAACGAGATGAGGAAGATATTTAAAACTCTCAACAGAAGAAACCCTTTTATGATGGATAATGTCCATAGTCTGAACAGGGTTGGTGTATCTTCTTTTGTAATTGCCGTAGCGTATATCATCAAGATTTTTTGCTATAATTCGGTTCTAACCGCAATTATTGCTATGGTATTTATCATTGCCGGACTTTTTGCCGTAGTTCTGGCAGAAGTTTTCCGACAGGCTATAGAAGTAAAGGAAGAAAATGATTTAACGGTATGACGAAAGGATGCTTGAAATGGCTATAATTGTTAACTTAGACGTGGTGATGGCAAAACGAAAAATTGGCTTATCAGAATTAGCAGCAAAAATTGATATTACTTTGGCAAACCTTTCGATTTTAAAAAACAATAAGGCCAAAGCCGTTCGGTTTTCTACCTTGGAGTCGATTTGTCGTGCCTTAGACTGTCAGCCGGGGGATATTTTAGAATTTACGCCGGACGTGAACCTTGGAGGAATCGCAGATGGATCAGATTAATGTTCAATTAGCAAGCAAGAACGAGTGTCTTGTAAAGAAGGAGCATAGCTATCTTTTAATTTGTGCTCTAATACTTGGTTTGCTGTTTGATTTTTTGTTCTTTGGAAAACCCCTTGGGTTGTCCTATCCGCTTTACATAATAGCACTATACACCGTATTATTCTGGAATATGCGGAATAGTGAACAATTAAAAATTGATACGAATTTGCTTCTTGGTATACCGATTATTGCTCTCTCCTTTACGTATTTAATTTATTCCAATCAGATATTTGAAGTTTTGAATTTCTTAGTCATTCCGATTCTCTTAGTTGCCCATACATTGCTTCTGACTTCAAACAACCGATTCAAGTGGTTTGAATCCCAATTTTTGGTGGAGGTACTTCTAGGTATGGTTGCCCGTCCCCTAGCGAACAGCCTTAAGCCTATTTATCTAATCTCGAAGTTTGTTAAACGCGGAGCAATTCCAGGCAAGTTTAGAGTTGTGAGCAAGATACTAACAGGTTTACTGATTGCAATTGCTTTACTAATTGTCATCGTTCCACTCTTAGCTTCTGCTGATGATGTATTTCGCCGGCTTGTTGAACAAATTCCGGACGTTTTCAAGGGTATTAGTATTAACGAATTTGTCGCAAGATTGATCATTGTTACAGTGGTTACTTGCCTTGTGTTTAGTTATCTTTGGAGTCTGTTTAGTTCAAAGACAAGATTAAACGAGACGGTTGCAGACAACGATAGTCTTCATAAATCCAGAGCGTTTCTGGATCCGATTACTGTTACAACTATGCTTGTATTAATTGACTTGCTTTACGCCTTTTTTATAGCAATTCAGTTTTCCTACCTTTTTGGCAGCCTGAGGTATGGTCTTCCTCAAGATTTCACCTACGCCCAATATGCAAGAAAAGGATTCTTCGAACTGGTTGCGATCACCATAATCAATCTAATGATTCTTTTGGGAAATATGAATTTTATTAAATTCGCAGGCGGCAAAATTGATAAAGTTGTAAGAAGTTTAAACACTGCTCTAGTAGTTAGTACTTTTATTATGTTGTTATCTGCTCATTTCAGAATGTCCTTATATGAAGAGGTATTCGGTTTTACCTATCTGAGAGTATTAACGCATGCTTTCATGGTATATCTGTTTGTATTATTTGCTGTCACCTTAGGAAAAGTGTGGCAAAAATCTAGGCACTTACTCAAATCTTATCTTGTTATCTCTATAGTTGCCTATACCCTGATCAATTATATTAATGTAGACAGTATCATTGTCAAAAACAACATTGAACGTTATAACAAAGGAAACCCTATCGACATTCAATATTTGACAACACTTTCGTATGAGGTTGTCCCGAGGCTTGTGGAGCTTGAGAAAAGCACACCTGATCAGGTGTTGGCCAACAAACTGGAGGAAGGGCTAACAAATAAAAAGCAAGCCCTGGAAAAAGTGAAACCATGGCAGTCTTTCAATATTTCCATGTTTAGGGCAAAGAAATTTTTATCCCAGTAATCCTACTCAATTGATAGATTTAGACCGAGCTATGATGGCAACGGAGGCAGCTATTGCTAAGTACCGACTTTTAGAGCCATTATGGCTCAGCACCGATTAGGATTGAAACTAATGAAAAAAGGCTTATGAATTTGCAAGTCAATGAATTCTATTTGTGTATAATCCGGGTTATAATGTATATAAATAATGAAAGGATGAATTAATAATGAGTATTTTAGAAGATGTGATGAAGGCAATGAAAGAAGCAGGAAAACCTGTGAGTGCGGGAGAAATTGAGAAGATTACTGGACTGGACCGTAAAGAAATAGATAAAGCATTTAAAGAATTGAAAAAGGAAAATATGATTATTTCTCCAGTACGATGTAAATGGGAACCTAACAACTAAACCAAAGCTTCATTAATAGACGCTACTTAAACAGGCACTTCCCTACCAGGGATGTGCCTGTTTCCCTACGCCTTGCAGACCGTCTTTATACAACTCTAACGCCATGAATGCTTCGAAATTTGCTGAACGCCTTTTGCAACTATATTTAGTTGAGATCCACCGTAACAGACAGAACCGACATCAATACTCCACCTTGGATTTCACCGTACAGGTGTAAAGATTACTCAGTCTATGGAAAGAGCTTGTTTGTACTTAATGGAATGCGGTAGACTTAAGGAAGTTGATGGAAAAATTGTCTTGTAGCAACTTTACAGGGGAACTTGAATTATGCCAAGATGAGATGGGCCCGAGATGTATGGTGATTGGATCTATTTTTTAAAAACGGTATGGGAAGAAACAGATGGTGAATCGTGGATTAGCTATTACATTGATATCTAATCATCAACGTACTTATTCAAGAATAAAGGAGTGAACAGTTATAAAATTAAACGATTTCGAATTAGAAGTATTCTTTGGTAAACATGAATTTACTGCACCCTATTTACTCACACAGTCTGACTGTGAATCTATGACAGTTAAAGAACTTTTGGCTTTTGAGCCAGGAGCAACAGATGATCTATTACATAGTTGGCTGGGCTATACAGAAGTTGCTGGAAACCCAGATCTCAGATATCAAATTTCAAAGCTGTATTCAAGCATGGACAAAGAAAATATTATTGTACACATCGGTGCTCAAGAGCCCATTTTCAACTTCATGAATGTTTTCCTGAATAAAGAAGACCATGTGATCAGTCAATTTCCTGTTTATCAATCACTTTATGAGGTTGCCAATTCTATTGGATGTGAAGTTACAAAGTGGAACATCAAGCAAGGCGAGAATGGTTGGTTTACGGATCTTCATGAGTTAGAAGCACAAATTAAACCAAATACCAAACTTATATGTTTAAACAATCCGAACAATCCAACAGGATTTATTTTTACTGAAGATGAAATCAAAGAAATTGCAGAAATGGCACGAAAACATAATGTATATGTTTTCTGTGATGAAGTTTATAAAGGGCTTGAACTTGATAAGATCAAGCGACCATGGTTTGCAGATGTTTACGAAAAAAGCGTGTCTTTAGGTGTTATGTCTAAAGCATATGGTTTAGCAGGGCTTAGAATTGGTTGGATTGCCACTAAGGATGAGGAAATCCTTGAGAAAATGATAAAAATGAAGCACTATACTAGCATATGTAGCAGTAGCACTGCAGAGTTTTTGTCAATTGTGGCGTTAAAGCACAGTGACGAAATTTTGAATAAGAACCTTGCATTAATAGAAAAAAATCTTGAGATTGCGGATGCGTTTTTCAATAAATTCTCTTCTCTTTTTGTATACAACAGACCAACAGCCGGTCCAATAGGATTTCATAAAATGAATATAAAGATGCCAATAGGAGCATTTGTTGATAAATTAGTAGATGAAGCAGGCGTTTTATTACTTGCTTCTGATATTTATGCTTTTGACGGTCAGTATTTCCGTATGGGCTATGGCCGAGCTGAATTCGAAATAAACCTTAAACATTTTGAGGAATATCTTTTGACTCTACTAAAATTAGACGTATTGGGGAATATCTGAGTTTCTTTGTGCGATCTATCAAGAACCAAAACTTTAAGCTATATTATATTGATGCATTCGCAGGAAGTGGAGACATCTAATGTCATTATCCAGTGTAGAGTGGGATGTTCATGCAAATAGTGATAAACCAGCTGAGAGATTTGTCAATCAGAACCCATTGGGCGAAAGGATTCTCTAATTATTGGAATTTCCAGTGAACTCGTTCAACTAAAGTTGAACATCGAGTCTTCGGTGACGTAAGTCTCCAGTGGAGACTTACGCCGAAGGCGCAGCTCCATAGACGAATACTTTCGCGCCGTAGGATGGACTCTACCTCCTTCGCCGCTAAGTATTCCTATGGGGAGAGGCGGCTCGGCGATACTAATCCTCAGCGCTTAGTATTCGTTGATAGCCGTGCGCTATCGGCGATACTGTCCACCGGACACTATCGTCACTGGAGGCTTTCGTCACCGAAGCAGAATAAGGTGTAAGACTCCCACTTATAGAAGTGGGAGTCTTACGATTTGGATAAACCTAGGTTAAAAAATGGCAAAAAAGGAGCTTAAACCTTATGATAATTAAAAACATTTCTCTAAGAAACAACACTGGTTTATTTACGATTCATATAGTAGATCATATTATTTCTAAAATTGAAAAATTTAAAGCTGACGAAATATATGATGATAACGACGTGATTGATGGTGAGGGTAACCTTGCTATGCCCCCTTATGTTGAACCACATATTCATTATGATACTCTGCTGACTGCAGGTGAACCAAGATGGAATACCAGTGGAACGTTATTTGAGGGTATTGGGATTTGGCTCGATAGAAAAAAATCGCTGACTAAGAAAGACGTTAAAGAACGTGCGATTACTGCAATGAAGTGGCAAATCGCACAAGGTGTACAATTTGTTAGGACGCATATTGATATAACAGATCACAAGTTAACAGCACTTGAAGCAATTCTGGAAGTTAAAGAAGAAATGTCAAACTACTTAGAAATTCAAATAGTTGCATTTCCACAAGAAGGTATTGTATCTTTTAATGGTACAGAAAATTTGATCATAAAAGCAATTGAACTTGGGGCTGATGCTGTAGGTGGTATACCTCATTTTGAGTTTACAAGAGAAGATGGAGTTGAATCTGTAAAAAAATCATTTGAAATTGCTATCAAATATGATAAAATGTTAGATTTTCATTGTGATGAGATAGATGACGAACAATCAAGATTCATTGAAGTGGTGGCCGCTGAAGCTCATAAAAACAATTACGGCAAATTTGTGTCTGCAAGTCACGCCACTGCTATGCATTCGTATAATAACGCCTATACTTCAAAACTTTTCAGACTTCTTTCAATTTCGGATATCAGTATAATCGCAAATCCATTGGTAAATATCAATTTGCAAGGGAGGTTTGATACTTTTCCAAAAAGACGAGGAATAACGAGGGTAAAGGAATTACTGGATTCAGGTATTAATGTCTGTTTTGGAACCGATGATATTTTTGATCCCTTCTATTCACTAGGTACGGGAAATATGTTGAACGTTTTAAATATGGGCTTACATGTTTGTCAAATGCTAGGGTACGAACAGGTAAAAAAGTCATTTGATTTGATCACAACAAACTCGGCAAGTGCTTTAAATATAACAAAAGACTATGGCTTAGAGGTTGGTAATACCGCTAACTTAATAATTGTTTCAGGAAAAGATGAGTTTGATATATTAAGAAGAATGGCACCTATCGAGTATTCGATTAGAAAAGGAAAAGTTATTGCACATACAATTCCAAGCGTTTCAAAAATCTTTATAAATGGAACTAATGAAGTTATTAACTTCAATAAATAGAATATCATTATTGATATTCGCACCTTTTATCCAGGCTTTCGCAAATTAAGCTTATCCCTAGTAGTGGATAACCGTTGGGTACATTTTCTGAGTAAACTTTAGAAATTTATTGAGTATTTGTGAGATTGGCCGTGATTAGTCATCTTTTCTTCATTTTCCATCCCACTCATTAACTATCACGTTCCCCTCATAGTGCCCTTTGTCCAACTGATGGCGGGCTTTTCGGTTTGCTACACTGTCAAAGATGATGGAGAAGTCATAATCATCGGGATAGAGTTCACTGGCGGCTATCTGTAATTTTAGCCTTTTATGGTTTATCAGGCTTTTCTTTCCCTTAATCTGGACGCCAATTTCGCCCTTAGCGTTGGAAGGTGCGTAGACAATGCCGGTTTCCTTTTGAGGATAGACAATGACACTGTCACCGAGATTAAACGTTTCGCTGCGAGACTGCACTTTGGGCTTTGGTGCTTCTTGTTTGACAATCTGAGGTACTATAGCGGCTTGAGCAGGTAAAGGATTATTTTGCTTTAGCGCACCCTCGTATTGTTTGGTTGAATTTCCATAGGCGGCTTGGTGAGCGCGGATAAGCATGTGCTGCAGCATACCCAGCCTTTCCGCAATATAGAGTGCGCAACTCGCCCCAGCCTCTCCGATTTCCAGTCGGTAGAGCGGCAAAAGGCTCTCTTTATCGAAGGCCATGCGGGCATTGACAAGCCCAGGCTTATTGGCCGCGTATTCTTTGATTTCCGGATAATGGGTTGTCACAACAAACAAACACTTTTTGGCGCTCAGCTCATCTAAGATGGCAATTGCCAGCCCCATTCCTTCGGCCGGGTCAGTTCCGGAGCCCAGTTCGTCGAGCAGGACCAGTGATTCATGATTTGCCTGCTTTAGTATCTCGATAATGTTTTTAATGTGAGAAGAAAAAGTCGATAGATTTTCCGAAATACTCTGCCCATCGCCAATATCGCACAACACTAGATTGTGCAGGCAAAAAATACTGTTTTCTTCGGCGGGAACATGCAGTCCGCTTTGAGCCATCAGAGAGAGAAGTCCGACGGTTTTTAAGGCAACGGTTTTACCGCCCGTATTCGGGCCAGTAATAACCACGCCATTGGTTGTATAGCCGACTTCAAAGTTTAAAGGGACGGCAGTCTCGGGATTAAGCAAGGGGTGTCTGGCGTTGAGCATCAGGATTTTCCTTTCGGAATTAATGCTGACGGAGGAGGCTTTCATCGCCAGACTGAGTTTACCCTTGGCAAAGAGAAAGTCCAGTGTTTCCATGGTCTCGATGTTTTGCTTAATTGTCGGAAGACTCTCGCTAATAAGAGCTGTCAGGGAATACAGGATACGCCTGACTTCGCTGTCTTCCTCAATTTGCAGTGCGGACAGCTCTGACTGTAGTCTGCCCACAGATACTGGCTCAACAAAGCAGGTTCCACCGGTTTGCGACAGGTCGATAACCGAACCGGCGACATCGTTCTTGTGTTGACGCTTAACTGGCAAAGTATAGTGCCCGTTTCTTAAGGAAACAAAACTCTCTGAAAACCAGGTTTTGTTTTTCCTGAGTAGTGCATCAAGCTTTGCTTTGATCTGATCAATCGTAATAGCGGTATGTCGCCGAATATTGGCAAGCTCAGTTGATGCCTTATCATCGACAATACCGTTCCGGATGCAGCGCTCGATTTCCTTTTCAAGCTCGGATAATTCGTTGATGGATTCACCGTACCAGGCGATGATGATATCTGTCGACTTAGCTTTCTCGAGGTAAGCTTTTATTCTGCGGCAGGATACAAGGAAGGACAAAACATGGGCAATCTGATCAGGCAATAGCATTGCATCAATGGTTATCAGGTCTATGACCTTCTGCAGATCCGTCATTGTGGGAAGGGGCGGGGTTCCAATCTGTTCAATAATTCGTTTGGCCTGGGTTGTTTCGTCTAGGCGCCGTTTGACTTCCGCCTCGTTTAAGGATGGTTCAAGGGCGAGACAGCGAGCTTTAACAAGATTAGACTGTGCTTGATCGGCAAGTTGCTTGAGGATTTGGTCAAATTCCAGAGTTATATAATTTTTCATTTGATATCTCCTTATAGTGAACTCGTTCAACTAAAGTTGAACATCGAGTCTTCGGTGGGGGACTCTACCCCCACCGAAGCAGAATAAGGTGTACCACTCCCACTTGTAGAAGTGGGAGTCTTACGATTTGGATAAAATTAATCAATAAAAAGCCCGCATCAAACATACTACACCTGTAAAAGTGCAAAATGCTCCTGCGGGCAAAATCTCAACATAAAAACAACGCGACAAGCACACCCTGTCACGCATCGATTATTGAAAGTATAGAAGCAGTCTGTTAGGTATGTTTTTCAAAAGGGCAACACAACAAACGGGATACTTCCCGTTAATCGAACGCCTTTTGCAACTATATTTAGTTGAGACCCACCATAACAGACAGAACCGACATCAATACTCCACCTTTTAAGATTATTTAAAATTTATTATAATGTCATTTTTTACTATTGTCAACTAAGTAAAAGTGATTAATGAGGAGTTGTTTCTTTGGCAGTCTCAGAGTCGAACGACTGAGGAATCGATGACAGGGCAGAGGTGAGGGCTTTTTTGTTGTGGCCACGAAAAGTTTAATATCTGGACAGGATTTCAAACTACTTTCTCGAATAAGTGTAAGTGAACTCGTTCAGCTAAAGCTGAACATCGAAACTTCGGTGACGAAAGCCTCCAGTACGATAGTCTCCGGTGGAGAGTATCGCCGAAAGCGCACGGCCCTTAACGAATGCTATCGCGCTGAGGATGAGTATCGCCGAAGCCGTGATCACGAAGGAATACTTAATCGGCGTAGGATAGAGTATCGCCGAAAGCGCACGGCCCTTAACGAATGCTATCGCGCTGAGGATGAGTATCGCCGAAGCCGTGATCACGAAGGAATACTTAATCGGCGTAGGATAGAGTATCGCCGAAGCGCACGGCCCTTAACGAATACGATCGCGCTGAGGATGGTTTCGCCGAAGCCGCACGAAGAAGTGGGAGTCTTACGATTTGGATAAATAAGTATGAAGGAAGAAATCTAAAGGTGTCAGATTTGAATGTTAGTCTAAAATTCTGGGGAGGTTAACTATGAATTTCGCTAATAGACCTGTTTTCTGGGTAGTTAAAATAATCATAATTGCATTGGTAGTTTGTGTTTTAGGACTGACCTCTTTAGTATCTGATCAAGCCGAGAATGATAGAGACATCCTGTCAACCTCTATGCTAAGTGAGAATGGGCCCTCGATAAGTGAAGAAATCCTTAATTTGAATTCCCTTGAAAAAACCTTTTTAAGTTCAGATTTTTACCGAAAGGAACGAATGCTTCCGCTCACAGTTACTAAGGATTTAAAATATTTTTTAGCTTATAAAATTTCCAATAAAAGTATGGCAAAAGACAATGAGCTGGTTCTAATAGGGATGCCCAGGCAGTTAATTGATCTATATTTGGTTGACCTCAGTGAAAATAAGGCTACCTACCTAGGGAAAACGGAATTTATAATAAATCAGGCGTGGTCGGAAGATGGTCAACATTTAGCGCTTGTTTCCCATAAGTCGGTTAAGATTTTGGATCTTGCTAAACGAAGTTTAGCAGAAGTGCCTATGCAACATGAGACCGATATCTATAATACAAACTGGGGACTTGATAATCGAACCTTATATTTGCATCGGGATACTACACCGAACTATTATGCCTATGATACCTATTCGAAGCAGATGGTGAAAGTTAGGGGCAGATTCCAGGAGGGTGATGTAGTTTACAGAGGTAAAGCCAGCGGCGGCATTCTAACCAGTAAGGGAGAACGGGTGGGAATCGCCAATGGGCTGTATTATGGGGAAGCCCCAGAGAAACAACTGTTTACTGGGGAAGTTACTATCCATGATATCAATGATGGAAGAATACTGGTTTCCTACGATATTGACAACCCTGAGGGTGGTGCCCGATTTACACTGGCAGAGTACGACCTTAAAACCGGCGCGTCGCGAGTACTCTATAATGAAGGAAATCTTCACACTAAATGGAAAATATTTAAGGCTTCCTATCTTAAAACTACCGGAGATATCATTTTTACAACGTTCAAATTAAGCGATATTAGTGTCAAGTATAGTCTGGTGCGCATAGAACCGAACGGAAAAGAGACTGTCACTGAGGTGCCCTCACCTTTATATACCGTTACACCGGGAGAAAACTTTCTGCATTTTGCCGTTTTTAAAGACGGTGAAAGCTGCATTATGAACACTGCGGACTTTAAGTTCAGCGACCCAGGTTTGCAACAAGCGGATCAAAAAAGTGAGATCAGAGATCTTATGCTTCATGTTCTTTACATATACGGATCAGAAACCCCAAAGCTTGACGAATTTAAGCAATTTTTTATTAACACTTATGACCCGATACCTCAGGAAGCCCTAGAAAACATTTTGCTTGAAGTGGAAGGCCCAAAATACTGGCAGTTCATAAGGCAGGAGATTGGCAAAAATGTTACTATGACACTTAAGCTGAAAGATGCTAACAGGGCATCGGTTATCCTGAACGGAGATTATTTCAGAGGACCTCATGAATTGGTAAAAATTTCAGGCAAATGGTATGTTACTGGATTTTCCACTTGGCCAGAAAGTAAGGCGAGAAATGATGTTTACAGGGCTTGTACTCGATTTATAGATAATCAAATAAAAACTGGCAAAGCGGAGGCTGACTTTAATCGAAAAAGAGACCAGGACGATTATGTTGTCCGAACTACTGCTCTGCTGAATAAGATGCGTACCCAATCCTCTAAAATTGAGGTAGGAGAAATAGAGCTTTGGGCTATGAGTGATCCGCATAGGGCGGTAAACCCGGATGCCAAAGAAGCAAGAGTAAAAATTATTGTGACGCTAAATGATGGATCAACTGAAAAGCTCCAGGGCTACTTCTCGAGGGGGGATTCAGGAGGTACTTGGGTATTTAAAGGGTTGGGCAAGCTGTCGACTGGTCTGTTCCCGAAATGAGTCTAAGAGCATAACGGTAATTTAACCAGATTAAACTTGGCGGCGTTGAGCTAACTACTATCATCATCAACTAATGGGGTGGGCTAGAGAGTGTTCAGAACACGTTTTATCACTCGTTGATGAGAATATCGACCCGCGGTTAGTATATAGAGTTGAGGCTTGTACGTTGAATAATAACTGACGAGGAGGCTCCCATTTGTGAAAGTTACCTTGGATTGTATTCCTTGCTATATAAAGCAAACGATTAATACATTAGCACAGACTGAAATCCTTGAGGAAAAAGCGAGGGAAATCATCTATCAGACGCTGTCCCTCTTTCCTCGATTAGACCCGCAAGGAACTCCTGCAGAGAACTCGACCATCGTTCTTAGAAAGGTCAATGAGCTGTTGGGAATTGAAGATCCATTTCATAATGCTAAGAAGGAGTCCAATGAATTGGCACTTAAACTCCTGCCCCAGTTAAAAGAGAGGATTCGCCAAAGTACAGATCCACTGTTTATGTCTCTGCAAATCGCAGTAGCCGGGAATATTATCGATATGGGCATCCTGAAAGATTTTGATGTTGAGGGGAGTATTCGGGAGGCCATGGAAAAGAATTTTGCCCGGAATGATTACGAGTCTTTCCGGCAAAGACTAAAGGAAGTCCGGGAGATACTAATTCTCGGGGATAACAGCGGGGAAATTGCATTCGATAGGTTATTAGCTGAGCAACTGTCCGAATTGGGGATCAAGGTGACATATGTAGTTAAGGACCGACCGATTTTGAATGATGCCACGATGGAAGATGCTGCTTATGTAGGTATGACAGAGCAAATTCGCGTGATCTCCAATGGCAGCGGTTTTTTAGGGACAATTCTCAAAGACTGTTCGGAAGAATTCAAACAGGCCTATAGAAAGGCTGACATAGTGATCAGTAAAGGACAGGCTAATTATGAATCTTTAGAAGCGCTTGGCAAAGAGGATAGAAGGTTGTATTTTTTGTTGCGAGCCAAGTGTGAGATTGTAGCGGAAAATTTAGGGGTTCAACTTGGAGAAATGGTGTTTTGCTGTAGCTAACGTGCATATCGGTGGCTTTGTCACACCGAAATATTCATGCAATAATTGAAGTATCGTTTTGATTGATTTAGGAGGATTATGATGGATAATAATGATAGATTAATTAGATTAAGATATGCATTAGATATACGGGATATAGATATGGTAAAGATATTTAGACTTGGTGGTACTGAACTAACACAAGAACAGGTGAGAAAACTGCTCATAAAATCAAAAGACACTTACCGTTACAATGATGAAGTTGAAGATCATGACGAAATAGAAGAAAAGGATGAGAATATAAAATGCAAGAACAGTACGCTTGAGTCATTTTTAAATGGCTTTATTATCTTGAAAAGAGGGAAACAAGATCCAAAACCAGGACAACCTGAAATACCAGTACTAAAGAATAATGAAAATCCAAATAATATCATGCTTAAGAAATTGAAAATAGCTCTATCACTCACAAGCGATGATATGCTTGATATATTAGAAAAAACAGGGGTCAATGTAACTAAAGGAGAATTAAGCGCTATCTTTAGAAAAGAAGGGCATAAGAATTATAAAGAGTGTGGTGATCAAGTCGCTAGAAATTTCTTAAAAGGATTAGCTATAAGAATCAGGGGATAGCTACTATTGTAATAAAAGAGACTCAGCCGTTCGATTCGGCTGAGTCTTCTAAGATCCAGGCGGATTACCTATTCTCTGTGGAAAATACTGGTGTTGTTGAAATACAGTTTCATGGTGGGATGGAACAAAGAGACCGCTTGAGAGTCATGAGAATTATGATATTCCGTATGATCGGGAAAGCTATGTTCATCGGATCGGAAGAACTTGCCGCGTCAATAAGCTGGGTAAAGCCATAACGTTTGTCGTCAAAACTGAAGATAAGTTCTTAAAGGGAATTCATGACTACATAGGAAAAGAGATTCCTTTGAAAGAAAGAACGGAAGAAGAAACGGTATTTCAGTTGAAGCAAGGTTTTGTGGCGAAGAACAATGCACTGCCAGAAATCAAAGAAACAAAGCGCAAGCAGCTGAGCACTGAAATTATGAAAATTCATGTGAACGCTGGGAAGAAAACTAAGATGAGACCGGTCGATATTGTCGGCTAAGATGGATGCTAATGAAGAATAAATGATAAGGTGGAACGTAATGAGAAACTTAAAAATGACTATAGCATTTGACGGTTCTAGATATAAAGGATGGCAAAGACAAAAAGATAATGATTTGACAATTCAAGGTAAAATTGAAGCAGTACTATCTAAAATGACTGAAGAAGAAATACAGCTAGTGGGCTGTGGACGAACGGATTCAGGAGTACATGCCGAAAATTACATCGCTAATTTCCATACAAAATCTGCTTTTAGTACTAATAGGATACTGGATTATTTATATGAGTATTTGCCTGAGGATATAGGGGTTAAAGCTATCGAAGATGTCGATGAAAGATTCCATGCCAGATATAATGTGAAATCAAAAACCTATGTCTATAGAATGAATACCAATAAATTCAGAGATGTTTTTAACAGAAAATATACATATCATTTTGCGAAGAAACTTGATTTGATCGAAATGAAAAAGGCTTCCGAGGCTCTAATTGGCAGTCATGATTTTCAAAGTTTTACAAACTCAAGAAATAGTGACAAATCCACGAGTAGAACGATTAATTATATCAATATTATTGAAACGGAAGGCCTTTTAGCAATAGAGGTCAATGGAAATGGATTCTTGTGGAATATGGTAAGAATCATTGTTGGAACACTTATTGAAGTCGGTAAAGGTAATTTTAAACCCGTTGATGTTGAAAAGATATTAAATGAAAAGAAGCGATGGGAAGCGGGACCCTTGGCTCAAGCAAAAGGCCTATTCTTAAGAGATGTTCAATATTAACAAAAGGCTAGGCAATGATCGACGAAAATAATATGCCAGCTAAACGAATTCGCTTCTCGCGACACTATTCGTTTAACCGATACGGTTTCTTATATAGATCTTTTTTTTGTAGTCCATTTTTGCGAGCCGTTGAAATCCAACCTCTGTTGCCCATGAAAAAGTAGAGCCGTCTTGAAAATGGGAAATTAACGCCAATATAAACATGGCCCGTCTTTGCTGAGTTCTCAACTTTAATGTCTGCTGTAATGGAAGAAAAAGCATTGTTGAGTTTTTGGACGGCTTTTTTCATAAAAGGGGCATCTTTGGCGGCAAACATCATGGGACCTCCTCCGATGAGTACGCCGAAACGGAACGCTGCGTTGATATGTTGGCAAAAGCTCTTGATAACTCTGACTGCCTCCAGGTTTATTTCTGGTTCGGGAAACCCACAGTTAACAATAGCATATACTTTGATATGGTTTTTAACGTTTTCGCTGACAGTATAATAGTTATAGTAATCTACCAAAAATCGTGTTAAAATGCCCGGCAGGCAAAAATAGTAAAGAGGAAATGAAATAATAATAACGTCGGCCTTGGAAAGTGTTTCAAAATCCTCTGATAAGTTATGGGTTAAAATGCTTTTTCTGACGTCTATAAATGTCTTGCTAAATACATCGGTATTGATTTGGCTTCCCGCTATTTCTAAGAATTCCCTAGAGACTGATTGTCCGTTTATCTTAGGGCTGGCGCTAACTAAAACGACATTCCTCACAAGATTCCACCCACCCTTCCAAGCTCCATTTTGTTTAAGACCTCGACTATGTTCTCGGCTGTTTCTTGATAGATTAGAACTTCAATATTTCTACGGTGTTTTTTTGTAACATCGATGAAAAGTTGTTTATCCTCATCTGAGATCTCATCTCCGTAGCCGAGGATAATCTGCCTGGGGTATGTATCATACCGAGGCGGATGCATAGTTGAACCGTCCGGTCTTGTTTCAAAAAACGGCAACATATTTGGCAAGCTTCTATCAATTATATTTTTGATATTTGGACTGAACTGCCCAAAAATTATTGGACTAAGATAAATAACCACGTCGCTGTTCATAACGCTTCGGTTGATTTGAGCCATCCGGTCGTTGATAACACATTCCCCGGGTTTTTTGATCCAGCAACCAAAGCAACCCATGCAAAAGGTCAGGTTCTCCGCTTCTAGTTCAATCATATCTGTGTCAAATCCCTTATGTTTCAAAAACTTGCCAGTTAAATCATTTAGAGCTTGATAGGTTTTGGTCGGATACTCCTGATCGGAAATCAACAAAGCTTTCATGCACTCACTCCTCATATTATTATGTTTACAGTGGTAACATAATAATATCACTTGATGTTTACACTGTAAACATAATTTGTGATATAATACGATTATGTTCTTTGAGAGGAAGTATGTCCGAGTGTCAAATGAAAATTATCATCATGAAAACTTAAAGGCCGAATTGATTAAAAATGGTTTGAAGCTTCTGGATGAAGAAGGATATGAAAATTTTTCGTTGCGCAAAGTGGCAAAAGCCTGCAGTGTAAGCCACACCGCACCTTATAGACATTTTAATAGTAAAGACGATCTGATCATGGCGATTGCTCTCGAGGCCCACCATAAATTTAACCAATGCCTTGAGGAAGCAGTTAATAAACATCCGAACGACAATAAAAGCCAGCTTAAAGAAATGGGTTATTCCTATGTAAAGTTTTTTGTTGAAAATCCGGAATATTTACGGCTTCTTTTTTTAAGTGACTTAGCTATTCATATTAAAAAAAAGAATATAGAAACATGTATAAATGGCGAGCAACCTTTCAAGACATTTTATGATGCGATCGAGCGCTACCAAGCGGAGAGTCAAAACGGCATGACGGACAACAGTACGGACCCAAATGCGCTGGCATTGTCCTGCTGGGGTTTGGTCCATGGTATGGCGATTTTAATCGCCAAAAAGGATTTTTCTTATGATGGTGATTATCTGGAACTTGTTAGAAAGATACTTTGGAGTGGAACGTTTCTAAACTGATAGAATGATCGAAGCCCAGATGGCTCCAATTGACAAGCAATTGAAACACAACGAGGTTATGAATGAGACCTAAGGAACATGGCTATATAATCTAGGGAATGAAATTTCTTCAAATATTTGGTATAATACTAAAGGAGGAGGGAGATATATGCCATTATCAAAAGAAGTAAAGAAATACACGTATGTAGACTACTTGAGATATCCAGACGATGAACGATGGGAAATTATTGATGGAGTACCTTATATGCAATCGGCACCATCTTGGCAGCATCAGAGCATATCTAGGGAGCTACTTAGACAATTTTCTAATTATTTACTTCGTAAATCCTGTGAAGTATTTGCGTCACCCTTTGATTTACGACTGTCAGATGCGGAAGTGAAAGACGAAGATGTTACAAATGTTTATCAACCAGATTTAGTAGTAATCTGTGATAAGAGTCTATTAAAGGGAACGGGTTATTTTGGAATACCTAACCTGATTATTGAAATATTATCCCCTTCAACAGCAAAAACCGACAGGCTCTTAAAATTTAATATGTATGAAAAATTTGGTGTTAAAGAATATTGGATGGTAGAGCCTGACATGAAGCTTGTAAGTGTATTCATTTTGCAGGATAACAACCGATATGGGAGGCCCGAGTTATATACTGAGACGGCTGATGTTAAGGTGTCAATTTTTCCCGACCTTATAATTAATTTAGACATAGTTTTTGATTTTTAGTTTTTTTTCTCATCTTTCTTACCTTGCGCATAAGCTGGATAACAAATGCATTTTCAATGCGGCTAATGTCTTGAATCCTCCATCTACCACTGTATGACCTAAATCTGTTAAATCAAAATCAGTGAAATCCAAATATTTATTATTAGCGTCTATCTTTTCGTAACCTTCTTCCGGGGAAGTCTTTGGTATTATAAACCCTTCCGCCGCCAATAACTTCATACACTTTAATAGTCTAGCGAATAACATCTGGTTAAAAAATGAGTTAATTGAGTAAGTATTGCCATATTTGAAATTATCAATCAAGTCCAAAATAAATTTACAATCATCAAAATCTTGTTGTTTATTCAAATCCAAATTAAAAACCGACCTTTCTTTCTTAATATTTAGAATATTCCATTTATATAATATTTGTATTCGATATGAATCTAAAAATACCTTCTTTTGCTTTTTATTCCTTCCCAACTATTTAATATTGGAGGGTTGAATCTGATGTACGATTCTTATCAAGGTATTTATGAATTAGCTAAACCATATTTGCAGACTAGGTATAATGACCTGCATACCGAAATATGCTATTCATTTGCTTGTAGGTTGCTGGAAAATGAGCCGGGTGATCAGGAAATTGTTTTACCGGCTGTGATCTGTCACGATTTAGGTTGGATTAAATTACCGGAGGATTTACAAAAGAAAGCTTTCGGGCCAAAGTTTGATCCGGATTTGCGTCGGATTCACGAAGTCGAAGGAGTCAAGCTTGCTCGCCTTGTCCTGGAGCAAGTTGGCTACGATCCAAACAAGATTAAGGAGATCGCGGTAATCATTGATGGTCATGATTCCCGCACTTTTGCTCTTTCTGATAACGATAGGATTGTAAAAGATGCTGACAAATTGTGGCGCTTTACAGCAACCGGCATAGCAATTGACATGGAACGCTTTGGACTTGAGCCTTCCAATTATATACCTTGGATAAAGGAACAAATTGATTCCTGGTTTTTCACTCAAACTGGCAAGCAGTTGGCCCGGAATGAGTTGGCAGAAAGGGCATAATTTTTGCAACAGCTTAGCAGTCGCCAAAGCGCTAATTTTCTATGGCCTTCTGATGATGATGAGCCGTAGGGTGTCTGCGAAAAATTCCAGCTACGATTTGGTGCAAGGCGGCTGCAGAATATAAAAAAGATGTATGACTGTACGTTAGAGAGAGCAGGCCTAATTTTACCTGCTCTCTCTTGTTTAATTCATCGAGTGGATCAAGAATGGTGGGAGCGGTATCTCGGTTATTAGGAGGATTGAGGGGGAGCAGCTTAGAGAAAATAGACAACAAGACTATAAGACCTTAATTATGGTATGATATAGGAAAAGGGTTTAAACAGATTGTAACTGAGCTCAACGGCTGGGGGGAAGCAATTTGCTCCAAGAAATCGAGAAACTGATCAACCAATCTAAGCTCAAAAGTCTGTCGAGTTCGAAGCTGGAAGATCAGATCGAGCGATTGCTTGGGGAAGACTATGCTCGCTTGGGAGGGTATGCTAACTTCGAGAGTATACTCAAACAGTTATGTACACGGGGAGTATTGGAGCCTATCAAGGCGTCTGGAACGAACGGACGCAACCCGCTTTTATATAATCGGTATCGGAAAGTTATGCTGGGAATGGAACAAGAACTTCGGCTCAACCTCTTAAATTTACACTCCCTGATTAGAAGTGAAGCATATATTAAATCCCCTCAAGCGTATACAGAAGATCAACGCTATATTCTAGCCCTGGATGCTTTCTTGAAAGATCCTCAGCAGAGGGAGAGTTTAGGGGAATCTATTGCTGTTAATGAACGCTCATTTCAGATCTTCAACGATGAGAAATTCCTGTTTAGTGATCGTGGACGAATCTTTTTACAGAGGATCGGCAGGACCCTAACGGATCTGTCTTGTTACATAACGACAGAGCCCTTTTTCTATATCGATTACCGCTCCAAGCTGGTAGTTGAAAATGACCCAGTTTCGTCTTACACCGCGCTAATAGTTGAAAACAAGGATACCTTTTATAGTATCAAAAGAGCCTGGCAGGCGGGGAAGCGTTCGATCGGTGGGGTAACCTTCGATCTCTTAATTTATGGAGAAGGTCGTAAAATTGTAGGTAGCTTTGCTTTTGCTCAGGAGATACCGGACTTGGTGCCGAAAACGTTGCGTGTGTATTATTTCGGCGATTTAGATCCCGAGGGGATAGATATCTTCGGCTCTTTGGTAGCCGCCTTCCCACTTGCTGCCATTGAGCCCTTCGTGTATTGTTATCAAGCGTTAATCCATCGTTATGGAAGGAACGCTCCCTTACGGCGTGAGAAGGACCAAAAATTACGGGCGTTGCATGAAGAAACCTTCTTAACATATTTCACGTCTGAATTGAGTCAGGAAATTCGAGAATTAATTCACTCCAAGAAATATATTCCGCAAGAAGGGCTAAGCTATGCCTTCTTTGTTCATGATAATTGATCTCGGAAAAGAGGTGTCCCATTGGGGGAGGAATTAAGTGGGTTTGCGGGACGGATTCAAAATGTGGCCCTATTTCAGCCACTCTTTGATTTGCAGAGAAGCCGCAAGTATCCAGAGTACGATGCCTTGGCGATAGGTTTTGGAATCTTGCTCTTTACGCTTGAAAATATGCTCATTGGCCGAGATCATTGCGATCACCAGGATCTTGCCAGTTATGTGCGTTTGATGATAGCAGAGAGTTACAACGTCCAGCTCAGTGAGAATGAAAGCTCTGAGATGGCCTACTACTTTCTGGATGCCTTGCGTAACAACGGCCGCCCGTTTGATCTGGAATTTAAAGACTTAGAAACCGGTGGGGATGTGCGCTGTAAGTTTGCCCTGATTGAAGTTGCTAATTACGAAATTCACGGGAAAATGCGCTTTAAGCTAACCGATGCCGGGTTAGATCTATTGTTTAAGACCAAAGAGATTTATAAGGAGCTGCGTATCAGCATTTCGCAGCTTTATTTGCGTCAACAGATTGAAAAAGGGGTCTTTCACGAAGCCCTGCGCACGATCGATGATCTCTATGTCCAGGTTCAAGATGTGCATGGTAAAATTGAGAGAATTAGAAAGCTCGTCTTGCGTAACGTTTCTGACGTCTCAGTTGGAAACTATATTGCTCTGATGGAAGAGGTTACTGAGCAACTTCGGCGGGAAAAAGAAGTCTTCTCCTCCCTGCAAACCTTACTACGAGAAACGGCTGACACTTATAGGTTTCGCGAATTAAATGTTAAAGAACGAGAGAGTTTTAACCAATTAATTACGGTATCTACCCGTCTTGACTTAGTCGTCAATGAACATAACCGCCTATTTACCAGTAAATTAAGCCTCGGCTCCTTACTGGAGGAAGCTATGCTAGACAGCTTAGCTAATACATTTCGGGTGAAAGTAAATTTTGAGCATGAATTTGTCGATCAAGTCATCACGGAGAACACACCGTTAGATTCCTTGCGCCAAGTACTTAATCCCTTGTTTAAGTGTAAACGAACTCCACACTTCAATCTTCTGCGCGTTCTTGAACCGCAAAGCCTTAAAAGTGAGGACACCGAGCAACAGGAGATGTTTAGCGGTCCGTCTGAGGAGGATTTCGTCAGGGCGGCTGAGCGTGAACGTCTCATGAAACAACAACGGGACGCACGCACCTTAAACTATTTAGCAATTATTTTAGGAGCTCTTGAGTCTCAATCTGAACAATCCTTACAGGGGATTTTAGCCACTCTTCCTACAGAGACCTACGTGCAAGTGATCTCCGAAGTGGAATTTTACGCGTTCCTGGTCCAACTTCACCAAATGGGCGAGATACCGTTGGTGGTGGATGAAGAAATGCGCTCTAAGATTATCGACTCCGAGAGCAGCAATTTGCCGTTTTTACTCTTGAACTATCTCGATGAACATCCCGAGGCAAGTCGATACAGGGCACTCAAAGTGCAAGCAGGGGATGAAGAACTTATTTTTGAGAATCTCAGCAGAGTTACGGATTATCGTTTCTCTGTTCACTCGGAGGGGAAGGGTCACGATGTTTGAGTCCTATAAAGCCGATACGGTCGAAACTGCTCTCAAGATCTTTCTGGAGTTAGTCCGTCTTGGGCAGCTTCATCAAGAAGATTATCCGGAAATGGTTCAAGCGTACAAAACCGACCAAGAGGTACAGGGGCTGTTTACGAATATTATTGAACCTCTGGCCGATGTTAAGGTCTTGGAGTCACTATATGTCCTTTACCTTTCCCCGAATGTGGATAATCGCTGTTTTGGTTATTCCAACGAAGAACTAAGGGATAAAATGAAGCTGAGTACGAACCGGGAACTTTATTTAGCCTATTTTGTAATCCTTTCCCTGTTAGCCATGTTTTACGGAGAAGATAGCTTGAGTGAGGTAAGTCGTTCCTACGTAACTGTGAGTGACTTAGAGCAGTTTGTGAGTAATAGGCTTCAGGATTTAAAGACTAATCCAGAACTTCCGGAGGTTGAAAAAGAACTGGAAATCAATTTATTAAGTTCAGTAGAGCTCTGGCAAGATATGCCGGAATATGATCCTGACCTAAAATCACTGCGCCGTAGTACAAAAAACAGGATTAGCTTTATCCTGAAAGTGGCTAAGTTTCTGGAAGCGGAGGGGCTGGCGCATGTCGAGCAGGACAGGGAGCTTTATGCTACAGAGAAAACTGAACAAATGGTTCGGAAATACTATTCTGATCGGGGCCGTCAGGAAAAGTTGCTCACCCTACTTTGTGCGCGAAAGGAGACCCCCTAATGCCTCAAATTTGGCGAGCGCGTTTAACCAATATTGAATATGATTCCGGCAAGAAAATCTATGCGGACGAACTATTTCGTTTTAATAGCCAAAATACCCTCATTAATCTAGCCAATGGCGGCGGGAAAACACTTTTAATCCAACTGCTGCTGCAAGTAGTTTTGCCGAACGAAATGCTCAACAAGCGCTCTTTAGCAGATCTGCTCAGCAGTAAGAAGTATACTGGTCATATTCTAGTAGAATGGAAGCTAGATAACCTAGAACCGACCTACCTCACGACCGGCTTCTGTTTCACCCGGGGTAATGACGAAGGAGATCGCTTAAAGTACTTTCTCTATACCCTCCATTACCGAGAACCGAACGAGCTGGATATCAAGAACCTTCCTTTAGTTCAGGCGAAAACTCCACTGGACTATACGGAATTATTGACCCTTTTGCGTGGGGCTCGTAATCAAGATGCTCGAGTCACCCTCTTTGAACGGGATGACAAACGCCGTGCCTATCTTTTCCACCTTGCAAGTTATAACATCTTTGAAAAAGAGTGGAAAAACATTAAAGTAACTAATAATGTGGAGGGTGGAGTAGGGGAATTCTTTGCTGTGGCTAAGACCGCTAAGCAGCTCTTAGAAACTATCCTTATTCCTGCTGTAGAAGAAACTATCTTCGCCGGGGAACAGGATGCAAGACGTCTGTCCCAGGCCTTTGCTCAGGTAAACCAGAACTTGATACGTTTGCCGGAATTACAAAAGAATCTGCACGATTTCCAGGTGCTGCGCTCGGAAGGAGAACGTGTTTTAGAAGCGGTTCGGAGTTTTGAGGAGAGTCAAGGTAAGCTAATCCGTGAGAAAAGCCGGTTACGAAAGCTCTATAACAGTGCTGAGAGTGATATGCGTCAAGTCAAGCAAGATTTGGCCAAGGTAGAGGAACAATTGGACATATGGAAAACTCAGCGAATTGAGCTGAACTACCAAGCGGAAAGCATTCCTTATGTACGCTTACAGCAGCAAAAAGAGTTGGCCGAACACGGTAAGCTGGAAGCGGAAGAAATGCTTAAATCAGCGACGGAGCAGTACTTAAATGCAGACTTTTTCTGGCGTCAAAGCCGAGGGTATAATGACTATTTGGAACGAGCAGAACTCTTAGGTGCCAATGTTGCTCTGAAAAAAAGGCGAGAACTGGCTAGCCTAGGACAAGAGGAGCAGCTCACGGAATTAGATATCGCAAGGGTATCTTTTAGAACAATTCTGGAACGGTTCTGCATAGATCTCGAAAGAGACTATACTCAAATTAGTGAAGCAAACGGAACCATGGACAAGCGCTTAAGCGAGGTCTCGATAGAGTTAACTACCTTACGTCAAACGGATAAGGGATTAGCAATTAGGGTGGCGGCGATCGAAACCGCTCTGCAAAACTACCAAACGAAGTGGGACGATTTGTATCAGGTCTATCAAAACATGGCCTGGTTAGAAGATCCGGCCCTGGCCTTACGTGAGCTGACGGTGATTCTGATGGACCTTAGGGAAAAAATTAAGGCCCTTGAAGAAAGGCGTTTGGTGTTAGTAGAGGAGCAAAAGATTCGAGTACAGCGGATTCCAAATTTAGCTGTTCAGCTCAGCGAAAACCAAACGACCCTTAATACCTACCTTTTAGACAAGCAACAGGCTGAGGCGGCTTTGCTGGAACTACAGGATTATTTGGGCCGTTATTCAATTCGCTGTGTAGCCCCTTATGCTGAACAAAACAGGATCAAAGCGGAAATTCAAGCTAAACGAATGGAATTTCAAGATAAAATTCGTTTCGAGGGTGTAAGAATCGAACAACTTAAAGACCAATTAAGTCTAATCCGAGAATCGGGAGCGTATGTACCGAACCGCGAAATCCTCAAAGTTCAAAGGCTCTTGGATGAGTTGCAGATCCCGGCTCAACTGGGGAGCAAGTGGTTGGAAGAGCAAGGGGTTAGGGAACACGATCGTCTCGCCTATTTGCGTCATAACCCGCTGCTTCCCTATGCTTTGATCCTGGCAGAGCAAGACTTTAAACGTCTGCAAAACAGCAAATCATTCCAAACGGGGGTCCTTAGTTGCCCGGTTCCCTTGTTGGTGCGTCGAGCAGAGTTGGTACCGTCTGCCGAACTCCCCCCCGCAAAACTAATGTCCGTTAGCGGAGGCCCAGCTTATCTTCTCTGGCACAAAGGGTATGACTATGCCTTATCCCCGGAGTCGCTGGAAAGCGTTGTGACTGAGTTAGAGACTGAGCTCGAGCGGGCGACTAGGAACCTTCAGTCCTTAGTAGCGAGCGAAGAACAGCTTCGAAAACTCGGTGAACTGGAACATTCATTTTTCAGCCGATATCCTTCGGATTATCTCGTCACGCTCGAAAAACGACTGTCGGAAGTTCAGAAACAGCGGGAGTTGGATTTAGGCGAAAAAGAGAGATTGGAACAAGAGCAATCCAAAGCAGAAGCTGAATTAGAAGAAATACGAACATTAAGTGAAGCGCGTAAAGACGAAGAACACCTGCTCCGTAAGGATTTAGAACGGTTCACTGAGTGGCAGAAAGAAGTATTGGAATACACTCGTAACTGCGCAGAACTTAAGGGAGTACAAGAGGAACAGGCTAAGAATACTCTCGACCTATCTCAAAGAGTGAGTGAGCAAGAACAACTGAATCAAAATCGAATCGCTGGGGCAAGCAAACTTAAAGAAGTCGAAGGCCTAAGGACTAGCCGGAGAAATGAGTTAAGAGAGGTTCCGTTGCCCAATCGACAAGACATACCCCCTCGTGAAGTCTCGTATGAAGAAGCGAAAGGGTGTTGGCAGGAAAGCGAAAATGCGGTTGCCAAGGTTCATTCCGAATTAAAGTACTGTGAGGATAGCATTAAGCAGAACGAGCGCGAAATCGTAGGCCTAGAAAAACGGATAGAACGGGACTTGAAATTAACGCTTGCCGAGGTTGAAGACGCTAAGTATAAGACCTCCGAGGAAGAACTTGATCGCTTGGAGGCAGATAGCCAGGTTTGGAAAAAGGAGATTGAATCCAATCAAAGGGCGGTTCACTCAAAAGACAAAGACGTGGTAGGCCTTAAGGGTCAACTTATGGAGAAAGAAGCTCAAATCAAGAAGACCTATGGGAAAAAACCGGAAATTGCTTTTAGAGATTTAGACCTCGCACTCGCTAAACTAGAAAAAGAAATGCTCTCACTCCAGCGGCAAGAACAGGAGTGGAAATTGATCCAAAAGGACACGGTAGAGCAGGAACGGATCTTGGTAGACGGAATGAAGAGCCTGGCCACCAGTCTTAAGCTTTTCGAAGTCCTTCCGAGCGAAGAAGCGCTTCACCAAGAGGAATGGCTGACGATTCGTGCCAAGCTCGCCAGCACGATCGATAAATCAACTCAAGAGCTGAGAGAGTTGCAAAAGTTAGTGCAGCAACTGCGGGAGGTAGGAGAAAAGTCCTTTCGGGGGTATGCGGAAATCCTGCGGCGCCAAGGGAACAGTGTGGTCGACCGTTTTGTGAGCCACTTGCTGGCAGATGAAGAGAGGCGGTTCCAATTTGAGGTGATGGAACAAGCCTTTGCCAAGAGCTTTGAAATGATCGCCAAATTTGAAGAGAAAGCGTCTTTTGAGCTTATCGAGGCTGAGAGGAACAAACAAGAACTCGTTGAGCTGTCGATTAATCAAGCGCAGAGAATTGCTCAGGAAATGCAGAGGATCGACAACTACGTGAAAGTGGACTATGCTGGCAAGCGAGTTAATGCCGTCCAGATCAGACTTAAAGAGTGGGAGACTGATAAAGCCCATGCGCTGATGAACGCTTATATTGACGATTTGATTAAAGAGTTAAAGCGCTTAGCAGAACAAGGCGAGCCCGAGGATAAACAAGAAAAGTTTATTGACAAAAAAATGTCCTCTCGTCAGCTTCTCAATGTCTTAACCAATCTTGAGCAAGCGACCATCCGTGTCCTTAAACCTGAACAACATCCTACGAACCCATATTTTGATCCGTGGGACGATGTCCAAAAATGGTCTGGGGGAGAGCGCTATGCTGGATATATGGCCATGTTTATGGCAATTCTCAGCTATACCAGGAGCAAACTAAGTAGCCTCCATAATCCCTATAAAGTTATGTTAGCCGATAATCCCTTCGGAGCCGCCTCATCTCCGCATGTCTTAAACCTAATTTTTCAACTGGCGGAAAGTAATAATATCCAGATGATATGCCTGACAGCCCTTACAGAAGACACGATTTTTACGTACTTCCCAGCAGTCTACAGCTTGCGTCTCCGACCGTTCATGGGCAAGGATTATATGACTTCAAAAATCGAGCGCGGGTTTTATCAGATTGATCCTTTAGAAGAGGAACTGCGTAAGAAGCGGCAGATCGAATTTGAGTGGGAATAGGTACTCAATTCGAATCGACAAGCATAGGTTATTTACAAGGTATTAACAGGAGGTGGATAATCTTGGAGACTTATTTTCATAATGATCCTCGAATTAGAAAATGGATTAATCAGATCATTGAAAGAATCTTCACCGTCTGCATATTAACGGGGGTTGATTCGGATGAAGAATTTCAAAAGGGTTGTCAGATTGTCATGAAACTTACAGCTTTATTAAAAGAAATCCCAACTCTCCCATCAGAATTCTTAGTGGATGGCATTAAACAACTCATGGAACAACAGCTTCCTGATGCCCTTGTTATTAATAACTTTCCTCAATTCCAAGTTATCATGGAGAGAATGTTAAACGAGGGAATATTGAAAGCCACTGATTCTGTACTCCCTGATCTTACCCCTACTATAATTAAATCAGACATACAGAATGCGCAAGCAGAAGCCCAAGCGAAAGCGGATGTTAAGGCACTAGAAGAGGCCCTTGCGCAAGCAGAAGTCCAAGCGAAAGCGGATGTTAAGGCACTAGAAGAGGCCCTTGCGCAAGCAGAAGCCCAAGCGAAAGCGGATGTTAAGGCACTAGAAGAGGCCCATGCGCAAGCAGAAGCCCAAGCGAAAGCGGATGTTAAGGCACTAGAAGAGGCCCATGCGCAAGCAGAAGTCCAAGCGAAAGCGGATGTTAAGGCACTAGAAGAGGCCCATGCGCAAGCAGAAGTCCAAGCGAAAGCGGATGTTAAGGCACTAGAAGAGGCCCATGCGCAAGCAGAAGCCCAAGCGAAAGCGGATGTTAAGGCACTAGAA
>Ga0209347_1000614_pt1 | contig 82693 bp, 69 predicted proteins | sample AutmiccommuBRH23_FD_187382 | JGI IMG/M metagenome (GOLD analysis project Ga0209347, IMG submission 187382) | Deep subsurface microbial communities from Mt. Terri, Switzerland - Autotrophic microbial communities BRH/23 (SPAdes) (version 2) | ecosystem: Environmental > Aquatic > Deep subsurface >...
TTCCATCTCTCGCCTCCTTCGTCGATCGTCGACGCGCATTTCGCGCGCCCAAACCGAATCGCCTCACGAAGGCATCATCCCCTCAATGCCACTGCCACCGGGCGTCCACACGTCATTACCCCGGCTAACAGTGAATCTAACTTTTTTGTTTTGGCTGTCGATAAGGCGAAGGCCAAACGTTCTTGCCTCATGAAGCGAAGCCGGAAAGAGGAAGTTTCCTTTCGCTCTTCGGCCATGGATATCGTTGCAACGGCGCCTTTCTTCGCGAACGAGCGCGGCTTCCGACAAATCAAAATTCGCCACAACGGAGACGCGTCATGAGCGCTCCGACCGAAGTCGAACTCTTCTACATGAAGGGCAAAATCGAGCGATGGATTCGCTTCGGCAAGCCGATCGCCGAGCGCACGCTCGATCGACGGCGGCGCATCGCGACTTTCGAAGCGGGCGCAATTTTCGCGTTCATGCGCTGGGCCTCGAACGGCCACGGGACCCTTGTTTCGCGCGTCGACATTCTACGCGCCTGCAACGCCGGCGACGTCTGTTCGACGGTCCCCGGCGTAAGACCGGGCGCAGATATTTTGCTGCGCGCCGTCGGCTGGGACAAGGTTCAACGGGTCTTGAAAGCGATCGACGCCGTCGAGGCGCTCGGCTTCGCGCCGCAGGAAATCTGTCCCGATCACTGGAGCCACATTCACAACCGATTGGCCGCCGGATTGTCGCCTCGCCCCTATTCGCGCGAGCGCCATCGCGCATGGCTGCTGCGCTCAACGATCGAAGTTCAATCATGAAAATTCTCACACTCATGCTCCTTTCCTGCGGCGCGCTCGCACTTACGTCCTTCGTTCACCGCGAGCCGCTCGTCGTCTGGAACGCGTCGGCCAGCGTCCCTGTCGGGCTCTATGCTGTGCGGCCGATCGGCGATTTGACCGTCACCGATCTTGTCGTCGCCCGTCCTCCAGAATCGCTCGCCGATTGGCTCGCCGAACGCAGCTATCTCCCCAAGGGTGCGCCGCTCCTCAAACGGGTGGTGGGATTGCCGGGACAAAAAATTTGCCGCGACGGACTCTCCGTCACCGTCGACGGCGTTATCGTGGCCGAGGCGCGCGAGCGTGATCACGCCGGTCGGCCGCTGCCCGTCTGGCGCGGATGCTTTGTTCTCCTTCCCGGCGAAGTCTTTCTCCTCAACTGGGACGAGTCGGCGTCGCTCGACGGACGCTATTTCGGCGCGTTCCCGATCCAAGCGATCATCGGACGCGCCGCGCCTCTCTGGACGAGGGAGGACGATTGATGATGGCTCGCCCGATCGCCTTTTTGTCGCGCGACGCGCATCACGCCTGTCGTAAGTCCGCAAGTCGCGCAGCAGCGATTGGCGCACTCCTTTGCGCTATGGCCACTTCGCCGGCCCAATCCCAAGCGGTCGGCGTTCGCGCGGCGTCGAGCGCTCGATCGTCGACAAATGTCGTCGCAAACGCCATCCAGGAAGCGTCTCGACGATTCCACGTCCCGGCGAATTGGATACGTGCCGTCATGCGCGCCGAAAGCGATGGCGACGACAAATCCGTCTCGGAAAAAGGCGCGATCGGCCTGATGCAGGTCATGCCGAAGACATACGCTGAGCTACAGACCAAACTCGGTCTTGGTCCCGATCCCTTCGATCCGCGCGACAATATTTTGGCCGGTGCGGCCTATCTCGCCGAGATGATCGAACACTATGGCGAGACGGGATTTCTCGCCGCCTATAACGCCGGTCCGCGGCGCTATGAAGAGCTTCTCCGACGTGGCCGGCCCTTGCCGGTAGAGACTACGGACTATGTCGCGCGACTGGCGCCCGAGTTAGGCTTCGCCGACAATCCGGCCGCACGAATTCCCGCGCCGTTCGACGCGCTCCGCTCGCCGGCGTTCGTCACTTTGACGACGCGGAAATTCGCGCGAGAAGCGACCGTGGACGGCGGCGTCAACAGCACTTCGAGGAGCCAAAAGGCCGCTCCTCATCCACTTTTTCAGGCGCAGCGGAACGGCGAGTTTCTTGCACGCGATTCGCACTCGGACGCTGCTACGAAAGCGCTGTTGGGCGCCGTTTCTCCGCGCACGACCTACCTTTTTGTCGCTCGCCCAGTCTCGGAATCAGCCCGATGACCGCTGGGTCACTCTATCGCAAGATAGCGAAGTCTCTCGCGCCTTTGCGCGAGGGGACCGCCGAGGGAGCGATAGCGAGCGAAGGATGGCAAGATAGAAGACGCGGCACTGCCGCCGCGCGAGCCCTTGCTGCGCCGGGCTTTCGCGCGTGCCGGTCGGATGGGCGACGTGCCGTCACAGGAGAAATCTCTCGGCATCCCATCAAAACAGGCAGCACTCTCGCGAAAGCCAAAGCGTCGTGAGCGATAGCGGCGACGATCTGCGCATTCGTCCGGGGCGCATTCGCCATAGCCGAAGCGGGCGTGCGCCCAAAAGCTTTGTCGGTCAGGTTCTGAAGGCCGCGAACAAGGCTGGGGGCGTCGGCGCGCGAGGTCGTCTTGGACGTGCCCCGCGTTCGATCTTTGGTCGAGGGCGCGCGCGCTCGCTCGCCGCCGAGCGTGGGCTCTTTTCGAACGCGCGACGCGTCATCGTCAAGGCGCGTGTCGTGCTTCACAAGGGCCATGCCCTTCGATCGGCGCCGCTCGCGACCCATGTCGCCTATCTAAGGCGAGAAGGCGTCAGCCGCGACGAGGAGAAGGCGCGCATGTTCGACGCCCACTCCGATTCAGCGGACCCCGCTGCCTTCGTCGATCGCTGCAAGGACGACCGACATCATTTTCGGTTCATCGTCAGCCCGGAAGACGCGACCGAATTGGAAGACCTTCGCGCCTTCACTCGCGACCTCATGCGCGAAGCCGAGCGCGATCTTGGGACCAAGCTGGACTGGGTCGGCGTCGATCATTGGAACACTGATAATCCGCACATCCATGTCCTTGTTCGCGGCAAGGCAGACGACGGCCACGATCTCGTGATCTCGCGCGACTACATTTCCAGCGGCATGCGAGCGCGGGCCGAACATCTCGTCGGCCTGGAGCTGGGACCAACATCCGAGCGCCAGATCCACGCAGACCTCGCCCGCGAGGTCGACGCCGAACGGTGGACGCGGCTCGACCGCTCCATCGCCGCCAGCGCCGATGAGAATGGCGTCATCGACCTGCGCCCGGCTGCAAGCCAGCCCAGTTCAGCGGTGCAGGCGCTCAAAATCGGCCGGCTGCAAAAGTTGACGCGACTCGGACTCGCGACGTCAATCGGTTCGGCTCAGTGGATGCTCGCGGAAGACGCAGAGAGCACGCTGCGCGATCTCGGCCTGCGCGGCGACATTATCAAGACCATGCATCGCGCTTTGACCGACGCGCGGATGGAGAGAAGCACGGCGGAGTTCGCCATCCATAAGGAGGCGGAGGAGGCGCGAATCGTCGGGCGATTGATCGCACGCGGCCTCTCCGACGAGCTAACCGAGAAGGCATTCGCCATCGTCGACGGCGCCGACGGCCGCATCCATCATCTGACCTTTCCCAATGTGGAAGCAACGAGCGACGCCGCGCCCGGCGCCATCGTCGAGCTGCGGCGCTATACCGACGCCAGGGGCGCCGAGCGCATCGCCATTGCCGTGCGATCCGACTTGTCCCTCGCCGACCAGGTCAAGGCGGAGGGCGCGACCTGGCTTGATCGACGACTTGTCGAGCGCATGGAGACGCCGCTCGCCCATGCCGGCTTCGGCCAGGAGGTGCGCGAAGCGCTCTCCGCCCGGATCGAACATCTGTCCGCCTCGGGCCTCGCCAGCCGGCAAGCGCAGCGCGTGACCTTTGCGCGCGACCTTCTTGCGACGCTGCGGCAGCGAGAACTCGACGCCGTCGGCGCAAAACTCGCCAGCGAGACGGGACGCCCCTATCAACCCAAGACCGCGGGCGCCAGTGTGGCCGGCGCCTACCGGCAACGACTGTCACTGGCCTCAGGCCGTTTCGCCATGATCGATGACGGCCTCGGCTTCCAGCTGGTCCCCTGGTCACCGTCGCTGGAGACGAAGCTCGGCCAGCATATCTCCGGCGTCATGTCGCCTGGCGGCGGCGTCGACTGGAGTTTTGGGAGGAAACGCGGTCTCGGGATCTGAACTGCCGGGCGGACCGCACCAGTCTTTGCGCGCGAGCCCGCGATATTCTTCGATCCCGCGCACGCGCCTCTTGCGTCTTGCCCCGCGCCGTCCCGATCTTTCGCGCCATGTACGCAACGAAGATCCTTTGGGGCCAGATCTTCATCGTCCTGTCGATCGTCCTGATCGCGATCTGGCTCGCGACGCAGTGGACCGCCTGGCGTCTTGGATTTCAGCCAGAGCTGGGAGCGCCGTGGTTCGCGCTGTCCCGCGATCTTCCTATCTACCCGCCGCCAATCTTCTTCATGTGGTGGTATCAGTTCGACGCCTATGCGCCGGAGGTTTTCCTTGAAGGGGCCGGCATCGCGACTTCGGGGGCGTTCATTGCCATCGCCGCTGCGATCGGTCTTTCCGTCCATCGCGCTCGCGAAGTAAGATATGCGACGACCTACGGCTCCGCCCGCTGGGCGGATGTAGCCGACATTCGCCGCGGCGGCTTACTGGGTCCGGACGGCGTCGTCCTGGGTAAGTTTGGCGATGCCTATCTGCGACATGATGGCCCGGAGCATGTGCTCTGCTTCGCGCCAACACGATCCGGCAAGGGCGTCGGTCTCGTCGTGCCGGCCCTCCTCACCTGGTCCGGCTCCGCCATCGTCCACGACATCAAGGGCGAGAACTGGACCCTGACTTCGGGCTGGCGTGCGCGCTTTGGCCGTGTCCTCCTGTTTGACCCAACCAATCCGGACAGCGCCGGTTACAACCCGCTGTTCGAAGTCCGGCGCGGCGACGCCGAGGTGCGCGATGTGCAAAACGTCGCCGATATTCTCGTCGACCCGGAAGGCGCCCTCGAGCGGCGCAATCATTGGGAGAAAACCAGCCACTCTCTCCTCGTCGGCGCAATCCTGCATGTCCTCTATGCAGAGAAAGACAAAACCCTCTCCGGCGTCGCCAGTTTCCTTTCCGATCCGGAGCGGCCGATCGAAACGACGCTCGGCGCCATGATGACGACAAAACATTTGGGCGAGAGGCCGCATCCGGTCATCGCCTCCGCCGCCCGCGAACTTCTCAACAAGAGCGAGAATGAGCGCTCCGGGGTCCTCTCCACCGCCATGTCGTTTCTGGGGCTCTACCGGGATCCCGTCATTGCCAAAGTCACCTCGCGCTGCGACTGGCGCATCGCCGATCTGGTTTCGAGCCAAAGCCCGACGACCCTCTATCTCGTTGTGCCGCCCTCCGACATCAGCCGCACCAAGCCGCTGGTGCGGCTGATCCTCAACCAGATCGGACGCCGGTTGACAGAGGAGCTCGATGGACGATCGAACCGGCCTCGACTTCTGCTCATGCTCGACGAATTCCCGGCGCTCGGCAGGCTGGATTTCTTCGAGTCCGCGCTGGCCTTCATGGCTGGCTATGGTTTGAAGGCCTTTCTCATCGCCCAGTCGCTGAATCAGATCGAGAAAGCCTATGGCGCCAATAACGCGATCCTCGACAACTGCCATGTGCGCGTCGCCTTCGCCACCAACGACGAGCGCACCGCGAAGCGAGTTTCGGATGCGCTCGGCACCGCCACCGAAATGCGCGCCATGAAAAACTACGCCGGCCATCGTCTTTCGCCCTGGCTCGGGCATCTCATGGTCTCGCGGCAGGAGACGGCGCGTCCGCTGCTGACGCCTGGCGAGGTGATGCAGCTTCCGCAGGACGAGGAGATCGTTCTCATTTCGGGCGCGCCGCCGATCCGCGCGCGCAAAGCGCGGTATTATGAGGACGTGCGATTTAACGCGCGCATTCTTCCGCCGCCGCGTCCATCAGCAGCCGAGCGCCCAGACGATCGTCCTCACGAAGGAGACTGGGCGTCATTGCGCCCAATCGCCGCAAAAATCCTGGCGAAGGAAGCACGGGGATCGACCAAGAGCAAGGAAGAATCTGACAGTGCAAATGGCGGCATTCGGCGTGAGCCGGCGCTACCGGAACATGAGGCGATCACGCCAGAGATACCCGCGTCATGCACGGAATTCGCCTTCGCCGATAGCGAGGCGGATGACGAACCCGTGCAGGTCAAACCCCTCGGCGATCGGATGCGCTCGCTTGCCCGGCAAGCCTCTCTCGATTCCGACGACGGCTTGGACCTTTGAGGACATTATGATGAAGGGGCGACTGAACTGTTATTTCGACGCCGCGCTGCTCAAACGCCTTGACGAGCTCGCGGCGCGCAGGGGCCTCTCGAAATCCACCATCGTCGAAGCGGCGCTCGCTTCTTTCCTCTCCCCCGACGCGGCCGATCAGCGTGAGGCCGCGATCGCGCGCCGCCTCGACAAGATGACGCGCGCGATCGAACGTCTGGAGCGCGACGTGTCCGTCGGCAATGAAGCACAAGCGCTCTATATCCGCGCCTGGCTCACCGCGACCCCGCCATTGCCCGAGGGCGCGCAAGCCGCCGCTCAAGCGAAGGCAAAAGAACGATATGTGAGTTTCGTCGAAGCGCTTGGCCGCCGGCTCGCCAGAGGCCAGAGCTTCTCGAAAGAGGTGTCAGAAGATATCGCCGCCACGAGGCCAGATGCATCGGAGCCATAGGTCTGCTTGGCGCCAACAGCAGGCCTAAATTTCGCAACAACCCTCACCATAAACGCAAGGGGAGGCTTACTGTGTTTTGGGTGCCTCAGCTTTCTCATGGGAGGGCGTTGGCGCTCCGAAGGGCAAAGAAATCCTGATCTCGACCCGATTTTTGTCGTGCTCAGCAATTTTTTTTGCGGATACGCACGAGGGCTTACTTGGCAGGCTTCCTGGCGAGCATCGGTAGGCGGAGAACACGATCACGATCTGAGAGTCCAAGGCGATTGAATAACGCCGTCCCTGCATTCCTGCGGACTTGGCGACGGTCTCAGGGCGTTTGGTCGCGGTATCGTGGAACTTGTTTTCTACTGTTATCGCATTTTCCACGAACAGGTCGAGGAATCCTCCTGATGTCCGTGAACCTTCCGTAACCGCCAGCCGCTGGTATTTGAAGCATTGCCGCAAGCGCTCCTGCAGCTCGGCCTCATTGGCGAGTTCTTTCGTCACCTTGTCGCTATCAAACCACTCGTCAACGAAGATCCACGTTGCCTCGAGCACTTTCGAAAATGCGGCATGATGTTCTGCCGAAAGCCCCACGATCAGGCTTCGGTTCAGCTCGGCCTTCAGGCGGACAGGAAACTCGTCGTCCTCTTGCAGCCAGGCTTTGGGCGTGGCGAGATCATCGGCGCGCATTGCGATAAGCGAGCGGCGTTTGTCTTGCAGGTGATCCGCTGCGCATTCGTCAATGATGTTGGCGGCCGTAAGGACACTCAACATCGCTTTGTCGGCGCTCGCTACCGCCTTGATGTAGCCGTCCGCCTCCTTGGCCATTGAAGCGCCGAACTCGGCAAGGAAAACGATCTTCGATGCGAGCGATATCGGCGCAACGACTTCCCTCGGACAGAAGACATAGCCGGTGCGCTTTTGCAGTTCGTACGCATCCGACCACTTGACCGGATTGAAGGAGAACTCCGGAACCTTCAGTGAGCCGTCGGGATAGCGCGCGAGGATGCGGATGGCTTCTGCTTTCAACAGCGGTAGATCGACAATAATTTGCTCTGGGCCGATTGATCGCAAGTGATGCGACCACTCCACGCCGCGTTCTTTCGTGTTTTCGCTATTGGCGAGAGCTTCTGCGCAGCGGCAGGCAAGGTCGAAAATTTTCTCGCCGAGGGCGTATCGCCCGTGCAGGGTGTCGAGCTCCTTTACGATCCGCCGCCAAAGCGTCTGCTGATTGGCGCTGGCGCTTTCATTGTCCAGTCCCTGCGGCGAAGCGATGAAACGCCCCCGGAACGCAAAAGCCCTATGCAGGAGATCCCGGTCGAGAATGCCGCGTGCAAGCGAATTGGCTTTCGACGGCGCGCTGGGCATCTTGATTGCCGGATGGGTCACTTCGCCAGCGAATATTCGCAGCATCGTTTCATCGTCGACAGGGAGAAAAATCTCTTCAAGCTTGAGGCGTTCGTTGCGGTCTCGCTCCGCGACCAGCATCAAGCGCTGAGCCATAGCCTCGGCGGCCCGCACCTTGTGGTGATGATACAAGCGATCATAGAGGAACGTGCGCCCGATCAACATTTGCTCAAAGGATCCGAATCCGGAAGCGGCGATGCCCAGCTGGTGAAAGGCACCGCCTTCGCTTTTCGCAGCACGCTCCCTGAGCGGGCGCAGTGAAGCGTCGAGGTTGTCTTCTCGGACGAGCAGTACTTCCATCCTGGAAAGGAGTCGATCGGTGTCGAAACCAATTTCGAGCCCGGCATGGTGAGCGTCCCTTGCCAAATAGTCGAGTTTGTCGGCGTCGATTTGACTGGACACCACGGCTGACAGGAAGCTGGTTCCCGGTCCCTGCGCAGCCCCTATTATTGCTGCAACGAGAATTTCCTGCAGTTCGTCAGCGGGTCGGCTTTTGTGCGTGAACAGCCGATCGCTCTCCAGCGCGGTGGTCATCGCCTCCGACAGGACGATCATGACCGCGATGGCTTCGGACCGAGACGGCGTGCCGTTCAACTCGTAGATTTGCCCCAATTCGTTGCGCACGGCCTCGATCTGGCGACGCCAGTCTGACGCGCGATCGGCGTTCGCGCTAGTCACCAACGGAGCTTCCACCTCGAAGACCGGCTCAATCGCGTGACTGAACGGGCCGTGCCCCATATCGTGAAGTAGGCCGGCCAGTCGCATGGCGTAGCGGTCCCGGTCCTCGATTTCTGGAAGTGTCTTTTGCGGATTTTCTCGATTCCAGCGATCGATCTGTCGCTGAAGCGTGCGCAGGGAGTTCTCGACGACGCCGACGACGCCAATGGTATGTTCGAGCCGTCCGTGGCATGCCCCTGGGAACACCAGATGGGCCAGCCCGAGCTGTTTGACACCGCGCAATCGTTGCAGCAACGGCGTGTCCAGCAAGGCCACTTCCCATGGAAGCAGCTCGATCGTACCCCATACGGGATCGTTGACTTGCTTGGGGCGAAATCCGGCCTTCGTGCTCTTTAGCCTCTCAAGGAGAACCGCGAGCCACTTACCAACAATGGTATCAATAGAAGAACCTAATTCGGGAGCCGCCCCTCTAATACGACTCCTGATGTTTTGCACGGTTTAATAGCCCCGTTTAGGCGGCCGCCGACTCCTCAGGTTTGTCCGGCCATTCCTTGCGGATACGTTCAACGGCTTCGAGCAAGACGGCGCCGGCCTCCCTAGCCGCTTTGGTCGACAGCCCAAACCCGAGCGCAATTTCCCGCGCGGTGTCGTCGTCCAACGTCACCATCGACGACAGATAAGTGGGATTTGGTTCCGTCGTCAGCAGCGCTTCTTGGCCAGCCAGCAAAATGTCAGGAACTTGATGGCAACGTAGGCCCACGCTGGTGTAGCTGAAAGAAAGCCCGTTCGTGAGGACGTCGGGCAATTGATCAAGACAGGCCTTCAAGGCGTTGTCCAAAATCCCGTGAGACGTCGGGAGACGCTTATCCTTGGCACCCAACCGCCATATGGCCGCAAGAATCTCAGCTCGTTCAAATCGCGTCGTCATAATGGCGCTCCCACACGCAGCCGAAATTTTATCGATTCGACTCTTTAAATGTTGTTAAACCCGACTATAAGTGTGGTCAACAACATTTGTCCGCCTGTCATTTTCGCCAATCGCGCCGGAATGAAGCATGCGCTTTAATACATCTCAAGTCCTCGATCTCGTCTGCGTTCCCAAGGAAACGCTTCGCCACTGGAAAACGGTCCTGCCGCCGATCCAGCAGCGGGACGGTCGATCGGCCCAATACACGTTCGCAGAACTTGTCGCACTTTCTGTGATCGCCGCGGCCGTCCAAGGGCTCGCAATTCCGATATCTCGATTTACGAGCGACGCAGAATGGCTTTTCGCCGAAATTGCAAAGTGGCTGGGGGCGGGCTCTTCGTCCGCCTATTTCCGAATTCTTCCCAGCGAAGTGAAATTCGACAACAGCCCCGATAGCGAGGATGTGGCTGTCGTATGCGTCGTTGCCGTACATATCGTCGTCGCTCATCTCAAGGCCAGGTTGGCGGTGCCGAATGAAGGGCCTAAAGCGTTGCAGCTTGCGCTCCCATTTTGAATAAACAGAACATAATGCGAACGAAAGAAAAGTCCAGCGAGCTAACGCTCGCTGACGAGAGCGCACTGTACCCATCGCGGCAAGAGTGGACCGGTTCGCTCAGCGGGCGGGCTGGTATCCCTGGCATCAGTGCAATTGCAGCCCCCCAAGTGGGCCGGACTGCTTGCGACGAGTGTCAAGGCTTTCCCGCTGCTGAATGCCGTCGGCAATGTCGGCTTGACGCCAACTCCGGAAGTTTGACAGAACTCCGATACGGGACATTTCCCAACCCTGCTATGACCTCGGTGCGCAGCGAACTGCCGATCAGCTCCGATGTTCAGACGGTAGCGCGATCGATGTTCGCCAGTTTGCAGTGGCGGCGCGAATCGGCAAAAATGGTAATGCGTACGAACAATACCTGACGGGCCACAACACCTGCCTCTTCTAGCCCGAGGTTAGCGTAAGGCCGAGCTTTCTGATATTTTTAGTCAGTCAAACGCAGCTAGCGCTGCTGCATTTTGAGACCTTTGCGCCGAGGCCGGTCGGGATAGTGATGACGGTTGCGCAGATCGAAAAGCCAAAGACCTCGGTGCCGGGCCAATACCTCGGTTATGCGCTGCAACCCGTGCGTCTCTGCTTTCATCTACTCGACGCCCCGATCGACGCCCAAGTTTCGATGGAATATCTCGATGACATCGCGGTCCACTATGCTGACGGCACGTACTTGCTGGAGCAAACCAAAAGTGCCTTGTCAGGGAATCCAGCCTCGGACCGCTCCGTCGAACTATGGAAGGCGTTGGCCAACTGGGCGGACCTTTGCGCCGCCAACAAGATTAGTTTTCAGTCGACCCGCTTTCGCTACTATGCGACCCCATCGGCTGGCGGCGCGCTTGTCGAGCGGCTGCACAAAGCTCAGGACGAGACGGCGGTCAAAGACCTCCTGAAAGAGATTGCAAGCGCGAAGATCAAGGGTAAGCCTGGGTCGACGGCCTATCCGCATATTACGCGGTTTCTTTCGGCCGGCGACGAGATCTGCGGCGGGATCATCGCCGCGTTCGAATTGGTTGTTGCGTTGGACCCGCTTGATGATATCCGTAGCAAACTTCAGGCCTTGCTCCCGCCCAAACTGCTGGATGATTTCGTCAAGGCAGCAATCGGAGATGCCAAGTCGGCGGTGGACCAGTTGATCCGGGAAAGGCGCCAGCCAATGCTCTCGCCGGCCGAGTTCCGTAATCGGTTCCGCGCCTTCGTTATGAAGCACAACCTCGCTGGCCTGCTGGAGCCCACGACCGGCGAACCTTCGACCGATCAGATCGCCCACATCATTGACGGTGCACCGCTCTTCGTTCGGCAATTGGCGGCAATAGATGCCTCGCAGGAACTCGTGGTCACGGCGGTGAGCGACTGGCTACGGACGACCGCGGATAAGATAGCGTGGGCAGCCGCTGGCTCGATCGTCGAGGAAAGCCTTGACGATCTCGATACGAGCCTGGAACGGTACCACACATTGGCCGCCGACGAGATAGCGGATACTCACACCGCTGAGAGTCCGCAGTTTCGAGGGCGCACCATCTACCGTCGCTGTGCCGCCCTGCAGATGCCGATCGAGGGGCGCACGTTACCGCTGTACTTCATCCCGGGGGAGTTCAACTGCCTGGCGGATGTCGCGCGCCTCGGTTGGCATCCCGACCACAAAACCCTCTTTCCCAAGACATAGATGCTCGGGCTAAAACAAGACTTCTCCCCCGTCGGCCTCGTGCAAAACCCCGCATTCGGGGCGGTGGTCCTTTGGCAATTCGGGCGGGGCTTCCAAGCGGAGAAGATCGACACCCTTCCGCCCCTGAACAGTTTCTTCCTAGTCCTACCGATCATCCTGCACGCTGAGACATTGGAGATCGTGCGATCGACTTATCCGAGTTCGGGCCTCGCCAAGTTCGTTTCGAAGGTCGCCGAGAACCGTGAACGGCTGTACGCAATCCACGAACGAGCGCTCGCACTGCGGGGCCTGACCTTGGAGTCGGTCGCAACCGGCGTCTCCAGTCAATTGCTCAGTGTTAACTACGAGACGGCGTCAGTGCGGGCAAACGAACTCAAGCCGCCGACCCCGGCACAGGGCATCAAGGTCCATCTGGTGGGGGCCGAGCGGTTAGGTCGGTGGTTCTCGCGTTTGCCCCAGGGGCAGGTTTTCAAGCTGCTTCAGGTGGAGCAGTAATGCACTTCCAGATCTTAAAGCTCATCCTTTGGTCTAAGGCCGGCCAACCACCGCGGATCGTCGAGTTCACGCCTGGGATGGCGAACGTCATCAGCGGCGCTTCAAAGACCGGGAAGTCCGCAGTGATCCCGATCATCGACTACTGCCTAGCCTCAGGGAAGTGCAGTATTCCTGTCGGCACAATCCGCGACGCGTGCTCTTGGTTCGGGCTAATAATCGAAACGATGTCGGGTCAGATGCTGTTGGCCCGTCGCGAGCCCGGCGACCAGCGCCAGACCAGCGACATGTTCTGGCTGGAAGGCACAGAGATTGAGGTTCCAACAGCGGAGCCGGTCAAGAATGTCACTACCGATGACGTAAAGCGTCGTCTCGATCAGCTGTCAGGCTTATCCCAGCTCCGCTTGGTACCGGAGAGCGACTCGAGCTTCCACAACCGGGTCAGCTTTCGTGACCTCGTAGCCTTCACTTTTCAGCCCCAGTATATCGTCGCCAATCCGCTGGCCCTGTATTTTAACGCGGACTCGTCGGAACACCGGGAGAAGTTGAAGGCGATCTTTCCCTACGTGATCGGCGCCCTGACGGCCGACATGTTGGCGGCTCGCTGGGAGGTCGAACGCCTTCAACGCGCTTTGCGGCGAGCCGAGGCGTCTTTCACGGCGATGCGGGCCTCGGTCCGGGCGTGGCAGTCACAGACCACCGCCTGGCTGCGGCAGGCTATTGAGTTCGGCCTCCTGCCAATCGAGACGCCCATTCCGGAGACGGACACCAATCTCGTCATTGACTTGCTAAGGCAGGCCGTCGAGGTCGATACGCGCCAGGCGTTCGCGACAGTAGATTCGATTGAGCCGACCCTACAGCGGCTCGAGGAGCTACGGGGCTTGGAATCACAGGCCGCGTTGACCTTGGGCGAGCGGCGCCAACGGCTCAACGAGATGCAAAAGCTGGTCGAAAGCAGCCTGCGATATGGGGATGCGATCCGCATTCAGCGTGACCGCCTCAACGTTGCCGATTGGCTAAGGACCCGGGCATCGGAAACGGAAGACCCGCTCGCCGAGTTGGAGAACGGCCGGGAAAAGATCGAGGCGCTCGCGCAGGCGATGGCTGGCATCGAGATCCAGCTGCGATCACAGCCCAGCCTCTCGGACGCCTTCGACAAAGAGCGCCTACGCTTGCGCGCCGAAGTCGACGAAGCCACTAAGAGGCTTGCGGCTGTACGGCAGGAGATCGTTCTTCTGGAGCAGAAGTCGGAACAGGTCCGTGATGCAACATACCGCCAAGATCGCATAGAGCGCTTCCTCGGCCGACTCGAACAAGCGCTGCTATCGTTCGACCAGTCCGACGATGGCGCCGACCAGGCGGCCGAGATCGAACGGCTCAAGGGCCTAATCGAAGAGCAACGGCGGATTTACTCCGAAGGTCAGGTCAACCGGCGGACAGAAAATGCCCTCCGACAGATCGAGCAGAACGCGGCGACCATCATTCCCAAGCTCGACGCCGAGTGGCCGCGCGCGCCGATCAAGCTTCTTATCGACGACCTGACCATTAAGGTGGTCCACGTTGAACGCCAAGACTACCTGTGGGAAATCGGCAGCGGCGCAAACTGGCTCGCTTATCACATCGCCATCACCCTGGCGCTGCAACGCTTCTTCATCGAATTGCCGAACCATTGCGTGCCAGGCTTCCTGGTCTACGACCAACCTAGCCAAGTCTATTTCCCCCGTGGCTTCGAAGTCGAGCAGGAGCCCCAGCCTGGGCGAACGCGCGACCAGGACGTCTCCGCTGTCCGGTCGGTATTCCAAGCGATCGGCGACGAAGTTGTGGCGGCTAAAGGCAATCTCCAGGTCATCATCCTCGACCACGCGGGTCCGGACGTATGGGGCGAAATCCCGGGCGTTGCTTTAACCGAGGAGTGGCGCGGCGATGAAGCGCTCGTGCCGCCTCACTGGCTGCTGCGGCGCGGCTAGTCCGCCAAAGTCGGATGGCTGAGCAGCGTCAGGCTCTGCCCGAAGTGAACTTTCCGAACTTCCGCTATGGGTCCAATTTTTTGCCGTTGGGCCATGTCTACGAGGCGTCTTAAGCACAACGTCAATCGTGCATGCGGCTAACTTCCAGCGGAGTCACGCATTCCCTGGCATCGATCAGACGCGCCTAACGCTTGACCCGTAAACTCAAGCTTTCCCCTTTCCCTGTTTTTGTACGCCACAGCCCTACGCACCTGACTGACTTGTTGCATCGCATCGGCTTGCGCCTTTCTTAATCGACCCCGGTTTCGAGCCGCCGACGCGCGATTCGACGAGCACCGGGGACAGCAGTGGCGGCTCACTCTCACAATGCGGAGGCAATATTGCGCGGTGCACGCATGTTGCGCACGGCCTTGGGATCGCAAATCGCCAATTGGCTCGATGACGACAGCGTCGTCGAAATCATGCTCAATCCCGACGGACGGCTTTGGCTTGATCGTCTGACGAGCGGATTGGAGGATGCCGGCGCGCGCCTCTCGCCCGAAGACGGCGAACGCATCGTGCGCCTCGTTGCACACCATGTCGGCGCCGAGGTTCATCCGGGCGCGCCGCGGGTCTCCGCGGAACTACCGGAAACAGGCGAGCGCTTCGAGGGCCTGCTGCCTCCCGTTGTCGCGGCGCCGGCCTTCGCCATCCGCAAGCCGGCGGTTGCTGTCTTCTCACTTGATGATTATGTCGCCGCCGGGATCATGGGTCCGCAGCAGGCGGCGATCCTGCGCGCCACCGTCGTCGAGCGAAACAATATTCTTGTCGCCGGAGGCACATCGACCGGCAAGACGACGCTCGTCAACGCGCTGCTTGCGGAAGTCGCGAAGACAAATGATCGCGTTGTTCTGATCGAAGACACGCGCGAACTGCAATGCGCCGCGCCGAACCTCCTGGCGCTGCGCACCAAGGAAGGCGTCGCGACCCTCTCCGAGCTCGTCCGCTCATCGCTGCGCCTGCGACCCGACCGCATTCCGATCGGCGAAGTGCGCGGCAGCGAAGCACTCGATCTCTTGAAGGCATGGGGAACCGGACATCCGGGCGGCGTCGGCACGATCCACGCCGGTTCCGCGCTCGGCGCGCTTCGCCGGCTCGAACAGCTCATCCAGGAAGCCGTCGTCACTGTGCCGCGCGCGATGATCGCCGAGACGATCCAGATCGTCGCTGTGCTGGCGGGCCGTGGCAACAGCCGCCGGCTCATCGAACTCGCCGCTGTTCAGGGCCTGACCGACTCCGGCGACTACGCGCTCGCCGACCTTACGCATCTCAAATTCGGAGACGATCATGAATAGGATTTTTGTTCGCAAAGGCTTTGGCGCTGTCTCTTTCATCGTCGGGGTTGCCGTGCTTTCTACGCCGGCCTTCGCCGCCGGCTCCAACATGCCCTGGGAGCAGCCCCTCCAGCAAATCCTACAATCGATCGAAGGCCCGGTCGCCAAGATCGTGGCGGTGATTATCATCATCACCACGGGCCTGACGCTCGCCTTCGGCGACACCTCGGGCGGGTTTCGGCGGCTGGTGCAGATCGTCTTCGGGCTCTCCATCGCCTTCGCCGCATCGAGCTTCTTTCTCTCCTTCTTCTCCTTCGGCGGCGGAGCGCTGATCTGATGGAGAGCGCGTTCCTTCAAAATGGCGGCTCGGTCGCAGGATTTCGCATTCCCGTCCACCGCGCCTTGACCGAACCGATCCTGCTCGGCGGCGCGCCGCGCGCCATCGCCATTCTCAACGGCACGCTCGCAGCGGCGCTCGGTCTTGGTCTGCGACTCTGGATCGCCGGCCTCGCCTTCTGGGTCGTGGCGCAATTTGCCGCCGTCTGGGCGGCGAAGCGCGATCCCGACTTCGTCGAAGTCGTTCGCCGGCATCTGCGCTACCCCGCGCATTTCGGCGCTTGAGGAGAGGCGTTCATGCTGAACCTCGCCGAATACCGCAAGAAGCCGCAGAGCCTCGCTGACTTTCTGCCATGGGCGGCGCTGGTGGCGCCCGGCGTCGTCCTGAACAAGGACGGCTCGTTCCAGCGGACGGCGCGCTTTCGTGGTCCCGACCTCGATAGCGCGACAGAGGCCGAACTCGTCGGCGCCACGGCGCGCCTCAATAATGCGCTGCGGCGTCTCGGCTCAGGGTGGGCGATCTTCGTCGAGGCGCAGCGCAATCCCGCGCAGCATTATCCGGCGAGCCGCTTTCCCGATCCCGTCTCGGCGCTCATCGACGAAGAGCGCAGAGCGCAATTCGAAGAGGAAGGCGCGCATTTCGAAAGCGGCTATTTTCTCACCCTCGTCTATCTGCCGCCGGAAGACGACGCAGCGGGGGCCGAGAGCTGGCTTTATGAAGGGCGTACCACAGGCGACTCGCCGCGCGCGATGCTCGCCGCCTTCATCGACCGTACCGATCGCCTGCTGCAGCTGATCGAAGGTTTTGCGCCGGAAGCCGAATGGCTTTCCGACGCCGAGACGCTGACCTATCTCCATTCCTGCGTCTCGACCAAGCGCCATAATGTGCGCGTTCCCGAGACGCCGATGCATCTCGACGCGATCCTCGTCGACGAGCCGCTGACCGGCGGCCTCGAGCCGCGTTTGGGAACCGCGCATCTGCGCACCCTCACCATCATGGGCTTTCCGTCGACGACCTATCCGGGCGTTCTCGACGAACTCAATCGGCTCGCCTTTCCGTATCGCTGGTCGACGCGGGCGCTCACCCTCGACAAGAGCGACGCCACGAAGGTCCTGACCCGCATTCGCCGGCAATGGTTCGCCAAGCGTAAATCGATCTTCGCCATCCTCAAGGAGGTGATGACCAATGAAGCCTCGGTGCTGGTCGACACCGACGCCCATAACAAGGCGCTCGATGCCGACGCGGCGCTGCAGGATCTCGGCTCAGATCTGATCGGCGAAGCCTATGTGACGGCGACGCTGACCGTGTGGGATGACAACCCACGTCTCGCCGATGAAAAGCTTCGTCTCGCCGAGAAGGTCATACAGGGCCGCGACTTCACCTCAATGGTCGAGACGGTCAACGCGATTGAAGCCTGGCTTGGCTCGCTCCCCGGACATGTCTACGCCAATGTCCGTCAGCCGCCGGTCTCGACGCTCAATCTCGCCCATATGATCCCGCTCTCCGCGGTCTGGGCCGGTCCGCTGCAGGATGCGCATCTTCGCGCGCCGCCGCTGTTCTTCGGCAAGACGGAAGGATCGACGCCGTTTCGGTTCTCGCTGCATGTCGGCGACGTCGGGCATACGCTGATTGTCGGGCCGACCGGGGCCGGCAAGAGCGTGTTGCTGGCGCTGATGGCGCTGCAGTTTCGCCGATACGAAAATTCTCAGATTTTCATCTTCGATTTCGGCGGATCGGCGCGGGCGGCGACGCTCGCCATGGGCGGCGATTGGAACGACCTCGGCGGTTCGCTCAGCGACGACGCCATCGATCCCGTCGCCCTGCAGCCGCTGGCGCGCATTGATGAGGTCGCGGAGCGCGCCTGGGCGGCCGAATGGATCGCCGCCATCCTCGCCCGCGAAAATGTCAGCGTAACACCGGAGGTCAAAGAACATCTCTGGACTGCGCTCGGCTCTTTGGCGTCAGCGCCGGTTGCCGAGCGCACGCTGACCGGCCTTTCGGTCCTTCTGCAGTCCAACGCGCTCAAACGCGCACTAAAACCATTCTGCCTTGGCGGACCGCATGGGCGGCTCCTCGACGCAGAGGTGGAAGTTCTCGGTGCCGCTGACATCCAGACTTTTGAAACCGAAGGCCTGATCGGATCAGCGGCCACGCCCGCCATTCTCGCCTATCTCTTCCATCGCATCGAAGCGCGTCTCGAGGGCTCCCCGAGCCTCATCATCATCGATGAAGGCTGGCTCGCGCTCGACGACAAGGGATTTGCCGGCCAGTTGCGCGAGTGGCTGAAAACGCTGCGCAAGAAGAACGCCTCCGTTGTCTTCGCCACCCAGTCGCTCGCCGATATCGAAACGAGTCCCATTGCGCCGGCGATCGTCGAGAGTTGCCCGACGCGGCTGTTCCTGCCCAATGAACGCGCTTTCGAGCCGCAGATCGCCGCCATCTATCGCCGCTTCGGCCTGAACGACCGGCAAATTGAAATTATCGCGCGGGCGACGCCAAAGCGCGACTATTACTGCCAGTCGCGACGCGGCAATCGATTGTTCGAACTTGGCCTCGGACCGCTGGCGCTGGCGCTCTGCGCGGCGTCCTCCAAGACAGATCAAAAACTCATCCCCGGGCTCCTTGCCGAATTTGGCCGTGACGGCTTTGCCCGCGCCTGGCTCGTCAGCCGCGGCCTTGTCTGGGCCGCCGATCTTCTCTCCCAACAATACGAACTGGAGGCCGCGTCATGAATCATAGTCGTTTCCCTATCTCCGCAAGCCGCCTCGCGCTCGCTCTGGCGCTGTCCCTCGCGCCGCTCGGGGCGACGCGCGCGCAGCTCATGGTGTTCGATCCGAGCAACTATGCCCAGAACGTAATGACGGCGGCGAATACGCTGCAGCAGTTCAACAATCAGATCACCAGCCTCCAGAACGAAGCGCGGATGATCATCAACCAGGCGCGCAACCTCGCCAGTCTTCCCTATTCGTCGCTGCAGACCGTCCAGCAATCGATCGCGCAGACCCAGCAGCTCCTGCATCAGGCCCAGCGCATCGCCTATGACGTCCAGCAGATCGATCAGGCTTTTTCGACCCAATATGGCGCGGCGAACGCGTCGGCGAGCAGCGCGGCGCTGATCGATGGCGCCCGGCAGCGCTGGCAGAACTCCCTCGCGGGATTCCAGGACGCGCTGCGCGTTCAGGCCGGCATCGTACAGGGCGTCGAGACCGCCCGCTCGGAAGCAAGCGCGCTGATCTCGTCGAGCCAATCGGCGGTCGGCGCGTTGCAAGCCTCGCAGGCCGGCAATCAGCTCTTGGCTCTCCAGAGCAAGCAGCTCGCCGACGTGACGGCGCTGCTCGCTTCGCAAGGACGCGCTCAATCGCTGGAGATGGCGCGGAACGCCGAAGCCCAGGAACAGGCGCGCGAACAGATGCGCCGCTTCATCGCCCCTGGCCAGGCCTATCAGCCCGGCAATGTCTCCATGTTCCATTGATTGAGGCGCGCCGAGATGAGAATCGAAGATTGGATCGCTTCCGAGAATATCGGATTCATCGCGCTCGGCGTCGTGATCGGCGCCATCGCTCTTGTTGGCGTCGAGGCGGCCTGCGACGCCGACGTGGCGGCGAGAGCGCAATCGTCGTCAATTTTGCCCACGGGCGCGCCGGTCGAAGCGCCTCGGATCGACGAAGAGCTGCTGCGCTGCGCGACGATCCCGATCGAACAGGCCGATGATCCCAAATGCCGCGCGCTTTGGGCCGAGCAGCGGCGAAAATTCTTCGGGCCGCCGGCCGAGTCCGTCGATGAGGCGCCCAAGCCGCTCGACATGTTCCCCTCGGCGCCGCATGCGCCCGAAAAGCCCGCAGCGACGACCAAGCCCAAAAATTCGCCCGCGCCAAGGCCTACGCAAAAAACGAAGAGCGAGTGACGTCTCATGGGCGGGACCGGCGTCATCGACCGCTTTCTCGAGGTCTTCACCTCCTATATCGACTCCGGCTTCGGCCTCCTCGGCGGCGAGGTCGGCTTTCTGGCGTCGACGCTGGTCGTCATCGACATCGTTCTCGCCGCGCTGTTCTGGAGTCTGGCGCCGGACGAGGACATCATCGCCCGTCTCGTCAAGAAGACGCTGTTCGTCGGCGTCTTCGCCTATCTCATCGGCAACTGGAACCATCTCGCTCGGGTTGTCTTCGAGAGCTTTTCCGGCCTTGGCCTCAAAGCCGCCGGAAGCGGCCTTGCCGCGGCGGATTTTCTGCGCCCCGGCCGCGTCGCGCAGGTCGGGATCGACGCCGGCCGGCCGATCCTCGAGGCGATCTCCGGTCTGATGGGCTATGTCTCGTTTTTTGAGAACTTCATCCAGATCGCCGTCCTGCTCTTCGCCTGGTTGATCGTTGTTCTCAGCTTCTTCATCCTTGCGATCCAGCTCTTCGTCACGCTGATCGAGTTCAAGCTGACGACGCTCGCCGGCTTCGTGCTCATTCCCTTCGGCCTCTTTGGCAAGACCGCTTTTCTTGCCGAACGCGTGCTCGGCAACGTTGTGTCTTCGGGCGTCAAAGTGCTGGTGCTCGCCGTCATTATCGGCATCGGCTCGACGCTGTTTGCACAATTCACGCAAGGAGCCGGCGGCGCGCAGCCGACGATCGACGACGCCATGACATTGGTGCTCGCCGCGCTGACGCTTCACGGTCTCGGCGTCTTCGGTCCCGGGGTCGCGAACGGCATCGTCTCGGGCGGACCGCAGCTTGGCGCGGGCGCCGTCGTCGGAACCGGTCTCATTGTCGCTGGCGGCGCGGCCGCCGGCTATGGCGCGGCGCGTTACGCGGGCGGCGCGATTGCCTCTCTTGGCGGCAATCGTGTTGCCGCCGCCGCGACGACGATTCCGCCGGGAAGCGGACCCGGATCGCCAAGCGTGCCGCCTTCAATAGGCGCCCCGCCGCCTTCCAGTCCCTCGGGCGGGCCGGGAAGAGGAGCGGGCCCGGCCCCCGGCCCGTCCGCTGCTTCACCGATCGGCGCGGCGTCGGCCGCAAGCGGCGGCTCCGATCGTTCGATCACGCCAAACGCCGCTGCGCCACAGACCAGCGGCGAGCCGGCCTGGGCGAAACGTTTGAAGCGCGCGCAGTCGGTCAGCCACGGCCTCTCTCTCGCCGCCCATTCCATTCGCGCCGGCGATGCGCATGGCGCCGGAACATCCATCAATCTTTCTGAAGGCCGCTAAATGTTCAAACGCTCTTCCGTTCGCTACGGGCGCACCCCCGAACCCGTCACCCCTTACCAGAAGGCCGCGCAGGCTTGGGACGAGCGCATCGGCTCGGCGCGCGTACAGGCCAAGAACTGGCGACTTATCGCGCTCTGTAATCTCATTCTCGCCGGAGGACTGGCAACGGCTCTCATTTGGCAAAGCGCGCGCGGCTCTATCGTTCCCTGGGTGGTGCAGATCGATAAACTCGGCGAAGCGCAAGCCGTGGCGCCCGCGATCGCCGATTATCAGCCAACCGATGCGCAGATCACCTGGCATCTCGCGCGCTTCATTGAGAATGTCCGCGCCATTCCTGCCGATCCGATCATCGTTCGCCAGAATTGGCTCAAGGCTTATGATTTCGTCACCGACAAAGGCGCGCACGCTCTAAACGACTACGCCCGCGCCAATGATCCCTTCGCCAAGGTCGGTCAAATCCAAATCGCCGTCGACGTTACGAGCGTCATTCGCGCCTCGACCGATTCTTTCCGCATCGCTTGGACCGAGCGGCGCTACGAGAACGCCAGCCTCGCTTCGACCGAACACTGGAGCGCGATTCTGACCATCGTTGTACAGCCGCCCCGCAACGCCGAGCGCCTGCGCAAGAATCCGCTCGGCGTCTTCATCCACGCCGTCAACTGGTCGAAGGAACTCGGACAATGACGCCGACATCATTCCGCGCATCGATCGTTCTGCTTCTCGGCTCCGCCGCGCTTGCCGGTTGCTCGACCTTCAGGCCGCCGGAGATCGCCTATGACGATCTGCCCGCTCCCGCCGCTTTGCAGAGCGAGCCGGAAGGCCCGGTCAAAATCGTCGAAATCCCCAAACTCCTGCCGTTGCCCGGCCAGCTCAAAATCTTGCCACGCGGGAAGGGCGAACCTGATGAGCCGCGTGATCCGAAGACAAGGGTCGAACAGGCAAACGCCGCCGCGCGGATACAACCGCATCGCGCCGGTTATATCAACGCCATACAGATCTATCCGTTTTCCGACGGCGCACTCTATCAGGTTTACGCTTCCCCCGGCGAGATCACCGACATCGCATTGCAGGATGGCGAGCAGCTTGTCGGTTCCGGTCCCGTCGCCGCCGGCGATACGGTGCGCTGGATTATCGGCGATACGGAAAGCGGCGCGGGGAACGCACGAAAAACCCACATCATGGTCAAGCCGACGCGCGCCGATCTGATGACCAATCTCGTCATCAACACGGATCGGCGCACCTATCATCTCGAACTGCGCTCGACCGAGAAAACCTATATGGCCTCCGTATCCTGGCAGTATCCGCAGGACGAACTCATCGCGCTGCGCCGTCAGAATGTCGCCGCCGAGGCTGCCGCGCCCATCGACATCGGTCTCGATCTCTCAAAACTCAATTTTCGGTATGCGATCGAGGGCGACGCCGCGCCCTGGCGCCCGCTGCGCGCCTTCGACGACGGCCGCAAGGTCTATGTCGAATTCCCACGCGGCATCTCCCAAGGCGAAATGCCGCCGCTCTTCGTCATCGGCGCTTCCGGCGACAGTCAGCTCGTCAATTATCGCGTGCGCGGCCATCACATGGTGGTCGATCGGCTCTTCGCCGCCGCGGAGTTGCGCTTTGGATCAGACGACCAAAGAGTTGTCCGGATCGTGCGCAGCGATGGGAGACCGGCCATATGAGCCCACCGGAGCCCGAGAAGAAGCTCGCCGAGGAATTGCGGCTGCGCCCCGAACGCCCGACTGTGACGCGGCTTTCGCGCAAGGTGCTGATTACGCTCGCTGGCGTCTCGTCGTCGCTCGTTCTCGGGCTGACGCTCTGGTCGCTGCATGAGCGTTCGGGCGCCAAGGCGCCGCCCGAACTCTACAACACCGACGCCAAAACGACCGCCGACGGCCTCGCCACGCTGCCGCGCGACTATACGGGGCTTCCCAAAAATGTGCCGAAGCTTGGACCGCCTCTGCCGGGCGATCTTGGCCGTCCAATCCTCGCAGCACAGGGTCAACTACCGCAATCTACAATCGATCCCGAAGAGCAGCGCATGGGTCAGGAGCGCGAAGCCGCGCGCACGGCGAAGCTCTTCGCATCGACCAATGCGCATGAGCGCGCCACTACCTCGACCCAAGTGTCTTACTCATCGAACGGCGAGTCCCGATTTCAAAGCGCGCCCTTCACCACGGAGCCAGCGCCCATCGATCCTGGCGCGATTCAGAATATGCAGGATCGCAAACTTGCCTTCGCAAATGCGCTCGCCGATCGTCGCACGGTGAATCCCGATCGGCTCGAACAACCGGCTTCGCGTTACGTCCTGCAAGCAGGCGCTGTGATTCCGGCGGCGCTCATCACCGGCATTCGCTCTGATCTGCCGGGTCAGATCACCGCTCAGGTGACCGAAAGCGTCTATGACAGCCCGACGGGAAAATTTCTGCTGATCCCGCAAGGCTCGAAACTCATCGGCATCTATGACTCGCAAATCGCCTTTGGCCAATCGCGCGTGCTCCTCGTTTGGAGCCGGCTTATTCTTCCCGACGGCAACTCGATCGTTCTCGAGCGCCAGCCCGGAGCAGATGCTTCGGGCTATTCCGGGCTCGAGGATGAGGTCGATCATCACTGGCTTCGTCTCGCCGGCGCCGCGGCGCTCTCGACCATTCTCGGCGTCGGCACGCAACTCAGCACGACGGGCGATGAAAACGCGCTCATTCAAGCGCTGCGCCGTGGAAGCGCGCAAAGCCTTAATCAAACCGGCCAGCAGATCGTCGGACGAAATCTCAATATCCAGCCGACTTTGACGATCCGGCCAGGCCTTCCGGTGCGGGTGATCGTCGCGCGCGACCTGGTGCTCGCGCCTTATCAAGAGCGCGCAACAGTCGCCGTAAAGCGAGACGAGCCATGACCAAGCTGAAACTCGCCTCAATCGACGACGACAAACCGGTAAAGCTCTCCGTCTCACTGCCGGCCGCGCTTCACCGAAATTTGATCGCCTATGCGGAGGTTCTCGCCAAGGAAACGGGAAAGTCGGTCGAGCCGGCAAAACTCATCGCGCCGATGTTGGAGAAGTTTATCGCAAGCGATCGCGGCTTTGCGAAAGCACGGAACGTCACCAAAACGTCAAATGCTCCTACTCTTTCGAAACCGTCGATTAGCTTTTCTTCGCCATCGTCCAGCCAAGGCTGAGAAAACATGTCGCGCCGGATTTGTTCTGCCGGCGCATAGGTCGGCTGCGCGCTCTATGTAACGGCCGTTTCGCCGATGGCTTCCTTTTCGGCGGAGCGTCTTTGGAGATCCGAAGATGACGACCGGGCTGCTCGATCGTCTCACCCACCATTGCGACATCGTCGAAACCGGCAACAAGAGCTGGCGCTATCTGGACGAGATGGCTCATCGTCGTCTCGCCTGAGTAGTTCTGTCAATTCGTATTCGTCACGAAGCTGACTGCGGTGTTGAACGCGAGATCGGCTGGAACGGGATCGAGGCCCTGCGGATTGAGCGGCAACACGTTTTGTAGCCGTTGTAAGGCGTAAAACAAGCCGAAGCACGCTGCGCTGGAGGCGAGCATAGCGACGGTATAGATGTGCCAGCTCTGCTCGCGCATGAGATCGACGCCCGAAAGCCTGTGGAATCCGTGCTCTCTGGCGTCGCGCGCTTGACTTTATCCTATCGAGGGGGATAGGAAGTGCGCCATGCATCAGAGTGATCCTGTTCACGAGACTCATCCTGCGATCGCCAACCGGCTGAGGCGCGCAGAGGGCCATCTGAAGAGCATCATCACCATGATCGAAGGCGGGCGCCCATGTCTTGAAATCGCGCAGCAGCTGCATGCTGTCGAAAAGGCAGTCTGTCAGGCCAAGAAGACGCTGATCCGAGACCATCTGGACCATTGTCTCGAAGATGTCGTCGGACCTCTGCCGCGTGAGCAGCGGCGTTCAATCGACGAATTCAAAGAAATAACAAAGTACCTTTAAGGCCTGTGCTGCCATAGATCACGCCGGAAAGGGAACTCGTCTTCATCTATCCGATAATACTAAGGCTAAGGTTAGAAGCGCCGGCGTGGCGGCTGGCGCTCCTGACTTGGCCGATAGCATCTCACCCGCCGGGCGGTGACAACGGCCCGAGTTGAGACTTGGTGCTGAGGAAGATGAGCGACGGCGAACGTTCAAGCTTCGGGGGCATATCCCCGGAGCGCCAAACGAAGGGTGGCGGTACGGGCAGCCGATATCGCCCTTGCAGGCCGAACAGCGCCAGAGCGCGACAACAAAGCCAGAAACATGCTCCGGAAACTCTTCCCACTTGTCGCCATAGCCTTTGGCGTTGTCATAGCGTTATGGTTTCCGCAGATTTCGGTTACCGTCCGATCCATATTTTCAGACGTCGCGAGCACCCCGGCGCCCGAGGAGCAAGCTCCGGAAGCCGCCCCCGACGGGCTCGTCAAGCTCACGGCCGGACAGATCGAGGCTGCCAATATCGAGACGGTTTCTGCCGGCCCGGGGACGCTCGCGCGCCGTATCACAGTGCCCGCTGCGGTTAGGCCGGATCCCGATCGCGTTGGGCATGTTGCGGCCAAGGTGGCCGGAACTGTCGCCGAATTGCGTAAAAAGCTAGGCGATCGGGTTGACCTTAACGAGGTCATCGCCATCGTTGATTCGCGCGAGGTTGCAGATGCCAAGAGCGCCTATCTCGCGGCCGCGGTCCAATACGATCTTCAAAACCAGCTCTTCCAGCGCGAGAAGGGGCTGTTCGAAAAGAAGATCACCGCAGAGCAACTCTTCCTCAAGGCCAAGACGAGCTTCGCCCAAGCCAAGCTGGCTCTCGATCTTGCGCGCCAGAAGCTTGCCGCCCTCGATCTCTCCGACCAGGAGATCGCCAATCTTTCATCGCAGCCGATTGCCGGTTTGCGGCGCAAGGAGATCAGGGCGCCCCTCGCTGGCCGCATTATCGAACGGCTTGTCAGCTTGGGTCAGCCGGTAGGCGGCGAGGGGCAGGCGAAAGAGCTTTACGTCATTTCCGATCTCTCGGTTGTGGAGGCGGATCTCGCGGCGCCAGCCAAATATCTCGCTGCTGTGCGCGAAGGTCAGCCCGTTAGTTTGACGACAGCGACGGGTCGCGTCTTCGAGGGGAAGGTCGCGGTCGTCGATGCGATGATCACCCAGGAAACACGCGCGGGCCGCGTGATTGCGCGGTTCGAAAATCGCGATTTCGAATTGCGCCCAGGAAGCCTGTTCAACGCCCGTATCGCTCTCGCGGAAACGCGCGTTAAGGTCAGAGTTCCTCGCGCTGCTGTTCAAACGGTCGGCGGCGAACCAGCGGTGTTCGTGCGTACGGATGACGGGTTCATTAAGCGCAAGGTGGACACGGGCGTAGCCGACGACAAGTTTGTCGAAATTCTTGCGGGCCTCGCGCCCGGCGAAGCCGTCGCGACAACAAATGCCTTCATCCTGAAAGCCGAGCTTGGGAAGAAGGATTTCGATCCCGGTCTCTAAGCGCCTTCCCCGTCGTGGCGTCCTGAGATCGTCGGACCGATAAGGCTCCATCATGATCAAGAAAGTCATCACATTTTCTGTTCATCAGCGTTGGTTAGTCGCCTTGTTGACGTTGCTAGCCAGCGCGTTCGGTGCATGGTCGCTGATGCGGTTGCCGATAGACGCCGTTCCAGACGTCACCAACATTCAAGTTCAGATCAACGCTCTCGCCCCCGCCCTCACGGCGAACGAAATCGAGAAGCAGGTAACCTTTCCCATCGAAACAGTGGTCGCCGGCATACCCGGCCTCGAAAACACCCGCTCGCTGTCTCGCAACGGTTTCGCTCAAGTGACGGCGGTTTTTACGGACAACGTCGACATTTATTTCGCGCGTCAGCAGCTCAACGAGCGTCTCGCAGAAGCCAAGGAAAACATGCCGCCCGGCGTGGAAATGCGTATGGGGCCGATCGCCACAGGCCTCAGCGAAATCTACATGTGGGCCATTCGCTATGGCGCGCCGAGCGCAGCGCGACCGCCTATCGAGGGCGAACCGGGTTGGCAAAAGGATGGCAGTTATTTGACGCCGGAGGGCGAACTACTACGTAGCGACCTCGAAAAGGCCGCTTATCTGCGCACCGTCCAGGATTGGATTATCCGACCGCAGCTTAGAAGCGTGCAAGGTGTGGCGGGCGTCGATTCCATCGGCGGTTATGTCAAGCAGTTCCAAGTGCAGCCCGACCCGGCGAAACTCCTCGCGCTCGGCTTGTCCTTCGCCGATGTCGCCGCCGCGCTCGAACGCAACAATGTTTCCCGCGGCGCAGGCTATGTCGAGCGCGGCGGCGAGGGTCTGGTGGTTCGAAGCGGCGGGCGCCTGGAAAATATTGACGACATATTGAACGTCGTCGCGTCAACGCGCAACGGAACCCCGGTTCGAATAAGGGACTTCGCCGAGGTCGGGATCGGACGCGAGTTGCGCACCGGCAGCGCCAGCATGAGCGGCAAAGAGCTGGTCATCGGCACGACCTTCATGTTGATCGGCGGCAACAGCCGCACCGTTTCCGCGGCAGTCGACGCCAAGATGCGCGAGATCAAAAAATCGCTTCCGCCGAGCGTCGAGGTCGAGACGATCCTCAATCGCACGACCCTGGTCGACGCGACGATCAAGACGGTCGCCACGAATCTGACTGAAGGCGCCTTGTTGGTCATTCTAGTGCTCTTCGCTCTGCTCGGCAATTTCCGCGCGGCGCTGATCACGGCAATGGTCATTCCGATCGTCATGTTGTTGCTTGCGACCGGTATGATCGCAAGCCACATCAGCGCCAATCTCATGAGCCTCGGCGCGCTCGATTTCGGCCTGATCGTCGACGGCGCCGTGATCATTACCGAAAACAGCCTGCGTCATCTTGCAGAGAGACAGCGCCAGCTTCAACGCGAATTGTCACTATATGAGCGTCTCGATACGATCATCGAATCCGCAGTCGAGATGAGACGGCCCACCGTTTACGGACAAGGCATCATCATTCTTGTTTATGTGCCAATGCTGACCTTCACCGGGGTAGAAGGGAAGATGTTTCACCCCATGGCGATGACGGTCATCATCGCGTTGGCTGCGGAGTTTATTCTTTCGCTGACTTTCATTCCGGCGGCAATCGCTATCGCAATTTCGGGTCCCGTGCGGGAAACTGAAAATGGGATCATCTTAGCGATGAAGCGCTTTTATCGGCCTTTGCTCACATGGGCCATGGATGCGCCCATTAGAACAATCAGCGTTGGCGCCGGCGCGTTTTTTATTGCTGTTGTCTTGTTTATGAGTCTGGGCCAAGAGTTCATTCCGACGCTCGACGAGACGAACATCCTCATGCAAGCCAATCGTATTCCGAGCACATCCTTGACCCAGGCGCAGATCATGCAATTCGAGGTGGAGAAGACAATTAACGCGGTCCCCGAGGTCGACTACGTTTTTTCCAAGATTGGCACCTCCGACGTCGCAACCGACCCCATGGCGCCTAATCTGGCAGATACGTTCATCATGCTAAAACCTCGCCACGAATGGGCCGATCCACGCAAGCCAAAGGAAGAAATTATCGGCGCCATCACGGAGCGGATGGACCAGCTTCCCGGAAACGTCTTCGATTTCAGCCAACCGATCCAAATTCGGTTCAACGAATTGCTCGCGGGCGCGCGCGGCGACATCGCCGTGAAGGTGTTCGGCGAGGATTTCAATCAGATGTTGAGAGAGGCTAATCAGATCGCCGCCATTTTGCGCAGCGTCGACGGTGCGGCGGACGTGAAAGTGGAACGGATTTCCGGTCTGCCGTTTCTCGAGATCAAAGTCGACAAGGCCGAAATCGCGCGTTTAGGTCTCAGCATGAGCGACGTGCAGGATGTGATCGGCGCTGCAATCGGCGGGCGGCGGGCCGGCCTTGTGTTTGAGGGCGATCGCCGGTTCGCCATTTTTGTTCGGCTTGGCGAAAATTTGCGCGAAGACCCGGAAGCGCTCGAAACGCTTCCAGTGTCGCTGCCTACAAATGGAGCCGCGCGGGCCCCGGTGATTCAGCTCCAGCGAGTGGCCAGCTTTTCCACCGTCGAGGGACAAAACCAGATTTCCCGCGAGAACGGCAAGCGCCGCGTTGTGGTCACCGCCAATGTCCGCGGGCGCGACATCGGCTCTGTGGTGACGGAAGCCCAGGCCAAGGTCGCCGCGAAAATTGTGCTCCCAGCGGGCTATTGGCTCAGCTGGGGTGGCCAGTTCGAGAATCTCTTGGCCGCGCGCGCGCGGTTGATGCTCGTCGTTCCGGTATGTTTTTTCATGATCCTTCTTTTGCTGTATTCGGCGCTGGGAAGCGTCCGTGACGCAGCGCTGGTGTTTACCGCAGTGCCCTTGGGCTTGTCCGGCGGCGTCGCAGCTCTGTGGATTCGCGACATGCCGATGTCGGTGTCGGCGGCAGTGGGCTTCATCGCGCTTTCGGGCGTCGCCGTCCTGAACGGCCTTGTCATGCGTACATATATCCGCCAGCTCATGGAAAGAGGCCAAGCTGCGCGCGAAGCGATTTTCGAGGGAGCGATGACCCGGCTGCGGCCAGTGGTGATGACCGCGCTCGTTGCGTCGCTGGGCTTCGTCCCGATGGCGCTCGCGACCGGAACGGGGGCCGAGGTTCAGAGGCCGCTTGCGACCGTCGTCATCGGCGGCCTGATCAGCGCGACGCTTCTTACCCTTGTCGTCTTGCCAGCGCTTTACACCTTCTTCGAAGGGAACATGAGAGGCTCAGACCCGCATTTGCGCCGAGAGACTTATAGATCTGGAAGGGCGGGGGTATGAATGCGAAGACGCGGCTGCGGCCGGTCGTAATGACCGCCCTGTACGCGTTCTTCTGTCGTTCGTCAGAGTCGACGTCCGTACTACCAAGCGGAGGCTGACCGTTGAGCATGCGCGGCGTCGCTTCGGTCGTCATCTGCCTCCTTGCGAGCGCAGCCACGGCGCGCGCCGAGACCTTGATGGGCGCCATGCGGCGCGCCTATGACGCCAATCCGCAGGTCAACGCCAGTAGAGCGGAGCTGCGCGCGATCGACGAAAGAGTGCCGCAAGCGCAGGCCGGCATGAGGCCGCGCGTGACGGGCGACGGCTATCTCGGCGTGCAGCGCAATCGCCTCATCACAAAGCAGCGCGACGTCGTATCAATGACCCGACCGATACCGCCAACACGAAAAACATCCAAAACGGCGGCAGCATTCCTCGCTCCGCCACTTTGACCTTCGAGCAGCCGATATTCGACGGGTTCAAGGCGCAAAACGAAACGCGCGCCGCGGAGTCGGGCGTCCTCGCTGGACGCGAGCGATTGCGCCTGACCGAGCAGCGCGTGTTGTTTGACGCCGTCACCGCCTACACCTAACCCCGAAGCCTTCTCTACCTTCGGCCGAGAGCGCTACGGCGGCCGCGAGCGCGCGAGACTGAGAAAGCGCCGCAATGCCGGATTGTCGTTGCCCGGCAGCCAGACGGCGCAAAAGGAGAGATGGCCATCGTCGCGCGGGAGCTGTCGAAAAGAGACGCCGGGATAGTAAATCGAAACATTTGAATCGTTCACGAGACCGAGGCCGAATCCCAGCACAACGAGTTTCATTACGGCGTCTTGTGAAATGTCATGGGTTTCGAGCGACATTCGGCCACCGGACTCCCCGATGCGATCGGCTGCAATTCTGTCGAGCCCCGCGTCAATCGCCTCCCGGCCCAGAATGAAATGCTGGTCCTTCAGCAAGTCCCAATCGACGATGTCGCAACCGGTGAGCGGATGTTGGTCAGGTAAGGCGACGCAGACGGCAGCATTCCAATATCTTTCGATATCGCAGCCAGGCGTTGGCGTTCCATCGACCAGAAAAGCGACGTCGAGACGACGCTCCATAATTCGCGCGATCTGATCCGGAGCCGGACCTTCATAGAATTCCATGGCGACGGCGGGATGCGTCGCCCGATAATCGTACAGCAGCTCGCTCAGGTAACCGTTGATAGTGGAAGGGAGAACTCCGATGCGGATCACGCCTTCCGCGCCGCGTCCTGCCGCCAAAGCGTTCGCCACTGCATGATCGATTTCGGCGAACGCGGCCCGCGTCCGATCGAAGAAACGCTTGCCGGCGACCGTCAGTCGGACGCCATTCAACTGTCGTTCGAAGAGGGAGACTCCGAGTTCATCTTCGAGCGCCTGAACGCGGCGGCTAACAGCGGATTGGCGCACACCAAGCGCCCGGGCGGCGTGACTGACGCTTGCATGGTCGGCGACGAGAAGCGCCTGCGAAATCGAGACGAAGTCAATCGCCTTGTTCTCTCGTGTCGATCGACCCGATGTTTCACTCGGTTGGCGGATGCGCCGCGGGGGATTCGAATGTCGAGCCATGGCGTCGCGTCAATATTTGTAATTGAGGCTTACGGCGATGGTCGTTGGTTCGCCGTGATAGAGGGCGCCGTTTGATGTCCAGTTGGATTGGTTCGTCAGATTGGCGGCATTGAGTTCGAATTTGAGATTGTCGGTGAAATTATAGCCGAGCGAGGCGCCGAGCATCTGCTGGGGCGCCAACGTAAAGCCGTAGGTGTTGGGCAGCGTCGCCTCGAGGCGGCTGGCGTAATAGTAGCTCGCGCCGAGTTCGAGCCCCTTGAGGTCGCCCGAGTCGAATGTGTAATTAGCGTTGAAACTATAGACCCGGCGCGGCGCGCCGAGAAGATCGCTGCCCTGCTGCGAGGGGACGTTGTCGTCTTTCGACACGAGCGCATGCAGGAAGGTGGCGGCGCCGTGGATTTTGAGATTGGGCAAAATCTCTCCGCCGAGATTGACCTCGATCCCGTGACTGTGCTGCCGGCCGGTGACGACGGAATAGAAGCCGCTCGGATTGGCCGGATTGGGAATCGCGACATTGTCGCGGGTGATGTCGAAGAGCCCCACTTCGAAGCTCATTCTGCGATCGAGAAACTCGCGCCTGAAGCCGAGCTCATATTGCGTGTCCTGCTGCGGCGGCGGCGCTTCGCCGCTCTGAATGCGCACGCCGGTATTGGGGATCAGCGATTTGCCGTAAGCGGCGAAGAGCTGCGTTTCATCATCGGGCCGATAGAGGATGCCGGCGCGCGGCGAGAAATAGCCCTTGGTCCCTTTGCTTAAGCTCGATGTCGGCTCTCCGGCGAGCGCGCCCAAGGGATCGAAGACGCGTTCGCGCTGGGCGAGAAGATCGTAGCGCCCGCCGATCAGAATGCGCCAATTCTCGTTCAAGTCGATGAGGTCCTGGCCATAGACCGAGCGGCTGATGGCGCGGGCGACGCCATTCGACCAATAGGCCCCGGCGTAGCTGACGCCCGGCGAATAGACGGGAAAGAAGATATTAAGCGGCGCCGCCTCATAGCGGGCGACGTCGTTGTTATAGCCGAAATAGAAGTCCCAATGTTCGAGGCCGAGAAAGACGGCGTGGGAGAGAAAGCCCGTATCGAAACGGCCGTTCAGGCGCAATTGCGCGTCGAAACTGCGGTTGGCGGCGCGGGCCCGGACCGGATTGCCGAGGACGACCGACTGGAAGCCGTCATAGCCCCAGCCGGTGAACCAGCCCCAGCGGTCGGCATAGAGGAAATAGTCGACGACCGCGGCGACCTTCCAGTCGGCGTTGAAGGCATGCTCATAGCGCAAGGTGAAATCATCGAGGAAGGGGGTTTCATGTTCATTCGCCGGCAGACCGGCGTAGAACTCCTTGGGGACATGCAGAAACACCGGATCGGCGGGCAGGCCGTCGCGCCAGACGAGCCTTGCGCCATTGTGCTCGGCGCGCAGGCTGACGCGGTCGCCGTTGTCGGCGGTGAAGGCGAGCATCGGCGCGATATCGAAGCTGCGGGTGCGCGTGAAATCGACGAAGCTCCCGAGGCTCTGGGCCGAGCCGGTCATGCGAAACAAGAGGCTCTTGTCGTCATTGAGCGGCGTGTTGACGTCGGCGGTGAAGCGGGTGACGTCGAAGCTGGCCTTGGTGGCGACGGCGCGCGCGAAACGCTCCTCAACCGGCGCCTTGCGGATGTAATCGGCGGCGCCGCCATAGCCCCCGAGCGCCTTGCCGAACAGCATGGCGCTCGGGCCTTTGTAGAACTCGACATGATCGACGGTGGAGAGATCGACGTCCTGGGCGGTGAAGCCGTGCGAAGCGCCGTCGAAGAGCGTCAGTCCGCTCGGAAAGCCGCGCATGACGAAGCTCGGCGAAAAGGCGGAGTTGGTCGCCGGGGCGTTGACATAGACGCCGCTCTGATCCCGCCCGAGCGTCTGCGCATTTGGCGCGTCGGCGCGCTGCTCGACCTGGCTGTGCTCTCTGTTACGCTCCTTGTTACGTTCTTCGCTCTGCTCCTCGTTCGGCTCTGTGGCGCCGCTCGCTTCCGCGTGGCGCCGCTTGCCGGTGCCTTGCACGCTCTCCCTATGCTCGTCCTCTCGCGGCTCTTCGGCGCGCGCCTGGGCGACGCCGGCGCATACGAAGATGAGGGCGGCGAGCGTCGCCCTCATACGTCTGGTCGAAGGCAATGCCGCCGACGAAGGGCGACGCTCGATACAATGGCACGGCGGCGATCGAGCGCCAATTGCGCGAGCGGCGCAACAAAGGCCGCTTCCTCGGTCTCGCCAGCGATCGTGAAGCGGCACATCAGGCCGCGGTCCTCGCCGGCGTCGAATATGTCAACGATCATCAAGCGCGGCGAGGCGCGGCCGATCGCGCCGCGCGCGCGTAGAAAGGCGAGCAGCGCCGGACGCGCATGTGCCGAAACCGGCAGGGCGCGCCGGAGATTTTGAACAAAGCGTAGCTGTTCTCCATGATCGAAATCCATTTTCTTCTCCACCGATAAACAATGAATTCGCGTTTCAATCACAAACATCACTCCGCCGGCGCGGGCCGCGCCGCCGTCCGCCGAACATGCGCCAAACGCGCCTGCCGCTTTCTCCACCAGATGTAAACGCCGGTGATGGACAGCATCACGACCACAAGGCCGAAGGCGCTGACGAAAATCTTGTAGGGAAGGCCAAAGACATTGGCTTTGTGCAATTCGAAAATCCAGGTCGTGACCGTATTCGCGGCGCGCTGACCGGTCGGCAAACCCAATTTGCGCAGCGCCCCCGAATTCGCGTCGAACCAGACAGTCGTTTGGCCATATTTGTCGCCGATGTCGCGCGATGAACGAACGCGATAGCGGTAGAGCCCGCTTGCCCGGTCGATAGACAGCTCCATTGGCCGCAGAACGGCGAAACCGTTCGCGTGAGCCTGTTCGTCCATCAGCCGCAACGCGGTCTCCTGTGCTTCGTTCCAACTCATGGGCGCGCGATCCTCTCGCTGCACTCCTTCCATCGTTCGGAAATACAAGGTTGAATCGTAATCGAAGAAGAGCCGCATCGCGCGCGTGTAAAAGCCGTCCATGTTCATGTAGACGCTGGACCAGGCGACGATCAGCAGCATCACCCAGAGCCACAGACCGCCGGCGCGGTGCAGGTCGAAATTAATGCGGTAAACAGAGGAGCCGAGCTTCACCCGCCAGGCTGGCGTCCAGCGCGCGAAGAAGCTCCGCCCGTTAGAGCGCGCGGGAAGCGGCAATGTGAGATAGAATCCGACAAAGCAATCGATTGTCCACGCAATCGCCAGAATTCCGAGAACCCACATGCCGACATTGCCCAGCGCCAGCGAATAATGCAGGCTGTAGATGAAGGGCATGATTTCTTTCGGCGACTTGGGCAAAGCGCCCCACGTCAGGCGGCCAAGTTCTTCACCGGAGACGGGATCAAGATATAATTGATCGAAATCGAGCGGCGGCGCATTGGGCTGAGCCTCCATTCCAATCATCACCGTGTCCATGAAGGCATAGTAGATTGCGGTCGCGCGCGCTTGCGGAACGATCGCCTCGGCGCGACTCGCCAGCGCCGCCGCGTCGAGTTTCATGACCGCAGGGAGACCGGGATGAATATCTGGAGTGAGCCAGTGATTCAGTTCCGGAAAGAAGGCGAGCAGGCTCCCCGTGGCGCCGACGACGATCAGGAACGCCGCCATCAGTAGCCCGACCCATCGATGCACCCACACCAAAAAGCGACGGGTCATGTATCGCACTCCGCGCCCGGCGGCGCTTACTCCGTCCTTATTGCGGAATGGCCAGCGCCGCCACCAAACGTAATGATGCGCTCTTAGTCAAAGCGCCCCTGAATGCCTCGCGCGGCGAACTTCAGAACTCGGCGCGGATCGAGGCGAGGAACGAGCGCGGCGCGCCGGGAACTGCGTTGAATCGCGTGGACGCGCCTTCGAAGTAGGTCGTGCCAAGCAGGTTTCGAATATTGACTTGGAACGTTATGAGTGGCGCAGTAGGCCACAGCCATGTTGTCGGCTTGAAGGCGTACGACGCCATCCCGTCGACCCGCGCATAGGCGGGAAGCACATAGGTGTTGAGGTCGTCGCCGTAACGCCAGTCAACGTAGGAGGCGCCGCCGGCGACACTCAGGCCCCTGTAGTCGCCGTCGGCTTCATATTTCAGCCAGAGATTGGCTTGATTGCGCGGAACCGAAGCGAGGCGCTTGCCGACCAGATACGTCGAATAAGTGTCGTTTCCGATCGTGATCGTTCCGCCGATGTTGCCTGGGTCATCCTTTGTGAACCGAACATCGATATGGCTGTAGTTGAGGATGACGCTCCAATTCTCGTCTATTCGGCCGGTGACGTCGAATTCGACGCCACGGCTTTCCGCTCCACCGACAGCTCGCACAAGCGGCGAACCAGGGACCGGCCGCTGGATGTTCGTCTTGAAAATGTCGAAATAGGCGAAGGTCGCGAAGAGGCGCTTGTCGAGCAATTCCGCCTTGACGCCGCCCTCGTACTGCAGGCCCCTTTGAGGCGGGAGCGGCGCGCCCAAGTTGAATCCCTGGCTGAGGCCGAAAGAACGGGTGTAGTTTCCATAGATCGACAGCCAGGGGAAGGGCTGGACGAGAACGCCCGCCATGGGGCTGTTCGCACTGTTTGGAGCTACCCTCTGCTGCACGCTCTCCAGCGTTGGATCGCCGAAGCCGACATCGACTCCCTGGGAGATCACCGCAGCGTCGTCATGCCGGCCGCTGAGCAGAATATGGATCTTGTCGTCCCAGAACGAAATCTGGTCTTGAGCATAAAGGCCAAACCACCGTTGTCTATCTGTGACGTTAAACGTATCGAGGGGCAAAAAGCCCGGATTGAACGGCAAGTAGATTGGATTAAAAATGTTGATCGGCGTGGGGATGGCGCTGAAATTGAACGTCCCCATAGCCTTGAGCGAGTAGTAAAAATAGTCTAATCCCGCGAGGACTTGGTGGGTAAATGGTCCGGTGACGACCTTACCCTTAAGGTCGACGTTCGTCGAGGTCGTTCGACGATAAAACTGACTACCCTGATTGAGCGCTCCTGGTGAGAAATATAAATAGCGGTACATATCGCCAGTCGTCTCATCAGTGTAATAACCCCCCGGAATTCTTTGGCGATAATCGGTATTCTGGTAACTGAAACGATTGGTAATGCTCCAGTCGTCCAAGAATTGGTAAGTCCAGTCGTAGGCAAAAAGCGCCCGCTCATTCGCGTTTCGGTACTTCGTCGTCAGCGCCGGTTCGCCGAGATAGCGGCTGATCGGAATTGGCGCTAGCCGCCGGCCGAAGGCCGGAATGCCCTGGTCGGCAAGATCGTCCACCCAATACGCATGTTGGACCTCGCCTTCGACGTTCAGCGTGAAACGCTCGGTCGGTTTCCATGTGACAACGGGCGCGATCAGGAAGTTCTCCTTGTTGCCGAAATCACGGAAAGTGTCGGTCCTGTTGTATGAGATGTTGAAGCGGTAAAGGAGCGACTTGTCCTCGTTTAGCGGTCCGGTGGCGTCAAGCAGTCCGCGGTAAGTGGCGAAGCTGCCGCCCTGCTGCTGGATCGACAAATACGGAACGGGCAGCGGGCGCTTGGGAACGAGATTGACCATGCCGCCCGGCTCTACGCGACCGTAAAGCATCGCCGCCGGTCCTTTGAGAATCTCTATCGTTTGAAGGTTTGAGGTTTCGAGATTGCTCGCGTTCGTCTGCCGCAATCCGTTACGATAGAAGGACGACCCGGCATCGAAACCGCGGATGACGAAATTGTCATAAAGCGGACTATCGGTGCTGCCGATGGACACGCCGCTCGTGCTGGTCAGCACGGCGTCCTTGAGGCTGATCGCCTGCCGATCGTCCATGATTTCTCGGGTGACGCTCTGCACCGTATAGGGCGTCTGCATGATCGGAATATTCGTCTTTGTCGACGCGACCGGCCCAACAACGCTGTATCCGGTCAGACGGCCGCCAAGCTGCAGAGCTCTTGGAAGGGCGGGGCCGGACCCCGGCCCGCTGGAGGGATTCGGCGCCACGGTCGACGCTCCTGCGCGGGCGCCGGTTGCGGCGCCACCCGGCCGGGCGGAGGTCGTGGCCCGCCGCGCGCCGCCGACGTCGATCGTCGGCAGGGACTGCTGCGCCATGGCGAAAGTAGAAGACAAGGCGAGAGTGAGGGCGCCGGCGGAAACGCCGCGCGAAAAGCGAGAGCGAAACATGATTGTCTCCTGATACGGCGCTTGAGCCGCTGAAATCTTGTCTTGACCGAGGTGCGAGCCCCGGATCGGCGATGAGAATCAGGAGAAAAGCGGTGGCCCGCGTGGACTTCGGCTCGGGCTATGACTCAGCGAAGAGGGAAAATAATCGGCGAGTTGGTAATGAGTTGGAGCCTTCTTCGCGGGCGGCTCCTTCAGCAGCCGGCCCTCGAACGACTCAGTTCGCGGGGGAGCATTTTGCGCGCTCGCGCAGAACAAGCAACACGCGTTTCCGCAGTGATCGCTTAACGGCCCGTCATCATGATGCCCTGAGCGGCAATCTCCGCGCTCAGTCAGTCCCGCCGCCGGCATCGATGCCGCCGCGTCGAACGCGACGCCAACGGCCATTCCTTGAACCAAGAAAAGAAACGCCAATGCCCGCGCGCCCGCGAAGCATGCCCATTTTCTTCGAATTTGAAACCAAGGTCTCACGGAGCGGTCTACGAGGTTTGTGCTTGAATCTCTGGCGAGACTGACTTTGCATTCGAACCTCTCACGAACGTTTCAGCATCTTCCTTATATAAAATTGATCGGCCCCTGTTGCGCGCCTGCAACAGTTTCGGCCCTTGCGATCCGCTGCGGTGCGAATATTCTAGCTGATCAAGCTATTTTGACTGCGCAGGGAGCGGCGCCCATGCGAGTTCTGCTGGTGGAAGATCACGAAGACCTAGCCATTCAGGTGCAATGCCGAATGCGGCGTTCTGGTTTTGCGGTCGACAAGGTCGGCAGCATCAAAGATGCGCTGGTCGCCCTGGCTTGTTTTGATTACCCAGTCGCGGTGTTCGACCGGCGGCTTCCAGACGGCGATTCGCTGACCGTCCTGCCAAGAATTCGCGAACAGCATCCTCACAGCCGGCTTTTGATCTTGACGGCCCTCGACGCGGTCGACGAACGAATAAGCGGCCTCGACGCCGGCGCGGACGATTACCTGACGAAACCGTTCGACCTGGATGAATTGATGGCGCGCATTCGAGCCTCGCTGCGTAGATATGGAACCAATGCTATGCCGCCAGTAAGGTTGGGCGCCCTCACTTTCGATCTCTCGTCTCGCAATGTATTCGTTCATGGCAAGCTCGTCGCGCTTCGTCACCGAGAGCTTGCCCTACTTGAAGCGCTTGTGCGGCGAGCGGGACGAATCGTTGAGCGAGAAACGTTGATGTCGGAGCTTTGGGGTTTTGATGACGACGTTCAGCCTCACGCTCTGACGATCATCGCTTCACGACTGCGAACCCGTCTCCAAGAACTCGGCGCAAACGTCGAAATTCAGATGGTGCGCGGGATCGGCTATTTCATTACCGAGGCCGCATCATGAATGCCGCGCCGTCCTTAACTTTGCGGCTCATTGCCAATATCATCGTCGCCCAGTTGTTGGCGATGACGGCGTCCTCGCTATTGGTTTCTACGCTGATGCTGACCAACGCGGTCAATATCTCGTATGACTACTTATCGATATTCACTGCAAGGGATCTCGTCGTCAGCTCGCTTGAAACCGATGACAAAGGCACCATTACCATCAACCGCGCGAAAGCTCTCTTGGCCGAGGCCGATAGATCACCCAACTTTAGGTTTGCAGTATTCAAGACTCTTCCCAATGAGCCTGTCCCCGGCTCTTCTCCTGAGCTCGTAGAGGCGGTTCAACGCTTTGCGAGCGCAGATACGCGGGGAGTGGATTTTTTTATCTTCGACCGAGCCGGAAACAAATTGGCGGCGTCATTGTGGCAGTGGAACACACGCTTCGGTCCGCTTTTCATCGCCACCAGCGGTTCGACCTTCCACTGGCAAGACTTCATTCATATCCTGCAAAATGATTCCCCCAATCTTGGCATTAACCTCTTGGCGATGACGGCGCTCACGAGCCTTGCGACGTGGGTCGCCGTCCGTCGCGGCCTCGCGCCCTTGCGTCTTACCGCCGCCGTGGCGGATGGTATCGATATGGAAACGCTGGACCGAGGCATTCCAGTAGAAGGCGTTCCCGTCGAAGTGCGCCCACTGGTCGATTCAATCAATAGCGCTCTTGCTCGCCTTGATTCTGCGGCAGCGCGGATGCGCCGGTACGTCGCGAACGCGGCGCATGAATTGAGAACGCCTGTTGCGATACTGCGCGCACGTCTCGAGAACCCAGACGAGCCAACCTTCACGGCGGAGCTGAAGAGAGACGCACGCCGTTTGCAAGCGATCGTTGAACAAATGCTCATCGCAACGCGTCTGAACGAGAAGCATGCAACGATCGACCACGACATCGATCTCGCTTCGATCGCGAAGGCCGTTGTCGGCGACTACGCGCCTCTCGCTTTCAAGTCAGGCCGAGCTATCGAATTTCTCCCTGGCGGCAGGAAAGTCGTCGTACAAGGCAACCCCCAGGCGATCGAATGCATAATCGTCAATCTGGTCGACAATGCGCTGCGAGCCGAGCCGGAGAATGGCGTCGTGGAAGTGCGCGTCGAAGGAACGACGGCGTCGGTGATCGATCATGGCGGCGGCGTCGCTGCCGAAGATCGCGAACGAATTTTCGAACCGTTCTGGCGAAAGTCAGACTCTACGCCCGGTGCGGGACTTGGTCTCGCGATCGCGAAGGAGATCATGGACGCCCATCGTGGTCGTATCTGGGTCGAGGAAACGCCGGGCGGCGGCGCCACGTTCAAGCTGTCTATCCCAATAGCAAATTCCAATTAGCGTCGCGTCAGTTCAGACAATATCCACCTCTCCGCCATTCGCGCAGCCGGCGCCAGGTTTTCAACACGAGAGGTCCAAAGCGAAGGATGGCGCACCCAGTCGGGGGGATCGGCGGTAGCGGACCTCCGCTACCAATTTCGGCCTTTAGATCGATAATTCAATTTATTATCGCAATTTCATGCTCCTCCATGATCCGCTCCGGCCCTCCGAATCCGCTACCGCATTCGCGCAAGGTCGAACGGCGTCGCGCATTTTGGTCGAGTGATCGCGCGACAAGTCTCGCCACGATATGTTGCGCGAGCAAAACCGACCCCCGTCCAATCGCCGTGAAGAGCGCGACGAAGTTTTGCGAACCAATGGCCTCGGCCCTGCATCCGTGTGATCGCTGTCGCGAGATAGTCGCGCTGGGCGTCGACGACGGCGAGCTGCGAGACGAGCCGATCTTGTTGCGAGCAAATCGTACTGAGATATCTGCGCGGCGTGTTCTCTTAAAAAAGTCACAGGCGGCGCCCGCCTAGCGCAGCCGCGCTGCTCGATCCACTCAAGCTACTGTTCGGATTTGCGAGGCCAGCGCTTAACCGGCCGGATCGAAATCTTTGACGCCGCAATGCCGCAACATGATGGGTCGAGCGCCTCCGCCGCCGACGGCGGCATTTTTGGAGCAGACCGACGGCGGCCTGCCGCTGATGATCAACGGCAAAGCCGGCTGGCGCGAAGCTGAATTCGGCGGCGGCTCGTCCCCTGCTGGGTCTTGCGAATTTTGCGCAGGCGTTTCCGGCCCTCAAGCGGCGAGCAAGGCGATAGAACACACCCGTCGCGCTCGAGCGATGAAGAACGACGCGCCTGCGCCAGACAGATGGAACGATCGCCGCGTCTACGGGTTCTTCGTTACAGCATTTTCATGAGAAACGAAGTGACGCCCATGAATCAAAACTACGGCCTAATCAGAAGGTTTCAGCTTGAGGCAAACTATCGCGGAGCGTCGCTTCTGATCTTCGCCGGAGCTTTCGTCGCCGGGCTTGCTTTCGTCGCAGGCGGGGTGTCGATTTTTCCGATGGGCCCGCGAGCCGCGCATATGGCCAACCACATCTTGCTCATGAATGCGGTTGCGCCTGCGTTAGCGCGCGCTGCACTCGTGTTTGGCATAGTACGCGCGCAATCCTGGGCGACCGGGCAGGTGTTAGCTGGGGCTGCGGCGGCGCAAATCGCGCTACTCTGGGCGTGGCACGCTCCTAGCGTATTTGCTTTTTCATCAAGCCATGTCGTCGTGCATACAATTATGCCAATGCTTCTGCTCGGCGCGTCATTGACATTCTGGATTGCAATTCTTGGAGAAACAGGGCGGAAGCGTTGGCGGGGGATTTTCGGTTTGCTGGTGACCGGCAAACTGTCATGTCTTCTTGGCGTGCTGCTTCTTTTTGCGCCTCGCGTCCTCTACAGCCACGATGTCTTGATCCTTGGCCAAGCGAATCTAGAACAGGCCTTGTCCGATCAACGACTTGCTGGGCTGCTGATGTTGGCAGCGTGTCCGATTTGCTATGTCTTGACCGGGGTGACGATTGCGGCCCATTGGCTCCGCGAACTGGAAGCGAGCGCAACGAGGCCCCTTTACCGTACGACGTCGTGTTAGGCCTCGGTTTTTATGACAATCGGCGGGAAACGCTCTACCGCGATATGCTTTGTTGCGGCAGTAGCGGCGCTCGGCCTCGGCGCCTTCGTTTTCGTCTGGTCAGGACTTTACAATGCCGCCGCCAGCCAGCCCCATCTTTCGATCGTCCATCGGATGATCGAATTTGCGCTGCGTCGCTCCGTGGAGACGCACAGCGCCCTGATGACGCACCCGGCCTTCGACGATTCAAATCTGATGCGGTTGGGCGCTGCGCATTTCGACAGCGGATGCGCCCCATGTCACAGCGCGCCGGGCGGGATGAGCAATCCTGTTGTTGAGAATATGTTGCCTCGGCCACCGAAACTCACGCTGGCCGCGTCACGTTGGACGCCCGAGCAATTGTTCTGGATCGTCAAAAACGGACTGAAATTCACTGGAATGCCTGCGTGGGTCGCGCAGGACAGAGAAGACGAAATCTGGGCAGTCGTCGCCTTTCTGGAGGCGCTGCCGAACATCAGCGCCGCCGAGTATCGCAAGGTTGCGGCGGCCAATGTCGAAGCCCTCGTCCGTACTGGCGGCATGATAGCAAAATATGGAGCAGGGACGGAATCGATTTCGCAGTGCGACCGCTGTCATGGGACAAGAAGCGAGCCGCCGACGAGCGCTCTGGTCCCGAAACTTGCGGGTCAATCCCAAGCTTATTTGGAGATAACCCTGCGATGCTTCGCCACCGGCACGCGGCAAAGCGGAATCATGCAGCCGGTCGCGGCCGCGTTGACCGACGGAGACGCCGCAGAACTTGCGAAATACTACGCTGGCCTTCCTCCCACTACAGCCGCCGACTCGTCACAGAAACCGCCGCCAGACCAACTCGAACGAGGAAAGATGATCGCGCTTTCCGGCGTGCCGGAAAACGGCATTCCTCCTTGTTTGGCGTGCCATGGCGACAAGCGAGCTGCGACCTTCCCGACACTCTTCGGGCAACATGCCGCCTACCTTCGCAATCAGTTGCAGTTGTGGCGCCGTGGACTGCGAAATCAAACAGCCCAGGGCGCAATCATGGCGGCCATCGCAACGCGGCTCTCGGAGCAGCAGATTTTTGAAGTGGCGGCGTGGTTCGAGAGCGTTGGGCCTCGGATACCGAGCGAAGAGGTTCGACGCGGAAGGCGGCGTCGATGAAGATGCCCAGGGCCGCCGAGGCAGATTGGAGCAGATGGACGACTCTTGCGAGCGCAGTCGTCGTCGCTTTCTTTTTTTCCGGTTGCGCAGGCGTTCAGTCGACGCTCGCGCCGCAGGGGCCCGAGGCGGCGCGCGTCGCCTTGCTTTCTTGGGTCATGTTCATCGCGGCGGGGATCATTCTATTGGGAGTGACTCTGCTCTGCGCGTTGGCGATTTACGGTCGCGAGCGTTGGCGCGGATGGCTCGCGCGGGAAGGCGCCGCGATCGGCGGCGGCGTGGCGTTCCCGGTAGTGACGCTCACAGCGCTCCTTTCGTGCGGCCTCATCCTGACGTCAAGAGGCAGGCCGCCTTCTGCGGATATGCCGCCTCTCAAAATCTCGGTTGTTGGGGAGCGCTGGTGGTGGCGGGTCTTCTATGAGAACGGAGTCGGAGGAAGCTTCGAAAGCGCCAACGAAATTCGCATCCCGGTCAATCGCCCGGTCGAAATTGAGCTGACGACGGCCGATGTGATTCATAGCTTTTGGGCTCCTACCCTCGCCGGCAAGATGGATATGATTCCCGGCCGAACGAACATGCTTACCCTGCAGGCCACCAAGGCCGGCGTAAGCCGGGGACAATGCGCCGAATATTGCGGCGGCGCGCACGCGCTCATGGCGTTCGATGTCGTCGCGATGCCGCGCCCGGCCTACGGCGAGTGGCTCGCGCACACAGCCGCGCCAGCAGCGGCGCCGCGCTCGCCTATCGAAAGAGAGGGATTGAAACTATTCTTGGAGAGTGGCTGCGGCGGCTGCCATACGATTCGAGGCACCTCGGCCCTTGGCAAGATTGGCCCCGACCTCACCCATGTCGGAGGGCGTCTGTCGCTGGGCGCGGCGATATTGCCCAACGATCCCTCGGCGTTTGCACGCTGGATTCGACATAACCAGCAAATCAAACCCGGAAACTTGATGCCGCCCTACGGCATCTTCACCGACAATGAACTCGCGGCCCTATCAACCTATCTGTCGCAGTTGCGGTGATCCAATGGTCGCATATACGCAGCTCCCGCTCGCCGCGAATTGGGCGATCTTCGCCACGGCCGCAGCCTCTGTGTGGTTTGCCGGCGCCAAGATCACCCGTTACGCCGATGCGCTCAGCGCAAAAACAGGTATGGGGCACGCTCTGCTCGGCTTGCTTTTACTCGCTGGCGTCACGTCGACGCCTGAAAGTGGCGTCACCGTTACGGCGGTCGCGTCCGGAGATGAAAAGCTCGCGGTCAACAATCTATTGGGAAGCATCGCCATGCAAGTCGCTCTGCTCAGCGTGGTTGCTTTTCCCATAGACGGCAAGGCGCTGACATCTAGCGTGCCGGAGCCGACCGTCATGCCGCAGGGGTCGCTCAATGTGCTGCTCCTGGCCAAACCGGCGGTAGGAATCGTCCCGGAAGACTTTCTCGCCGAACGGCGCGCCCGCACGCATTTTCGAATGGGAATGGACTTAGCCGCGATATATTTATTTACGGCGGCGGCTTCGCGCTGCTCTACAAGCTACGTTGACTGGCCATGACCGAGAACTGGCGCCCAACCGCTCCTCTTCCGAGCGAAACGCCGCGCCCTCCCGAAGAACTTGAGGAGCTCAAGCAGATCTGGGCCACGCCGCCGGGCTGGCGAAAGGTGACAGCCGTAAACAATACGGTTATTGGCCTGCTGTACATCGGGGTCGCCTTCCTCTTTTTTATACTTGCCGGTTTGCTGGCGTTGGCGATGCGAACGCAACTTGCCGATGCGGACAATCGTCTCATTGGTCAAGAACTCTACAATCAGATTTTCACCGTTCACGGAACGACAATGATGTTCCTCTTCGCCGTGCCTGCGGTGGAGGCGCTTGGCGTTCTGCTGTTGCCGCAAATGCTGGCGGCTCGCGACTTACCATTTCCGAGATTGAGCGCTTTCGCCATCTGGGCTTACATTATTGGCGGGTTGGTGTTTTTCTCCACCGTCTTCTACGGCCTCGCGCCGAACGGCGGCTGGTTCATGTATCCGCCCTTGACGTTGACTCGCTATTCCCCAGGCGACAACGCGGACTTCTGGCTGCTTGGCATCGGCTTCATCGAAATCTCCGCGATCGCCGGCGCAATCGAAATCATCGTCGGGACGCTCAGAACTCGACCGCCGGGCATGTCGCTCGACAAGATGCCGATTTTCGCATGGTCGATGTTGATTTTCGCAGCGATGATCGTTTTCGCATTTCCGGCTGTGATCCTTGCGACCATGCTGCTCGAGATTGAGCGGGCGTTCGGATGGCCCTTCTTTACCGCCGAGAAGGGCGGCGACCCATTGCTATGGCAGCACCTCTTCTGGTTTTTTGGCCATCCAGAAGTTTATATCATTTTCCTGCCGGCGGCCGGGCTCGTGTCCATGATTGTTCCGACGATGGCGCGTACGCAACTCGTCGGCTATCGGCTCATCGTCGTTGCGCTTATCGGCACCGGATTCTTCAGCTTCGGTCTGTGGGTCCATCACATGTTCACGACCGGGCTACCCGCGCTTAGCCTGAGCTTTTTCTCCGCAGCCAGCATGACAGTGGCTGTTCCGTCTGGCATCCAGATCTTTGCTTGGATCGCGACCATCGCGGCGCGCCGCGAGCGCTTCAGAATGACAGTGCCTGCGCTTTTTGTGTTGGGCTTCATTTTTGTGTTCACGCTGGGTGGGCTTACCGGCGTGATGGTCGCCGTCGTTCCATTCGATTTCCAGGTGCACGATACCTATTTCGTTGTGGCGCATTTCCATTACGTACTAGTCGGCGGAATGGTCTTCCCATTGTTCGCGACCTTCTATTATTGGGCGCCGATGGTCAGCCGTAACATGCTTTCCGAAGGGCTCGGCCGATGGGTGTTCTGGCTGATGTTTATCGGCTTTAATGTCGCCTTTCTGCCTATGCACGTTTCCGGCCTCATGGGCATGCCGCGCCGAATCTGGACTTACCCTCGCGGCATGGGGTGGGAGATTCCAAATTTAATTTCAACGGTCGGGGCTTTCATCCTTGCAACCGGGGTACTGCTTTTTGTGATCGATGTAATCCGTCGGTTCCGTCTGGGCGAAGGTCCCCCCAATCCATGGGAGGCGGGGACTCTGGAATGGCTTCCGAGCGATGTTTACTCAACTCGCAGCATCCCGCGCGTGGTCAGCCGCGAGCCGCTATGGGATCATCCCGGTCTCGCGGCCGAAGTGGAAGCCGGCGCTCATTTTCTTCCTAATGCGCCGACCGGAAGACGCGAGACCATTGTCACCTCGCCGATCGAGGCTGAACCGCAATACGTCCTGCAAATGCCGGGTCCCGGGTGGTCGCATGTCCTCGCGGCCGCATTTACGGCAGCTTTTTTTCTCCTGCTCACGGTTAAACTCGTAGCTCCCGCACTCCTCCTTGGCGGCCTGGCGATCCTGTTCTCCGTCCTTTGGGCGTGGGAACTCGACCCTGGCCCCGCGAAAGGCGACGTCGAAATTGGCGGCGGCTTCGTGCTCCCAACATATATGTCGGGACCAACATCGCATGCCTGGTGGGCAATGGTCGTGCTGATGCTGGTAGCTGGGTCTCTGTATCTCACCTATGTTTTCTCTTATCTGTATCTTTGGACAACGAGCCCACAGGTTTGGGCATCCGCAGAATCTCTGCCTCCAATTGAGTGGCCGGGCGCCTCCGCCGCGCTAATGGTGGCAAGCGCGGCCGCATTTTTTGTTGCAGGGCGCCTGCTGCCAAAGCCGAAAAAGCTCGGCCTCAGAACGTTTGCGTTGATCTTGCTTGGCGCAGCCTGTCTCGCGGGCGGGGTCGCTGTCGACATTATCGGCCACTGGCATTCGGGGCTGCGTCCTGCCACGAGTTCCTATTCTGCGATGGTCTATATGGCGGATGCTCTTACTGGCCAACTCGCGTTTTCGGTAATCATCATGGCCCTATTCTCGCTTGCGCGCCTTGTCGCAGGCAAACTCGACTCGGAGCGTCGGGGCTGTTTCGAAAACACGGCCTTGCTTGCCTATTACACATCCGCTCAAGGGCTGTTCGGGCTGTTGCTTATTCACGGCTTTCCACTGGTCATCAGGTGAAGCGATGGGCAAGGACGGCAACGCCAATATTCGTTTTTTGCCGCTCGTCAGCGCAATATTTTACGTCATGCTCGGTCCAGTTATCTGGGCGCTGGATTTCGCGATTATCTACGGCGCTCACGCAACGCTATGCGCGCCCGGCGTTTTCGTGCGTCTTCCGCGTGACGCCAACCTTATTAGCTTCAGCCTACTCGCAACAACAGCGGGTGCGTTCCTTGTCCTATCCGCTGCAATCAGTATCTTCACGGTGCGCCGCCTACGCCAGCCGCGCACCTTTCTTGATAGCTTGACCGAGCCGCTTGCTTTCTTATCGTTGATCGGCGTTGTGTGGCTAAGCATAACCCTGCTTATCGTCGACCCTTGTCTGCAACTGCGCTGAGAGCCTGTGTCGGGAGCCATTTTGGCCTGACAATCCGCTTTGAGGAAAATCAATGACTTAATCGAAACCATCCTACTTCGGAATAGCCACTTAATTGAGACCGGAAGGAACTTGGGGGCGATCAGGAAAGGATGAATATCGTTAGGGGAATTCCTGCCGTAAGGGCTCTCGAGCGAGTGAAGATTAGCTTCGGGTGGGGAACATCGGTCGACTTCAAGCGTTTCAGTTCTGAATTTCTTCGAACCCTTCGGGCTGTGACAGATCGCACATTCATCGATGGCTGCATTTTGCTTGCGCGCGGCGACGAAGCGCGAATGAATCCCATGCGCCGCCGCGCGAGAGCCAAAGGCCATCGTCGGTGATGGGCCAGTTCGCGCCGCTGGTTCCGCATGTTCTGGCGTTGCACATGCTAACGCTCGCGCTATGGTGCGCCGGTCTGATCGCCCTGCCGCTGATGCTGTCGCGCCATGACCCGGCGATCAGCCAGGCGGAATTTGGGCGGATCCGGCGTTACACCCACTTCGCCTATACGCTCGGCGTGACGCCTGCCGCGGTTCTGGCGGTAGCCTCGGGGACAGCGCTCGTCTTTCTGCGAGACGCCTTCACGCCGTGGATGTTCCTGAAACTGGTTTTCGTCGCCGCTCTGGTCCTCACCCATGGCTGGGTGGGGCACACGGTCACCTTAATGGAGGAAACTCACGGCCTCCATCGGCCGCCGCATCCAGCCCTACAGGCGATGGCGACGTTCGTTCCGATCTTCGCGATACTGTTTCTCGTGCTCGACAAGCCTGACCTCGGCGAATTTCGCTTTCCGCACTGGCTGTCGCAACCGCAGGGCGGTCAGCTGCCCTTCTTGGCGCCCAGCCGATAATCGAAGACGAGCTTGCCGCCATGCCATCCCGTCACCGACACAATGATCACGCAGAGGATCGACAGGAGCAGGCCATAGGGCAGCACGACAGCTTGGTAGTCGGAGAGCCGATAGCCCCAGTTCACGCCGAGAAGCGCGAGCAGCAATACGGCGAGGATGAAATGCGACCAGGCGGCGGGCCTGGCGCGTATGCCGGGAACAAGCAACAATTCCGCGGTTCCGGAAACTCCGGCCACGAGGCCGAGCAGAAAGCCTCCACCCGCCGACCAAACGGCGGCGCGCGCCCAGAATACGTCGCCTGTCCACCAGTACAGGAGATCCGCGCCAAGCAAAGTGAAGGTCAGCGCCACCGGGAAGGCGACGGACATGGCGTGAATCGGATGGCCCAGCACCGCCACGCGCGTTTCTGTTTCGTGAAACTCGGGAAGCTGATTGATGGGGTCGGTGAAGCGTGGTCGTCCGCCATTCTGTTTGTTCGTCACCGGCGTTTCTCCGCTCGTCGTCTCGGTATGTTAACGCCCATGGCGCTCGCCGGTTGCGCCGGACGTCTGTCGGCTGTCGATCCGGCCGGCCCGGCGGCCGAACGCATAGCGACGCTGTGGCGAACGATGCTGGTGGGTTCCGCCGCGATTTTCGCCCTCGTGATGCTCCTGTTGCTGATCGCCTTTCGTCGAACCCCTGCCCCTCGTCAGAGCGAGCATCGACAGGAGCGCTTCTGGCTGTATGGCCTTGGCCTCGCCTTCCCGCTCGTCACTTTGGCCGCGCTTCTGATCTATGGGCTGGTCCTGGGGGAAACGCTACTTCCCAAAGGCGGCGAAAAGGTCGTGACGGTGCGCGCACAGGCGCGTCAGTGGTCATGGAGCTTTGGCTACCCTGACGCCGCTGGACTGCGCACGCAGGGCGTCCTCCATATCCCCGCTGGGCGACCCGTCGACGTCGAAATCACTACGCTCGACGTGATCCACAGTTTCTGGGCTCCTCGCCTCGCCGGCAAACTCGACGCCGTCCCAGGGCAAGTCAATGTGCTGAGGATCGAAGCCACCGAGCCTGGAGAATATCACGGGGTCAGCGCGGAATTCAGCGGCGACGGATACAGCGGCGACGTCTTCACCGTGATCGCGCATGATCCGGCGGGCTGGGACGCCTTTCTTAGGCGCGCCACAGAATGAGCGCGCTCGCGCGCCATCGCGCCCTCAGTCGCATCTGGTCTTCCGAGCCCGGCTGGAGAGGCGTCATTTCGACCGTCAATCACAGCGATATCGGACGAATGTTTCTTCTCGTCGCGTCGCTCTTCTTTCTGATCGGCGGCGTGCTCGCGATGCTGATCCGCACGCAGCTCGCCACGCCGCGTTCGGCGTTTGTCACGCCCGCGATCTACGATCAGATATTCACGATGCATGGAACAGTGATGATGTTCCTCTTCGCGATTCCGCTGTTCGAGGGCGCGGCCGTGTATCTGCTGCCGAAGCTGCTGGGCACGCGCGATCTCGCCTATCCGCGCCTTTCGGCCTACGGCTTCTGGTGTTACGTGTTCGGCGGGTTGATGCTGGTCTTCGCCTTGCTGGCAGGCCTTGCGCCAAATAGCGGCTGGTTCATGTATCCGCCGCTGTCTTCGAGCGCGCATTCGCCGGGCGTCAACGCCGATTTCTGGCTTATCGGCGTCACCTTCGTCGAAGTTTCAGCCATCGCCGCGGCCGTCGAGATTTCCGTCTCAATCCTGAAGTTTCGCGCCCCTGGCATGTCGCTGGACCTCATGCCGATCTTCGCCTGGTATGCGCTCGTCACCGCCTTCATGATTCTGATGGGCTTTCCGCCGCTGATCCTTGGCTCCATTCTGCTGGAGCTGGAGCGCGCCTTCGGCTTTCCCTTTTTTGAATCCGCGCTTGGCGGGAGTCCCCTGCTCTGGCAGCACCTCTTTTGGCTCTTCGGCCATCCCGAGGTCTACATCATCTTCCTGCCCGCCGCCGGCGTCATTTCTACAGTCCTTCCGGTGATGGCGCGCACGACGCTGCTTGGTTATCGCTGGGTCGTGGCGGCGGCTGTCGCTCTTGCGATCCTGGGCTTCGGGCTCTGGGTGCACCACATGTTCGCAACAGGCATTCCGCATATGGGGCTGGCGTTCTTCTCGGCCGCCTCGACCCTCGTCGCGGTTCCCACGGGGATTCAAATCTTCGCCTGGCTCGGCACGCTTTGGAAGGGTCAGCCGCGCCTGACGCTGCCGATGCTTTACATCATTGGCTTTTTTTTCACCTTCGTCATTGGCGGCCTGACTGGAGTCATGGTGGCGATCGTGCCGTTTGACTGGCAGGCGCATGACACGGCTTTCATCACCGCGCATCTGCATTATGTGCTGTTTGGCGGATTCGTCTTTCCGATGCTTGCGGGGCTGTACTACTGGCTTCCTCAGCTCTCCGGCCGCAAGCGTTTCTTTCGTATCGGGGAGATGGCCTTCTGGCTCATTTTTCTCGGTTTCAACGGCGCCTTCCTGGCGATGCATTGGGTTGGGCTCCTCGGCCAGCGACGCCGGATCGCCTGGTATCCCGAGGACGCCGGCTGGACCGAGATCAATTTGCTTTCCTCGATCAGCGCTTTCGTCATGGCGATCGGCGTCGCGATGGTGGTCTTCGACATTGCGCTGCATGCGCTTCTGGCGATCCGAGGATCTCGCAATCCCTGGGGCGCCGGAACGCTCGAATGGGCGATGCCGACGCCGCCAGCCGCGTATAACTTCGCCAGCATACCGATTGTCGGCGATCGTGAGCCGCTGGCGAGGGACCCGGCGCTCGCGAATAAAATCGCGCGAGGCGAATATTTTCTCGGCGAGCCGCGCGGAGACTTGCGTGAGACGTTGACCGTCGACGCGGCGAGCGGAAGACCCGAAGCTCTGGTCATCTTCCCGGGCAATTCGACGCTGCCTATCGCCCTCGCGGCGGCCACCGGAGCGGCCTTCCTCGGCGCTTTGATACGAGTCTATTGGGTCATCCCATTGGCCTTGCTGTTCGTCGTCGGCCTGTCGCTGCGCTGGGGCTGGTCGCAAAGACAGGCGACGCATTCCGGACTTCAGAATGTCGGGCGCGCGACGCTTCTGCCCCTCGCTATCGAAACTGATCGATCTCCCGGCTGGTGGGGATCTGCCTTCCTGCTTGTCGCGGACACGGTTCTCTTCGGCTCTCTCTTCTTCGGATACGCTTTTCTTTGGACTGTCGGGCCCAATTGGCCGCCGCCACAATGGCTGTCGATGTCCGTTCTCGAGCTGGCTCTCGGTCTGGCGGGGGCGGCGGTGGAAGTCGTCGGGCTCCACGTCGCGAGGCGCGCCGTTACGCGGGGCTCATCGCCATTGCGCGGTCTTATCACCGGGCTCGCCGGCTTCGGAATGACAATCGCGGCGCTTGCGATGACCCTTATTCGCGCGGGCCAACTGACGGACTACGCCTATGGCGCGACGATTTTCGTGATGATCGCCTATGCGCTCGTCCATGCCGCCATCCCGGCGATCATGACGTGCTCGCTTGCATATCGAGCGCTTCGCGGCGGTTCGTCTAGCCCGCGAACATCCAACGTCAACATTGTGGGTCTTTGGACCAGCTATGCGGCCTTTGTCGCCGCGACCAGCCTCGTCGCGACGCAAGTCTCGGGCTATCTCACATGAAGGACGTCGTTCGGATCGCGATCGCCATGCTCGTCTGGCTCGCCTTGTTCAGCGCCCTCTATGGGCTCGAGGGCGTGGGCTGCGCCGCCGGCTGGCATCGCATCCAACTCACTGGCGCGACGCTCTTCCAAGCCGCCATGACGCTCGCGTTTTTCGTCGCGCTTTTGATTCTCGTCGCCGTTCTCGTCGGACTGCGCTCGCCGCTCTTTCGCTCCGCCTCACCCTTTATCGCGCACATCAGCATCATTCTCGCCGTCGCGGCATTGTTCGCAGGTCTTTGGACTCTCTTCCCGGCCTTGGCGTTCTCAAGTTGCGTTTGAGTCGCGTAGGAGGGCGTTCCATTGGACAATGGTCCAAGGCATGACACAAAAAGTGAACCGTCGTCTGGCGAAGCGACGCTCCCCAACGCCTACGGCTTTACCCTCGCGCCCCAGCATATGCTCGGCGCCTCGCTCGCCTATAGCTTCAACGACAATCTCAAGCTCGAAATCAACGCCGCCAACCTCACCAACCAATCCAACTGGACATCAAACGGCGCCCTCTATCACGGCGAGCCGACGACCGTCGCCGCAAGTCTTTCATACAAATATTGATGAGATAATATTGATGGCTTTCGACAGGCGTGCATGGCGGCGAGCAAGTCATCCTGAGCAACGGCAAACTAGCGGCGGAGCGGGCCGGCCTTAAAGCCTCGTCGCGCACTCAATATTCCCATTCGAGTCCGACGCCGACCGAGGTCTTGCCGTCCGCGCGCGTCTCGCTTTGGACGCGCACGCCCTTCGTCACGTCGACGCCGACAGTCACGGCGCTTTGGGAAGGATTGGGTCCGGTGCGCACGCCAACATTGACGCCGCGCATGATATAGCGCGAGGCGCCGACCGTTGGGCCGCCCGCGCCGCCGGCGTCGATGTCGAGCGAGTCGACTCCAAGCGCCTTGCGCATTTTCTCGAATGCGTCGACGCCGGTCGCCGCGCCGGAAAACTGCGCGAGAGCCGCCGCGAGCTGCACGGCCTGGGAGGCCGTAAGCGAGCCGGACGCCTTGGAGAACAGGAGCCGCGAGAGAACTTCGTCCTGCGGCAGTTCGGGCGTCGAGGAGAACGTGAAGGTCGGCTGCGATGCGGGGCCGGTCACGGTGATCCGCGCGGTGACGTCGGCTGCGGCCGCTTCGGCGGTAAAGTCGAGTTGCGGCTTCAGGCCGCCGGTGAAGGTCACCCTGCCACGGGTGATGTCGATGCGCTGCGTGAGCAATTGCAGCCTTCCGCGCTGCAGATCGAATCCGCCGACGACGATGGGCTTCTGGATCGTGCCGCCGATCTTCAGGTCGCCGCCGAATTCGGCGTCGATGCCATGACCGCGCACAAAAATGCGATTGGGCGCGGAGATCGCGAGGTCGAGCGCGGCGTCGAAATTGGATTGTTTGCCCGCCTTCGCCTTCTGCTGGCGTTCGAGCGCGAGCATTTGCGCGGCGAATCCCTTGGCGTCGATATGCCGAGCGCCGGGTATCGGCTTCAACCTCGTCGGCAACCGATCGGGAACGTTCACGTCGAGGCTGGCGAGCTTGACGCTTCCCGCGACTTTCGGCGCACGGGCCAAGGGGCCGCTGATCGTGAGATCGAGATCGCCCGTCGAAGCGGCGATATCCGTATCGGCGAGCAGCGCGTTATGCGCCACGACATGCAGCGAGACGGGCATTCCCGCGTCGGGCGCGACGTTCACGCTCCCTGTGACGGCGATCTGGCCGCCGTTCTTGGTTTGCGCGGTGAGCGACGTGATATTCAGATCGCGGCCGCGGCCTTCGAGGCGGCCGTTAATCTTCCCCAGGCTCACGCCGTTTAGCGGATCGTCGAAGGCGCCATTTTCGAGCGTGACGGCTCCGCCGATGATCGGACTGGCGGCCGCGCCCGAGAGCTTAAGATCCACCATGGCCTTGCCGGCGACGGTCTGGCCGTTCGCCGCGAGCATTGTATTGACGATCGCGGCGTCGACCGGGCCCTTGACGCTGAGTTCGAGCCCCCCCTCGCCGAGTGGCGCCGAGCCCGCGATTTTCAATTTGCTCCGCGCGCCGATGGCGATATCGGCGTCCAACGTCGTGCGCGAGCCGTCCAGCCGACCGCTCGCCGTCACATTCGCCGCCGGCAGGCCATTGGCGCGCAACTGCGCCGTGGTCGCCTTTGCGAGCTTGATGCGCCAATCCCCTTGCGGCGCGCTCTTGAAGCCCTGTATGCGCGCTTCCACGTCGAGGGTTCCGCCAAGACCCAACGTTGGATCAACGAGCGAAGCGATCGACAGCGGGATGGCGCGCCCCTTCGCGACGAGATCCAGTCGGTCGCCGACGAAGCCGTCGATATCCAGTCGTCCCGCGCCGAGCGCAAGGGAGACGCCATTCAGTTCCGCGTTGGCGCCGGAAACAGTCACCGTCGCCGGCTTGGCGAGCGTGACTTTCTGGCCGGCCCGCTGCGCCGAAAACTGCGCGATGTCGAGGCGCATGCGCTCTCCCGGCGTCAGCGTCGCGCGGCTGGCGATCGCGAAGCCGCGCGCGTCGAGCGAGAGATCAAGCGCGGCGGCGCCGCCGTCGGTCGGCTTCGCCGTCAGTCGGAGCCGGCGAAGCTGTTCGTCGCCGAAGCTAGCGGCGTCGACGGCGATATCGCCGTCAAGCGCCGGACGGCGATAGAGATCGCGCATCGAGAATGTCGCGTTCAATTTGGAGATCCGCACATATGGCGCGCGCACGCCGGCGCCTTGGGCGTCAACGCTGATGTCTTGCGCGCCATTGTTCGCGTCCAAGGCGACTTCGGCGTTCAATTGGCCTGCGAGCTCTTGCAGAGCGAGCGGCGACAAATCATTGAGATGAGGCGCAGCGACCGCCACGCGCCCCTTCGCGAGGCCGGCCGCGTCAAGCGTCAGCGCGCCCGTGACCGTGTTGCGACCGATGGCAAGATTGAGATCGTCGACCTTCCACCCCGTGCCGACGCGCGCCACGCGCACACGCCCCTGCGCTGGACGGCCATCGATCTCGCCATCAAGCGTTGCGACCGCCGTCGCCGCGCCGCGCAGATCATGCGCTTCGCCCTTTAGGTCGAACGCAATTGGCCGTCCGTTGGCGCGAGCGTCGTGAAGGCTGGCCGAAAAGGTCGCGTTGGGCCTTTTTAGCGAGCCGGTCAGCGCCGCCTTGATATCCCCCTGGCCCGAAAGGCGCGGATCGAGCGCGTGAAGATCGGGGAGGTCGACATGCGCCTCGACGGCGGCCGTCTCCATCGTGGCGGCGCCGTTGATGCGCGCTGACAGGCGATCGCCCTGCAGTGAGAGACCGTCGAAGGAGAAACCGCCATCGGGAAGGATGGAGGCGCCTCCCGTCAACAGCAGCTTAGGACCGAGAAGGCCGTCGACCGCCGCGACGCCGATCGCGGGATTGGTCACCGCGCCATTGAATTTCGCGGCGATGCGCCCATCCCTAGGCGCACCGGAAAGATCGGCGGCGAGAGTCAGGGCGCCGCGCAGGCTGCGTCCCGCGAGCCGCGCGAAGCGGCTCAGATCCGGAGCGGATATATTGAGGCGGCCCTCGAGCGCCTCGGGGCCGGCGTGGCCGGAGAAGGTCGCCGCGCTGGCGCCGGTTTCGATTTTCGCGAGCCCGATATCGGCGTCTCCCGCGCCATTCACTCGGGCGCGCAGCCATAGACTTGCCGAACTTCCGATGGCGTCGGCCAACGCGGGGTCGGCGAAGGCGAGCCCCGCGCCGTGTCCTTGAGCTTGAATGTCGAGACGCGCCGAAGGATCTGAAAGATCGGCGTCCGCGATCACTTTGGCGGAGAGGTCGATATGCTCGAAACGCCCGCCCGCGCCTTCAGCCTCTTCCATGAGGAAGTCAAAGCCAGCGCTCGGACGCATGAGGCTGCCCGCGATCGTTGCGTCGCCTACAAGCGTCCCGGCGCTGAAAGCAGCGCCTTCGGCTGTGGGCAGTCCGCGCAGCTTGGCGCGGCCGTCAATGTTTCGCACCGCGTCGAGCTTGCCCGAAGCTTCGAGCGCGAAAGCCGAGCTCTGCAGTTCGAACCGTTCGAGCGTCGCCGCGCCATTGTCTTCGAGAAGGACTGCGCCTTCGAGTTTGGCGCCAGCCGCGAACAAGCCGGCGATTTCCTTGGGGAGCAGCTTGGCGAATTCGCTGGTCAAGATGAAATCAAGCCGTCGCCCGGCCTGGGCGCGCGTCAGACGCGCATCGCCGTCAACCGTCGCCGCGTCGCCGGCGTTGGCCGTGAGTTTCACCGCGAAATCGTGGGGCGTTCCATCGCCGTCGAGCGTGACCTTTACCGGCGGCAGACCAGGCAATTCAGCGACTCGCGCAACCAGCCCGCCGGCGGGCTCGGACACCAGCGCGTCAAGTCGCAGCGTTTTGTCGCCGGGCCTGAAGGCGCCCGAAGCCCTATAGGTTCCCGGCGCGTCGAGTCGTCGCGCATCGAAGGAAAAGCGCGCGCTGTCGCCCAAGGCGCCCGCTTCAAAGGCGGCGTTCGCGGAAAGCGCCGCCGTCGCGCCGACGACGGGTTCGCCGAGCGACAGCTTGCCGAGCGCGAATTCGCCGAGCCAGACTCTGATCGGCAGTCCCGACCACGCGCCGGCGTTTGCGGATTTCGCTTTGTTCGTCTCCTTGGGCGTTTCGGCGCTCGGGATCGGTCGGCGCAGCATGTCAACGGTCGGGATGTCGATGCGCTTTATGTCGAGGCGAAATCCGAGCAGCGCAAGCGGCGACCAATCGACCGCGATGCGGTCGATCTTCAGCCAAACGCCGTCGCGGTCGGCAAGGGTGATGTCGCGCGCGACCGGATGCGTCGAGAGAAGTCCGTCAAGCGCGCCGATCTCGACCTTGCTGTCGGGCGAAGAGGCGCTGCGTGAAATGCTGGCGGCGAGCGTCTCTTCGCCGTGGCGCGTGCTGAGATAAGCCGCGCTGGCGAGCAGCGCGAGAACGAGAAGGGCAAGAGAGCCCACGAAAAGTTTGGGCCAGCGTTTTCGCATCAGAAGGCTTCGCCAATGCCGAGGAACACGGTGACTCTGGGGTCTTGGGGCCTTGGATTGAGCGGCGCCGCCACATCGAAGCGAATGGGGCCGATCCCCGTGTAGTAGCGCAGACCGAGGCCGGCGGCGGCGCGCAGAGTCGAGCGGAAATTGGGATAGGGCGTGGAAAAGGCCGAGCCGATGTCGAAGAAGGGAACGACGCCGATATTCGGCGTCAGCTTGATCCGCGCTTCCGCCGAGGCTTCAAAAAGGCTGCGTCCGCCGGTGACGAAACCAAATCCGTTTTCCGGCGCGATCGACCGCCAGCGATAGCCGCGCACCGAGCCGCCGCCGCCCGCAAAGAAGCGATGGCTTGCGGGAATGCTCTTGATGCTGGCGCCGACGATCGAACCGGCGGCGACGCGGCCCGCGAGAATATACCAGGCGTCTTCGTCGAGCGCGTGATACGCGGAAATCTGTCCTTTGGACTCCAGCATCCCGACGCCCTGCGGAAACGCCTTCACATAAGGCGTCACCCGCCCCATCGCCCGAACGCCGCGCGTGGGCGTCAACGCACTGTCCGTCGAGTCGTATTTTCCCGAAATGGGGAAGCCGAGCAGCGAGTAATCGTGATTGCCCCAGGCGTCGAACGTATGGCCGCCTTCGACCTCGACGCCGGCCTGAATCGATGCCGTCTCGCTGAAGCGATGGCGAATTGCGGCGCTGCCGTTGCCATAGGCCGCCCAGTAATAGAGCGTGCGCTCACGCACCGCGGAGGCGTCGAGCAGAAGATCGTTGCGCGTGCCCCATAGGGCGGGCTTGACGAAACCGACATGCGCGACGCCGACGAGATTGGACCATTCGAGCTTTGGAAAGGTGAAGAAGCCCGGCGACGTGCTGTAGGGCGCGATCCCGCCTTCAAGATCGATGCGCAGACGCTCGCCGCCGCCGAAGAGATTGCGATCCACCCAATAGCCCCGCAGTTCCGGCCCGTTGATGTTGGAGATCGCCGCCGAGACGCCGATCGCATGGCGCTTGCGTTCGCTGGTCTCGACGAGAATGGGCAGATTGCCGTTCCCGTCGAGATACGGGCCATCTGACACTTTAACGGCGCCGAGCGCCTCGATCGAGGCGACGGACTTACGCGTTTGCGCGAGCCGCTCGGGACTATAGGGTTCGCCCTCCTCAAGATAGATGAAGGAACGGATGACGTCTGGATCGACGCCCGGAGAGCCGGAAAGCTCTACCTCTCCAATGCCGGCGCGCGGACCGGGATCGATGGTCACCGCGACATCGACCACATGCTCGCGGTGCAGGATCACCGGCCTCAGCGAGACGATCTTGGCGAGCGGATAGGAGTCTGCGCGCAAATCGTCGATCCATTCAGCCTGCAGCGTCGCGAGCGCCGCCGCTTTCGCCGGCGCGTCGGGACCTTGATCGACGGCGCGGCGCGGAAGAAGCGAACGGTCGATCGGCGCATTGGTGCGCGCGTCATAGACGACGACGTGGCGCAATTTGAACTGGGGGCCGGGGACGATGTCGAAACGCACGGGCACGAGCGCGCTGTCGCGATAGCGCTCCGCCGCCGCAGCGGCGGCCTCCGCGCCATTGCCGTCGGCCGAGATGGCGACGCCGGCGACGCTCGCTTTTACTGACGCGTTGTAATAGCCGCTTCCCCAGAGCGCTTCGGCGAGACGCGGATAGTCGGCGACCACCCGGCGCGTCAGTCCGACGCCCGCGCCCGGCGCATCCAACCGCAGACGCCAGCTATTGGACGCGTCCTTGATATTCCGTTCGAGGCCGCTGTCATCGTCGAGACCGGTGAAGGTTACCCCATAGGCGACGCCTTGCGCGCTCGGCCTCGCGGTCTCCTCCTTGCCGAAGAGTCCGAAGAAATCGAAGGCGTGTGCAGAAGCGCTGATACCGCAAAGGCCGACGCACGTGGGGATGGCGATCAGAATTTGCGCTGGGTTCAATCCTGCCCCTTTTCCTAACGGCGCTGACCCTAATGGCTCGCATTTGTATGATCCATATTATTAAGCCTAGCTTATTAAGCCAAGAATTCTCGAAACCTTTGCAATAGGCGAAGATGGAATGAAAATCACTAGATGCGGTGTTGGGCGACAAGATGGCCTCCTCCCAGCTCCGCCCCATTTTAACGGCGCTGGCGCGCCGACAGATCGTGCGTGCGGCATTTATGTGAACACGCTGATCTTGCGCGAAAGCATTGAGTTCTCGCCTCGCGTCGCAGTCGCGACCGATGTCCCCTCCCGATCCGCCCGATTCGTCACAAAGGCGCTGACGTGTGACGCTCGTGGCCGCCGGCGCCGGACAACTTGAAACGGTTCGGCGATCTCGTTCAGGAGCGACTGACGGGCGACGCGCGGGCGCTCGAACATTGTCGTCTCCGGCGCGAGAAAAGCCGCGAGCGTCGTATCGCGCCGCTAACGATGAACCTCCTATGGGCGCGCATGGTCGAGCGCGGCGGCATTGCTCCAGCGCAGCGCGCTGGCGTTGCGCGGCGCCCCATCCGCGGTTAGAGCCAACGCGCCTTTTGCGCCCCTCAGCCTTCCGCCGTTTGACCTAGGTCGGCGCGGGCGGAATTGCGCAGCTTGGTTCACGCGTGCGATAACGCTGGCGCTCGACATCCACAGCTCAATGAAAGAAGCTCATGGTAAATTCGCGCAATCCAGAAGCCCCGCTGCGTCTGAGGCTGGCCAAATTCTTATTGGGGCTGCTGAGCGCCATGCTCCTCGTCGCCCTTGCCGCCATCCTGCTGCCGCTGGTCACGCCCTATTTCAAGAACGCGGGCTCATACCCCTGGATTGAACGCGTTGAGGCCTTTGACGCGCGGATGATCCGGTGGGTCAAGTCAGTGGTCCCGACAAACTTCAAAGGCTATGAGCTGGCGCGCTGGTTCATCGTCGGAGGAATTCTCTTCGCGCGCATGTGGGTCGACGCCTTGCGGCGCAAGGTCACCACGACAATCTACCGCGCGGCGATGCAGCGTGACTTCGAGGCGCTGCAGTCGGCGGCTCCCGCAGGGGCGGACGCGCGGTTGCTGGCGCCGGTCAAGGAAAAAATGAAGGCGATGGACGCGGGCAACGCCAAAAGCCGCGCGGAGTTGCTCAAGGTCATGGCCGACGCCAAGCGTCAGCTGGAATCGATGGGCCGTGACCTTGCCTTTTTGTCCATCGACGTGGTCGACTCGACCAAGATGAAGGTCGGCGAAGACAAGACCTTCATCGAGCACGATTTCCGTGAATACAAAAAAGTCGGATTACGCGCGCGCGGTGAAGGGGGCCCGCGAGCTTCGCGTCAAATATCCTAACGCCGAAGCGCCGCTGCTTGCGCTGACGATGTCTTCTTGGACATTGTCTATTGGGTGATGAGAATTTCAGGCACCGCCCAAGCCGAACGTTCCAATTTATCCGAAGAGGCGCTGCTTGCGCTGCCGCAGCGCCCTCTCGCGGTCATGGTGCCGGCTTGGAGCGAAGAGTCGGTCATTTACGAAATGCTGAGGACCAACGTCGTCCACTCCGCGACGACGGTTTTCTTCGTTGGCGCCTATCCGAACGATGCCGCGACCCAGCGCGAAGTGCTCAAAGCGGCGGCGGAACACCCGGAAAATATCCGCCTCGTCGTCGGTCCGCACGACGGGCCGACGACGAAAGCCGATTGTCTTAATGCAATCATTGCGGAAATCGGCAAATATGAAAAAGCTTCAAACATCGAATTTGTGGGATATGTGCTCCACGACAGCGAGGATGTGATTCATCCGCTGGAATCTCCGTTGTTCAATGCGCTGATTCCCAAGTTCGATTTCATCCAGATCCCGGTTTACTCCTTTAGTCGCTCGCTCCTGCAGATGACTGCCGGCACTTATATGGATGAATTCTCGGAATTCCATAATAAGGATTTGTTTGTCCGGCAGCGTCTTACTGGCGTCGTGCCCTGCGCCGGCGTGGCCGCCTGCTTCAGCAAGAGGGCGATCGAAGCCTTGAAGACCTGGCGCCACGGCGAGGTATTCGATCCGATTGCATTGACGGAGGACTACGACGTCGCCTTCGCCATGAAAGACCTCGGACTGAAGGCCGCTTTCATCCTCAATAAGGCGCCCTATACGCTGGATATTCCGCATGGCACGGATCAATTGCAGCGGATCGAGCAGCCTCTCGCGATCGCGACGCGAGAGAATTTCCCGGACGATTACCGGGCAGCCTATCGTCAGCGTGCGCGCTGGCTTCTGGGAATCGGATTCCAGGGCGCGTGGAAGCTCGGCTGGGGAAACACGCTTGCCGAGAGACTCTTTTTTCTGCGCGATCGTAAGGGCGTCCTATCCGGCATCATCGCCGTTATCGCCTATTTCCTGGCCTTCAACGCAGTTGCGATTCTCGTTCTTGGAAGATTGAGCGAAGAATGGCTCATTGCCGGCTACTCCATGCTCGATCCTACGCTCCGCGTGGTGTTCTTCATCAACATGCTCCTGCTCCTCAACCGGCTCGTCCAGCGCATGATCTTTACGACGTCAGTCTATGGATATGGCCAAGGGCTGATGGCGGCGCCCAGAGTCATTTTCTCCAATTTCATCAATTTCGCCGCGGCGTTGCGTGCGCTTTACATTTTCATATGGCGCCACAGGGTGCGCGGGAAACCATTGTCTTGGGACAAGACCAGCCACACCATTCCCGGTCAAACTGTTGAGGCGGTTCAAGGCTGAATCCGGCGAAAATTTCAAGGAGCGGCGCCCTGCCCTGAGCGCGCCGAACCTTCGACCGCGAACGTCGCTTTGCTGTCCCGCCCGCTTGTAATCGCCAAGCGCCGCGGGATGAGGCCCACGAACGGGTCTATAGGCTGAACGCCCGTATCATTCCGCCGCACGCTTCATCTCGGCGTAGGTGCAATGCGCTTCGGCCGCCGCGGGGCGCGCACGAAGCGGTATGACTTTCGCTTCGACGAAAGGCAATCCGAGCGAGGCCCAGACGTCGACCAGCGCCTCGACGAGTTCGGCGACATGCGCCTCGTGATGACGCGGGGTCGGCGTGATGCGCAGGCGCTCCGTGCCGAGCGCCACCGTCGGATAGTTGATCGGCTGAATATAGATCGAATGGCGCCGCAGCAGCAGATCGCTCGCCTGCTTGCAGCGCGCCGCGTCCCCGACCATCACCGGCACGATATGCGACTTGTTGTCCATCACGGGCAGCCCCGCCGCGCGCAGCGCGTGCTTCGTCAGCATCGCCATGTGCTGGTGGCGCGCGCGCTCGTCCCCCGAATGTTTGAGATGGCGCACGGCGGCGCGGGCGCAGGCCGCGACCATCGGCGGCAGCGTCGTGGTGAAGATGAATTGCGGGGCGTAGCTGCGCACCGCGTCAACGATCGCGGGGCTCGCGGCGATATAGCCGCCAAGCGCGCCGAAGCCTTTGGCGAGCGTGCCCTCGATGACGTCGATGCGGGTTTCGACGCCTTCGCGCTGACAGATTCCGCCGCCGCACGCGCCATACATGCCGACCGCATGCACTTCATCGACGTAGGTGAGCGCATTGTATTCTTCCGCGAGCGCGACGATCTCGGCGACTGGCGCAATGTCGCCGTCCATCGAATAGAGGCTTTCGAAGACGATGAGCTTCGCGCGATCCTTGCCGGCGGCTTGCAGCAATTGCTCAAGATGCGCGACGTCATTGTGCCGCCAGATTTGCTTTTCGCATCCCGAACGCCGAACGCCCTCGATCATCGAATTGTGATTGAGCGCGTCGGAAAGGATCAAGCAATTGGGCAGCAGCGAGGCGATCGTGGAAATGCCGGCCAGATTGGAGATCCAGCCGGAGGTAAAGACCAACGCCGCGGGCTTGCTGTGCAGATCGGCGAGCTCAGCTTCGAGCTCCACGATCGGATTATGCGTGCCGGAAATATTGCGCGTGCCGCCCGCCCCTGCGCCGTGCCGCTCCAGCGCCTCGCGCGCGGCGTCGACGACGGCGCGGTGGCCGCCCATGCCGAGATAATCATTGGAGCACCAGATGGTGACTTCCCGAGGCGTGCGCTCTTCCCCCTCCGGACGCCACAGCGCTGTGGGAAAGCGAACGGCGTCGCGTTCGAGATTGGCGAAAACCCGGTAGCGGTTTTCCGTCTTCAACCGCGCGATCGCCGACTGGAAATGCTGATCGTAGGTCAAGCCCGTCGGATTCATGTGACTCTCCATCGGCGTAAACTCCTCGATGCGCCATTCTGCGTGGCGCTAGATTTCACTGGCGCGCGCTCCGCCCAGAGGGGCCTCGATCGCGGCCGCCCGGAGCGGGCCGGATGCCTTTTCTTCGAGCGTCGGGTGAGTCGCTTTGACGCCCCAGGACCACAGCGCGTTGGCGCGCAGCGGCGCGACGAGAAACCAGTGCTCGGCGACGGCGAGCGCCATCAGCGTCGCCAGAATTGTGAAGCCGACAAGCTCGAACGCCGTCGTCGCAGCGAGCGCCTTCTGCGCGATCAGCACGGTGACGATGGTCGAGGCGGTGACCGAAAGCGGGAAGAACAGATTCATCGGCCTGCGCCTCATGAAGGTCGCCAGATAGCGCAGATGCTCCGGCAGCAGTTCTTCGCTGAGGTTGGGCGCGCCGAAATAGAGATTGAGCTTGGCGCTCGTATGCATCCACCAAAGGATCAGGAAGGTCCATACGCCGATCTGATTGGGCTGGCCGCGAGTCACGAGGACGAGCGCAAGCGCGCACGCAATGATCGCGATCTCGTGATACAGGCTCGTGCGGACAGCTTCGACGAAGCGCCTCCAGCCGCGCAACTGCGGCGGGCAGGCGGTTTTACGCGGCCCGGTGATAAAGCCCATGTAATAGCTGACCAGCTGCCACGCCCAGATGGCGACTCCGCAAACGAAGGCGCAATAGGCGGACGCCACGCTCGTCCCGCCGCTTGTTGCGCCGAGCCCCCAGAGCGCGAGCGCAAAAAGCGCCGTGGCGCCGGCCATGCTCCATACGAAAGTGCGTCGGGATAGACCGTCGAGATAAAGAATGACGCCCGTGCTCAGCCACCAGAGCAGCAGCGTTACGACGATCGGCTGGACATAGTCGGACATATGGCGTTCCTCACCAAGCCGGCGCGAGACGGATTTGCGTTGGCAATGCGTTGGATTTCGCGGGCAGAAGATACAGGCGGGCGAAGGTCGCGGCCGCCGCCGCGACGAGCGCCGCCTGCCTGACTCTCGCGACGACGCCGCGTTGCGCCTTCGCCGCCGCGATCGCGCGTTCGATCGCCACAAGCCGGTCGAGGCCCGGCTTGAACCGCGGATGATCGAGATCAAGCGTAATCGGGAAGACCTGGCGGGAGATCTCGGTCGTCAGGCGCAATACTTGGAAATCGTAAGCGTCGGGATGGATGCCGATCGCCGCGTGGAATGCAGGGCGGCAATGATCGCGCACATACATCGTCGCAAAGACGGCAAGCAGGAAGAATTTGATCCAGTAGACATTAAGGCCCGAGACGAGCTTGGGATTGGCGCGCATCAGCAGCGCAAAGGCCTCTCCATGGCGGAACTCGTCGTTGCACCACTTTTCGAACCATTTGAAGATCGGATGGAATCGCCGCTCCGGATGACGCTCGAGCTGGCGGTAGATGGTGATGTAGCGCGCGTAGCCGATCTTCTCGGAAAGATAGGTCGCGTAAAAGATGAACTTCGGCTTGAAGAACGTATATTTCTTCGTCTTCGTCAAGAAGCTCAGATCGATGCCGATGCCGAAATCCTTCAGCGTATCGTTGATAAATCCAGCGTGGCGCGCCTCGTCTCGGCTCATGAAGCCGAAGAGGTCCTTCATGTCCTGGTTGTGGGCGCGCTTTTTCATCTCGGCATAGAGCACGCAGCCTGAAAACTCGGCGGTGATCGAGCTGATGAGAAAGTCGCGGAACTCCTTGTCGAGTTCTTCAGAATAGATGAACTCGGCGTCGAATTCGTCCGTGCGCTGGAAATGCTTATTATTGGGATCGGCGCGCATCTCCTCCATCAGCGCATCCCACTCCTTGCGCACGGAAGAGACATCCGTTTTGTCGAGCTCCGCGAAATCCGTGGTGTAGAAACGCGGGCTCAGCAGCGTATTCTCCTGGGCGACGCGGGTCGCTTCGAGCGAGACGTTCTGGCGCAACGGGGCGTTCATAGCGCTCTCCTGTTCGTGAAGCTGACGTCGTAAAGTTCGGTAAGTTCGAGATTGCCGAGGACGCGTGTCCACAGCCGTTCGACGAGGCCGGCGCGAATGATGGTGGCGCGACGCTCGACCGTGATGCGGCGGCCGAATGGCGCTTCGGTGGGGGCGTTCTGCACGAGCACGCGGTCGCCGGGCCGGATATCGAAATCGCCTTCAATCTCGACATGCGCAAACAGGCTTTCGGCCGTATGGCCGATTTCGACCGTGCAGCGCGCGTCGAACGTCTGGCGCGCAAGCGGAAGCAACCACGTCATGGCTGACGCCTCCTTTCGGCGAAGAGCTGCGCAAAGGCGCGCGCATTGTCGGGCCCGAAGGCGTCGAGATCGACCCGCCGGCGCGTCGTCGCGTCTTCTAGCGAGACTGTGCCGTCGCTCCAGCGCGTCAACGCGAACGGCTCCGAAGCGTCGAGGCCAGAGCGGCGCCGCTCGCGCGCGAGCCCGCGCAAGGTCGAGCGAATGAAGCCAAAGGCGCCCGGCTGCACGGCATAAAAGGCGACGCCGTCGCGCGCATCGCGTATAGCGATCGAGCCATCGTCGCGGTCCTCAAAGCGCAGCGCAAGACTCTCGACGGCGGTCGTCGTGGGCATATGCAGCGTGCCGATGTCGGTGACGCGCGCCAGACCCGCCGCAAGAAGCGCGAAGCCGACGAGAACCCCGGCGCCCCGCAAGATCGGCCGAGGGACGCCGTCATGCGCGTTCGAATGCGATGCGCTCTTACCGATCGAAGCTTGGCTCATGTCGAACCCTTCCTATCCTCACGCCGCGACCGCGTTCCCGTCCGGAAGCCGCGCATCGGCGCCCGCGCTGACTAAACCCGCGCCGCCCGGGGCGGCAGTGAACGTCTCGCCGCGCTCGGCCGCGGCCGCGACAAGCGCGCCGACGAGGATCTCGCTGACATGGCTCGCGTCGGCGAGGCCGCGCAGGGTCGGCTCTGGCTGCGCGTAGCGCAGCGGTCGCGCGAAGGGCCACAGATGCAGGTAGCCGATGCGCGCGCCGGGACAGAGCGTGAGCGTGACGTCGCCAGCGCCGCCGTCTTCCAATCGCAACGCCGCCGCCTGGATCTGCGAGAAGGGCAGATTGTAAAAAATTTGCAGGGCGACCCCGATCTTCATCACGACACGGCGGGAGGTGACGACGAACAGCGCTGTGCGCGCCGACGCCCAGGCCAGCAGCGCAAGCAGGCCGAGCGCGGCGAGACCGATCGCCAGCGTTCGAGCCCCCGCCGTCGCGGCCGGCACGGCGCCGGCTTCGACCGCGGCGTCGAAGACGTTCCATGCCGCCAGCAGCGCGAAGTAGCCGGCCACGAAATCGGCGCGATAGGCGCGGCGGAAGAGGCTCATCCATTGCGGACGGCCATGCCACAGAATGCGTTCGCCTGGCGGAATGTCTTCCGGCAAAAGCTTTTCGAGATTGATGGCTCTCACAGCAGCGGCTCCACTCTTGCAGGCGTCGCGTAGAGCGTGCCCGCGGCGTAATATGCGGCGATCTTTTCTTCCTCGAGCAGGGTCACCTGATCCGGATCGCGCGCTCTGGGAACATTGGCGAATTGATCGGCAAGGATCGCTTCGACGTTGATCCGCCGCCTCGCGCCATCCACCTTGGCGAAGCAGAACGGCAACAAGACGTGGCCGCCGCCGTCGCGCAGCGCGACTTCGTAGTAGCGCAGGATGCTTTCGGCGCGATCGACCCAGACGTCTCTGATGACGCCGGCGACCCCGCGATCCGCGCCGACGACATGCATGCCGATGGGATTGGGATCTTCGCTGGACACCGCGAAATTCACGGCGACCCGCAAGGGCGCGATCAGATTGCGGCCGTCATGCATTTTTTCGGGCCGGTCGGCGCGAAGCGCATAGGCGCCGGGGCCGACCTCGGCGCGCATCGGATCGCCGTTCGGGGTCAGCGGCGCGCCGGGCCAGACCGCCACCTTGCTTGAATTGGGTTCGCGCGGATCGGCCTCGAAATTGGGCGCCAAGACTTTCTCGCCGTCGCCGCGCAGGAAAGTTTTGGGAGTCGGGATCATCAGAAAGCCGCGATCTCTCGGCGGGCCCACTTCGGATTCCAGCGGATAGCCCTCGCGTCGATCCTCGCGCCGGAGATAGAAGACTAGTCCGGCGAAGAAGATGAAAAACGCATAGAGGACGACCTGCGCGACATCGATATGGTTGGTGATGGCTCCGCGTATCATTGCACCGCTCCGGAATTGAAACTCGACGAGGGAACGAGGTCGAAATCCGTGGGGCCTGCGTCCGCTGGCCTGGCAAAGCGGACCAGCGGTCCGATCGCCACGATCGTCGCGACCAGCAGCAGGATTTCGATGACATAGACGATGGCGTAGCCGGTTGCGGGGCTGACCAGCGCCTCGCCCAGCGCCCCGCTCGTCGCCAACATGGCGCCGGCGTCGTTGACGATTCCGCTCGCCGCAATGGCGAGTCCCGCCGCCGTCGCTTGCGCGGCGCCCCACGCGCCAAGCGCAAGACCGCGATCTTCCTGCCGCGCCGTCTCCATGGACGCGGTCAGCGTGCCATGCGCGAACAGACCGCCGCCGAGGCCAATCAGCGTGACGCCGACGCTGAACAGCGTCGAGGACTCGGCCGGCGCCGCGAAGATCACCGCGAAGAAGGCGACGACGCCGACGACGGCGCCGACGCCGGCGACGCGATGGGGGTCGGCGCCGCGCGTCAGCCATCGCGCCGCGATGATGAGGCCCACGCCGCCGCCGAGCGCCAGCATCGCGGTGAGCGCCGTCGTCGCGCTGACCGGCAGGTGCAGCACGCGCCCGCCATAGGGCTCAAGCAAAATGTCCTGCATGCTGAAGCCGGCGGTGCCGAGCGCGGTCGCAAACAGACGGCGGCGCGCGCGGCCGGTGGTCGCAAAGCGCCTCCATGCTTGCGAGAAATCGACGTTCTGCGCGGCCGGGAGCGCGCCGCGCGCTTCCTGCTTCCACAGCGCCACGCAGTTCAAGACCATCGTCACCACGGCCGCGCCCTGCACGACCTGAATAAGACGAATGGCGCTGAAATTCGCCAGTAGCGCGCCGAAGGCGAGCGCGCTCACGCCCATGCCGACGAGCAGCATGGCGCAAAGCAACGCCACGACGCGAGGGCGCGTATGCGCCGGCGCGAGATCGGTGGCGAGCGCGAGGCCAACCGTCTGCACGGTGTGCAGACCTGCGCCGACAAGAAGAAACGCGAAGGCCGCCGCCGCCTGTCCGATGATGATCGGACCCGTCGTGTCGCCGGAGAGGATCAGCAGCGAGAACGGCATGATCGCGAGGCCGCCGAACTGCAGCAGAGTGCCGAACCAGATGTAAGGCACGCGCCGCCAGCCGAGCACCGAGCGATGGGTGTCCGAACGAAAGCCGATCAGCGCGCGCAGCGGCGCGAACAGCAGCGGCAGCGACAGCATCAGCGCCACGAGCCAGGACGGCACGCCGAGCTCGACGATCATCACCCGGTTGAGGGTGCCGATCAGCAGCACCGCCGCCATCCCCACCGTCACTTGGAACAGCGAAAGCCGCAGTAGACGCGGCATCGGCAGTTCGGCGGAGCCGGCGTCGGCAAAGGGCAGAATCTGCGGACCGATGCGCATCAGGCCTTTGACCAAAACGGCGCTGGCGCGATTCATGAGCGTCGCGCCTCCACCGCCTGCGAGATATAGAAGCCGCTGACGATCTTCTCGCTCTGCGCGATGCGCCATGCGTCGAGGGCGTTCTGCGCCGCCATGTGGCGTTCGAGCGAAGAAAGCGCGATCGGCGCGATCGCCGGAGAGCGATTGCCGCGTGGGAAGAGCTGCCCCAAGGCGTGCATCGCCGCGAGCGCGGCGGTGCGCGGGGCGATGGTGAAGATCAGTGCGCCGTCGACGCGCGGCGCCAAAGTCGCCAGAGTTCGCGCGATATCGGCGCCCTCATAATGGATCAGACTGTCCATGGCGACGACATGATCGAAACGCCCAAGGGCGGGATTCAGCATGTCGCCGACGGCGAAGGTCACTTGGCCCGCGCCCAGGTCGCGCGGCGCGCGCTGCCCCGCCAGACTGATCAGCGTCGGCGAAATGTCGACCGCGACGACCTCCGCGCCCCGCCGCGCCGCCTCGATGGCGAGCGCGCCCGTGCCGCAGCCGGCGTCGAGCACACGCTGGCCACGAAGATCCTGCGGCAGCCAGGACAACAGCCTGTTGCGCATGGCGTCGCGGCCGGCGCGCACTGTGGCGCGAATGCGATTGACCGGCGCGTCGGACGTCAGACGCGTCCACGCCTCGACCGCGGTTCTGTCGAAATAGGCTTCAAGTTCGCCGCGTCTTGCGACATAGCTTGGCGTCGTCATCAGTCGAACCCCAAAAATTCGAAGAGATCGCGATCCTTCATCGGCGCAGCGTCGAGCGGCGCGTAGCCATTCCACAGCTCATCCGCGAGGCGCAGATATTCGCTCTGCACAGCCTCAAGCTCGGGCGACGGCTCCATTTCGAACAGCGTCGATTTCTTGAGACGGCTGCGGCGAATGACGTCGAGATCGGGAAAATGCGCGACGCGCCTGAGGCCCACAGCTTCGTTGTAGCGGTCGATCTCGTTGGTCGCGACGCTGCGATTGGCGATGACGCCGCCGAGCCGCACCTCGTAATTCTTCGACTTGGCGCGGATCGCGGCGACGATGCGATTCATCGCGAAGATCGAATCGAAGTCATTCGCCGTAACGATCAGGGCGCGTCCCGCGTGCTGCAACGGCGACGCGAAGCCGCCGCAGACGACGTCGCCCAGCACGTCGAAGATAACGACGTCCGTGTCTTCGAGAAGATGGTGTTCCTTGAGCAGCTTCACGGTCTGGCCGACGACATAGCCGCCGCAGCCCGTCCCGGCCGGCGGGCCGCCCGCCTCGACGCACATGACGCCGTTATAGCCTTCGACGACGAAGTCCTCGAGGCGCAGCTCCTCCGAATGGAACTTCACCGACTCAAGGGCGTCGATCACCGTCGGCGCGAGCCGCTTGGTCAACGTGAAGGTTGAGTCGTGCTTGGGATCGCAGCCGATCTGCAGCACCCGCTTGCCGAGCTTGGAGAAGGCGACGGAAAGATTCGACGAGGTCGTGCTCTTGCCGATCCCGCCCTTGCCATAGATGGCGAAGACCTTCGCCGCGCCGATGCTGATCGCCGGATCGAGCTCGACCTGAAAGGAATCGGTTTCGACCGGCTTGCGGATCGGGATATTCATGCCGCGATCTCCTCGACAAGGCCTTCGAGCCGGTCTTCGAGCTCTTCGCTCGCCTGCTGCAGCGCTGCGCGCGTGTCTTCGTTCGGCGTCCAATAGCGGCGCTCATGCGCCTCGATGAGCCGGTTGGCGATTCGCGCTGACGCCATGGGATTGAGCTGCGCCAGGCGTTGTCGCATCTCGGCGTCGAGCACATAGGTTTCGGTGAGACGCTGATAGACCCATGGCTCGACCTGCCCTGTGGTGGCCGACCAACCCAGCGTATTCGTCACATGCGATTCAATGTGGCGTACGCCCTCGTATCCGTGCTTCAGCATGCTCTCGTACCATTTCGGATTGAGCGCTCGCGTTCTGGTTTCGAGCGACACCTGCTCGTTGAGCGTGCGCACAACGCCGTCGCCCCTGGTCTGATCGCTGATGTAGACAGGCGCAGAGACGCCCTTGGCGCGTTTCACCGAACGGCTGACGCCGCCAAGCGTGTCGAAGTAATGATCGATCGTGGTGACGCCGAGTTCGACCGAGTCGAGATTTTGATAGGCGAAGTCGACGCCGGACAGGACGCTCTGCAGCACCTCGTTGCGTCGCGTCGGCCGGCCGGAAACGCCATAGGCGAACCCCTTGCGGCGCATATAGGCCTCCGCCAGCTGATCCTCGTCCTCCCAGCAGCCGCCGTCGATCATCGTGTTGACGTTCGCGCCATAGGCGCCATCGGCGTTGCCGAACACGCGGAGCGCCGCGGTTTCCATATCGCCGCCAAATTGGCCTATGTAGGCAAGCGCGTGTTTGCGGATGAAATTCTGTTCGACAGGCTCGTCGGCGGACGCCGCAAGCAAACACGCCTGCGCCAGCAGTTTGATCTGCAGCGGCAAGAGATCGCGGAATATGCCCGAGAGCGAAATCATCACGTCGATACGCGGCCGGGCAAGCTTTTCAAGGGGTAGAAGCGTCGCGCCGGCAAGACGCCCGTAACTGTCGAACCGCGGCTCCGCGCCGATCAACGCCAGCGCCTGCGCGATCGGCGCCCCTTCGGTCTTAAGATTGTCGGTGCCCCATAGCACCAGGGCGATTGTTTCCGGCAGAGCGCCGCCGTCGCCCATGTGGCGTTCGATGAGCCGCGCCGCCTGCCGCGCGCCATCCCGCACGGCGAAGACGCTCGGAATGTGGAACGGATCGAACCCGTGCAGATTGCGTCCTGTCGGGAGCACATCGGCCGTGCGCAGGACGTCGCCGCCTGGCGCGGGCCGCACGAAGCGGCCATCGAGCGCATGGATCAGGGCGTTGAGTTCGTGATCCATGGCGAGGGCGGCGGCGGCGCGCGCCAGCACGCGCAATTTTTCGGCCGTCGTCTCGTCATCGGCGAGGCTTTCGGGCGCGGCGCCTTGCGTCAGCGCCTCGATTGTCTCGCGCTCGAACGTCGCGCCGGACGCCTCGGACATCGCCAGCAGCATGTCGATGCGCGCGTCGAGCGCCATAGGTTTGCCCATCACATGCAGGCCGTGCGGGATGAGCGTATATTCGAGTTCGAGAACAGCTCTCGCGAGTTTCGCGATTTGCTCTTGCGCCGCGTCGCGCGATGCCGGCTGCGCGGCGCAAAGATCGAGCGCGGCGGCCTGGATCTGAATGAGGTCGGCGAGTTCGTTGCGCTCGCGCGTCTCCGCGGGGCTGAGGCCGCGCCAGCGATCGATCGAGGATTTCAGCTCGTTAAGTCCGCGATAGAGCCCGGCGTTGGCGACCGGCGGCGTCAAATAGCTGACGAGCGTCGCGCCCGACCGGCGCTTGGCGAGAACGCCTTCCGACGGATTGTTGGACGCGTAGAGATAGAAATTCGGCAGATCGCCGATCAACCGGTCAGGCCAGCAGTCCGCCGACAGGCCGGTTTGCTTGCCGGGCATGAATTCGAGCGCGCCATGCGTGCCGAAATGCAGCACGGCGTCGGCGCCGAAATCCTCCCGCAGCCAGCGGTAGAACGCCGAGAAGGCGTGCGTCGGCGCAAAGCCCTTCTCGAAAAGCAGCCGCATCGGGTCGCCCTCATAGCCGAAGGCGGGCTGCACGCCCACAAAGACGTTTCCAAAACGCGCGCCATAGATATGGATTGAGCCCCCGTCGCTTTGATGCTTTCCGGGCGCCGGACCCCATTGCGCCTCGATCTCGTCGAGCCACGTCTCGCGGCGCACGTGATCGTCGGCGCCAACCCGCGCATGGACATTGGCCTGAGCGCCGAACCGACCGGCGTTGCCCTCGACGATGGCTTGGCGCAGCGCTTCGACCGTGCCCGGCGGCTCGACCGCATAGCCGCTGCGTTTCATTTCCTGCAGCAGCAGATGAAGAGACTCAAAGACCGAGAGAAAGGCGGCGCTTCCGACCGCGCCGGCGTTCGGCGGAAAATTGAAGAGGATAATGGCGATCTTGCGCGTGGCGCGCTGCGCGCCGCGCAGCGTCACAAGCTTCTCGACGCGTGCGGCGAGTTTCTCCGCCCTCTCGGCGCAAGCCTGCATATCCCGCACGCTGTCGCTGGCTGGAAAAACGCAGTTGCGCGCGCAGGCCGCGCAAGACCCAGCGTCTTGCGGCCGTCCGCCGAAAACCATCGGACCTGTCGCGCCGTCGAGCTCGGGAATCGAAACCATGATGGTGGATTCGACCGGGAGCAGGCCCTGATCCGATTGGCGCCATTCGGCCATGGTCTGAAATTCGACCGGATGCGCCGCGATATAGGGAACGTCGAGCCTGGCGAGAATGTCTTCGGCGGCTTTGGCGTCGTTGTAGGCGGGGCCGCCGACGAGCGAGAATCCGACGAGCGACACCAGCGCGTCGATGATCGGCTTGCCTTCGCGCATGAAGAATTTCTCGATCGCCGGACGCGCGTCGAGCCCGGTGGCGTAAGCCGGAATCACCTTGAGTCCGCGCGCCTCCATCGCCGCGATGACGCCGTCATAGTGGCGCGCATTGTCGGCGAGCACATAGGAGCGCAACACCAGGAGGCCTATCGTCGCCTTGGCCTTGCCGGCGGGCTCGGGCAACTGGTCGAGCTTCTCGCTTACCCTTCCCGGCATGCGCGGGTGATACACGCCGAGTTCCGGATATTCGATCGGCCCGCTGGGATTCAGCGCGCCGCGCAGCGCGCGTCGTGGTCCGTCAGCGTAACGGTCGATGAGCAAACGCACCATATTGGCGATGTTTTCATCGGAGCCCGCGAGCCAATATTGCAGCGTCAGGAAATAGGCGCGCACGTCCTGCGCCGCGCCTGGAATGAAACGCAGGATCTTGGGCAGACGCCGAAGCATTTTCATTTGCTTGGCGCCGGCGGCTTCCGACTTGCCCTTTTTTCCCCGCAAGCGCTTCAGAAGCGACATGAAGCCGGACGTCGGCGCGCTCATGTCGAAGCGTCCCATGCGGGTCAGCCTGGCGACCTCGCCCGCCGACATGATGCTGATCATGGCGTCGCAATGATCGCGACGCGCCGCAAGGGCCGGCAGCAAAGGGGTGAAATGCTCTTCAAGGAAAAGCATCGCGTTGACGATGATGTCGGCGTCGGCGATCGCGGCGAGACAGGCGTCGAGCGCCTTGGGGCTGGCGGCGAATTCCGACGCCGCGTGGACGCTGAGCGCCAGACCGGGGATTTCGCGGGCAAGCGCGCGGCGGGCGCGGTCGGTCGCCGTGGCCACATGCGTGTCCATCGTCACGATGACGACCTTCACGGTCGTCGTTTCAGCGTGCGAAATACGCTTTTGCATCATAGAGCGTCTCGACGGTGATGGTCGTAAGACCGCGTTCGGCGGCGAATTTCTCGGTGTTTCGGCGCGCTTTGCCGCGCACGAAGAAGGGGATTTTCTTGAGCTCCTTTTCGGCGTCGTCGGCCCAGGCGAGGATGATGTCGCTCACGACCGCCGCCGCGGACGGCTGCCGGTGTGTCTGCTTCTCTCCAAGATGCGAGGGCGCGGCGTCGTCGTGGAATTCGGCGTCGTCGCGGAACATCGTCAAAAGATGCTCCTCAAGACCCATCATCAGCGGATGGACCCAGGAGTCGAAGATCACATTCGCGCCTTCGAAGCCCATCTGCGGCGAATAGCGGGCGGGAAAATCCTGCACATGCACGGGCGCGGAGATCACCGCGCAGGGCACGCCGAGCCGTTTGGCGATATGTCGCTCCATCTGCGTCCCGAGCACGAGTTCGGGCTGCAGTTCGGCGACTTTCGCTTCGACGTCGAGATAGTCGTCGGTGACGAGCGCCTGCACGCCGTAGCGCGCGGCGGCGTCGCGGATGTCGCGCGCGAATTCACGCGCATACGTCCCAAGTCCCACGACTTGGAAGCCAAGTTCATCCTGCGCGATGCGCGCGGCGGCGATGGCGTGCGTCGCGTCGCCGAAGATGAACACCCGCTTACCGGTGAGATAGGTCGAGTCGACCGAGCGCGAATACCAGGACAGACGCGAGGCGTCCGCTGGCGACGCCGGGGCGGGGTCGACGTCGGCAAGCCGGGCGACTTCCGCGATGAACTCGCGCGTCGCGCCAACGCCGATCGGGATGCTGCGGGTAAAGGGCTGGCCATGCGCGCGCTCCAGCCATTGCGCGGCGAGAAGCGCGATCTCCGGATAGAGCAGCACATTGAAGTCGGCGTCGCCAAGGCGCGTCAAATCCTTCGGGCTCGCGCCGAGCGGCGCGACGACATGGACGTCGACGCCGAGCGTTGCGAGCAACCCTGCGATCTCGCGCACATCGTCGCGGCAGCGGAAACCGAGCGCCGTCGGGCCAAGAATGTTGCAGCTCTTTCGATCGCGCTGCGGCCTGTCGCGGCGCGCGCCGGCGAGGCCGCGCACGAGGCGATAGAAGGTCTCGGACGCGCCCCAGTTCTCCTTTTTCTGATAGGCTGGTAGGTCGAGCGGGATGACAGGACATGGCAAATCGAGCGCCTTGGCGAGACCGCCGGGGTCGTCCTGCAACAGCTCCGCCGTGCAGGACGCCCCGACGATCATCGCCTCGGGGGAGAACCGCGCATAGGCCTCGCGCGCCGCGCTCTTGAACAGTTCCGCGGTGTCGGCGCCGAGATCGCGCGCCTGAAAGGTCGTATAGGTCACCGGAGGACGCGTATCGCGCCGTTCGATCATCGTGAACAGCAGATCGGCATAGGTGTCGCCCTGCGGCGCATGCAGCACGTAATGAAGGCCGCGCATCGCGGCGGCGACGCGCATGGCGCCGACATGCGGCGGTCCTTCATAGGTCCAGAGCGTCAGCTGCATGGCCTAGACCTCGAGCCGGGCGCGGCGGTTGAGCGGCCGCGCGAAGAGTTCGGCGAGATCGCCCGCCTGGTCGTACCCCTGGATGGGCGAGAACAGCAGTTCGATCGACCATTTCGTCGCAAAGCCTTCGGCTTCCAAAGGATTGGCGAGACCAAGCCCGCAGACGACAAGATCGGGACGCGCGGCCCGGCAGCGATCGAGCTGCTTTTCAACATGCTGGCCTTCGACGATCGGCGCGTCCTTCGGCAGAAGATCAAGCTCGGACGCCATGTGGCGACGGTGCAGATAGGGCGTCCCGATCTCGACGATCCGCATCGCCATCTCGCGCGAAAGAAAGCGCGCCAGCGCGGGCTCGAGCTGCGAGTCGGGAAAGAGGAAGACGCGCTTGCCGGACAGCGCTTCGCGATAATGCGCGAGCGACTGCTCCGCGCGCGCACAGGCGCACGAGGTCACGGCGTCAAAGCGCGCGTCGGTGACTCCGAAAGCGTGCGCCGCCGCGCGCAGCCAGAGCGTTGTGCCTTCCGCGCCGAGCGGAAACGGCGCCGCGATCCAGCGGGCGCCGCGCTCCTGCAGCGCACGCGCCGTATCGCCGAGGAAAGGCTGGGCAAGAAGAAACGACGTGTTGGGGCCGACCGGGGGAAGGTCGGCGGCGCGCCGCATGGGGAGGAACCGAACGGGCGCGACGCCCAACGCGTCGAAGAGACGGGCGAACTGGTCCTCGACAATGTCGGCGAGCGCGCCGACGACCAGCAGCGAATGCGGAGCACCCTCGGGCTCGGCGGGAAGCGTCGGCGCGAGAGCGGCGAGACAGGCGTCTTCGCCCTGCGTGAACGTCGTCTCGATGCCGCTGCCAGAATAGCTGAGGATGCGCACGCGCGGCGAATGGGTCCTCGACTGGCGCGCGGCGGCGCGCGACAGATCGATCTTGATCACTTCCGACGGGCAGGAGCCGACAAGAAACAGAAGCTTGATCTCGGGGCGTCGCGCTAACAGTCGATCGACGACGGCGTCGAGTTCGTCGTCGATATCGGCGACGCCGGCGAGATCGCGGTCCTCGAGAATGGCGGTGGCGAAGCGCGGCTCGGCGAAGATCATCACGCCCGCCGCCGACTGGATGAGATGCGCGCAGGTGCGCGAGCCGACGACGAGGAAGAACGCGTCCTGAATCTTGCGATGCAGCCAGACGATGCCGGTCAATCCGCAGAACACTTCACGCTGGCCGCGCTCCTCGATGACGGACGCAGCGTCGCAGGCGCCATACGCAATTCCCGAAAGGGGCGCGAGCGCATTCATAGCGCGCATTCCATTTCGGATTTTTCGGGCGCGGGCGCCTGCAGGCGCGCGGCGCGCAGCTTGAGAAGAAACTGCGTGGCGTTGACCACATAGGCCGCGTAAGCGGCGAGCGCGAGGAACATGAGGCCGCGCGCATCGAGCCAGCCAAAGGCGAGCGCCGCGAGATAGGCCGTGTGCAGCGCCAGCACCAGCATGCTGAACACGTCTTCCCAGAAGAACGCCGGCGCGAACAGATAGCGGCCGAAGACGTCTTTCTCCCAGACTGAGCCGGTGATCATGATGGCGTAGAGCGCCAGCGTCTTGACGACGACCGACGCCGTCGCCGCGGCCTCGCCGTGTCCGGTCGCGAGATAGCGCAGCACGAGAATGAGGCTGACGAGGAAGATGAAGAACTGCGCGGGCGCGAGCACGCCCTGAACCAGGGTCCAAACCGACTGGTCGCGCCGGCGGCGCTCCTCCGCGGTGTAAAGAGGTCTGGCGATTTCAGGCCGGTAATCGTTCATGCCCGTTTCCTCGACCCGCATTGTCTGGAAAGCTTACGGCCCTTTCCGTGAAAGTGTCAACTAGATTTGACGTTCTATCTGAATGACAAACGCCAGGTCGTGGTTTATGGTGCCGGGAAGGCGTGGCCTGCCCAGCAAGACCGCGCGACATTTTCATTGGATGGAATTCTTTGCCAGGGCCCGCCAGAAGAGCTATGGGGCGCAGGCCGTCGCCAGCGTAGAGACACGGTCCACCTTGCTAAGCTTTGGGCGAGTTTGTAAGCATCAGATTACAGACCTCCTGTCGGAGAAACAGGTCGGAACGAAAGAAAGACTTGTGAGCGAGACCCCCTCCTCCGCAGCCTCGCCGGGCTTTCAGAGCGCCGACGCCCGGCTTGGCGGGCTCGATGCGGAAGGAGTCGCCGGCCTGATCGCCGCCGCCGCGGACGTGACGCTGGTCGTCGATTCGCAGGGCGTCGTCGTTGACGCCGCGGCCAGCGGTGAATTCGATGCGCCCGCGCGGGAGTGGATCGGCCGCGCGTGGGTCGACACGGTGACCGTCGAAAGCCGTCCAAAGATCGATGCGCTGCTGCGTGACGCGCAAAAAGGGGCGGCGCCGCGATGGCGCCAGGTCAATCACCCGCTGCTCGCCGGCCCCGACCTCCCCGTCAGCTATCGCGCGGCGCGGGCGGCGAAAGGCGGCGCCATCGTGGCGTTCGGGCGCGACCTCCGGCCGCTTGCCGCCCTCCAGCAGCGCGTCGCCGAGGCGCAGCAGGAAATGGAGCGCGAATATACCCGCATCCGCAACGCCGAGAAGCGCTACCGGCTGCTGTTCCAGCTGACGTCGGAGGCGATTTTGATCCTTGACGGGGGCGCTCAGCGCATCGCCGAAGTCAATCCCGCCGCCGTGGCGCTGATCGGCAAGCCAGCGAAAAAAATCGTCGGCGCCACTTTCGGCGATCTTTTCGACGAGGCGAGCCGCCGCGCCGCGCATTCTTTCCTGAATGCGCTCCTCGTTGCGCCACGCGTCGACAATGTTCACGCCCGGCTTGCCGACTCCAGCGAATCCCTGCTTCTTTCCGGCGCGCTGTTCCGCCAGGACGGCGCGGCCAATCTCGTCGTCATATTATCGCGAATGGGCGGCGCCGCCACGCTCTCGAGCGAAAAGACCGGCATGCTGAACGCCCTCGAGCGAATGCCGGACGCCTTCGCGCTGACCGACGGCGACCGCCGCATTCTCGCCGCCAATGCGGCGTTCGTCGATCTGGCGCAGGCGGGCTCCGAGGAACAGCTGCGCGGCGAGCCGATCGAACGCTGGATCGGACGGCCCGGAGTCGACGCCGAAGTGCTGTTCGCAAATCTCCAGACGCATGGAGTCGTACGCCATTTCTCGACGCTCGCCCGCGGCCAGTACGGCGCCTCCGAAGAGGTTGAGATCTCCGCCGTCGACGTCTCCGAGGGCGCGCGTCGCGCGCTCGGCTTCTGCATCCGCAGCGCTGGCTGGCGCGCCGGCCGCGAGCGGCTCGGCGGCCATGAGCTGCCGCGCACGGCCGAACAATTCGCCGATCTTGTGGGCCGCGTCCCGCTGAAGAATCTGGTGCGCGAGACCACCGACCTCATCGAGCGGCTGTGCATCGAGGCGGCCTTGGAGCTCACGCGAGACAATCGGGCGTCCGCCGCCGAAATGCTCGGCCTGAGCCGTCAGGGCCTGTACACCAAGCTGCGCCGCTATGGGCTCGGCGATCTCGACGATGACCCGGCCGTCGAGGCCCAGTGACGCTTCAGCAAGACACATATGTAAATCTAGATTGACATGAGCGGGCGTCAAGCGTACCGTCGCTTCATGCAGCCGCCGAAACCTGCAGCCGTTCTCGAGCTTCTCAAGCCCATCACCTGGTTCGCGCCGATGTGGGCCTTTGCTTGCGGCATCGTTTCGTCTGGAGTCTCTCCGCTCTCTCGCTGGTCCTTTGCGCTCGCCGGCGTCGCGCTCGCCGGACCGCTCGTCTGCGCGACAAGCCAGGCCGTCAATGATTGGTACGACCGCCACGTCGACGCGATCAATGAGCCGAACCGGCCAATTCCTTCGGGTCGAATTCCCGGCCGCTGGGGGTTCTATATCGCTTGCCTTTGGACCGTGCTGTCGCTCGCCGTGGCGGCCGCGCTCGGCCTCTGGGTGTTCGCCGCCGCCGTGATCGGCCTTATTCTCGCTTGGGTTTACAGCGCGCCGCCGCTGCGCCTGAAGCAGAATGGCTGGTGGGGCAATTCCGCCGTGGCGCTCTGTTACGAAGGCCTGCCCTGGTTCACTGGCGCCGCCGTCATGGCGGCCGCGCTTCCGGACTGGCGCATCATCGCGCTCGCGCTGCTCTACAGCTGTGGCGCGCATGGCATCATGACCCTGAACGACTTCAAGTCGGTCGATGGCGACCGTCGCATGGGCGTTCTGTCATTGCCGGTGCAGCTCGGCGTCGACGAAGCGGCCCGCTTCGCCTGTTACGTGATGGCGGCGCCGCAGTTCGTCGTCGTCGGACTCCTCGCCTATTGGGAGCGCCCTGTCTATGCGGCAATCGTCGCGGCGCTGCTCGCCGGACAATTCGCGCTGATGCGCAGGCTGCTCGCACATCCCCGCGAACAGGCGCCGTTCTATAACGCCACCGGCACGACTCTTTACGTGCTCGGCATGCTCGCCAGCGCCTTCGCCATGCGCGGATAGGGGGATCAATGAACGCGCCGCCGCTCGCTTGGTCCGGCATTATCCGGCTCGGACTTGTGCAGACCGCGCTCGGCGCCGTCGTCGTTCTGATGACCTCGACCATCAATCGCGTGATGGCGGTTGAACTCGCGTTGCCGGCCTTTGTGCCTGGAGCGCTCGTCGCTTCGCATTACGCGATCCAGGTTCTGCGCCCCGCCTGGGGGTATGGCGCCGACGTCGGCGGGCGTCGCACGCCATGGATTGTCGGCGGGCTGGCGGCGCTGGCGCTCGGCGGAATTGGCGCGGCGCTCGCGACAGCGCTTGCCGCGACAAATCTCCCCGCCGGCCTTGCGCTCGCCGCCCTCGCCTTTCTTCTCGTCGGCATGGGCGCCGGCGCGGCGGGGACGTCGGTGCTCGCCATGCTGGCGACGCGCGTCGCGCCTGAGCGCCGCGCCGCCGCCGCGACGACCGTTTGGGTGATGATGATCCTCGGCTTCACGGTGAGCGCGCCGCTCGCCGGCCACTTCCTCGATCCCTTCTCGATGCAGCGTCTGATTCTTGTGACCGCATGCGTCTGTGGCGCCGCCTGGCTGATCGCGACGATCGCCGTCATTGGCCTCGAGACGGACGCCCCCTCGCCGCTTTCAACGGCGCGGAGGCCGCCGTTCCGTGAGGCGTTCTTGCAGGTGTGGGGCGAATCGGCGGCGCGCCGGTTCACGATCTTCATCTTCGTTTCGATGCTCGCCTACAGCATGCAGGAATTGCTCGTCGAACCTTACGCCGGCGTCGTCTTCGGCATGACTCCGGGATCGACGACGAAGCTCGCAGGGCTTCAGCACGGCGGCGTGCTGCTCGGAATGATCGGCGTCGCGTTCGCCGCGACCGGGATTGGCGGACCGCGTCTGGGCTCGCTGCGGCTGTGGACGGTCGGCGGCTGCGCCGCATCGGCCATGGCGCTCGTCGCCGTCGCCGTGAGCGGCTACGCCGGACTCTCGCTGGCGCTGCGCGCATCTGTCTTCGCGCTCGGCATTTCAAACGGCGCTTTCGCGGTCGCCGCGATCGGATCGATGATGGGCCTCGCCGGCGAAGGCGTCCACGCGCGCACAGGCACGCGCATGGGCCTCTGGGGCGCCGCGCAGGCCGTCGCCTTCGGCCTCGGCGGCTTCGGCGCGACAGTTCTGGTCGATCTCGCGAAACTCATCGTCGTGACGCCGCTCGCCGCGTACGCGCTCGTCTTTTTTGGCGAGGCGCTGCTCTTCGTCGTCTCGGCCGCGCTGGCGAACCGAATCGCGGCGCCGCAGCCCGCGGGCGCGAGCGCGGCTTTGCCGTCGCATGTCGCGACGGCGCAGTCCTGAGGGAGGCCGATGATGGCTGAAGAGCCGCTCTTTGACGTTGCTGTCGTCGGCGGCGGACCCGCGGGCGCGACGGCCGCGCATGATCTCGCGCGGCGCGGCCGCAAGGTGGCGCTGATTGACAAGGCGGGCCGCATCAAGCCGTGCGGCGGCGCCATTCCGCCGCGACTCATTCGCGATTTCGGCATACCTGATCATCTGCTGAGAGCGCGCGTCTCGTCGGCGCGGATGATTTCACCCAAGGGCGTCGCCGTCGACATGCCGATCAAGGGCGGCTTCGTCGGCATGGTCGACCGCTGCGAATTTGACGAATGGCTGCGTTGCCGCGCGGCCGCTTACGGCGCGACGCGCGTGACGGGCGCCTATGAGAGGATCGCGCGCGACGAAGACGGCGTTGCGCGCGTACATTTTCGCGCAAAGGGTGAAACCGAGCCGCGGACTCTGCGCGCGCGCTTCGTCATCGGCGCCGATGGCGCGCTTTCGCAGGTCGGCCGCCAGGAAGTGCCCGGCGCCGATAAGACGCGCTTCGTTTTCGCCTATCATGAAGTCATCGAAACGCCGCCTGCTGAATCGAGCGACCCGGATCGCTGCGAGATTCATTATCGCGGCGCGCTCTCGCCCGATTTCTACGCCTGGATTTTCCCGCATGGCGACACGATGAGCGTCGGCACGGGAAGCGCCAACAAGGGCTTTTCCCTTAAAAACTCGGTGCGCGATCTTCGCGACGGCGCAGGCCTCTCCGACGCATCGACCGTGCGCCGCGAAGGCGCCCCAATTCCCCTGAAGCCGCTGAAGCGCTGGGACAATGGCCGCGACGTCATTCTCGCCGGCGACGCTGCTGGCGTCGTCGCGCCCGCGTCGGGCGAAGGCATATATTACGCCATGCTTGGCGGCCGGCTTTCGGCGGACTCGGTCGAAGAATGCCTGCGCACGGGAGACGCGCGCGCGCTCTCGATGGCGCGCAAGCGCTTCATGAAGCTGCATGGGCGGGTCTTCTTCATTCTCGGGATGATGCAATATTTCTGGTATCGCAATGATCGTCTTCGCGAGGCCTTCGT
>Ga0209347_1000616_pt1 | contig 82551 bp, 81 predicted proteins | sample AutmiccommuBRH23_FD_187382 | JGI IMG/M metagenome (GOLD analysis project Ga0209347, IMG submission 187382) | Deep subsurface microbial communities from Mt. Terri, Switzerland - Autotrophic microbial communities BRH/23 (SPAdes) (version 2) | ecosystem: Environmental > Aquatic > Deep subsurface >...
TCTGCCGGCAGCAGGCCGTCCAGATCGACCATGTCCCAGGAAAGCTGGGAGCGATCCGCTTTCACATAACGTGCCGATCCTGCCATCACCGTCTCCTCCAACGACCCCGGAAGAGAATCACACCTCGTCAAACAAGGGAATCGATCGATGACAACTATAGCGAAGAAAACATAGACAATACACCCGCCAAAGTCACATCATGGCGCGTGCAACGGCGGGCAGGTGATTTCTTCACATCCTCCGTAGCCCGAAGGGCGAAGAGCCGGGACCCACCCGCCGCCGCGTCCTTGCGGCCACCAAAGCACGTCGCTTCGTGGGTCCGGCTCCGGGTAGCCTTCGGCCCCCGGTCCGGGATGACGACAGTCCAGGGTCGCCCCCGGTTACTCCGCCGCCGCCTCCGTCGGGCTGGGCTCCGGCCGCTTGTCGCGCATGGTGACGAACTCCTCCGCCGCCGTCGGGTGGATGCCGATGGTGCGGTCGAAGTCGCGCTTGGTCGCTCCCATCCGCACCGCGATGCCGATGCCCTGGATGATCTCCGGGGCGTCGACGCCGAGCATGTGGGCGCCGACGACGCGCTGGCTGGCGCGGTCGACGATCAGTTTCATGAAGCCGCGCTCGGTGTTGTGGGTGAGCGTGTACTTCATCGGCCGGAACCCCGACACGTAGACGTCGAGCTCGCCGTATTTCTCGCGCGCTTTGGCCTCGCTCAATCCGACCGTACCGATCGGCGGCTGGCTGAACACCGCACTCGGCACGTCGTCGTGGTCGGGCTTTATCGGATTGTCGTTGAACTCGGTCTCCGCGAAGGCCTGGCCCTCGGCGAGCGCCACCGGGGTCAGCTGGATGCGATCGGTGACGTCGCCGATCGCCCAGATCGACGGCACCGAGGAGCGCGACCACGCGTCGACCTTCACCGCCCCGGTCTTCGTCAGCTCCACGCCGGCCTCGGCTAGCCCGATGCCCTTGGTGTTGGGTGCCCGGCCGGTCGCATACATCACCGCGTCGACCTCCAGCTTCTCGCCGTCGGACAGCGACACCAGGAGGCAGTCGCCGGCCTTCTCGATGCGGGTCGGCAGGGTCTGCGGCCGCAGCACCAGGCCCTTCTTCTCCAGCTCGCCGGTCAGCGCGGTGCGCATGTCCTCGTCGAAGCCGCGCAGCACCTTGTCGGCGCGGTACACCAGATGGGTGTCGCTGCCGAATCCGTGGAAGATGCCGGCGAACTCCACCGCGATGTAGCCGCTGCCGACGATGACGATGCGCTCCGGCCGATCGGCCAGGTCGAGTGCCTCGTTGGAGGTGATGGCATGCTCGATGCCGGGCACGTCCGGCAGCACCGGCCAGCCGCCGGTGGCGACCAGGATGCGCTCGGCGGTGTAGCGCTTGCCGTCGACCTCGACGGTGTGCGGGTCGACCACCACGCCGCGGCCGTCGAGCACGGTGTTGCCGGCCCCCTTCAGCAGGTTCATGTAGATCCCGTGCAGCCGGTCGAGCTCCTTCTCCTTGGCGGCGATCATCGCCGGCCAGTCGTGCTCGACCCCTTCCACCGACCAGCCGTAGCCGGCCATGTCGGCGATCTCCTCGCGGAAGTGCGAGCCGTAGACCAGCAGCTTCTTCGGCACGCAGCCGCGCAGCACGCAGGTGCCGCCGACCCGCAGTTCCTCCACCACCGCCACCCGGGCGCCGTAGCGCCCGGCCAGCCGCGAGGCCCGGACGCCGCCGGAACCGGCGCCGATGGTGATCAGGTCGTAGTCGTAGCGGGACATGGCGGGCCTCGTCAGATGAAGGGCGGTCGCTGCCGAAGATGGTCGGCGCGCACTGTAGGCGAAACCCGCGCGACGTTCACGGTCTCGTGCCGCAGCGGCACCATGAACGGAGGCGACAATGCCGGAAGTGGTGCATCATGAGGGTCGACGCACGGGAGGGTGGCATGGGATCCGGCATGTCGAGGGGGAGCGGATGCGGGTGATTCTGGCGCTGGTGGCGCTCGGGCTGCTGTTGGCGGGCTGTGCGGGGAGCAACCAGATCCGCACCGCCGCGGATGCGGCGGCGGTGCCGCCGGGGCGCGGCGTGGTGGTCTTCAACCTCGAACGGGCTGCCGACCTGAGGGGCACGCCCTTCACGCTCGACATCCGGTCGATCGATGCCGGCGGGCGCATCGATACCGCCGGGCTCGAGCGCGATGCCCCGCGGCGCGTGTCGACCGTCCTGCAGGTTGAGCAGTGGCTCGGCTCGCCGCCGGATACCCGCTTCGCCTACGCCCTGGAACCCGGTGACTACGTGCTGGCCGACATCGGCATCGCGCAGCAGCGGACCACCTACTACACCACCACAACCGGCGGCGGCGGCGGCGGCGGAGCGGCGGTCGGGATCGCGGCGCTGGTCCTGCTCGGGATCGCCGCCGTCGCGATCGCCGCGGCCGACAGCGGCACCCCGCCGGAGCGCCCGCCGCTCCAATACGTGGTCGAGGATGTGGCGGTGGCCGAAGGACCGCGGTTCCAGGTGCGCCCCGGCGAGGTCGTGTATATCGGGGACATCCTGATCGGCGCCGAGAAGCGGCGGTACCGAGTCGATGACCCAGAGTGGCGCACCGGCCCGAACAAATACGACACCGCCGCCGAATGGACGATCGACGACACCCGCCTGTTCGCCGAGTACGCCGTCGACCAGCAGCAGGCCCGGGGCTACGCGGCCTCCCTGGGACTCGGACGACGGCCGTTCAGAACCCAGCCCGTCCGGCTCTCCGACCGGGCGCGGACCATGTTCGCCAACTACCGGGATCCCGACCCGAAGACACATGTGCAGGTCGGTGTGACCACTCTGGCGCGGGCGCGACCGCATCTGCCGCTGCCGGCAGACCCGCCGGCCGTCGCCGGAACGCCGCCGCCCGCTCCCGCCGCTCCGACCTCCTGGCCGCAGGCTCCCGCCACACTTGGCGACCTGATGCAGGACTTCCTGGACGGCAAGATCTCCAAGTCGGAATATGACGCCGCCCGCGCCCGCCTCACCGCCGGCTCCTGAGAGCCCCGCCGATCCGCGGCGGGCGACTGACGCGGCCGTCGCGGTGGAGGCGCCTCACGGCGCCCCGATACCGCCCATCAGGATGTACTTGATCTCGACGAACTCGTCGGCGCCGTATTTCGACCCCTCGCGGCCGAGACCGGACTCCTTCATGCCGCCGAACGGCGCCACCTCGGTGGAGATCACGCCCTCGTTGACGCCGACCATGCCGTATTCCAGCGCCTCGGCGACCCGCCATACCCGGCCGAGGTCGCGGGCGTAGAAGTAGGACGCCAAGCCGTACTCGGTGTCGTTGGCGTGGCGGATGACCTCGGCCTCGTCGGTGAAGCGGAACAGCGGCGCCACCGGGCCGAACGTCTCCTCGCGGAAGATCTTCATATCCGGTGTGGCACCGGTCAGCACCGTCGGCTTGTAGAAGTTCGCCCCCATGTCGCGCAGCCGCTGGCCGCCGAAGGCCACCTTCGCGCCCTTGGCGACGGCATCCTGGATGTGCTCCTCGACCTTGTCGACGGCCGCACCTTCGATCAGCGGTCCGAGCACCACCCCCTCCTCGAAGCCGCCGCCCTGCTTCATGGCGGCCACCGCCGCTGACAGGGCTTCCGAGAAGCGGTCGTAGATGCCGTCCTGCACGAAGATGCGGTTGGCGCACACGCAGGTCTGGCCGGCGTTGCGGAACTTCGAGGCGATCGTGCCGGTGACGGCCGCGTCGAGGTCGGCGTCGTCGAAGATGATCATCGGTGCGTTGCCGCCGAGCTCCAGGCTGATCTTCTTCACCGTACCCGCCGCCTGCGCCATCAGCTGCTTGCCGATCGGGGTGGAGCCGGTGAAGCCGATCTTGCGGACGATCGGGTTGGTGGCGAGCTCGGTGCCGATGGCGCTCGCACTCTTGCCGATCACCACGTTGAACACGCCCTTGGGGAAGCCGGCGCGCTCGGCCAGCTCGGCCAGGGCCAGTGCCGAGAACGGCGTCATCTTCGCCGGCTTGATCACCACCGGACAGCCGACGGCGAGCGCCGGCGCGCATTTGCGGGTGATCATCGCGTTCGGGAAGTTCCACGGCGTGATCGAGCCGACGACACCGACCGGCTGCTTGAGCACCAGAATGCGCTTGCCGGGGGCGTGGCTCGGGATGATGTCGCCGTAGACCCGCTTGGCCTCCTCGGCGAACCACTCCACGAACGAGGCGCCGTAGGCGATCTCGCCCTTGGCCTCGGCCAGCGGCTTGCCCTGCTCGGCGGTCATGATGGCGCCGAGATCGTCCTGGTTGGCCATCATCAGGTCGAACCAGCGGCGCAGGATCGACGCACGCTCCTTGCCGGTCTTGGCCCGCCATTCCGGCCAGGCGCGGTTGGCGGCCTCGATCGCCCGGCGGGTCTCGGCGGCCCCCATGTCGGGGACGGTGCCGATGGTCTTTCCGGTCGCCGGATCGTCGACGGCGACGGTGCCGCCACCGTCGGCGTCGACCCAGGCGCCGTCGACATAGGCCTGCTGGCGGAACAGGCGCGGGTCCTTGAGGCGGCTGACGAGATCCATGGCTTCCTCCGGGAAGGTCGGTTGGTGTTCTGAACGGGCTTGCTGCGTACTATAGGAACCACCGGCGGCATTGAAAGGGTCCCGGCGAACGGAACCGTCAGCGGCGCAGCGCCTCCGGCGCATGGCCGCCGAGAGCGCGGAGAGGCTGCGGCCAGGCACTTAGCCCTCGGTGATCGAGGCGACCCGGAAGAACTCGTCATTGGAAGGGGCCCGCGGACCGCTCGCCGCGCCGGTGGGAACCCGGCTAGGATAACCGCGAAACGGTCGCAGAAAAGGGGTGGCAGACGTGAACGCCGCGACGATCGGCAGGCTCGGCGTGGACGACTGGGCGGTATTCCGGGCGATCCGCCTGGAATCGCTGGAACGGGCACCGCACGTGTTCGGCACAGCACTGCACCAGGAGGTCGACCAGCCGGAGCGCTGGTGGCGCGACCGCCTGGCGTCGCCGGACGCCGGCGTGTTCGCGGCACGGCAGCAAGGCGAACCGGTCGGCATGGCCGGGTGGATGCTGCCGGCGGCGGCCAACACCCGGCACCGTGCCTACCTCTGGGGCGTCTACGTGCGCGACGGGCTGCGCGGCGGCGGCATCGGCCGCGGCCTGGTGGCCGCAGCCGTGACCGAGGCGGCGGGCCGTTCGGAAGCGATCGACCTGCACGTGCTCGTCGAGAACACCGCCGCGGTCGAACTCTACCGCTCGCTGGGCTTCCGGATCGTCGGCACGGTGCCGCGGGCGATGAAATACGCCGGCGTGCTTCGCGACCAGCACCTGATGGCGCGCGACCCGGCCGATCAGTCGACGCCCGGCACCTTGCAGGCCCCGGTGGTGTAGATCGTGCGCACCGCGTTGGTCTGGGTGAGGTCGATCACCAGGTTGCCGCGGCAGTCGGTGAAGGAGATCCAGCCGGTGTAGCTCTGTACCGGCGAATCCTGGCCATAGCCGACGGGTGCGAGGTAGATCGTCTTGATCCGCGCCCGGTCGACGCCGAGACGTGTCAGCTGGGCGTCGACGGCCACGGCCGCCTCGTCCTGCTTGTTGGCGAAGGCCGGCGGTGCCACCGCAGACACCAGGAACACGCCGAGGATTGCCGCCAGGATGGTCCGCATCGCACACTCCCGAGAAAACCCGCCCACGGACGCTCGCCCGGGACCGAACGATCCCCAGATGGGGGGCGCCGCGGCCGGTTCCACCCACGCAACGTCAGGCCGCACGGGAAATTGATCGTCGCCGGACGGGCACGAGTGACCGCCGCGAGGCTACGCCCCGAGCATCCGCGTCAGGGCCGCCAGCACCGGGCGGCCGAACAGGATGCGCAGATGGCCGAGCCTGCGGGTGCGCAGGAACTCGGCGTCCGGGCGGGCTGCCGCCAGCCGCTCGGCGTCGCCGACCGGCACCTCGGGATCCTCGTCGTCGTGCACGATGAGCAGCCGCCGCGGCAGCCGGTCGGCGACCCTGACCAGGTCGAAGTCGGCGGCGTCGTAGCCGTGGACGTCCTTCAGCACCCGGTGCAGCGGCCCGGCCCAGTCCGGCGACAGACCCTCGGCCAGCAGGAAGCGCCGGGTCATGCTGTCGATGGTGCCAGGCGCCGCGATCAGCGCCAGCGCCCCGGCGGCCAGCGGCACGCCGGGCTCCGGCCGGTCGGCGAAGGCGAGGCCGGCCGCCATCCCGCCGAAGGAATGCCCGACCACCGCGTCGATCGGTCCCTGTGCCGCCACCACCGCCCGCATGCAACGGATCACCTGCGGCATGCTGGTGGTCGTGCCGGGGCTCTCGCCATGCGCCGGCGCGTCGAAGGCGAGGCAGGCGCGGCCGGCCCCGGTCAGCGCCCGAACGATCGCCGCGAGGTGGGTGGCGCGCGAGCCCCAGCCATGCACCAGCAGCACCGGCGGCAGGGTCGTGGCGCGCTCCGGCCGCCAGAGATATGTCGCGACCTCCAACCCGTCGGGCGGCACGCGCACCAGCCCGCGCTCGGCCGCCGCCGCGAGCCCCCGGTCGCCATCGGTGGCCTCGGGCGGTGGCGGAGTGCGGTAGCGCTCGAACAGCGCCGCCGCCTCGTCGCGCCCGCCGGTCATCGGCCTCTCGCCGCCCGCCTCATTCGACCGTCACGCTCTTCGCCAGGTTGCGCGGCTGGTCGGCGTCGGTCCCCTTCTCGACCGCCGCGTAATAGGCCAGCAGTTGCACCGGCACGGCGTAGAGGATCGGCGCCACCATCGGCTCGACGGTCGGCAGCACCACCACATGGTCGTCGCTCTCGCCCAGGCGCTCGGCACCGGCGGCGTCGGTCAGCAGGATCACCCGGCCGCCGCGGGCCCGCACCTCGGCAACGTTCGAGGCGGTCTTCTCGAACCAGCGGTCGGTGGGGGCGAGGATCACCACCGGCATGTTCTCGTCGATCAGCGCGATCGGCCCGTGCTTCATCTCGCCGGCGGCATAACCCTCGGCGTGGACATAGGTGATCTCCTTCAGCTTCAGCGCGCCTTCCAGGGCGATGGGATAGGACAGGCCGCGGCCGAGATAGAGCACGTCGCGGGCGCGCGCCAGGTCGTGGGCGATCCGTACGAAACGGGCCTCGTGCTGCAGCACCTCGCCGACCCGGCCGGGCAGCCCGGCGAGCGCCTCGCGCAGCTCGACCGCCCGCGCCTCGGTCAGCTTGCCGTGCTTGCGGCCGAGGGCGATGGCCAGCGCGCAGAAGGCGGTGAGCTGTGCGGTGGTCGCCTTAGTCGAGGCGACGCCGAACTCGGGCCCGGCACGGGTCAGCAGCACGCCGTCGCATTCGCGCGCGATCGTGCTCTCCGGCACGTTCACGATGGCGAGGGTCTTCTGGCCGAGCGACTTGGCGCGGCGGATCGCCATCAGTGTGTCCAGGCTCTCGCCCGACTGCGACACCGCGATCACCACCCCGCCCGGCGGCAGCACAGTGTCGCGGTCGCGGAACTCGCTGGCGATCTCGACCTCGGTGGCGATGCCGGCGAGCGACTCCAGCCAGTAGCGCGCGGTCAGGCCGGAATAGTAGCTGGTGCCGGCGGCGACGATGGTGATCTTCGGGATGTCCGCGGCGTCGAGCGGTGCCGGGATCGTGGCGGTGCCGGTGCCGGGATCGAGCACGGCGTGCAGGGTGTGGGCGATCGCCTCCGGCTGCTCGTGGATCTCCTTCTCCATGAAGTGCCGGTAGTTGCCCTTGCCGACCATCGCGGCGCTGACCGTCGAGACCTGCTCGGGCCGCTCGACCGGCACGCCGGCATCGCGGAACACCTGCACACCGGCGCGGCGCACCACCGCCCAGTCGCCGTCCTCCAGATACACGATGCGCCGGGTCAGCGGCGCCAGTGCCACGGCGTCGGAGCCGACGAAGGCCTCGCCGTCGCCGAGGCCGATCGCCAGCGGCGAGGCCCGGCGCGCGGCGATCAGCAGGTCGTCCTCGCCGGCCACCAGCACCACGAAGGCGAAGGCTCCGGCCAGACGCGGCATCAGCTCGGCCATCGCCGCCTGCGGCGTGCTTCCCTGGCGGATCGCCCGGTCCAGCAGGTGCGCCACCACCTCGGTGTCGGTGTCGCTGGTGAAGACGACACCCTCGGCCTTGAGCCCGGCCTTCAGCTCGGCATGGTTCTCGATGATGCCGTTGTGCACCACCGCGACCCGGCCGGCGATGTGCGGATGCGCGTTGGCGACGGTCGGCGGGCCGTGCGTCGCCCAGCGGGTGTGGCCGACGCCGGAGGTGCCGGGCAGCGGCTCGGCCGCCAGCACCGCCTCGAGCTCCGACAGCTTCCCGGCCGCCCGGCGGCGGTGCAGCGCGCCGTCGACGATGGTGGCGAGCCCGGCAGAGTCGTAGCCGCGGTATTCCAGCCGCCGCAGCGCTTCCAGCATCAGGGGGGCGACCGGGCGGCCGGTCAGGGCTCCGACGATACCGCACATGATCAGCGCTTCTCCGGTTTGGCCCGGCGCGAGCGGAATCGGGCCGCACCGCCGGGGATGGTCCGCTGCTCGCCGCGCGCCACCGTGATGGCGTCGGCCGGCACGTCGCGGGTGACGGTCGAGCCGGCGCCGACCACCGCGCGGTCGCCGACTGTGACCGGCGCCACCAGCGCGGTATTGGAGCCGATGAACGCGCCGGCGCCGATGTCGGTGTGGTGCTTGGCGAAGCCGTCGTAGTTGCAGGTGATGGTGCCGGCCCCGAGGTTGGCGCCGGCCCCGACGCGAGCGTCGCCGACATAGGTCAGGTGGTTGGCCTTGGCCCCCGGCTCGATCACCGCGTTCTTGATCTCGACGAAGTTGCCGATATGGGCGCCCTCGCCGATCGCCGCTCCCGGGCGCAGCCGGGCGTAGGGCCCGACGATCGCGCCGCGGGCGACGCGGGCGCCCTCCAGGTGGCTGAAGCTGCGGATCTCCACGCCGTCCTCGACCGTCACGCCGGCGCCGAACACCACATGCGGATGCACGGTGACATCGCGGCCGAGACGGGTGTCGTGGGCCAGGAACACCGTCTCCGGCGCCACCAGCGTGGCGCCGCCGTCGAGCACGGCGGCGCGCAGCCGGGCCTGCATCGAAGCCTCGGCGGCCGCCAGACCGGCCCGGCTGTCGACCCCCATCGGCTCCACCGGATCGCAGGTGACGACAACGCAGCGCCGGCCGCGTTCGCGGGCGATCCCGACGATGTCGGTGAGGTAGAATTCGCCCTTGGCGTTGGCATTGCCGATGGCGTCCAGCATCGCGAACAGCTCGGCCGCGTCAATCGCCATGACGCCGCCGTTGCACAGCCGGATCTCCCGCTCCAGCGGCCCGGCGTCGCGCGCCTCGACGATGCGCTCCAGCGCATGGTCGGCGCCCAGCACCAGACGGCCATACAGACCGGGATCGGCCGGCTCGAAGCCGAGGACCACCACGGCCGGGCGCTCGGCCACGGGGCGACCCTCGCCCATGCGCGCCTCGACCATGCGGGACAGCGTCTGCGGCGTGATCATCGGCGTGTCGCCGTACAGCACCAGCACCGTTCCGCCCGTGGCGGCGATCTCCGCCAGGGCATCACGTGCCGGCTTGACGGCATCCGCGGTCCCGAGGGCATCCGGCTGGATTGCCGTCAAGGCGCGGCCGGTGACGGCATCGCGGACCCGGTCCTGGTCCGGTGCCGTCACCACCACCACGGGGTCGGCGCCGAGCGCGACCGGTGCATCCAGAACCCACTCGATCATCGGCTTGCCGGCCACCGGGTGCAGGACCTTCGGTCGGTCCGACTGCATCCGTGTTCCCTTGCCCGCGGCCAGCACCACGGCGGCGAGGCGGTCGGTCATGTCCGCGGGTCCTCCTGACGGTCTCGGCGGCAGCCGCTCGGCGGCAGCCTCTCAGCGAAAATCGGGTATGGCATGCCATTGACTCGGAACGAAGTCACGATTTGCGACGATCGATGACGCGGCCCTTGTTGCCGACCGGACCACGGCGCGCCAGATTGCCGTTCCCGCCCGCCGTCCCCGGAGCCTTTAACATGCCCTCGCCCGCCCGATTCGCCGGTCGCCCGGTGGACGCCGTCGTGTTCGATCTCGACGGCACCCTGATCGACAGCGCCGGCGACCTCGCCCGCGCCGCCAACCGTCTGCTCGCCGAGGAGAACCGGCGGCCGCTCGACATGGCGGATGTGCGGCGCTTCATCGGCGACGGCGCCCGGGTGCTGGTCCGCCGGGCGATGGCCGCCACCGGCGCCGCAGCGGCCGAAGGCGACCTCGACGCCCTGACCACGCGTTTCATCGCGCATTACGAAGCCGACGCCACCGCCTCGACCGTGGTGTATCCGGGCGTGCCCGAGACCCTGGACCGCCTGCGCGCCGCCGGCCTGCGGATCGCAGTGTGCACCAACAAGCCGCAGACCGCGACCGGCGCGGTGCTGCAGGCCCTCGGCCTCGCCGGCCGCATCGACGCCGCGGCCGGCGGCGACCGCTTTGCCGTGCGCAAGCCCGACGCCGGCCACCTGCTGGGCACTCTGGAACTGATCGGCGTGCCGGCGGCACGTGCGGTGATGGTCGGCGACAACGAGCACGACTGCGCGGTCGCCCGGGCCGCCGGGACCGGCTCGGTGCTGGTGACCTACGGCTATGCCCGCACGCCGCTGCACGAGATCGACACGGATGCCCGCATCGACCGCCTGGACGCGCTGCTGCAACTGCTCGAAATCGGGACCACGCGGGACCTCGGATCGGGCGTTGACAAGGCAGCGCCCCGCCCTTAGAAACCGGTCTCCCTGGGCGGGCGCGTAGCTCAGCGGGAGAGCATTCCGTTCACACCGGAAAGGTCACTGGTTCAATCCCAGTCGCGCCCACCACCCCGCCCAGCAATCCCCTTTTTCATGCCGGCCTGCGTGAGACCGGCAGATGCGACGCCGAAGCGCGGTTGCTCCGCCGCATCGCAACTGCAACGCGAACACCCCCTTCGCTTACGCGTCGGGGGTGTTTGTGTTCGCGTTCTGTGACTTGGTTGCGGGGGTAGGATTTGAACCTACGACCTTCAGGTTATGAGTTTAATTCCCAGCGCAGTGCGCGCCGATGTCAGACGCTGTTCTATACTGCAATTCATTGATATAGTGACATTTTTTCGTCGCAATTCGAATGCCACGGTTGACCAGCGGTGCCTCAGATTGCATGATCCTGCTGACCTGTTGCTTACCCAAGGACAGCGCCATGCAACTCCGACTGACCAAGCGTCACATCGACGAAGCGCGACCCGAGAGTTCGGACATATTCTTGTGGGACGCGGGACTTGCCGGCTTCGGCGTGCGTGTCAAGCCGTCGGGCGCCAAGGCTTTCGTCGTCCAATACCGCAACCAGCACGGTCGCAGTCGTCGCCATACGATCGGCCGCTATGGAACTTTGACCCTTGACGAAGCAAGACGGGAGGCGCGTCAGCTGCTCAGCGCGGCGGCCCGCGGGCACGATCCACGGCAGGAGCGCATCGAGAACCGCGCCGGCTTAACGATCGACGCGCTCGCCGCTCGATATATGAGCCAACACTGCAAGGGCCGCTGCAAGCCGTCCAGCATGCAGGCTCACCAGTGGCTCCTGAACAGGTTCGTACTCCCTAAGCTCGGTCGTCGGCTCCTCTGCGAGGTCAGCCAAGCCGATATCGACACATTGCACCAAGAGCTGCGCGAGACCCCCTACAATGCCAACCGCGTGCTCGGATTGGTGCGTGCGATGTACGGTCGCGCCGAAACCTGGAACCTGGTGCCGCGTGGAAGTAATCCAGCCCTCGGCGTGCAGCCGTTTCGGGAGCACAAGCGGCAGCGATTCCTGTCGGCGGAAGAGTTCGGACGCTTGGCTCGGGCGTTGCGTGAAGCCGAGGCTGATGGGTCCGTGTCGCCATACGTCACAGCCGCGTATCGAATGCTGATCGCAACCGGGGCGCGATTGAACGAGATTCGTCTCCTTCGCTGGTCTCAGATTGATTGGCATCAGCGGCTGATCATCTTGACGGAGCACAAGGGCGATGCGCGTGGCGCGAAGGCCATCCCGTTGAACTCGGTAGCCGTCGCCATTCTCAAGGCAGTTCCACCGGTCGATGGCAATCCATATGTCATCGCGGGGGCCGTTCCTGGGCAACCGGCAATCAATCTTCAGAAACCGTGGCGTCGGATCCGGGCGCGCGCCAAGCTGGAGGACGTTCGGCTTCACGATCTGCGACACTCGTTCGCGAGCTTCGGTATCGGGCTTGGAACTTCTCTGCCGATCATCGGCGGTCTGCTCGGGCACCGGTCATTGGCGGCGACCTCGACTTACGCTCACTTGGCAGTCGATCCCCTGCGGGATGCATCTGAGCAGGTGGCTCGGCTCCTGGGTCCGACGCTGTTGGCCCCTTGCCCAGGTGATGAGCCTCCCCGGCCGGCTCTCCGGACCGAGCCTTGAAAGCCTGCTCAGTGCGATCGACCAGGGTGAGCTCGGGCTCCCGGGCGAAATCTGAAGGGAGAGGTCGAGGATCAGGCCGCTACGCTGTTGTGCCGTGTGAACCATCAAGCTGGTAAGGCGCACCGGCACAACAGCGTCAATCGGCAACTCGGCACGGCGCCCGGGCCACGGATTGCGCCCCCCCCCTTTGCACAGCCGTTATCGCCGCCTGATCAAACGCATAACCATACTCGCCCCAAGCCGGCAACGAATTGCGCCCGACTCCCAGGAGATCGCGTCGAACTCGAATCCGCAAAAAGTCCCGTAGTTTGCAGGGGTTGCGAAAAACACCAAAGAAAAGCTGAAGGACCGCCACCGCAGCGCGATGGAGTGCGTGCCAGCCTGACGTTCGGCTGCGGCGTCCCGCCAAGCAAGCTCAGGAGGTCAGAGTGATTCAGCATCCGCGCGCAGAAGGTCCTTCGGCGCACACCAATGATAGTAACAACGGTCAACTTCAAAACTCTGCGCTGCTAACGACTAATGCCGCCGCGCATTACCTCGGTATATCACCCGCAACTCTGTCGACGTGGCGGGTTCGGCGCAGTGACGGACCAAAATTCGTGAAGGTCGGCCGTTCGGTCAGGTATCGGCCTTTTGACTTGGATTTTTGGTTGTCTTGCCACATACACAGCCATACTGGGCAGTTTACGCGATGAAGTGAACTGGAGACCGCGGATACCTCGGTTCGTGTCCGGCGGAGTGGTGTACGAACGCAGTGCTGCGCTTGATGTCCGGGACGCTTGGCCAGGACGATGTTATCGCGGCTGACGACGCGCTCCTCCTCGACACAGAGGAGCTTGGCGAGCTGAGCCGGATCGGCCACCGGCACGAAGGCCGTCTCGTGGATCTCCGGCGGCTTGGCGACGCGGACGTTGTTGGCCGGCACGTAGACCTCCCGGATGAAGCGTTTGGCGGCCTAAACGCCTTGAGTACCGGCCACGGTGAGTTCCTTGGACAGCCGCCCCCGGAGACCTACCCCGCGGCGTGGTGCAACTGGCGGCGGTGTCTGACATCCGGGAACGGGCCGAGTCCACAGCCATACCGGCGAGCTCACCAGAGGAACTGAACTGGAGAGTACTCCGCGATCAGCTTTCACCCGTTCTCTGATCGCCGCGCAGATCTTCGACAGCGCCTAGTACACAATCAAGGGCATCACCTTGCCGGTCCAGACCCGCGACGGTGTCTGCGTTGAGGTCCATCACGCTCGGATCGATGCGTCGCCTGCGGAGTTATACCAACCCGCGCTGAAGGTGACTCACGGGATTTCCAGATTTGGTGTTCCGTGATTCCATGGGGCAAACATGTAGGGGTTTGCCATGGCAGCAGCGATCGGTCTTCGGACGGACTTCGACGGCGCAGAGCTTCGGCGCTTGGCGCGGTGCTCCAATGATTCCAACCAGACCCGTCGTCTTCTGGCTCTTGCAGTCGTGTACGACGGTGGCCGTCGCAGCGAGGCGGCGGTGGTCGGCGGGGTGACGCTGCAGATCGTGCGGGACTGGGTGTTGCGGTTCAACGAGCGCGGCCCGGACGGCCTGATCGACCGCAAGGCGCCCGGAGCGACGCCGAAGCTCGGCCCCGCGCAGCGCCTGGCGCTGGCTGAGCGGGTCGAACGCGGCCCGATCCCGGCGGTCGATGGGGTCGTGCGGTGGCGCGTGAAAGACCTGGTGCGGTGGATCTACGAAGAGTTCTCGATCTCGATCGACGATACGACCGTGGGACGGGAACTGCGGGCCATGGGCTTCGCCAAGCTGTCGGCGCGGCCTCGCCACCATGCGCAGAACGAGTTCGCGGCCGAGGCTTTTAAAAAAGTCTCCCCGAGGCGATTGCGGCGATCCGCGACGGGCTCCCGGCCGGCACGCCCGTAGAACTGTGGTTCCAGGACGAGGCTCGGATCGGCCAAAAGAACAAGATCACCCGGCGCTGGGCGCGCCGGGGGACGCGGCCGAGGGCGCCGCATGACCAGCGCACCAAGTCGGCCTACATCTTCGGCGCGATCTGTCCGGCACGCGGCACCGGCGCCGCCCTGGTCCTGCCGCGATGCGACACCCGCGCCATGCAATGGCACCTCCAGGAGATCGCCTCCCAGGTCACCCCCGGTGCCCACGCCGTGATCATCCTCGATCAGGCCGGATGGCATACCACCGCGAAGCTCGAAATCCCGGCCAACCTGACACTCCTGCCATTGCCGCCGCGCTCCCCGGAACTCAATCCCGTCGAGAATATATGGCAGTACCTCCGCGACAACTGGCTCTCTAATCGCGTCTTCAAATCCTTCGACGAGATCGTCGACCTCAGCGCCGACGCATGGAACAACCTCATCGAGCAGCCGTGGACAATCATGTCCATCGGCATCAGGACTTGGGCCAGTGAGTTCTAGTCAGCGCAGATTGGTATTAGTGTATCATGACGCCGTTCAACTGCATGCAGCGGAAGGCCGAAGCGACGCGGCTTCCAGCCAGCTGTTCGAAGGAGTGGGCTTCGATGAGTTCGACCGAGCCGAGGGAACCGGAAGCTACCGGACAGCCAGGCGAGCCGAGGAGCGACTTGCGACAGCTGCCGGACGGATCCTGGGTGCGGACGATCACTTGCCATGGCCCGGTGCCGGGGCTGGAAGCGCCGCACTACGCTCGGCAGGGAACCTACACGGTCCCGGTCACGAGATATCTCGAGACGGTGAAGGTCGGCGGGACAATCCTCGACGATTTTTCCATCCCAGCCTGACGCATCCGCTCTTCCTGGACTTCCTGGAGCAGCTCCGGACCGGGGCGCTCAGGTCGAGGCCATCAGATCCGGTGGCTCGACTCCGAGGGATACGGCGATCCGCGGCTGAAGGACCTGCCCAGGTACTCGCTCGGTGCGGATATTCGCCGGAGGTCAGGCGGCCAGCGCCGGGGGCGGCCGGAGGCAAGTAGCCGCGAGGCACGCTGCTCGCCCGCCGCACGGAGTCGCTGCCGCTGGGGAGCGCGGGACCTCGCCGGGTGCTCACCGCCGTGGCGGCGCGCGACGCCTGGACCGGCGCGCAACCCTGCCTCGCCGTCCATCTTCAGGAGGGCGAGACCCAGCTGAGGCTCGCGCGCCGGATCGGCCTGCATGAGCTGGTGCTGTTCGTCCTGAACCGCAATATTCTCACCCGCACGCCCTACAACCCCGCCACCGGCCTCGGCGACCGTGAGCTTCTCGGCCTCGACCAGCCTCTGCGCGTGGCCGGTGGAACCTGGCTCTATGATCCCGCCCACCATACCGTCCCTCGACAGCTACCAAATCCGCACGCTTAGCGCCGAGGAGCTCCCGGGTATCCGCAAGGTCGGCTTCGCGTGCAGTGCTGAGCAGATCACCTCGCGCCTCGCCGAGGCCGAGCAGGCGGGATCGATCGCGCGCGGCACCCTGCGGCGGACCCAGTAGCGCGCCGCACCTGCCTCCAGCTAACCCTGACGCCCCATCCCGTTTGTGCCGGGCACGTCGGCCGCGCGGCGCGTGGGAACCGCGGTGCCCGCAGCTAAGTCGGAAGACCCGGTGGAAGTGACGGTGGAAGCAACACCCCTTGCGGGCAGGACGGCTCGATGTCGTCGGGGCGGCCACCTATGGCGCGCCACCCTCCTCCACTCGTCACCCTGCCCGCAAGAATAGGGGTGTTGCAGTACATGAACGCAGTGCAGAGATGCAGTGCATCTCCGCCACCCTCACAGGCCTGGCGGACACGTTGTCCGCCACTCGGCGACGCCGCTGATATCGCAAGGCAATCTGCTCCGCCACCCCCTGGCGGACGGCCGCCGGTCCGCCGCCATGTGCGGCGGCGGTGGCGGACGTGTCCGCCACCCGCCCGGGACTTGGCGGACAGTTTGTCCGCCACCCGGCGAAGCCGCTGATATCGCGAGGCGATCCGCTCCGCCACCCCCTGGCGGACGGTCGCCGGTCCGCCGCCATGTGCGGCGGCGGTGGCGGACGTGTCCGCCACCCTCACAGGCCTAGCGGACACGTTGTCCGCCACCCTCTCGGGACCTGGCGGACAGTTTGTCCGCCACCCGGCGAAGCCGCTGATATCGCAAGGCGATCCGCTCCGCCACCCCCTGGCGGACGGCCGCCGGTCCGCCGCCATGTGCGGCGGCGGTGGCGGACGTGTCCGCCACCCTCTCGGGACCTAGCGGACAGTTTGTCCGCCACCCAGCGAAGCCGCTGATATCGCGAGGCGACCCGCTCCGCCACCCCCTGGTGGACGGTCGCCGCCGGCGGCTGTTCCACCACCGGTCCGCCGCCACACGCAGCGGCTGTGGCGGGAAGCTTTCGCCGCAGTCAGAGGGCTGACAGACACCAGTGTCGGCCACCGAGCAGGCAATGCCTTTGGCGGAGCGATACGGCGGCAAGGCGTCAGCGGCATCACCTATCCGTCGGCGCTCGATCCCGAGGGCACCAACCTGGTGGAGCCAGTTCGTCCAATTCGTCGTTGACGACCGCCACGGCACGGCACGAGCCGGGACGCCCACAACGCGCGGAGCATGCGAGCCCATTTGGCGCGGGAGACAAGGTGCGCCGGCTGCTTCCTCTTGACACTCTCCTGTTCCGGAGCAACGTGGCTCCACGAGCGGAGGTGACATGGCAGTCCCGCTCGCCTACCCGGCGACCCGCTACGAGGCGCCGCCGCTGATCGACTTGTCCGACCGCAGCGAACGCGCGCGGCTCAGCGCCGATGCGGTCCGGGCGTTCTTCAACGTCATGGGGCGCTGGAAGGTTCGCGACGAGGAGGCCCGCCTGCTGCTCGGCGGCATGTCGAACGGCGCGTTCTACGGCCTCAAGAAGCAGGCCGACCGCGTGCTCGACGAGGACCGCCTGCGGCGCATCTCGTACCTGCTCGGCATCTTCAAGGCCTTGAACATCCTCTATGGTGACGAGCTGGCAGACCGCTGGATGAGCCTGGCGAACAGCAACCGGATCTTCCGGGGCCAGACCCCGCTCGACTATCTCAAGAGCGGGGGCCTGCCGGCGTTCGCCACGGTCCGCCGGCTGCTCGATGCCCGCCGGGGCGGCCATTGACACTCCCGCCGCTGTCCCGCATCCGCCAGCTCGACACCCACCGCCTGATCCCATCGAGGTACAGCGACAACGGCGAGAGCGTGCTGGCGCGGATTGCCGACGACGAAGACCATCTGCGCGGCATCTTCGACCTCGACAACGCCACCAACGACCGGCTGCTTGCCGAGAGCGACCTGCTGCCCGGCGTCGGGGTCGATGAGCTGGTGTTCGGAATCGCGCACGACCGGATCATCAATGCCGCATTCACGCACGCCAGTCCGCTCGGCAGCCGCTTTAACGGTCCCGAACGCGGCGCCTGGTACGCCGGCTTCGAGCTCGAGACCTCGCAGGCCGAGGTGGCATGGCACAAGTCCGTCGAGCTCGCCGAGGTCGGCTGGCTGCACGAGAGCATCACCTACGACGACTACCGCGCCGACTTCGGCGGCGAGTTCCACGACATCCGCGACGCGGCCGACTTCGAGGCCTGCCTGAGCCCTACGAGCTATGTGGAGCCGCAGGGCCTGGCCGAACGGCTGCTCGCGGCCGGCTCGGCCGGTATCCTCTATCCGAGCGTGCGCCGCGCCGGCGGCACCCGCCTCGCCTGCTTCAGGCCGGCGCTGGTCGGCAATGTGCGCAAGGATGCCCGCTTCCGGTTCACCAGGGACGGCGGATCGGCGCCGCGGGTCGAACTCGAGGCAAGCTATTCCGATTCAGGCTCCTGCTGACGCGCGCGAGTTGCGGCAACCGAATGGCCGCCCACGATCACAACGCAACCACTACCGAAGTGTCGGGCGATCGAGCGCGCCGCATGCTCGAGGTCTGCCCCGTTCTGGACGTCAGGCACCCGCGGGCCATCCGGCGGAGCGCCGCCGGAGTTCCAGGCCTCGGCGCGCGAGGCGCCAGATGCGCCGACGAAGTGCCGGCTCCGTCAGACCGAGAACACGACCGAACGGTGACGTCGAGCGCAGCCACGTCAGACGCGGCGAATGCTGCGTAATGAGACGCCTCAGCTCGGCCGGATCCTGCGACAGCAACGCTTCCCATTCATCCAGGTAGGCGTAAGGCGGGCCGGCTTCACGCTCTTGCCGGATCACCCGGAAGGCAGCTGCAATCAGTTCGTCCGGGGAACGCGCGAGCCGGCGCGCAGCGATCCGGTGCATGATCAGCTTCGCGCGGTCGTTGACGACTTCCGCATTGACCGTGCCGCCCGTCCTCACGCGTGGCGGCGGGCTCCCGCTGATCGCAGGGCGCGGCATCGAGGGGTCGGGGCGCATTCTCACCTCATCTCTCCGGCACGTTCATGAGCCGTCAGAATACAGGTCGGCCAGCCATCGGGCGAGAACTGCCCTGGCAGATCGGCGAGGGCCGCCGTCGAACTTGCGAGGCTCTACAGCACTTCGTTGTTCATCAACCTGCGGGGCCAACTGGGGCGATCGCCGCCGACGGCGTGCCAGGGCCATAGCACAGCGCCAGGAAATCCTTGAAAAGTGCAGTCCTGGATATCATAGTCCATTTCTGGACTATGGAGGTCGAAATGCCAATCCCGGCACGAGAACAGCATCAGGCGATCGAGCCCGGCCCCTTCATCCTCGAGGCCGACCGGTTCTCCGGCGGAAACCGTCGGCGCCTGAGCGGCCCTGGCATGCGCACCTTCCTCGGTATCGCGGACGTCTGGGGCCTGGGCGAAGCCGATCGCCTGCGTGTGCTCGGATTTCCCGGCAGGTCCACCTACTACGGCTGGGTTTCCCGCGCGAGGGCCGGGCAGGATCTCGAGCTGTCGGTCGACACCCTGCTGCGGATCTCGGCTGTCCTCGGTATCTGGAAGGCGCTCAGGATCCTCTTCGACACTGACGCCGAGGGCGTCGCCTGGCTCACAGGCCCGAACGACGCTCCGACCTTCGGAGGTCAGCCACCCATGCGCCTGGTGACCGCCGGGACCCAGGACGGACTGATGCTCGTGCGCCGGTACCTCGATGGCATGCGCGGCGGGGTCTTCGCCGCACCGAACGCGGCCGACGCCGACTTCGAGCCGCTCATGGACGACGACATCGTGTTCGTGTGATGGTGCTTGCGACTGCCGAAGTGCCCGGCACGACCTTCCGGCTCATCCCGTCTCAGTTTCCGCCGATCGCGGCCTTCGACGTCGTCACATCAGCCGGCGACCTTGAAGCCGTTATGGAGCTCGAAGGCTGGACCAACGACCGGCTGGTCGTGGAGCGCCTGGACAGGCTGCCCAGAGACCAGTGGGTGTTCGGCGTTGCGAATGCGAGCATCGTTATGGCGTCCTTCCTGCACGTCTCGCCCGACGGCATGCGCTTCAACACCGGCGCGCTGGGCGCCTGGTACGCCGCCCTGGCCCTGTCCACGGCGGCGGCGGAAGTCGCCCACCATCTTCGCCGCGAGGCCGTCTACAGGCGGCGACGCGAGATCCGGCGGAAGTACCGCACCTACGCGGCAACCCTTCACGGCTCCTACGTCGACATCCGGGGTCCAGGTGCCGGCCATCAGGATGCCTTGAGCCCCGGCTCCTATGCCGCCTCGCAGTCGCTCGGGGAGACGATCCGGGCCAGCGCGCACTCCGGCATCCTCTATGACAGCGTTCGTCACGCCGGCGGCACCTGCGTCGTCGCCTACCGGCCCCGCAACGTTCGAGACGTAACGCTGGGCGCCCACTATGAGATCACGGCACCGGTCGAAGGCCGGATCGTCGTCAGGACCCTCAACCGGTCATGAGCGGTCCGGAGGACAGCGAAACCCCAGTCCGAAACTTGTATATGTGTTTCGGACGAAACTTTGCTTTCCGTCCGAAAAACCGCTACAAATTTCGGACATGCACAGCGACGCGCCCGATCTGAAGACCGCCATGCTCGAGCGCATCCGCGCGGGCACACCGCGCAAGGTGTGGACGCCGAGTGACTTCGTCGATCTCGCCTCGCGGGACGCCGTCGACAAGGCACTGCAGCGGCAGACCAGGGCCGGAACCCTCAGGCGGGTCGATCGCGGGCTCTATGATCAACCCGGCTTCAACAGGCTCACCCAGAAGCCCAACCCGCCCGATCCGCGCTCGGTCATCGACGCTGTCGGGCGCCGCGACCAAACCCGGATGCTTGTCGACGGCATGACCGCGGCGAACGATCTGGGCCTGACCGACGCCGTCCCGGCAAAGATCGTGGTGCACACCGACGCCCGTCGCCGCGCGATCAAGCTCGGCAACGTGACGATCGCCTTTCGTCTGACCGCAGCCAGCAAGCTGTTCTGGGCCGGGCGGCCGGCGATGCGCGTCGTCCAAGCGCTTCACTGGCTGCGAGACCTCTTGGGACGTGAAGGGGAGGGCGACCAGGTCAAGCGCAAGCTCGCCAAGCTATTCGAAGATCCGACGACCGGACCGCAGCTCAAAGCCGATCTCCGTGCCGGCATGGCAGCACTTCCGACATGGATGCGGGTGTTTCTCAAGCCGCTCCTCGAACGCGATACCGGCGCCGGTCGTCATCACGCCGACGACGATCATGCTGCTGCCGCTGACGATGATCCTGCTGGTCCGGATCACGATCGTCATCCACAGCGACACAGGGATGTTGGCGATGATCGGCATCACGCTGCCGTCGTCCATCCAAAGCGAAAGCCGCTCTCCGGTGCGAAGACACGAACCGCCAAGCGCGGTGCGACAGGGGCGACGAAGGCATGAATCCGGCTTTCGACGAGGTTCTCGCGGCCGGAACCGAGGCGATGTTGAGCGCCTTCGACACGACGGCGCAGCACCTCGGCACGGCATCCCAGAATGTCGAGAAGGACTTCTGGGTCTGCTGGACCCTGGATGCCTTGTTCAATGGCCTGAAAGGCGAAGGACCCCGCCTCCTCTTCAAGGGCGGAACCTCTTTGTCCAAAGGGTTCGGTCTGATCAACCGCTTCTCCGAGGACATCGACGTCACGGTGTTTCGGGACGACATCGGCGAGCCGGCGAAAATCGAGGAGCTCGAGGCCCTGAGCGGCAAGAAGCGCCGGGCGCGGCTCGACGCGATCAAGGACGCCTGCAAGGCTTATATCAACGGCCCGCTGCGCGCGGAATTGACGCTGATCCTGCAGGACCGCCTTCATGCCGCGGGTCTCGATGCCAGGACGGCACGGGTGGAAGCCGACGACGCCGATCCCCACGGGCAGACCTTGCTGATCTGGTATCCCGCGGCGACGCCGCGGTCGGACTATGTGCGGGCCGCGATCAAGATCGAGTCCGGCGCGAAATCCGCGCTCGAGCCGAACAGCGAAGTCGCCATCAAGCCCTATGTCGATGACGATTTGCCAACGCTTGACCTGACCGTGCCGGCTGTACGGACGGTCGATCCCGAGCGCACCTTCTGGGACAAGGTGGTCATCCTGCATGGGCTACGGCGCTGGTTCGACAAACGCGGCGAGCTGCGCGGGGGCGGCCAGCGCGTGTCTCGTCACTATTACGACCTGCACCGGCTCGCCGCAGCGCCGGTCGGCGCCGCGGCCATTGCCGACACGGCGCTCGGCGCGGACTGTGTTGCGCACGCGCGGATGTTCTTCGATCGTGTGGACTTCGATCTTGCGAGTGCCGCGCCCGGCTCGTTCGCGCTGGCGCCGAATGACGCGATGATCGAGCAGTTGCGCGTCGACTACAGAGCCATGCAGGGCATGATTTTCGGCGAGCCTCCGATATTCGAAGCCGTGCTCGAGAGCATCAGTGCGCTGGAGACACGCCTGAACCAAAGCGCGTGCTGATCCTGACCGGGCCACCGGACTTCGCCGACGGCACGCGGGAGCCGGCCGTCCTGCTGAACCACCAGGACGCCGCCGCCTACGCCTTCAACGACTGGCCGGCAGCGTATTTCTACTTCCGCTACTTATCGCCGCAGCGCTACATGCGGACCGCGCTGACTTTGGCCGCGCGGCGCGCGCCCTATGCCGGCGACCTGTTCCTCGACGACTACGGGTCGGGGCCGATCGAGGTGCCGAGGGAGATGCAGCGCGGCCTGCGTTACGGCGCGATCAGCCCGGATCCGGTCTGTGCCAAGGCGCTGGTCAAGCTGTCGCACCGCATGACCGCCCTCAACGTCCGGCTCGTCGTGGTCTTCGCTCTGATTCATCCCGACTATCGCCGCCGCTACCCGGACGTCGCCGCCTGGATCGACCGGGCCGCCTCCGAGGTCGAGGCGGCGACCGCCGACGACGACACCCGGATCATCCGACTGTCCGACGACCGGCAGTTCGCGGCAGGCGCCGTATGCGCCGCGACGCAGTACTCGCACCCGTTCTCGTAGCTGGTCGTCAGCAGGACCACCTGGCGCTCGGCGGCGCCGAAGGAAGTCTCTTCGAACACCCTGCCAAGCGTCAGATAGGCCTTTCTGCTCTGGATGCCGGTGCCTGCGGCGCTGCAAACGGCGATCGACGGCACGGTCATCCACACTGCTATCTGATCGCCAGGCGGCGTTCGGTGTCTCGAGCCCCGCCCGCTCGGGACCACGATTGTCGTTCGTTTGGCGGCCTAGCTTGCCTCATCGGAAGAAGATGTATTTCACAAGGGCCGCTATCGCCAGCACCAGGACGAGAACGCCAACCAGCCAAACGGCGCCCATGCCCCATCCCATGGTTCCCATCATCTCGTGCATCATCGGGATACTCCTCTCATTCCGCAATTGATCCGAACTCGGCAGGCTCGACCAAACCCAAGGTCTCGGAATCGGCCGCGCTCCGTGGCAGCCGCCAGCCCTTCACCAAGCCGTAGACCGCCGGGATCACGACCAGCGTCAGCACGGTCGACGAGACCATGCCGCCGATCATCGGCACCGCAATACGCTGCATCACCTCCGAGCCGGCGCCGGTGCTCCAGAGGATCGGCACCAGCCCGGCCGTGATGGCGACCACGGTCATCATCTTCGGCCGCACCCGCTCGACGGCGCCCACCATGACCGCCAGGTAGAGGTCGTCGCGGGAGAAAGGACGTCGCTCCGCCGCCCGCTTGGACTTCAGCTCCGCCATCGCCTGATCGAGATAGATCAGCATAACGACGCCGGTCTCGGCGGCCACGCCGGCGAGCGCGATGAAGCCGACGGCGACGGCGACCGACATGTTGAAGCCGAGCCACCACATCAACCAAACGCCCCCGACGAGCGCGAACGGCAGCGACAGCATGACAATCAGCGTCTCGGTCAGCGCCCGGAAGTTGAGGTACAGCAGGAGGAAGATCAGCAGCAGCGTTACCGGCACGACCAGCTGCAGCCGGGCTTCGGCGCGCTCCAGATACTCGAACTGCCCGCTCCACACGACGTAGGTGCCGGCTGGCAGCGTCACCTCGTTCGCGACCGCCTGCCGCGCCTCGGCGACATAGCCGCCGAGATCGCGGCCGGCGATGTCGACGAAGACGTAGACGGCGAGTTGGCCGTTCTCGGTGCGGATCGAGGTGGCACCGCGTGTCAGCTCGAGATTGGCGACTTCGCCGAGCGGCACTGTTCCGCCGCCCGGCATCGGGACGTGCACGTCGCGGGCGATCGACTGTGGATCGCTCCGGAAGTCGCGCGGGTAGCGGATCGTGACGCCGTAGCGCTCGCGGCCCTCGACCGTGGTCGTGACCGTCTCGGCCCCGAGCGCCGCTGCGATCACGTTCTGGACGTCGCCGACGGAAAGGCCATAGCGGCCGAGAGCCTTGCGGTCCGGCACGATGTCTAGGTAGTAGCCGCCGATCACCCGCTCGGCGTAGGCGCTCGACGTACCCGGCACGGATTTCAGCACGCGCTCGATCTGGCGCGCCGTCTGCTCCATCTGGGCGAGGTCGGTGCCGAACACCTTGACGCCGACCGGGGTGCGGATGCCGGTCGACAGCATGTCGATGCGGGCGCGGATCGGCATGGTCCAGGCGTTGGAGACGCCGGGAAACTGCAGCGCCCGATCCATCTCCGCCTTGAGGCCGTCGACGGTGACGCCCGGCCGCCATTCGCCCTTCGGCTTCAGGTTGATGATGGTCTCGAACATCTCCATTGGGGCCGGGTCGGTCGCGGTCAGCGCGCGCCCCGCCTTGCCGTAGACGGATTCCACCTCCGGGAAGCTCTTGATGATCCGATCCTGGATCTGCAGCAGCTCCGCCGCCTTGGTGACCGACAGGCCCGGGAGCGTCGTCGGCATGTACATCAGCGTCCCCTCGTCGAGGTCCGGCATGAACTCGGACCCCAGCTGGCGAGCCGGCAGAATCGTGATTCCGAGCGCGACGAGCGCCACCAGGATGGTGAGCGTCTTCGCCTTCAGAACGCCGCGGATCACGGGGCGGTAGACCCAGATCAGGAGCCGGTTGACCGGGTTGCGGTGCTCGGGAACGATCCGCCCGCGCACGAACACCACCATGAGCGCAGGGACGAGCGTCACCGACAGCAAAGCTGCCGCCGCCATGGCGAAGGTCTTGGTGAAGGCGAGTGGGCCGAACAGCCTCCCTTCCTGAGCTTCCAGCGTGAAGATCGGCAGGAACGAGACGGTGATGACGAGCAAGCTGAAGAACAGGGCCGGTCCGACTTCGCTCGCCGCCTTGATCAGCACGTCCACCCGCCGCGCATCCTCCGGTGCCCGTTCGAGGTGCTTGTGGGCGTTCTCGATCATGACGATCGCCGCGTCGATCATGGCACCGACGGCGATGGCGATGCCCCCTAGGCTCATGATGTTGGAGCCGAGCCCGATCGCCTTCATCGCCGAGAAGGCGATCAGGATGCCGACCGGAAGCATCAGGATGGCAACGAGCGCGCTGCGCAGATGCAGCAGGAACACCACGCAGACGAGCGCCACGATGAGGCTCTCCTCGATCAGCGTGCGCTTCAAGGTCTCGATCGCGTCGAGGATCAGCTCGGAGCGATCATAGACCGGCACGATCTCGACACCGTCCGGCAAGCTCGGGGCGATCTCCGCGAGCTGCGCCTTGACGCTCCCGATCACGGTCAACGCGTTGGCGCCGAAGCGCTGCAGGACGATGCCGCTTGCCACCTCGCCCTCGCCATTCAGCTCGGCTACCCCGCGCCGCTCGTCGGGACCGATCTCGACGCGCGCCACGTCCCGGAGGCGCAATGGAACGCCGCGATCGGTGGCGAGCACGATGTCCTCGATATCTGCAATGCCTCTGAGATAGCCGCGGCCGCGCACCATGAACTCAAACTCGCTGAGCTCTACCGTACGACCGCCGGTATCCCTGTTGCTGCTGCGCACCGCCTCGCGCAGTTGTCCCAGAGAGATCCTCTGTGCCCGCAGCCGCCTGGGATCGGCCACAATCGAATACTGCTTCACGAAGCCGCCGACGCTGGCGACTTCGGCGACGCCCTCGGCCCTCGATGCCGCGAAGCGGACAACCCAGTCCTGCAGGGAGCGCAGCTCGGCAAGGGTCATCTCCTTGGCGACGACCGCGTACTGGTAGACCCAGCCGACGCCGGTCGCGTCCGGCCCCAGACCCGGTGTGACACCCGCCGGCAGCTGCCGTGCCGCGGCACTCAGGAATTCGAGCACGCGGCTTCGCGCCCAGTACGGGTTGGTCCCATCCTCGAAGATGACGTAGACGAAGGAGACGCCGAAGAACGAGAAGCCCCGCACGACCTTGGATCTCGGGACCGTGAGCATCGCGGTTGTGAGCGGATAGGTGACCTGGTCCTCAACCACCTGCGGCGCCTGGCCGGGATAGTCCGTGAAAACGATGACCTGCACGTCGGACAGGTCCGGGATCGCGTCGAGCGGTAGCGTGCGCAGCGCGTAGCTGCCGACGGCGACGGCGAACGCCGTGCCGACGAAGATCAGCAGAAGGTTGCGCGCCGACCAGCCGATGAGGCGGGCGATCATCGTGCCTTCTCCGGCGCGGCCATCGTGCCCAGCGCCGCCCTGAGGTTGCTTTCGGCGTCGATCAGGAAGTTCGCCGAGGCCACCACGCGGTCGCCCTCGTTCACGCCGTCACGGATCTCGACCGCCCCCCGTCCGCGCCGCCCGATGGTCACTTCGCGGGGTTCGAACCGCCCCTCGCCCCGGTCGAGGATCACGACCTGGCGCCTGCCGGTATCGATCACGGCGCTCTCGGAAACCGTGACCACGGGTTCCTCGCCACCGCTTGCGATCTCGACCTCGGCATACATGTTTGGCAGCAGCACGCCGTCAGGGTTCGGGACCTCGATACGCACGCGCGTCGTACGGGTGTCCATGTCGACCTCGGGATAGATCAGCGCGATGCGTCCCTCGAAGCTCGTCCCGGCTTGGCTGCGGACGCGTACCGTTGCGCCAGCCCCGATCCTGATCGAGCCGAGTTCGTATTCCGGCACGTCTGCCAGCACCCAGACCGTCGCGATATCGGCGATGCGGAACAGAACGTCGCCGGTCGCCGCCTTCATGCCCTGGACGGCGTTGCGCTCGAGCACGATGCCGTCGCGTGGCGCCGCCCACGTCACCGTGAGCGGGCTGATCCGGGTGCGTTGGATCTCCGCGATCATCCTGGGCGGCACACCCAGGTTCTTCAGGCGCTGCCGGCCACCGCCTAAACGGGCGCTCCCGGTATCGATCTTGAGCTCGGTCAGGAACTGCGCCGCTGCGGCGGCGATATCCGGGGAGTAAAGCCGAACCAGCGACTGCCCCGCAGTCACGCGGTCGCCGGTCGTCACGTTGGCGACCTCCTCGACAAAGGCGTCCGACCGCGTCGCGACCACTGCGATGCGCCGCTCGTCGAGTTGCACGGTGCCGGGGACCAGCACCGGACGCACCACCGGCTGGCGCAGCGCGATTTCCGTCCGCACCCCGGTCTGCTGCAGCCGGCCGGCCGGGACCCGCACGATCGAGCCATCGGCATCCTCGCCCTCGTAGACGGCGATGTAGTCCATGCCCATGGCGTCCTTCTTGGGTACCGGCGAGGTGTCCGCCAGACCCATAGGGTTGCGGTAATACAAGATGCGACGGTCCCTGCTCGCGTCGGAAGCTGCCGGGGACGCGGCGTTCGCCGAGGGTTTGGGCGACGGCCGCTCGAAGCTCACGTCCTCACTCCCCAGAACAGGAACGAACTCGCGACCGTCAGCCGCATGCCGGGGGACCGCCGAGTAGACGGGCCGACCGGTCGGATCCCGGTAGTAGATCACCGGTCCCGACTGCGGTTCGGTCCGTTCGGCGGCCATGCTTCGGCCACTGAACAGCTCCAGGACGTCGGAAATCGCGACACCGCGATCTCCGGCCCGGTAGCCTGCGACCCCCGCCGCCATCACTGCGGCGAGGGCGAGGCCCAAGAAGGTGATGCGTTTCACGGGACGGCCCGCAGTACCAGCTTGTTCTCGAGCGTGCCCGTCTCACCCTGAAGCTTGGCGGCGAGCGAGAGCCGCCATCCCCCGGCCATCATCAGGTTCGTCTTGAATCTGTAGACACCGGGTTCGGTCGGTGGCAGCGCCTCGATCGGCGCCGTCATCGTCGGCATGCCGTCAGGCGCCATGTCGATGCGGGTCGCGAAGATGACCGCGTCGGGAACCGCCGCGCCGGATCGCTTGTCGACCAGGCGCACGGCGACGACGGCGCCGTCGCCCTGCTTGACGTCGGCCTGAACCAGTCGGAACTCGTAGTCCGCGATGTCGGCGCGGGCGGCCGACAGAGTTGCAACGGACAGAATGGTGACGAGCGCGGCCGCGAGGCCGCGATTGGAGAACAAGCGCTGCATGATCTGACTACCCAGGGTACATCGTGGTGTCGTGCTCGCGCACGGCATTCGCCCGTGAAACAGGCTACGGAACCTCTCCCGCGCCGGCAGGCCGGCGCGGCACGTGCCGGCGCGAGGCGCCGACGTTGTCCTAGGTTCGGGGAGGTCGGGCGGGCGGCGGCTCACGAAGCGAGCGAAGCGTAACGCTCCCGGGCCGCATCAGGACGGCTATCGTGGTCAAGTCGGAGGCGAAACCGGCGAGCACCGGGACGCCTGGCAGACAATTCGCCATGCACGCCGCCATCAGCGGACAGGACGCCGGGAAGTCCGGCGCCATTGTCGGTTCGTCCGGTCGGCAGGGCACGTCGCCCGCCATGGTCGACATCGTGTCGAGGGCGCGTGCATTTGGAACGGCAGCGAACGGGCCGAGAACCAACCCGAACACGAGAAGGACCAGAACCTGGCCAATGAGCTGCCGACGCACCATCATGCTGAGCATTATCTCACGCCGCTTGCACTGCGGAAAGCTGCGCACGTCGATTCGCGCTCACGTGTTCGGCACCGCGACATGGCGCGCGCGGCGGCGTCGCGCCACCTCCGTTCCCGCTCAACCATCCGGAGGGCACGAGCCCACCACCGACCGTCCAACCAGCGCAAGCCTCGGCCTCATCCTGCGCAACACGACAGCTTCGAGATATCACGGCCGAAGCCCTGCGCGGCCAGTCGCAGGCCCTCGACGGTCGTCAGGTACGGGAAGATTGTCTCGCCCAGCGCCGTCGTGGTCATCCCGTGCTTGATCGCGAGGGCCGCCGTCTGGATCGCGTCGGCGCTCTCTGGCGCCAGGATCTGAGCACCCAAGATCCGGTCGCTGTCGGCATCGGCGATCAGCTTGACCAGGCCGCGGGTGTCGCGCGCCGCCAGAGCCCGGGGAAGCTGGTCGAGGGGCAGGGTCGAGGTCTTCACCCGGTGCCCGGCTGCCCGTGCCGCCACCTCGCCCATACCGACGCCGGCGACCTGCGGGTCGGTGAAGACGACCCAGGGAATCGCGCTGTCGTCGTAGCGAAAACGGTCACCGTCGATGGCGTTCAGGGCGGCGATCTTGGCGCCATGGGCCGCCATGTAGACGAACTGGTCGCGACCGGTCACATCACCGGCGGCATAGACGCCGGGCCGCGTCGTGCGCATCCGGTCGTCGACCACGATTGCGCCGGCGGCCGTGAGCGCGACGCCGGCCTCGGCGAGCTGCAATCCGCGCGAGTTGGGCGTCCGACCGGTGGCGACGAGCACACGCTCGGCCGTGATGACCTCACTCCCGGCGCCGGTCTCGATCTCGAGCGTGACGCCGCCTGCGGACCGCCCGATGCGGCGGTACCCCAGGCCGGTCCGCACGGCCATCCCCTCCTCGCGGAGATAGCCGATCAACGCCGCGGCGATCTCCGGCTCGACGTCGGGCAGCAGGCGGCGGCGGGTAAGCAACGTCACTTGCGTGCCGGCGCGCGCGAACATCTGCGCGAGCTCGCAGCCGACATAGCCGCCGCCGACCACCAGCAGCGAGCGCGGCAGCTCGGTCAGCTCCAGCGCCGTCGTGCTAGTCAGGTAGGGAACCCGATCCAGGCCGGGAATGTCGGCGCCGGCCGGGGAGGCGCCGGTGGCGAGGATGACGCTCCGTGCCCGCACGGCGTCGCCGTTTACCGTGACCCCCGCCCCGTCCAGTCGCGCAGCACCCTCCCGATAGGTGATGCCGTCGTACCCTGTCAGGAGGTCGACATACTTCCGTTGCCGGAGGCCGGACACCAGATCGTCCTTGGCGGCGACCAGGCTGGACCAGTCCGTAACGACGGCTTCGCCGGCGATCCCCGGGAACCGGTGGGCGGCACGGGCGCCGTGGAGTGCCTCGGCCGCGCGGATCATGGTCTTGGAGGGCACGCAACCGACATTCACGCAGGTGCCGCCGATGACACCGTGCCCGACCAGGACAACCCGGGCGCCCTTCTCGGCCGCGGTGATGGCTGCCGAGAATCCAGCCGACCCGGCGCCGACGACGGCGAGATCGTAGTCATCGCGGCGGCCATCAGGCGTGCAGCAGCCCGACACACTAGACCCCGTTCCCGGAGGCGTTTGCTGAGCCGCAAGCGGTCGTCCGCCGCCGCCACAGGCCGTAGACGACGATCGCGAGGAACAGGGCGAGCGCCGACAACAGCACGAAGTCGAGCCAACCGAGCCAGGCGGATAGACCGACGGCGCCGAGCAGCACCACGAGAACCGGCGTGAAACAGCACACCGCCACAACGACGGATCCGGTGATCCCGGTCTTGATGATTATCGCGTCCTTCAATGCGCGCCTCCATTTGCCCTCGATTCACCGTCGGCCGAAAGCTAGGGTCTGTAGCCGGTACAGGCTCAAGGGATGGCGTCACGATGGACGATCACGTTTCGGGGAGTGGGGTGCACCGTGCCGAGCTTGCCCGGCGCACGGGGTGCAACCTTGAGACGATCCGCTACTACGAGAACATCGGCCTGATGCCGGATCCGCCGCGCACCGCCGCCGGTTACCGGGTGTACAGCGCCGACCACGTGTCGCGCCTGCGCTTCATCCTCCGGGCGCGCGAACTCGGCTTCCCGATCGACGAACTCCGCAGCCTGCTGTCAATGGTCGACGCGCACGACTACACCTGCGGCGACATCCACACCATGACAGCGGCGCATCTGCGGAGCGTACGGGACCGCATCCGGGATCTACGGCGTCTCGAACGCAGCCTGTCGGCGATCGCCGAAAAGTGCACCGGCGACGCGGTGCCAGAATGCCCAATTATCGACGAAATGCTCGGCCGATAAACGGTCGACGCAACGACGGGCGCTCGTCGAATCGTCGCTCATCGCGCATGCGGCCTAGTGTAGCTGGTTGCGCGACGTGCCCTGAGCGTGACGATCGCTGCCGGCTATTGCACGATGAATGGCGGCCGAAGCTCGGCGGCGGCCATGACGCCAGCCACGTGAAGCAGAGAGACGCCCTTCAAGATCTCCAGGAAAAGGGACGGCTCTACGCCCCCATGGGTCTCCTGCAACAGCAGCTCCGCCTGAGCGAGGCCGACCCTGACCAGAACATGCACGTCAGACGAGGGCGCGTCTGCGGCCGACGAGAGAGCCACGATCTCGCGAAAGCGCTCAAGGCCCTTGTCCATGTTGCACATCAGTCGCTCACTTCGCGGAGTTGGCCGTAATTTCACCGCAACGTGAGTACCGTTGAACGCCTCATAGCGCCAAATCCTCACCCGCGGAGAGGGTGCAGCCGGGCATGTCGGAGCAGAGCGCGAGAAATGTCGAACAAATGTCGGGTCTGATGCGGCGTGCCTGGCTGCGACTAAGAGTCGCCCAAATCCTGCCAATCGCTCTCCTGGCTGCAGGCTTCGCGCTGTTCTTCTTCTTTGACTTCGACCGCTACCTGTCGCTCGACGTCCTGCGCGACAACCGCCTGGCACTGACAACATGGGCCGCAAGCACCGGCGTTTCCGGCTGGGCCACCTTTGTCGGAGCGTATGCGCTGGTCGTCGCGCTATCGCTCCCCGGCGCGACGATGATGACGGTCGTCGGCGGCTTTCTGTTCGGCCCTCTCGTCGGCACCGTGCTGTCGGTGGTCGGGGCGACCACTGGGGCGACCGCGATATTCCTGGCAGCCCGGCATGCTTTCGCCGACTACTTCCGCGCCAAGCTCGGTCCCGCGGTTTGCCGGATGGAAGCGGAGTTCCACGAGAACGCGCTCAGCTACCTGATGTTCCTGCGGCTGATGCCGGTGTTTCCGTTCTGGATCGTCAACCTCGTGCCGGCGCTGCTGGGCGTGCGAGTGGGCATCTACATCCTGGCGACCGCTGTGGGAATCGTGCCGGGAACGGCTGTGTACGCCTTCCTGGGCGACGGCCTGGGGAGCGTCCTGGAAAGCGGCGGCGACATCGACCTGCAGGCCGTCTACCAGCCGCGGTTCCTGCTCCCGATTCTCGGGCTCGGGGTCCTTGCACTGGTTCCCGTGATCTACAGGAAGTGCCGGCGGGGGACTGCGGAATGAGAGAGCGAATCACGGCCGACATCTGCGTGATCGGCGCCGGCTCCGGCGGCCTGACCGTCGCCGCCGGTGCCGCCCAGATGGGGGCCGACGTCGTGCTGATCGAGCGCGGACGGATGGGCGGCGACTGCCTCAATTACGGCTGTGTCCCTTCGAAGGCGCTGATCGCCGCCGCCGAAGCGGCGGAAGCGGTCCGCCGGGCGCCCGGCTTCGGCGTGCGGCCCGAGGCGGTGCACATCGACCACGCCGCTGTGCATGACCATATCCGTGGCGTCGTCGCGGCGATTGCACCGCACGATTCCGTCGAACGGTTCGAAGGGCTGGGAGTGCGGGTCATCGCCGCTTCGGCCCGGTTCCTGGACCCAGCCTCGGTGGCGGTCGGCAATTCACAGATCTTCGCCAGGCGCTTCGTCGTCGCCACCGGCTCATCGCCCATGATCCCGCCGATACCCGGCCTCGCGACCGTCCCCTATCTCACCAACGAGACGGTGTTCGACAACCATGAGCCGGTCGGCCACCTGATCGTGGTCGGCGGCGGTCCGATCGGCATGGAGATCGCCCAGGCACATCGCCGGCTCGGCGCCGAAGTCACGGTTCTCGAGGCCGGGCAGGCGCTGGCGAACGACGACCCCGAGTTGGCCGGGGTCGTGAAGCGGCAGTTCGAGCGCGAGGGCATCGCTCTGCTCGAGGGCGCAGCGGTCAGGAGCGTCGCGAAGTCGGCTGCCGGCATCGCCGTCATCGCCGCGATCGGGAACGGCCCCGAAACGCGGCTCGAAGGGACGCACCTGCTGATCGCGACCGGGCGCGTGCCGAACCTGGAGGGGCTCGCGCTCGACAAGGCGGGTATCGCCCATTCGAGCCGCGGGATCGCGGTGGACTCCAGGCTCCGAACCGCCAACCGCAGGGTTTTCGCGATCGGAGACGCCATCGGCGGATACCGCTTCACCCATGTCGCCGGGTATCAGGCCGGCATCGTCATCCGCAATGCGCTGTTCCGATTGCCTGCCAAAGCCGACTACAGGGCCGTGCCCTGGGTGACCTACACCGCCCCGGAGCTCGCCAATGTGGGGCTGACCGAGGCCGAGGCTCGCCGCCGGCACGGCACGATCCGCGTACTGCGAAGCAGCTTCGCCGACAACGACCGCGCGCGCGCCGAGCGGACGACCGACGGCGTCCTCAAGGTCGTCACCACCGCCCGCGGCGTGATCCTCGGTGCCGCCATCGTCGGTCCGCACGCCGGCGAGACGATCCAGCTCTGGTGCCTGGCCGTCGCGAAACGCATGAAAATCGGCGATGTCGCCGGCCTGATTCTGCCCTATCCGACACTCGGCGAGATCAGCAAGCGCGCGGCCGGATCGTTCTTCACGCCGACCCTGTTCGGTGACGCCACGCGACGGCTGGTGCGCCTTCTACGGCATCTGCCGTGAGCCTGAGCGGCTCTGGCCATCCCCGAGCAACCAACCCGGATCAACCGGCAATCCCGACGCAAAGGAGACTGTGATGACGGCTGACTACAAGCTGACCCTTCCGCCGCAATCCCTCGAGACCGCCGAGCCCGCCGCGAAGCTCATCCTGGAGCGGGCGCAACGGGAGGGTGGGTTCATCCCGAACATGTATGCCGGCATGGCGAACCTTCCGCCCCTGCTCGAGACCTATCTCGACGGTGCCGGACGGTTCCGCCGTGAAGCCGGCTTCTCGCCGGTCGAGCAGGAGGTGGTGTTCCTCACCATCAGCCGCATCAACGGCTGCGAGTATTGCATGTCGGCCCACAGCCTGATCGCCGACGCGAAGTCGAAGGTGCCACCGGCCGTCACCGAGGCGCTGCGCAATGCCGCGCCGGTCCCCGACCCCAAGCTCGCCGCCCTCAGCACCTTCACCGAGACCATGGTCGCGTCCCGCGGGCTGCCATCCAAGACCGACGTCCAGGCCTTCCTGGGTGCCGGATACGAGGAGCGCCATGTGCTCGGAATCGTTCTGGCGATCGCCGTCAAGACGCTCAGCAACTACGCCAATCATCTGCTCCACACGCCGCTGGACAGCATGTTCGCATCACGCGAGTGGAAGAAGTCGGCCTGACGGCACGGCAGCGGCAGCGCGGAGCGAAACGGCCGCGCTGCCGATCCAGCCACCCGCGGGTCCGGCCTCGCCGGCCCACCCGGGACGGTGTAACGAGACCGACCAGGACCTGAGGCGGGACGGCTTCGCTTCGACCGCCCTACGCCGCGCCAACCAGCGCCGGCAGCTCCGCCAGCGTCCTGATCTCCCGGTCCGGGCGGCCGGGCAGGCGCTCATGGCGCTGGCCGTAGCGATTGCACCAGACCACCTGCATCCCGAACGCAGACGCTGCGAAGGCGTCCCAGGAGTTCGACGACTGGAATGAAATTGCCGCCGCCGGCACTCCGAGCCGGTCCACTGCCATCTGGTAGACCGACGGGTGAGGCTTGTAGACGCCGACCTCCTCGACCGAGAGGACGGCATCGAGCACACCGTCCAGCTTCGCGCCCTTGACCGCTGCCTCGAGCATCGTCGGCGTGCCGTTCGACAGGATCGCCGTCCGCAATCCGGCCCGCTTCAGTTGCCCGAGGACCTCGGGCACCTCCGGAAAAGTGTCGAGCGTCAGGTAGAGCGACATCAGCCGATCGCGGAGCCCCGGCCTCGTCAGGCCGAGCGTCTCCAGCGCGAAGTCGAGGGCATCGCCGGTCACCTGCCAGAAATCGGCATGCCGCCCCTGCAGGGCTCGCAGCCACGTGTATTGCAGCTGCTTGTCGCGCCAGAGCGCCGTCAGCCTGTCGATGTCGTCGCCAAGCTCGTCACGGCAGCCACGTGTGGCGGCTGCGAAATCGAACAGGGTGCCGTAGGCATCGAAGACGCACGCCTTTATGCCTTCGAGCGGGATTGTTGCCACTGGGAGTTCTCCAAATCGGGTTGAGAGAGGAATGCAGGATCCCGGCTACCCGGCGGGGCCCTGCGCGTAGAATCGCAGGAGTGCGGCAGCCTCGTCCGAATCCCAGTCGACGGCGCCGGCGATGTAGCCTCGTGCGTGGGACGCCCGGTCGATCACATAGCTGATCGGGAGGCCATAGAGCCCGAACCCGACGCCGGCCGAGGCATCACCGCGGCCGTGTGACGTCCGCTGCTCCACATTGAAGTACATGTCGAGACGAGCAAGGCGGTGGCTCCTCTGGAATCGTTCGACCGCGGCGCGACCATCCCGATCGACCGACACCGGCACAATCGCGAGGTCCGCGGGCGCCTTCGCCGCCAACCGGTCGAGCGAAGGCATCTCGCGCACGCAGGGCGCACACCAGGTGGCCCAGAAGTTCAAGAGCACGACCCGTCCGGCAAATTGACCAAGCTCGACGAGGTCGCCGGAGGCGGTTTGCACCGGCACGGCAGCCACCTGACGGACCGGGCGGAGCATGGTGTACTGCCCGCCAAAGCCGACGAGCGACGGCGGGTCGTCGAACTCCCCGGCGCGCGCCGTCAACGGCGACGCCGCCGCCATCATCATCGCCACCGCCGAGCGGCGGTCGATAGGCACGAAGGATCGCAAAGGCCTTCCTTCCATTCGGCGCTGGCAACATGCCGGACGGTTACCTTGACGTTAGCTCCCACGCCTCTCCTATCCACAAGACAACACGCAGCACGAGTGCGTGAAGGGTCGCCGCTGCAAACGGGACCATGTCGGTCCCGGGCGCCGGCTTCCCGCGGCGCCTTCGCGTGCGTCCCAACCGGTCGGGACGGCGGTGATCAAGCCACCCTCTCTCCGGTCGAGTACCAGCCCTGAGCACACTCGGTGTCAGGCGGTCCCGCTGTCTGAGCGGCACCCTGAAATCGCCCGCAGCTTCGCCACGATCGACCGACCAAGGGCTTCCTGGCGCGGGTTGTCGGATAGGGCGCCATAGGCCTGCATCTGCCATTCGAGCGCATCGGCCTGTGCCCGGAGCAGTTCCCGGTGCAGGCCGCCGGCATCGGCCAGATCTTCCAGTGCCAGCATCGCCTCGGCGTCCGCCAGATCCAAGGCGGCCATGGTCTCCTGCGTCTCCCGCTCGGCTGCGAGATCGCTGACGATCTTCAGGCGCTCCACGGCGTCACGCCACCGTTGAACGATGGAGTAGGCACCGCCGCCGCCGTCCGGTGGCGCCACCCATCGGCGCCTGTTGAACTCATTCGCGGAAACCAGGGCATCGTCGGGGATTTCCGACAGACGCCAGTGGTCAGGGCAGCCCGGGCATCCGTTCATACTCCCCCCGCTTGGCTCGCCGGCGATGTCCTGCCGGACCTCATCATCGAGGCAGGCGATAGCCGCCCGGCTCGGTGATGACGATCGAACTCTCTGAAGCGTCCGGCTCCAGCTTCTGGCGCAACCGGTAGACATGGGTTTCGACCGTGTGAGTGTGGACAGCCGCGCGGTAGCCCCAGAGTTCCTGGAGCAGGATCTCGCGCGTCACCACGCGGCCGTTGGCCCTGTAGAGGTACTTGAGGATCGACGTTTCCTTGGACGTCAGATGGACCTTCTTGTTGCGCTCGGCGTCGATCAGAAGGTTGCCCGCCGGGTGGAAGGTGTATGGGCCTATCGGGAACATCGCCTCATCGCTCTGCTCGTGCTGACGCAGCTGCGAGCGGATGCGGGCCAGCAGGACGGGCAGCTTGAACGGCTTGGTTATGTAGTCGCTGGCCCCTGCGTCCAGGCCGAGAATGGTGTCAGCGTCGGTGCTCTGGGCGGTGAGAAGGATCACCGGGGCCTTGACGTTCTGCTTGCGAAGCAGCCGGCACATGTTGCGACCGTCCATGTCCGGCAGGGCCACGTCGAGCAAGAGCAGGTCATGTCCGCCGCCCGTCGCAGCGACGAGGCCATCCTTGGCGGTCGAGGCCTCCGATGTGACGAAGCCCTCATGCAGCTGCAACTGTTCTGCCAAAGTCGTGCGAAAAGCCTCGTCGTCATCGATCAGGAGAATCTTGCGCCCTCTCATCATGTCCCAGTCCATCCTCATTCGTTCCGAATCCACCCGGCGGCAGGCGTGAGGCCAGCCTCGGCTTCCAGAGCCGCGATGCGTTGCCTGAGGCCGCTGCCGCTTGAGTCCATCCGCTCCGCTTTTGCCCGCGCAGCAGCGAACAATCGCCCTGCTCGCCCACGCTGTCCGATCTCGGCAAGTCGGGAGCCGCCCAGCGCCAGCACATGCGCGGCGTCATCCAGGCTCGACATGTCGCCGACTGCCCATTCGAACGCCGCCAGGCTGCGGATCGCGTCGGCTTCGAAGTCGGCCGCGAATTGAACCTGTGCCAGATCGATCAACGGCAGGGCCGCGCCGGCGCTGCGGCCCTCGCCGTCCATGATCCTGACCGCGTCGTTGAGCGCCGCGCCCAGCACCTGTTGCGCCGGCCCTGTGTCCGCAGACGTCAGCAGCCGGCAACCGATCAGCGTCCCGGCACTCAGACGCTCGCCGAGCTCCGGCAGAGCCTCGATTGCCTTCCCGAGGTCCGCCGATATGCCGGCAGACCCAATGCCGCCCCGCCCAAACTCTCCGGAGGTCATCAGGAGCAGGCACAACGGGGTGCGCGCGCCTTGTGGATCCGCGCAGACAGCCGGGGCCGGGGTGCGAAGGCATGCCGGCGCCAGACCGCCGGCCGGCGCCGCCGCAATGAATCCCGTGGCAGTGAACCAGAGGACCGCCGCCCCCGTGATCCCACGCCACGGCCATCGTTCCAGAGATCGCCTGATCGCCATTCCAACTCGCCCCACAGGCCGGCCACCCGCTGGTGACCGGCCATGGCCGGTGGCGGGGTCCGACCCGGCGCTTCCGGTCACTTCGACGCGAAAACGTCCCCCTCAAGGACGAACCGGCGATCCGTCTGGCTCACCGGCTTTATGTGAAGCGTGCCCGCTCCCTTCATCCCGGAGAACTTCCCGGTCCCGCCAGCGATCTCCCAGAAGCCGTTGTCGAGCAGGGCGGGCTTTCCGTCGGAGCCGGGAACGAAAATCGCCCGGACCAGCCATTTGACGTATGCGACGTCCCCCGCGGAATCGGTGAAGACGAGGTAGCCGCGCGGATCTCCGCCCTGCCCCGGCACGATGTCGTGCATGCCGTATTCCACGACGCTGGCGCCGCTCAAGGAACCGCTCCCCGTCGAGCGCCCTTCCCGCCTCACCATCAGGACGAAGTGCTTCGTGCCATCGGCGAAATCGAGCCTGATCTGCTCCTTCGGCGTCATCACCGCATCCACACTCATCGGCTCGGCCGCCGCCGTCAGGACACCGCCCGCCAGCATGGCGGCGGTGCAGATCCCGATACTGAATATCCTCAAAGTGTCTCTCCTTATTGCGACGGCGTCCGATCAGGTCGCCGTTCCACGCCCACAGCTGGATACTAGGGAGTTCAGCTGATCACCCGCCGTCACATGACGGTGACGACTTTCCAAGACACAGCCGGCAGGGCTGCGGGCTGAAACAACCGGACCGTGGGACGCCGCTTCCCTCGGCAGGTCTACTGCAAGGTCCGGTTGCCTCTATTTCAGATCACCCTCGCGATCCGCGCCACTCCGTCATTCCGCCCGGACCGACGCGAGAAATTGTTCCACCGCCTCGGCCAGCGCGGCGGTCTCCTGGCGCATCGACCGGGATCCACCGAGGACCTGCTGCGATGCGTCGCCGGTCTCCGCGGCCAGGCGGCTGACACCGGTGATGTTGGAGGAAACATGGTCGGTGCCGGTGGCCGCCTCCTGGACGTTGCGGGCGATCTCCTGCGTCGCGGCATTCTGCTCCTCGACGGCCGAGGCGATCGCGGCGGCGCCCTCGTTGATGGTCGTGATCGTTCCCGTGATCGAGCGGATCGCCTCGACGACGTCACGCGAGACCACCTGGATCGCCGAAACCTGCCCGGCAATCTCCTCGGTCGCGCGTGCCGTCTGGTTGGCGAGAGACTTGACCTCGGAGGCGACCACCGAGAAGCCCTTGCCGGCGTCTCCGGCGCGGGCCGCCTCGATCGTCGCATTGAGCGCGAGCAGGTTGGTCTGCCCGGCGATGTCCTGGATCAGTCCAATGACCTCGCCGATCTTCTGTGCCGCCTGGCTCAGGGTTGCAATGGTCTGCCCGGCCCTTTCGGTCTCCCCCGAGGCATGCCGGGCGACCGTGGTGGACGATGAGACCTGCCGCGATATCTCCCGGATCGAGCTCGACAGCTCTTCGGCGGCGGCAGCTGCCGTCTGGACATTGGCCGAGGCTTGCTCTGCGGCCGCAGCGACCGCCGTCGTCTGGCGAGTGGATTCCTCGGAACCCCTGGCGAGCGACTGTGCCGTCTGCTCGAGGTCCGTCGCGGCCGTGCCGACTCTCTGGACAACCGACTTGACCGACCGCTCGAACCGGTCCGCGAGCTCGCCGAGCGCCTGCCGCTTCTCCTCCGCCGCACGGTGCATGCGCGCCTCCTCGTCGGCCTTCAGCCGCAGCACCTCGATGGCGTTGTCCTTGAAGACCTGCACGCGCTTCGCCATCTCGCCGAGCTCATCCAATCGCTCGGCTCCGAGGACCTCGACAGCGGTGTCGCCGCCCGCGAGACGGGTCATGACATTGCAAAGCGCCGCGATCGGCCGCGTCAGGCTGATCGTGATGAGCCAGGCGAGGCCGAACCCCAGGATCACGGCAGTGGCTGCGAGGATCAGCATCTGCTGCATGATGCCGGCGGTCTCGGTCCGTGAGGTGGCCATGAATGCTTCCGCACGATTTCGGGCGAAGGTGATGAGCCCGTCCATGCCCCTGGCGATCAGGTCGACCTGCCCGGCGCCGCGCTCACGCGTCACACGGGCCGCCGCCTCGGCGTTGCCCGCCCGGGTCTGCGCGATCACCTCGTCACGGATCGGCCTCCAGTCGAGAAAGGCGCTCCGCGGCGCATCCAGCAGCGCGCGGTCGCCGAGAAAGCGCTCTTGTAGCAGCTCGAACAGCGCCAAGACCCTTGCTTCCTCCTCCGACACCTTGCGCACCGCCCGATCGATGTCGTCCGCGCTTCTCGCCAGAGCCACATCCTTCATGCTGCGGTGCATGCTGACGATCCGCGCATTCGCCTCCTGGGCGGAGGCCGTTACGGCGAACGGATGGCGGTAAAGCTTCTCGGTGATCTCTGCCAGTGCCCGAAGCTCGAGCACCGCCATCGCGCTGAAGGCCAGCAGCAGCACCAGCACCGCAGCAAATCCGAGGAACGTCCGAGTCCCGATCCGAATGCTTCCGAAACGCCCGTTCAAGTTGTCCATCTTAAGCCCCCAACTCTTATAGGAGTATCTGGCGGATATCGCTCAGACAGGCCCGTTTAGTTGGTGCATATTTGAATTTATTCATTAAACAAATTAGAACAAAATTGGTTAATTTTAGAAAATAACAATAAATAAGAGCAACTACGCGAGCATCACGGAAGAAATCTTATACTATGGCACACGCACTTCTTACAATCGGCGCATGAACTCAAATACCTTTCGAATGTTATTCAGTTAATAAATACTCGACCGCATTGTCTACGTTCATACATAAGATTAAAGAAGATCGCGAATTTTAGGATCGTTCTATTCTGGCGATTTTATTGGCATATATCTTGGCTGAGCGCCGAGGGAACCTGGGCGTCCATTACTCCGCACGCCCGGCTCGGTCCCCCAGCGCAGTACAGGCAGCCGCACGCAGCAACGCAAAGGAGGCGAACCAGAATGTTGAAAACCCCCAAACCTCACTTCGCGCTGCTAAAGCGAACCGACCGGAACGCCATTCCACAAGAACCGCTGAACTCTATGATTTCCGGCGATCACCTGCCGTCACATGATCGTGACGCGCACCAAGTCACGCTACTCTTGGCGCCAGGCGGGCCAACTATAGCGGTTGGTGGACCGGCTCCCGGATCACCAGGCTGCTTCAAGGAGGCCGCCGGTCCGCCCGGCCTGCTCGAGATGTGGTCTCGCAACCCGCATGCCGGAATTCACAATTCCGGTTCCTTACGTGACGGCAACGTGTTGCCGGACAGACCGGATCAGACCGCGGGCTGCCCCCGCCTGTCGAGATAGCCGAGCTCGCTCAGAACGTCCCCATGCACGTCGATCAGGCGGCCCACTTGATCCGGCGACAGGTGCTGACGCCAACCGCCGACCCGGCCAGAGTGAAAGAAGGTGTGGTCGTCCCGCGCCCGCTCGCGAAACCCGGCTTCGCGCTCCTGCCTTGAGACTTCGTCGAAGCTGCTGAACCGCACGGCTCGCGCGATCCGTTCCTGGCTCGCCGGCAGCTTCAGGTGGCGAACCACCGACCCGAACGCCTTCAAAGGCTTCGAGCGCATGTCCTCGTAGCGCAGCACCAAGGGCTTGAAGCCGGGAACGCTCGTCCAGGACCGATAGTGGTCCGACCAGCGGCCGAGGACCTGGAATATGGCGGAGTTCGTCGTACGTATGCGGAACGCCGGCGAGCAGACGGCGTCGACAGCGTCGGCGACCGGGTGGCCGAAATGGCGCGCAATGGAGATGGTCACATCGAACACGTTGCGAACGATGTAGACCGCGCCCGCGGTACATTCGAGGTGGATCAGCGGGCGATCCTCGTACTCGCAGAGCATGTTATGCGTCTTAACCAGGCTGGTATCGCCCAGACCCGCGAGATGGCGCTGGATCGGCCCGCGCAGAGCGTGAAGAGCCGCGTCGTCGAGCGCGGCGAGCGGCTTGCCGGCGAAACGCTCGTAGAGAGCGATGCGGGCATCGCCGAAACCGGCCACGCCCAGCTCGTTGATCGACACTGGCCGGACAGCATCCCGAAACAGATTCTCAAGAAAGATCCGGACCCACGTGTTGCCGGATTTCGGATAGGAGGCTAGCCAGAAGATGCCGCCGGCCATGATGTTCCGCAGGTTGTGGGTTCGTCTGACGGGCGTGAGCAGGCGCGTGCTGACGACGCAGTCCCCTGATCGGCGCTTCGATCGGTCTTAGCGGTTTCCTGTTCGGATCTCCAGCGCGGAAACCCGGCGAGGGCTCGCAGGATGGGAGGGGCCGCCGGATGGCGACCCCTCGCCGACTGGATCAGAAGCTCAGCTTGATGCCGGTGACCAGGTAGGCCGCCTCGATCTCGCTGACGCCCGCGTCCTCGGAGTCGAAGTTCGCATATCCGAGGGTGCCCGACGCGACCACGCCCGGGCCGAGGGTATAGTTTGCCGAGAGGTGGACGGTCTGCTGGTCGGCCTGGCCGGTGGTCACGCCCAGGGACGATGTGGTGCCGTCGCGCTCGCCGTCGAAGTATCCGAGACTGACGCCGAGCGGCCCCGTGGTGTAGGACACGCCGATATGGTAGCCGTCGCCGTTGGTGCCGTTGGTGTTGTCATCCGCCTTGGCGTAGGCGGCGCCGACTTCAAAGCCGCGGAAGCCGACGACGATGCCGGCGTTCCAAGCCTCCGGCTCGTTGGCGCCCGACGGGGCGTTCAGGAAGGTGCCGTAGCCGCCCGACACACCGACGGATGCGCCGCCGAACTCGCCCTTGAAGTTCGCGCCGAAGGTGATCATGTCGGCGTTCACCGAGTCACGGTCCGGCGTGTTGTTGTTGTCCTGGTTCGCATCAGGCGAGTAGGACGCACCAAGCTGGAAGCCGGCGAAGCGTGGGGTGTAGTAGGTCAGCTTGGTGGAATCGTTGGCGCCGCCCGGCTCGATATAGGTCGAACCGTAGGGGTTGCGGAAGTAGCCGCTGGACGAGATCCCGGAACCCGAGACTGCTGCCCAGTCGATCTGGTCGCCCGTGTTGATCTCGATGCCGTAATCCGTCGGGCTGTAGTGCATCTTGTACATGGCGGAGTTCTCGTCGCCGAGATTGATCTCGCCGAAGCTGCCCTTCACGATCAGATAGGATTCGTCGATCTGATCGCCCGAGTTGCTGTTCGCCTCGAGCTGGACGTTCACACCGAACTCGATGCCGTTGTCGAGGGTGGTCGCGCCGGTGAACCAGATCTCTGAATCCGACTTGATGTCGATCCCGTCGACATCACGGGCCGAGTTGTCCTGGTCGACGCTCGCATAGCCCACCCACTGCTGCATGTAGCCGCCGACCTTCAACGCGATCTTCTCGGCCGCCGACGCGGGGGCGTGACCTATCATTCCGGCGGCGATGATCGCCGTCGTTCCGAAGAGAAGCTTCTTCATTCCCCAATACTCCGATTTCGAGTTACTTGCTAGAAGGGCAATAGTCCATTCATCGCGATTATCAGTCATACTCTTTGAATGGGCCACTGCGACACTATAATAGCTAGTTTGTCACTGTCCCATTAGTCAACAAGCTGGTTGCCATTCCACGACGACTTTACAGAATCGTGATAACTGCTGAAGTCGAGTAATTTCATTGCAGATCGACAGGTCCAGGATGACCACGAGATCTACACAGTCGGTATTGTTATTGTATTCTCACCGCAGCCGGACGGATTGCCCAACCCTGCTCACCGACCAGCAGTCACTGCTCCGTCTCCGGGCCCGGCAGCCGAACGGCGCCGCCAAGCGAGGGCGCCGACTCCGACGCCGACCATCGCAAAGATTGCCGCCGCCATCATCCAGGCTGACGACTGCAGGACCCCGGCGCCGAGCAGTGCCATAGCCACGGTCATCGGCAGAATTCCCACGCCGGTGGTCCACAGGAGCGGCCACCAGCCGACTCCCGCAAACCCGGCGGCCATGCTCACCAGGTTGAACGAGAGGACCGGCAACAACCGGGCACCGAGAAGTGCGACGGTGCCGCGCCGGCCGATCCAGTCCCGCATCGCCTCCCACCGGTGCGCCGCTACCGCCCCGCGGAGCAGGGGCTGGCCGAAGCGACGCGCCAGGCCGAAGGAAAGCGCGGCACCGATCATCGCTCCGAGCCAGGTGACGACCGACCCCCACAGAAGCCCGAATAGCATGCCGTTGGCGAAGGCGACGAACTCCGCCGGAAACGGCACGAAGGCGTGCACCGCCATCAGGAAAACCGAGGCGACGGCACCGGCCGCTCCCCAGCTCTTGATGAAGCGCTCGATCTCGGCGTCCGAGACGCCGCCGCCGACCTCGTGGGCAACGAAGATCGCGCCCGTGACTGCGATCACCACCACGGCGACCAGGACCAGGCCGAGCACGCACAGGCGTCTGCGCTCGGACGTGGCAGGGTTCTCAAGGAGTTCACCCCTCGTCGTCGTCATCTATGCAGCGGCGCATTCGGCCGGAAGGCATGGAAGACGAACGCGAAGGTGAGATCATAGGGCAAGTCGACGAGACCTGCCGCGGTCTGCCGCTGAACCACCACGTTGCCGATGTCGCGGCCGTTGGCGATCGCCGCCGTGTCGAGCGCGGATCTGCTCCCCGCCTCCCAGGAAATGACGATGTCGCCGCTGCGGACCCGCCCTTCCCGACGGATCAGTTCCATCGTCCAGGCCTGACCCTCCGCGGCGACGACATATGCCATCGCCGGGACGTCAGGAGGCAGGTCACCGGCATACAGGAACGGCCGGATCGACGTGTCGTAGCCCACATAGGGATTACGCCCGTAGGGACGAAGCTTCGGGTCGTTCGGCACCTGCACCCGGCCGTCCGGGTGACGGTCGCGGAAGCGCCGGAACGATTCGAGACGCGACGGCAGCGGCCGAAGCGACTTGCCGTTCAACTCGCCGACGATCGCCTCGCCCACGAACTGTTGCCACCAGCTCTCGGTCTCGCGGTCGTACATCACGAGGTCGGAATGCCGCAGCTTCCCTGTCGTGCCGAAGGACAGAGTGCTCCCGTCGATCCGCCTGTCGAAGACGATGGCCGCGTTGCACAGCGGGCAATAGGTCACGGCGACCGGGATGCCGCCGACCACGTCGTTCACGATCTCATGCCAGATCAGGATCTGTAACGGATATGCCCGTGCATCGCCGTTGATCGATACGCTGATCACCGGCTCGTCCTCCGCCAGCGTAGCCCGCTCGGCGGACGGCACGAACACTGGGGCATCGATGGATGGAATGCCGTCCTTCGGCGGCCCGCCACTGCGGATTTCGCCGAGATCAATCGAAATCCGGCTGAAATCGGTATTCGGCCATTCTCGCGACCAGGAGAGTGGGCCATCGGCAACCGCAAGGTGGGGAACAAAGATAGCGAAGGCGACCATCATAGCCGTTGCCAGACGCTTCACGCCGCGCCCGAATTCCGCCGATAGCCGCATCTCTCGTTCTCCGCAGGTAGAGGCGGAGCCGGGCGGTCGCCCCAGGAGGTAGAGACGACCGCCCGACACGCGCCGGCGATGCTGACTTAGCGTTGTCCGCCGGAGTTCGACGGCTCGGGCCCCGTCATCGCCCGGCAGACCGCAGGAGAGGCATCACCGGGCCTTCGACTTCAGGTAGGCGATGACGTTCTCCCGGTCGCCGGCCGCCTTGAGCCCCGGGAACGCCATCCTGGTGCCCTTGACGATGCCGCGCGGATCCCCGAGATAGGCGGCGAGCGCCGCCTCGTCCCACACCTTCCCGTCCTGGCCGAACGCCTTCATGGCGTCCGAGTATTTGTAGACGTCCGCCGTTCCCGGCGTCCGGCCGACGACACCGAACAGGCTGGGACCGATCTTGTGCTTGCCGGCCTCCACGGAGTGACAGGCCGCGCACGCTCGGAACACTTTCTCGCCGGCCGCGGCGTCGCCTTCGGCCCGCGCCGGCCCTTCGCCCGCCAGGCTGAAGACAAGCGCGGCGACGACCCCCGGCAGGATGCGGGGCCAGGCCGAACCGTGCGCGCTGCTCATTTGATCCGGTATTCGTCGGGCAGGAAGAACAGCGAATCCTGCGTTGCGGCTGCAGCGTGGCACTCGATGCAGAAGCCGAGACCGTCGGAATTCTGACCTCCGGTGGCCCCCATCAGCTCGCCGTTCGGAAAGATCAGGGCGTAGCGCCAGTCATGGCTGTTCGCATTGAAGCCCTGCTCCATCTTGACCATGGTAAACAGAGGTCCAGCCATGACCGCACCGGTCTTGTCGACGCCGAAGCTGTCCTTGGCGAGAACCGTGCCCTTCGGCATGACGCCGGCCTTTTCGAACTGGCCGTATGACTTGCCGGTTGCGTTTGCGAAATTGTTGACGAAACGACCGCCATGCGTGCTCGACTCGTATGGAACGGTGTTGACCCGCGTCCAACTCTTGTAGTCCTTGGCTCCGGGCTCGTTGGATGTCCCGAAACCTCGAGCGAGCTCAGCCTCGATACAGGCATAGGCGGCCGCCGCCTCGGCGTCGGTCACATCCTCCGCCCATCCCTCGACCGCCGGCTTGCCGGCAGTCGTCCAGGCGGCCCGCAACCTGGGAACGAAACACTCGGCGGGGGCCTGTGCGGTCTGCTCCCATGCCCGGTCCGTCATGTTCACTTCGGCCGTCACCGGAGGCCCGGAAAGGCCGGCGGCGATAGCCACGGTTCCGCCGACCACTGCAAGCACGGTCGCCGCGCCGAGCACCGCCGAAAGACTGCGGGTCATGTATTCCTCCCGATTGAAAATGTTCACCCCCGAGCCGTCGAGAAATTCTTGATGACAGACGGCTCCGGCAAGAAAAGGCTAGGGCTCGGGCGGGTACCGGTAAAATCATCACCGATCACGATCCGGGGACATTCACGTGAAGCGGAAGGTCCATTGCGCACCATCCGGTCCTTGCGGAGGACGTATCGATCCCGTCGCGGCACCGTTCTGAGCCGCGAATGCGGTCGTGCATGTGGTGGCCCGGCCGTCCCGCGGTGCGGACCATCGCCGGCGCCGCTGGCGACTGGGCTGCTCAGATCAAGTACTTGCCGAACACCGGCACCTTCCCCAGCGGGGAGGTCTGCGACCCCAGTACGTTCCATCCGCGTCGGCGCAGAAGGGTCGTCGGCGCGTGAACTGCGGCATAGATCATCGGGAATCCGAGCCGGCTCGCCTCCTCCTCGATCCTGAGGACGAGGTTAGTCGCAATGCCGCACCCCCGGCATTCTTCCCGGACGACGAGCGCTGCCAGCCACGGGCCCGGAAACTCCTGTGAGAGAGCAGGCATTCGCTTCAGGCTCGCCGTGCCGATCGGCGCACGATCCGCCCCGAGCGCGACGAAGCCGGCCGGCAAGACGTCCCGGCCGGCACAACCATCGAATTCGGCATGCGGATCGCCCCGCTCGCAGGCACCGTGGTGTGGCCCTGTGGCTCGGCGAATCCAGCCGGCCAGAACCGGGATCGCCTCCGGGACATCCCTCAACCGGACGATCGACCACGCCCTGCACCGGTTCATCGCTGACCGCCTCGAAACTGGTTAGGGATGCGACTGGTGCCGCAAGACGGGCCTGCCCGGTCCCCCGCAACCTGACGCCCCGGGGATCGCGAAGACCGGAAGCGGAGGATGCGCTGAGGGTCCTGCCGCTTCCGCGCCTCGGTCATGCCGTGGTGTTCACGGTGTTGCCGCGGAACGCCGTAACGGTTCCGCCTGTGGCCCCGGCGTGGTCGTGACGGCCGCCATCGGCGACCGCCGGGGTCGATGCACTGTGGCTGACGGGCGGTCGGGCGGCGACGACCGGGGCCGAGAGCGAGAGAGAGGCAGCCTCGATGGACATCGGGTTCTCCTGTTGTCCGAATGAAATCCTCGGATCACTGGCCCGAGGCGTGACTTCTGCCACCCGCCAAGAATGCGCCTGATGCCGGTCTTCCGGAAATAACGGCATGTCACGAAATCGGGACGCCGCGGCACAGAGGTGATTGCACAAGTTTATCAATGCAATCGACGACATTGATATCATCGCATTTATCGTATCAATTCGGAATGAAATGAATATCCAAAGCGAGAATTTATAGCGGACGCCTCGTGTTCATATTTCAATCGATAACGGCACTTGAGTTTTCAATTAAAATGCCACATCGGGAAATATCCCGATCTACTCATCAGAATGCACAGTATTGTGATGAGTCGTTAGTGTTTTGCGACTATTTTTATTGCCAATGCGGTGTTCAATATTAGAACACTCTAACCAGCATGCAAGGTGTCACGAATGAAGGGAGGGCGGTTCTCAACGGCCGTCCAGTTTTGGCTCGGCTGTCGTCTGAGCCTTCGGATCGCCGCATACGTCCTGGCCAGCGTCGTGGTCGTGGAAGCGATGATCTTGCTGCCATCGATACGCAATTACGAGCGGGATCTGCTGCATCGGCTCGAGCATGTCGGTCGACTGCAGGCGATATCGGCGTATCGCGCCAACGCCCACGGCAGCGATCGCGACCTGGTGCTTCGCGGCCGGCTGATGCTCAGCCCGGGCGGGTTGCTGGGTGGTGCCTTATACGACGGTGAGGGCCGGCAAATCGGCTCCTTCGGCGAAACCCCCGGGGAAATCCACCCCGGGAGCCCTCGCCGGTCGGCCGACGGGCTTCGCTATGACGTGGCGTGGCCGCCGGCGGAGACGGGCCTGCCCTTCACGGTCGTCGGACGGCTCGACGCGGGCTGGATCCCCGCCGAGGTGACGGCGTTCGTCTGGCGGATCCTCGGGCTGATCCTCCTGCTCTCGACCGTCGTCTGGACGACCACGATGGCGATCGTCGGCTTCGCGGTCCTGCGGCCGATTTTCGCTGTCCGCGCCAGCCTCGCCCGCGCCCGCACCGATCCGGCGCGAGCCGACCAATACGCGATCGAAGTCACCTCGAACGACAGGCTCGGCGACGCAATCCGCGACATCAATTTGCTGTACGCCCGGGTAGCTCGCACCTACAGGGAAGAGTTGTCCGCGTTCAACGCCATGGCCGAGCGCGCCGAGTACGGGATCGTGGCCTTCGACGCCCACGGGGGCATCACATACGCCAACCCCGCCTGTCTGGAGCTCTGCGGCTGCCGGTGCATCGGGGACCTCGAGCGCAACAGCATGCCGCGGATCGACTTCGGTGACGGCCGGGGCGCCGTGACGATCCCCCTGAAGCTTTCCAGCGGCCCGTACTCCAAGGAAGGCGAGCTCATCGGAGCAAGTGGTTTGCCCACGTCCTGCATCGTCAGCGCATCGCGGATTTCCGAGGATGAGGCCAGCCCGTTCTACTTCTATGCGAGTCTCCTGGACGTCAGCGACCTTCGGGCGGCTCGCGACCGACTGGCGGAGCAGAACAAGGCGCTCGCCGCCGCCAACCGCGCCAAGTCCGAATTCCTGGCCTGCATGAGCCACGAACTGCGCACTCCGCTGAATGCGGTCATCGGCTTCTCCGAGATGATGGTCGCCGAGGTGAAGGGACCGCTCGGCTCTCCCGTCTACCAGGGCTATGCGAGCGATGTTCTGGCCAGCGGCCGCCATCTGTTGGAACTGGTGAACGAGGTCCTGGACCTGGCTCGTATCGAGGCCGGCTCCCTGCGGCTCAACGAAGGGCAAATAGACATCAGCCGCCTGCTTCGGTCGGTCACCCGGTCGGGCGAGGCGATCGCGGCGGAGAAGGCGATCCGGGTCACCTGCATTCTGCCGGTACGTATGCCCAGGGTGCTGGCGGACGAGCGGCGCCTGCGACAGGTCCTGCTGAACCTCGTCGGCAATGCCGTCAAGTTCGGATTGGAATCGGGCCATGTCGTCGTCGAGGCCCGCATCGTCGATCAGGCACTGGTCCTGTCGGTTGGTGACGATGGCATCGGAATGAACCCGGCCGACATCCCCCGGGTTCTGCAGCCCTTCACGCAGCTGGAAGGGCCATTTGCGCGACAGTATGAGGGCGCTGGGCTCGGCCTGGCCCTGGCCCGGGCACTGACCGAACTGCATGGCGGCCGCCTCGATATCGACAGTCAGCCGGGGGTCGGCACAACGGTCACGGTTTTTCTCCCGGCGCACCGGACGATGCCGGCGTCATCACAGGGGCATACGACCGGAGGCTGAAGAAGCGGCTCAGCGACAGCAGGCGTCGCGAGCGCCCGTCCGGTGTTGGAGATGCACCAGCGGACAAGGCGTCGAGCCGTAGGAGCAGAAGACGCAGCAGTCACCCATCTTGGGACGAAGCAGAGTGCCGCAACCCTCGCATTTCGTCACGCCTTGAGCATCGAGATCAGAGGCAGGTAGCCACGCTCGGCGAGCCGCTTCGCCGCCGTTTCCACATAGTCGGGGTCGAGTTCGATACCCAGCCCCTCGACGAGCCTGTTCATGAAGTTGAACAGTGCCGTCACCGCCACAGTGTGGAACAGGGCCGTCGCGTCCCAGCCCGCCGCGAAAATGGCGGCGGCATCCCCCTGGGTGATGCCGGACGGAGTCCTGGTCAGCTTCTCGGCATAGCGCAGCACCGGCTTCATCCGATCACTCACCTTGGACGCGTCGATGCCGTCGACCAGGCTGCCGACCACGTCAGAGGCAACACCCAGGCGTTCCGTCGTCGCCGCGTGCACCCCGTGGCAGTAGCGGCAGTGGTTCAGGCCGGACACGTAGGTGGCCAGCAGTTCGCGCTCGGCCTCGCTGAACGGCGAAGGGCCGCGCAAGAGGACCTCGTGGAATTCGATCAGCGGTTTGCTCGCCTCGGGGAATGCCTTGAACAGGTCGAGCAGGGTAGAGCCGGCGGGCATGGTCGGCAGGAACGGCATATAGTCTCTCCTTGTTGATCCGAAGGCTGAGCCTCTCGTTCAGGGTCTCAGCACTCGGCTTCGATCGACAGCTTGTGCTGACGCGCCATCGAATCCACCAGGGCCCCGAGCTGGCCGTCGTGGCGACGAACCACCGATAGATACTCTCGACGCAGCTCGCTATTCACGCTTTCGCCATCGAAGACGATGTCGATGATCCGGAAGGCGCCGTGCCGCTTGACGAGGTGCCAATGAACGCGCGTGTCCGGCCGTCCGCCGTTCGCCGTCAACCGGCTCTCCACGACGAGTTCGTCACCATTGCTTCGATGTCCGTCGATCACGAACTTCTGCCCAGGGTATAGATAGAGCCTGTCCATATAGACGTCGGAGATCGCCGCGCCGAACGCGCTCCGAAACGCTCGCCGCTCCCGCGGGTGGGCACTGATCCAGTAAGATCCCAGCAGGAAGGGACCTGCACCTTCGGTGTCGAAAGCCTCGCCGACCAGGGCTTCGAATTGCTGGTGCTTCTCATGCGACGAGAGGGCTTCGCTGCCCGTAATCGCGAACGCCCTATCGACGACGCGACGCGTGAAGGCCTCCGCGTCCCCCTCAGCGCCTGCGGGGCCTACGACAGCAGCGATGCTCAAGAATGCCGCCATCACGCAACGGGCCAACCACATTTCCGCTTCTCCGGCACCGGATCGGTCACTTTGCCGCCGACCGCGGCTGGACTGCCGCCTCGCTTCAACGTGGCGCGCCCCACTCCCCGAACGAAGTCACCCTGGTTCACGAGATGGGGACCTGCAGGCCCGGGCGGTGCCCTCGCCGGCGCGCGTGTGGTCATGTCGCGACCCACATCCTGCCACCGCAAACTCGGTTTGCTGCCCATGCGTCCGCGACTGGAGATCCACGAGGCAAACCACGATGCGGGCGGATCCGAAGCGCTGGTCGGTCGCCTGCGGGCAGGCGACGAGCTCACCTTCCGAAATCTGCTCCGGCGGCACCACTCCCGGATGGTCAGCGTCGCCATGGCGTTCGTCGCCAACAGAGCCACCGCCGAGGAGGTCGTCCAGGAGACCTGGCTCGCCGTCATCGAGGGACTGCCGGCACTGGAGGAGCCGCGGGCGCTGCGAAGTTGGATCTACAGCATTCTGCTGAACAAGGCGCGCCGGCGCGGCGCCCGTGAGAGCCGCATCAGGGTGTTCTCCGACTTCGCCGAGGCTGACGACGCGGAGCCGACGACGGATCCGGATCTCTTCACGGGACGCGGCAGCTGGGCGGCGCCGGTTGCGGCCTGGAACGAACTGGATCCGGAGCGCGTGGTCTCCGGACGCCAGCTCTGGAAACACGTTCAGGCGGTGATCGACGGTCTACCGGGCCGGCAGCGCGCGGTCCTGCTGCTTTGCGACATGGAGCAATCGAGCGGCAGCGAGGCCGCCCGCCTCCTCGGTGTCTCGGAGGCGAACCAGCGCGTTCTCCTGCATCGCGCCCGGCTTGCGGTGCGGCAAGCCATCGACGGTCTGCTTCACGGAAACGGAGATCCGCAGTGCGATCCCCCACGGGCCGAGAAAATCTTTTCCGAGCCTGTAACTGTAACAATCGGCTCCGACGAGTGACTTCCAGGTGAAGCGGCGCCGATCGCGCCTTGGGCCCTGGAGGTTGCTGATGCTGTTCTGCCGACATGTCGCCCAGCGCGGCAGTGACTATCTGGGGCGAACATTGCCCTGGCCGGCCCGCCTCGGCTTCGCGCTGCATCTGAGCATGTGCCGCAACTGTCGCCGCTTCCTGCAGCAGATCAGGCAAACCACCCGACTGCTCGCCAACGTGCCGTCGGCCACCGTTCCTCCGACGCTCGAGGACGCTCTCGTTGCGGCGTTCAACAGGCACGCCGCGCCCTCCCGACTACCCCGGGCACAATAGGCACAAGGACCGAGCTCTATGGAATCGATCTACTATTCGATCTGCTGGCATTGCCATCGGCGCTGCAAGCACTGCTACGAGGAGCGGTTCAGGCCGTATTCGCGCGCCGCGCTGGAGACGGTGGTCGCCGAGGCCGAGCGCAATGCTCCGCGCATCGTGGGAAATCTCCCCGACCGCATGTCCTTCCTGGACCGCCGGACGCCCGATCCGAAACGTCCCGGGAGCTTCAGCGAGCGGACGGGGCGCATCATCCTGTCCGGCGGCGAGGTCCTGACCGATCCGGTGCGCGAAAGGGTCCTGTATCCCACGATCGAGGCGGTCGTCGCCAAGTACCGGGGCGCCGGTGGCGTGCGGGTGGTGATCCAGACGACCGGAGACCTGGTCACCCCCGCGATCGTCGAGGACCTGTTGCGCCGCGGCGTCTGGATGATCTCCGTCGCCGGAATGGACGACTTTCATGTCGGCATGGAAGGGCAGAAGCGCGAGGCGGTGCAGGACCGCCTGGAGCAGATCTTCTCGGCCGCCGGCGTCAGGCGATCGGGGCTGCAGGCGGGGCAACGCAACTGGAGCGACGAGGATGGTCCCGTCTTCAGCATGTTCGGCGCCACCAAGGAGGCCTGGATCGGCCGGATCTGGCCACGCGGCCGGGGCTGGGCGAACGGGCTGTCGCGGGCGACCATCGCCGACAACTTCTGCGGCGCCTGGTCGGGCGGGCTGGGGTTCCTCGACCACCGATACTCGGGTTCGGAGGTCTCCGTGGAGCCCGACGGCAACGTCTTCCCCTGCTGCCTGAAGACCGGCGTCCCGATCGGCAGCCTGCTCGATGAATCCCTGACCGACATCCTCGATAGCCTGGCCGGGCACCCGGTCTACGAAGCGATCAATGCCGGCAAGCCCGAGCGGATGGGGCTGTCGCACGGATGGAGCATCGACGACTTCTACGGCGCCTGCCGGACCCGTACGCCGCAGGGCGCCGACTACGCGAACCCCTGCGTCGGCTGCGATCGCTTCCATCGCGACGTGATGGGGCCGGTCGTCGCAGCGTTGCGTGAGCAGCGGCTGGCAGCCCGTAGCCGATTCAGCGAAGCCGCCGAGTAGCCGCCGATCGCCACCAACCATTACCCGGGTTCATGATGACATCGATGAAGCGTCTTCTGCTCGCAGCAGCCCTGTCGCTGCTGCCGTTCGCCGCGGCCGGCGCCGATCCGGACCCCAGGGATTGGAGCGGCGTGCTCCGCGAGGCCCGGGGCCAGACCGTCTATTGGAACGCGTGGGCGGGCGATCCGCGAGTCAACGACTACATAGCCTGGGCCGGGGAGCAGGTGGCCGGTCGCTACGGCGTGCAGGTCGTGCATGTAAAGCTGACCGACACCGCCGAGGCGGTGTCCCGGATCCTCGCGGAGAGGTCCGGGGGACGGATCGAGGACGGAAGTGTCGACCTGATCTGGATCAACGGCGAGAACTTCGCGTCGATGAAGCGCAACGGTCTCCTGTTCGGGCCGTGGGCGGAGGACCTGCCGAACTTTCCCCTGACCGCTCCGGACGACAACCCAGCGGTTCGCGAGGACTTCACAATCCCCGTGGAGGGTTATGAGGCGCCGTGGGGCAAGGCGCAGCTTGTATTCTACCACGATTCCGCGTTCACGGTGGCGCCGCCGCGGACCATGCCGGAGCTTCTCGCCTGGGCCCGGGCCAACCCTGGCCGCTTCACCTACCCTCTGCCGCCGAACTTCCTCGGGTCGACCTTCCTCAAGCAGACCCTGCTCGGTCTCGCGGAAGACCAGAAGCCGCTCTATCGCCCGGTCGATCCTGCAGCGTTCGACACCGTCACCGCCCCGCTCTGGGCGTTTCTCGATGCGCTCCACCCGCTTCTGTGGCGCGAGGGAAGGGCATTCCCCGCCAGCGGTCCGGAGCTTCGCCGCCTGATGGGCGACGGCGAGATCAGCCTCGCCGTGTCGTTCAGCCCGTCGGAGGCCTCGGCCGCGATCCTGAACGGGCAGCTTCCGGCCACCGTCCGCACCTCGGTGCTGGACGGCGGGACGATCGGCAACATCAGCTTTGTGGCAATCCCATTCAACGCCGCACACAAGGCGGGCGCCATCGTCCTCGCGAACTTCCTGCTGTCACCCGAGGCGCAGGCCCGCAAGCAGGATCCGGCCGTCTGGGGTGCTGCGACCGTCCTCGTCCTCGACCGGCTTCCTGCGGCTGACCGGGCGCTGTTCGACAGGCTGGCGCTCGGTCCCGCGACGCTGCCTCCCGAAGCGCTCGGCACCGTCCTGCCGGAGCCGCATCCGAGCTGGATGGAGGAACTGGAGCGTGCCTGGAGCGCGCGCTACACCTCCCGCTGACCCCCGGGCGCAGAATGCTCCAGCTTGCGACGATCGCAACGGCCGCGATAGTGGCCGGCCCCATAGCGGCCGGGCTCCTGGGCGTGGCGATGCCCGCCTTCGGCATCATCCCGGCTCTCGGGTCCAGCTCGCTGTCCCTCGACGCATGGCAGCGGCTCCTGGAGCAGCCGGGACTGCTTCGGTCGGCGCTGATCGCCCTGGCCTCCGGCCTGGTCACGACCGCGATCTCCCTCGGCATCGTGTTCCTGTTCCTGGCGTCGTCCGCCGGCACCAGGCTGCTGACATGGGTTCGCCGGCTGGTCGCGCCGCTGCTTGCAGTTCCCCATGCCGCGGCCGCGGTCGGAATGGCGTTCCTGATCGCGCCCTCGGGCCTCATCGCCCGGGCGCTGTCGCCCTGGGCGACCGGATGGCTGCGTCCGCCCGACATTCTGATCGTGCACGACCCATGGGGCCTCGCGATGATGGCGGGCCTGGTGGTCAAGGAAGTGCCGTTCCTGCTGCTGATGAGCCTGACCATGCTGCCGGCGCTCGAACCGGCGCGGCGCATCGCGATCGCGCGCTCGCTGGGATACCGGCCGGTGACGGCCTGGCTGAAGGTGGTCGCGCCCGGGCTCTACCCGCTGGTGCGCCTGCCGGTCTATGCCGTCGTCGCCTACGCCTCCTCCACGGTCGACGTCGCGCTCATCCTCGGACCGACGAATCCGCCGACGCTGGCCGTCTCGGTGCTGCGGTGGTTCTCCGACCCTGACCTCTCGATGCGGTCGATGGCGTCGGCGGGGGCCCTCGCGCAGCTCACCGTCACCATGGTCGCGCTCGCACTCTGGCGCGTCGGCGAGGCCTTGCTGGCCCGCGGCGGAGCAGCGTGGATGGCGAGTAGCGATCGCGGGATTGCGGAGCGCCCGATGGCAGTGGTCGGACCGGCCGGAATCGCCCTCGCCGGCGGCGCATTGGCATCGGCGCTCGTCGGACTGGTCATCGCGTCCTTGTCCTGGACTTGGCGGTTTCCGAACCTGCTGCCGGACACGCTCTCGTCGGCGACCTGGAGTCGCGCCGGCCCCGTGCTCCTGGAAACACTCGCGACCACCGCCATGATCGCCGGCCCGGCAACGGCGCTGGCCCTGGCCGCCGCACTGGCGATCCTCGAGAGTGCCGCAGCCTCGTCCCGCCCCCGGCACGACCTAACTCCGCTGTTCTACCTGCCGCTGCTGGTCCCGCAGGTGCCGTTCCTGTTCGGCCTCGTGGTCGGAGCAGAGGCCGTGCGCTTCCGACCCGGCTACCTGCCGGTGCTGCTCGGCCACTTCGTCTTCGTTCTGCCTTACGTGCTGCTGTCGCTGTCCGAGGCATACCGGCGGTTCGACGACCGCTGGCTCATGCTCGGCCGCACCCTCGGCGCGTCGGCCGGCCGAACCTTCTGGGCGATCCGCCTGCCGATCCTGCTCGGACCCTGCCTGGCGGCGGCTGCGGTCGGGCTGGCGGTCAGCGTCGGGCAGTATCTCCCGACCTTGCTGCTCGGCGCCGGACGCCTGGAGACAGTCACCACAATGGCCGTCGCGCTGACCTCTGGCGGGGATCGTCGGGTGGTCGGGGCGTGGGCTCTGGCACAGGCGCTGCTGCCGGTGCTCGGCTTCGCACTGGCCGTGCTGCTGCCGCGCGCCGTCTGGCGGAACCGGCGAGCATTGAGGAACACAAGCTGATGGACCATGTTCTCCGGCTGGATCGCGTGCTCATCGCGCTCGACGGCGTGCCCTTGGTGGAGGTCGATGCCGAGGTCGGCCCCGGGGAGGTGCTGACGGTGATGGGGCCGTCGGGCTCGGGAAAGTCGACGCTACTCGCCTATGTCGCCGGGTTCCTCGACCCGGCCTTCCGGGCGTCAGGGCGGATCAGCCTCGACGGGGAGGAACTGACGGGCCGGCCGGCCGAGCGGCGTCGCATCGGTCTGCTGTTCCAGGACGCGATGCTGTTCCCGCACCTCTCGGTCGCCGGCAACCTGACCTTCGGGATGCCGCGGTCGCTCGACCACCGCCTGGAGCGGGCGCGCGCGGCGCTCTCGGATGTCGGGCTCGGCGGCTACGAGGATCGCGACCCAGCGACCCTGTCCGGTGGCCAGAAGGCCAGGGTCGCACTGCTCCGGCTGCTCCTGTCGGAGCCGCGCGCCGTGCTGCTGGACGAGCCGTTCTCCAAGCTCGACGCAGCACTTCGCGCCGAGGTGCGCGAGCTGGTGTTCGGGCGGCTCCGCGAGGCGGGACTGCCGACGTTGCTGGTGACCCACGACGAAGCCGACGTCCCGGCCGCCCACGCGACGATCGTTCATCTCGGGCCGAATGGTGCCGTCGGCCCTCGCCGGCCGAGAACGGCGTAAGATGCCGCACAGAGGTCCGGCGCCACCCGCATCCGGGATTGCCGTCGTGATCCCGGCGCTGAACGCTGGCGCCAGCCTCGGTCGGACCCTGGCCACTGCAGTGGAACTTCGGCCGGCAGGCCTCCTGCATGAGGTCATCGTCGTCGACGCAGGGTCCTCGGACAGCACGGTCGCGATTGCCGCCTCGGCAGGTGCGACTGTGCTCGCCGCCCCGCGTGGGCGGGGAACGCAACTCGCCGCCGGCGCGGCCGCAGCAACTGCACCCTGGCTGTTGTTCCTGCATGCGGATACGACGTTGAGCGCCGGCTGGGTGGAGGAGGTCGGGGCCTTTATCGCGGCCGGCGGCCCGCAGCCTTCTCCGGCGGCGGTGTTTCATCTGCGCCTGGACGACGGCTGCGCCTCGGCGCGGCGGCTGGAGAAGCTCGTGGCGTGGCGCACACGGGTCCTCGGCCTCCCCTACGGCGATCAGGGATTGCTGATCGCGGCGGAGACCTACCGGTCGGTCGGTGGCTATGCGGACATTCCGCTCATGGAGGATGTGGACCTCGTCCGCCGACTGGGCCGGCAACGCATCGTTCTTCTGCGAAGCGCCGCGCAGACGAGCGCGGTGCGCTACAGGAAGGACGGCTATGTCCTGCGGCCTGCCCGCAACCTGGCGCTTCTGGCCCTGTACTTCTGCGGTGTGTCCCCGGCCCGGCTCGTCAGATTGTACGGGTAGGGTCCCGTTCTGCGAGGTGCCGACGGTACCCGGCTTCGTCGTCGACGTCCTCCAGCGTGTCGACCAGCATGCTCGTGAGGCCGCGGCTGCGGAGCAGTACGTCGACCAGCGCATACTCGGTCGACCACCGCACCCCGTGGAAGAGTCCGGGCGGCAGCGGTCGGCGCGCACCCAGCAACCAGAAGCCGCCGTCGCGAGCCGGCCCGAACACCAGGTCGTGGCGGCGGAGTTCTTGGCAGGCCCGCTCGACGTGATGTGGTTGCAGCGCCGGAATGTCGCTCCCGACGATCACGATCGGCCGGTCCAGCCGCGCCCCGAGAAGGACGCGTGCCATGCGGGCGCCGATGTCGCCGTCGCCCTGCGGCCGCCTCGGAATACCGCGGGGCCAAAGCAGGTCGTCGCTCGCCGTACCGTCCGGCGTGACGGCGATCTCGATGTGCCAGAGGGCGGCGTCGCGCAGCCGGGCGGTGACCGCCTGCAGCGTGTCTTGATAGAACTGCAGCGCCGCCTCGGCCCCCACGGCCGCGGCTAGCCTCGTCTTGACCTGCCCGGCCACCGGCGCCTTTGCGAAGACCACCAGGTCGCAGAGCTGCACCGCCGAACCCTCCCCCATGCCCGACGCCGCAATGGCCAGGTCAGAACCGTGTCGTGAGTTCGCTCAGCCACAGCGGCGAAACGTCGATGAGCCAGGTCTCCAATCGCTTGTCGGCGCCCGACAGGATGAGCAGGCCGACCAGCAGGATCGCTCCTCCCAGAAGTCGCTTGGCGCCCGTGCCGGAAGCCAGGAGCCGGCCGCGCATCCGCACGAACGCCTCGCGCGAGAGACTGCCGAGGAGCAGCAGCGGCGCCGCGGCGGCAATGCCGAACACCAGCATCGTGAGGGCGACCTCGCCGAGGTTCTCGCCGCGGGCCGCCATCACCGATGCGGCCCCGAGGGTCGGACCGACGCAGGGGGCCCACACGACGCCGAGCAGAGCGCCGACGGCGAACTGCCCGCGCAGGCCGGCAGTCGAGAAGCCCGACAAGTGCTGTTCCGTCCAATTGCCGATCGGCCCGGCGGCGACGGCCAGCTGCGCCTGCATGCGCGGCATCATCAGAACGAGGCCCAGGACCAGCATCAGCATGCCGCCCATCAGGCGAAACGCTCCGGCGTCCAGGCCCATCGCAAATCCGGCGGTCGCAATGAACAGTCCGACGGCAGTGAACGAAAGCGCCAGCCCCGCGGCCAGCGCCAGCGGCCCATGACGGTGTTCTGTCGCGGCCGATCCCAAGACGATCGGCACCAGCGGAAGGACGCATGGCGAGAGCGCGGAGAGAACCCCGGCGGCGGCGGCGAGAGCGATCGTCGTCAGCACGAGACGGCCTCAGGTCCCGAGATCGAGCATGGCCGAGATGCCGGCACGGCTGGCGTCACCGACGCTGCGGGCAACCTCCTTGCCGCCGGCAAACATGATGAGAGTGCTCTGGCGCTGGGCGCGGAAGCCGCTGACGATGTCGCCCTGGCTGTCGAAGTCGACGTCCAAGGCGACAATGCCGGCGTACTTCGGATCGGACAGCAGATCCGATAGATGCTTCTTCTGAACGCGGCAGACCGAGCACCAGGGCGCGGATATCTCGACCAGGACCGGCTTGCCGGCCTCGATGGCCGCCTGAAAAGCTCCCTCGTCGAAGGGACGGGATTCAGCCGATCCAGCGGACGGCAGGTTGAGCCACGCCATCCCGATGGTGGCGATGGTCGCGGTGGCGAGGAACGCGCGGCGCGTCGGCATGCGGGTTTCTCCGTTTGAATGAGCGGCAATCGGTCGAGTCAGAACTGTTCGTGATGTAGCAGGCGGGGTTGCCGCGCGGCGCGGCCGTCACCTGCTTGTGACGCGAAATGAACCACGCCTACGAGGCCGGCCCCGCGCAGCCGTGCACCCCATAGACCACCCCCGCAAGAATGCGGTCGACGCGACGGCCGTCGGTCGCCAAAGGCAGATAGACCCGCTCGAGCAGCGCGTAATCGAGCCTGAACGGCATCGTGGCAGGTCCACACCGGTAGCTCGGCAGCCCGCTTTCGATCACGTCAATCCGGTGCGCTGTGCCGCTGGTATCGGCGAAACCCGGAAGCACCTCGTCCAGATATGCGCCGGTGAAATCCTTGCCGATCGCCTCGACCACCGTCGTGCCGACGACCCTGGCACGGAAGCGGTACGGCGGCCCTTGCACGTCCGTCAGGAGGAGGTGACGGAGAAGACGTGGAACTTCGACGGGATCGAAGTCCTTCGGTCCGGGCAGGTGGCTGCCCGGATGAATGCGCAACCAGTACAGAACGAGATCGCGGATCACGACATTCGTCGCGACACCGGCGATGTGTCTGGCGGCAATGACGCTAGGGTGCTCGGTCGCGGCCATGACCTCAGGAGAAACCGCCCGTTCCGGGGTTGTGCAGGATCGGGCCGCGCTCGCGGCTGTCGGCCCGATCCTGCACCCCCGGGGCCTCAGACCGCCTGCGCGATGCGCCGGACCGCTTCGTCAGTGGTCCACAGCGCGTTGGCGACATAGCGGAAGTTGGTCAGCGCGGCCAGGTAGCCATCACCTTCCGGCAACTTCGCGGCGGCCGTCGCATCGCGGACCACCGCCACCTCGTAGCCGCGCTCGAGCAGATTGTAGAGATGCGCCTGCACGCACAGATTGGCCGACATGCCCGCGAGGATGACCTTGCCGATGCCGCGCTTGCGGAGCTGCAGGTCGAGGTCGTTGGTCTCTGGGCCGTACACCTTGTGCGGGCTGACGATGACCGTCTTGCCGTCGAGGATGACGTCCCGGTACTCGGGCATGAAGTCGGCACCTGAGCCATCGAATCCGGCCATGTTCAGCGGGCCGGCCCGGTCGAACATGCCGATCGCATGCATCAGCTTCTCGAGCGGGCCCTCGAACTTCCACCCATGGTCGGTCGGATAGTAGTAGTGCGGCGAGATGACCACGGCCATGTCGGCGCCCTTTGCCGCGGTGAACAAACGGCCGATGTTGCGGACGACGCCGTGCTCGGTGACGCTCTCCCCGACCACCTTCCAGGTCACTCCCTTCGGGCTCAGGAAGTCGATCTGCGGGTCGATGACGACCAGGGCGGTGTCGCCCTTCCCGACCGTCACGTCGGTTTTCGGGAGGGCGGGTTGCGCCGGATCCGCGTAGGCGCTCGTCGCCGCCTCGGCCGTCTGGGCTCCAGCCGCCAGGGCGGCTCCGGCGACGGTGGCGGCGGCGACCGAGGCGCGGATGATGGAGCGGCGGTCCACGCGGTGCGCGGGGCAGTCGTCATGGTGATCGCACATGTCGGTTCCTCGGGTTGTTGTCGACTGCCGGGGAATGTGCGGCAACGGCCGTGCCTTATCGTCCGGGAGATGTCCTGTGATGTTCGCGGGAGGCTTACGCGCGGCCCGAGCGCCGCTATCGTCCGTCGCATGCTGCACGATGACGTCCTCGATGCGCTCGAGGTCCACCTTGAGCCCTTTGCCCTCTGCGAGATCCGCGGCGACGGCTCGCTCGGCCTGGGCCGCCGGACGCACGCGGTGCTGCACTACGTGCTCGCGGGCCAGGGCAGCGTGACCGTCGACGGCCGCCCGGCCATCTCAGCTAGAGCCGGTTCGGTCATACTCATCCCGGCTTTCGCCGCCCACAGCATCCATGCCTCCGGCGGCGATCCGGGAGCGGTGCCGGACTGCCGGCCGATCGAGGCGGGGCTTCAGCATCTCGTGGCCGGAACCGGCCCGACCGCACTGGCGGCGGTCTGCGGTCGCATCGCCGTCGCCTACCGCGGCATGAAGGGTACGATCGACCTGCTGCGGGCACCGCTGGTCGAACACCTCGCGCCTGACGACCGGGTCCGGGGGGCGCTCGACGACTTCGTGGCGGAACTGGCGAGCCCGACGGTCGGCTCGCGGGCGCTCGCCCGCAGCCTGCTGCTGCAGTGCGTCATCATCCTGCTTCGGCGCCGGCTGAACCAGGGCGACCCGTCGATGCACTGGATGCGGGGACTCGGCGACGAGGCCCTCTGGCCGCCGTTGCGGTCGATGCTCGACAATCCCGAGCGCGGGCACACGGTCGACAGCCTGGCGACTCTCGCCGGACTGAGCCGCAGCATCTTCGCCGAGAGGTTCCATGCGGCCTACGGCTCGGGTCCCATCGACGTGCTGCGCAGCATCCGGCTGCGGCGTGCCGCGGAGCTGCTGAGCCGCTCCGACCTACCGGTGAAGCGGGTGGCGAGCCTCGTCGGCTACCGCAGCCGCAGCTACTTCTCGCGCGCCTTCCTCGACGCGCATGGGGTCTCCCCCGATGCGTTCCGCCGCTCGTTGGTGGAAGTCGTCCAGTCGTAGCTTCCGCGGTTCTCTCGCGCGTCGCAGGCTGCCCCGGTGCTGGCCGTGCTGGACCTGGTGATCAGCTCGACCACCTCCACGAGCGGCGGCGCTCCGAGGATGCGCTGTGGAGCATCGCCGGGACTACGCTCGCCAGCCTCGACCCGCTGCAGGAGCCGGCCGCGAAGTCGCGGAACCGGCCGTCACGATGAGTTGACGGCGAGTGAGCAGCCGCCCCCTCCCGCAACCGCCCGCCGACGCCGCAGAATGCGTGGGCCGGTGAATTGCCGCGCATCGTCCGGACGAGGTGACCAACTCATGATCGAACGCGAGGCACATGGCCTGTCGGGACAGCAGGAACACGGCCGCTTCGCAGACTTTCTGCACCAGTCGCTCAACCACAACATCGCCCTGGCCGACCGGAAGTCGAGCATCGTCTTCACGCTGGCGACCGCAGTGATCGTCTTTGCCCTGCAGCACGACGAGGCGGCGATCCGCGGACAGCTCGGCCTCCTCACGCAGGCCGCATGGAGCGGTGTCCTGCTTGCGCTCCTGGTGTCGGCGGCCAGCGCATTCGCGGTCGTGTTTCCGCGGATTCATCGCCAGCGCAATGGCTTCCTGTTCTGGTCGAGTGTCGCGCGGCATCCCACGGCGGCGCATTATGCCGGGGCCGTCGCCGGACAAACGCCCGCGGCGCTGGACGCGGCAAAATTCGAGCATTGCTACGCGCTGGCCAGGATCTGCGACGCCAAGTACCGGCTGCTTCAGCTGGCCATGATCATGGCGGCGGTGGGCCTGGGCGGCTTCGTTGCCGCAAGCGCCGTCGCCGCCTTCGCGCAGGGAACCCACATCATCCGGTTGGCAGTGGCGTAGTGCGGTCCGCCAACAAGGCTTCGAGCGCGGCGATGCGCGCGGTCAGCGGTGCGGTCACTGCGAGCACCTCCTCGGGCGTATACCGCTCGGTGATGTGCTGCGGGCAGTTCCAGTCGAAACCCTCGACCGTGATGAGGAAGCCGCGCTCGACGTGTGCCCTGTAATCCGGCACCTCGAGCCGCGCCAGCGCCGCCTGGTCGTCGAGCCCGACGACCCGGACGCGACCGAACATCTTGAGCCGGGTCCGGTTCGCATAGTCCATGAAGAACAGGGACACGCGGTCATCCGTCGTCAGGTTCCCGACGCTGACATACTGCCGGTTGCCGCGATAGTCCGCGAAGCCGATCGTGCGCTCGTCCAGCACGCGCACGAAGCCAGTCGGCCCGCCGCGATGCTGGATGTAGGGCCAGCCCGTCTCGCTGACGGTCGCCATGTAGAACGAGTTCCGCGCCTCGATGAATGCCGCCTCGGATGCGGTGAGCCGGTGGCTGACCACATCCGGTCTGCTCTCCGTGCGGGCGTAGGACGACCGGCTTCCCGAAGCCTCCTGGGCTCGCTTGACCGACGGCGTGAATGCGATGTCGAAGAAACGGTGCGGCACGGTTGTCTCCTGTGACTTCAGGCCGGCGCTAGAGGCCGAGTTCGGCGAGGCCCGGGTGATCGGCGGGACGCGGGCCCTGCGGCCAACTGAACAGTCGCTCGCTGTCGCGGATCGGCTGATCGTTGATGCTGGCCAGGCGCAGCCGCATCAGGCCGCGACCATCGAACTCCCAGTTCTCGTTGCCGTGGCTGCGGAACCAGTTGCCGGCGTCGTCGCGCCATTCGTAGGCAAAGCGCACGGCGATGCGGTTGTCCGCGAAGGTCCAGAGCTCCTTGATCAGGCGATACTCCAGTTCCTGCGTCCATTTGCGGCGCAGGAAGGCGACGATCTCGTCCCTGCCGGCCGGGAACTCTGTACGGTTGCGCCAGCGGCAATCCGGCGTGTAGGCGAGGGACACCTGCTCGGGGGCGCGCGTGTTCCAGGCATCCTCTGCCATGCGGACCTTGCGTGTAGCCGTTTCCCGCGTGAAGGGCGGCAGTGGCGGGCGTTCGGCGGATTGCGTCATGGGGACTCCTGCCTCTGGACCGGAAGGAAGGCGGCGCGGCCGAAGCCGCGCCCCCGGAACCTCCTCGCCGCTCAGGCGGCCTTGTTCAGTTCGACGGCGGGGAAATCGATCTCGACCAGCGTCGCCTTACCAAGCAGATTGGTGAAGATGTTCATCGCCACATGGGTGATGATCTCGACGATTTCGCCGTCGGAATGCCCCGCCGAACGGACGGCTTCGAACTCGGCCTTGCTCACCGCGCCCATATGGTCGACGAGAGCGCCGGCGAAGGTCAGCGCCGCCTCCGCCTTGGCATCGGAGGAGCGGCCCATGCGATTGGCGTGCATCTCCTGATTGTCGAGCCCGACCTTCCTGCCGATCGCGGTGTGGGCGGACACGCAGTACTGGCAGGTGTTCTGCTCGGCGACCGCCAGCGCGATCCGCTCGCGGGTCATCGGATCCAGCAGACCCGCCCCCGCGATCCCGTGAATGCCCAGGAAGGCCTTCAGTGCGTCCGGCGAGTTCGCCAGCACGCGGATGAAGTTCGGGACCATGCCGAGTCCGCTCTGCACGGCATCCAATAGCTGCTTGGTCTCTCCGGCAGCGGTCTGTGGGTCCACAACGGCGACACGGGCCATGGGAAATCATCCTTCGAGGTTGATGCGCGGTGCTCTCCGGCGCCGCCCTCGCAATATGGCGCGTTCCGCCCATTGAAAGAGTATGCAGATCGTGGAACTCTTTGTTCCTCTGAAGGGAAGAAATATTGGACCGGCTCCACGAGATCGAGGTGTTCATCGCGGTGGCTGACACCGGCAGCTTCACCAAGGCCGGCTCGCGGCTCCGGCTGTCACCGCCCGCCGTGACACGGGCCGTCGCGGCCCTGGAGAACCGCCTTGGCGCGCGTGTCTTCAACCGCACCACCCGGAGCCTGACGATCACCGACATCGGGCAACGCTTTCTCGAGAGGGCGCGGCGGGTGCTTGCGGATCTCGATGCGGCCGAGAAGGAGGCGATCGGCGAGGCCGCGGCCCCGCAAGGACATCTCACCGTGACGGCTTCAGTGACCTTCGGTCGCCGGGCGCTGATGCCGGTCGTCAGCGATTTCATCGCTCAGCATCCGCGTATCACCGCCTCGGTGATGCTGCTCGATCGGGTGGTCAACTTGGTCGAGGAGGGCATCGACGTCGCCGTGCGCATCGGTCACCTGCCGGACTCGTCTCTGATCGCCAAGCGGATCGGCGAGGTCCATCGGGTATTGGTTGCGAGTTCAGAATACCTAGCCGGGCGTGAGGCACCCGCGACGCCCGCGCAACTGCGGCAGCATCCGGTGATCGCATTCACCGGCCTCATGCGGAGCCGAGAATGGCGGTTCGCCAGCGGGCCGAAGCTGGGCAGCGTCGCGCTGGATCCGGTCTGCGAGGTGAACGACGCGGCGGCGGCCATACAGTCTGCGGAGATGGGCCACGGCATCGCGATGGCGCTGTCCTACATGGTGAGCGACCAGATCCGCGATGGAAGGTTGGTGACTCTGCTGGACGACTTCGCCTTGCCGCCCCAGCCGGTACACCTAGTCTACCCTGAGGCACGGCTCGTCGCGCCGAAAGTCCGCGCGTTCATTGACTTTTCGGGCCCCAAACTGGCGAGTGTCCTTGGCCGCCTGACTTGGCGGACAACGGAGGACAGAACCTGAATCAGGCGCTCCGGAGTTACTGGCGTGAGCCCTGATGCTGTCTCGCCGCTCACCGAGGTTCCTTGACCCGCACCGTCACGCAGTCCGCTGACCCTGGTCGTGCGGGCGAACCTCACGGCTGGTTGCCGAGGTGCCCGTCGGGTTCACGACGTCCCCGGTCCTCGGCCGGCTGCTCCCGAAGTTCGGCATGCTCTTTCCCTGTCAATCGGCCAGTTCCTCGCCATAGGGGATGTGCAGGGCCTTGAAGATGCCGACCAGGTAGGAGATCCGCCGCAGGCGGTCCTCGTCGAGCAGCCGGTCGCTCTGCTTCCTGAGGCCGTAGAACGCGCCGTTCGACATGCCTCCGAGCAGCAGGCGGGCCGTCGGCGCTGAGCTGCGCGCGCTCGGCGCGGTCAGACAGGTCGATCGACGGTGCCACCGCGTAGCGGGTGGCCGGGTAGGCGAGTGGGACCGCCATGTCACCTCCATTTACGGAGGTCGGTTGCTCCGCTCCCGGAGAACATCAAGGGGGGTGCGGCCCGTCGCCCGCCCGGGCCCAGCACTGTCGCGCCCCCTCCTCCGCGCGCCGCCGCGGCCCGCGCGCTCCGGGCGTTATGGGAAGCGGCGTCGGCCGGTGTGCCATTGCCATCTGGCGGGCGTGCCTGTCGCCGAGGCCTGCCCATCCAACTCCGACGGGTCGTGACCCGGGAGGTGGTGTAGCAGCGTCATCCGCCTTTGGCTTCGACCAGGTTCGACGTATCGTTGCGTCCTGGGGAATGGGGCGGTATCGAAGAGCGGCGTTCAGCTGCTGAGCGTGTCCTAGTTTGCCCGAGCTAGCTTGGGTAGGGGGAGTTCTCGGGGGAGAGGACGTCAGCATGGGAAGACACGCGTCCGGGATCCGCGACAATCGATCGCGTGGATACGCGTCAGAGTTCATCAGCGATACAGCTCTGCCGAAAAGCAAGCTGAGCGTGGTTTCGGCGTACTTCACCAGCTCCGCGTACTTCAGATTGCGCGGGACGTTGGACGCCGTCGATTCGATGAGGTTCCTCTTCGGGGAGCCGAGGTTCCTTTCCAGCGTCGATGCAGAGCGGCTCGTTCCGCCCGCGTTCTCTCTGACAGAAGATGGTTTGGCGCTCACCGAACAGCTGCGTCAGAGCGCCATCGCTCGTAGCTGCGCTAATTGGATACGAGACCGGGTAGAGGTGCGCTCGATCCGGCGAGCTGGGCTGCTGCATGGAAAGCTCGTCCACGTTCACGATGGCGCGCGCGACCATGCCATGGTCGGGAGCTCAAACTTCACCCTGAAGGGCCTCGGATTCACGGATCGCCCCAACATCGAACTCAACCTGGTCGTTGACGGCGACCGCGACCGTCGAGACTTGTTGTCCTGGTTTAACGAGATCTGGTCGGATGAATTCCTGACCGTCGACGTCAAGGACGAGGTGTTGCGACGACTAGAGAGTCTATACTGCGACAATTGCCCGGAATTCATCTATCAAAAGACGCTATTCCATTTGTTCGGCGACTTCCTTGTTGATCAGTCAATTGAGGACGAGCTGTTCAGTTCATCCGCTTTCGCCGATACTGCTGTCTGGAAAATGCTGTACCCATTCCAGCGGGACGGCGCGCGCGCTGTACTGGGAAAGCTGGATCGGCACGGCGGCTGCGTGCTCGCTGACTCGGTGGGTTTGGGCAAGACACTCACGGCATTGGCCGTGATCAAGTGGCACGAGATGCGCAATCAACGCGTCCTGGTCCTCTGTCCGAAAAAGCTGCGGGAGAACTGGACCGAGTATCTAGCCGCCAACAACTCTGACTTAAACCCGCTACGAGACGATCGTCTTGCCTATACTGTTCTGTCGCACACCGATCTGACGCGGGAGAGCGGCCGTGTTGGAGATATCGATTTGGCTCGAATCAACTGGGCTGGATTTGATCTTGTCGTAATCGATGAGTCCCACGCGTTCCGAAACGCTTCGGGCAGCCGCTATCAGCGACTGCTTGATGATGTGATCCGCGCTGGCGCCCCCACACGGGTGCTGATGCTTTCCGCCACTCCGGTCAACAATGACTTGGCCGACCTGAAGGCGCAATTGGACCTAATTGCCAAGGGTCAGCCAGATGCTTTCGCCGCCATCGGCGTGCCCAATCTGTCTGCGTTGATTGGCGAAGCCCGCCGCCGGTTCGTGGAGTGGACAAGGGCGGGCGGCCGCGATGCCGCCGCTCTCATGGCGAAACTTCCTTCAGGGTTGACCGGTCTGCTTGACGGGGTGTCCATCGCGCGATCGCGGCGTCACATCGAACGGCACTACGCCGATGCGCTGGAAGACGTCGGCCGCTTTCCCGTTCGCGCTCGGCCGGTGTCGCTTTTTCCAGGTGTGGACCTAGCCGGTTCGTTCCCGCCGTTTGATGAGGTCGATCGCGAAATCGGCTTGCTGAATCTGGCGCTCTACAACCCGTTTGCGTTCGTGCTGCCTAAGTACCGCGCACGCTACGACGAACGCGACCGCCGCACAGCAGGTTTCAATCAAGCCAATCGCGAGAAGTACCTCATCGCGATGATGAAGATTGGGTTCCTGAAACGCCTCGAAAGCTCGGTCAGCTCGTTCGGCCGAACTATGGACCGAATTGCTGCGCGGATCGATCGCCGGCTCGCTGAAATCGAGGAGTTCCGGAAGGCCGATGAGGCAGTCTCGCAGATGGAAGCTCCCCTCGACGATGAGATGGAGGGCGACGAGGAGCTGGCTTCTGCATTCGAAGTCGGCGGAAAGCTGAAGTACGATCTTCAGCACATTGACGTAGATATTTGGGAAGCGGCGCTGCGGCGGGATCGAGAGCGCATCGCTCGAATGGATGCTGCAGCTAAGGACGTCGGCCCCGAGCGAGACGCAAAATTGGCGGAAATCAGGAGGATAGTCTCGGAGAAGGCAACCAACCCAACCAAGAACCGAGACGGTTCTCTGAATCGCAAACTCATACTCTTCACGGCGTTCTCGGACACTGCTCGCTACCTTCACAAGGAGCTCGAGCCGCTGGCTCGGTCTCTGGGTCTCCATATCGGCTTGGTCACGGGAGATCGCTGTGCGGCATCGATCGGCCGGCCGCGTTTTCAGGATGTGCTGGCGAACTTCGCGCCGCGCTCCAAGAAGCGGGCCGCAATGAAGTCGATGCCTGACGAGGAAATTGATATTCTGGTCGCCACGGACTGCATTTCGGAGGGACAGAACCTTCAAGATGCCGACCTTCTTGTGAACGTCGACATCCACTGGAACCCGGTGCGCCTCATCCAGCGGTTCGGGCGCATTGACCGGATCGGAGCCCAGGCCGACGCGGTTCGAATGGTGAACTTCTGGCCCACCGAGGACCTCAATCGCTATCTGAATCTGAAGGACCGGGTCGAAGCCCGCATGGCGCTCGTCGATCTTTCGGCGACAGGTGACGACAATCTCTTGGCTGAGGCGAAGGAGGCGGCCGAGGGCGACCTGCACTGGCGAGACCAACAACTACAGCGCCTTCAAACCGAGGTCTTCGATTTGGAGGAGGCCGACGACGGCGTTAGCCTCTCGGAGTTCACGCTCGATGAATTCCGGGCGGATCTCCTCAATTATGCGCGTGAAAACGCCGAATCGCTCCGTGATGCGCCGCTTGGGCTGCACGCGCTCGTTCCCGCGGTCGTCGAGAAGCGGAGTTTCGACCCTGGTGTGATCCTCTGCCTGCAGCGAAAGGGGCCGGTTGGAGAGGGCGCGGTCAATCCCCTAGAGCCCTTCTATCTCGTCTACGTCCACGACGACGGCAGCGTTCGCCATGGATTTTCACAACCAAAGTCAGTCCTGTCGGCGATGGAAGCACTATGCGCCGGGCGCACGAGCCCATTCGAGGCCTTGTGCGATGCATTCGACGAGGAGACCGAACACGGGGCTAAGCTCGACCGCTATGACGCGTTGATCAACCAGGCTGTCGCTGATATCGCGCGAGGATATGCATCGCGCGCAGTATCGGGGCTAGCCATGGGGCGCGGCAGCAAACTTGCTGATGCGCCAGCCCAGGCGCGGGCGGCGTCCGACTATGAACTCGTTACCTGGCTGGTCGTGCGGCCCGGCGATGGAGTTATCGCGTGACCCATTCTCTTGAGCGTCTCGCCGAAGTGAGCAGCGCGCTGCGACTGCTGGGCGAGAGAGACCTGCGGTCGGCTGGCGCCATGCTGCTGCAGACTCTCGGCTACTCAAGCCCCAAGACGTTGGAAACGGGCGGTCGGCCCGGCGTGCTACTGGACGCCATAGGGATCGCGCCGCAACGGTTCGCCGCGTTGGGCGGAACGGACCGCTGGCGCACCTTGGATCTTATCGTTCAGCTCACGGGCGACGAGCTGCCGGCTTTGGCGCGGGGAAGCGTGCCCAGCACGGAGGGCGAGTATCGGCGCAACGAGATCGATAGTTTTGTCTTTCTGGGATTGGACCTCGCCGATGAAACCTGGACCCGTCGTCAGCTCGTCGGCATCACACGGGAACTCAACGTCGGCTTCGCCATGCCGGCGATCATCCTGTTCCGCCATGGCGGCTACGCCACCATTGCCGTCATAGATCGACGGGAGAATCGGCGCGACGCCAGTCGGTCGGTGGTGGGCGGTCGGGTCAGCCTGATCAAGGACATCGATCTTGCGAAGCCGCACCGAGCCCATGTCGAGATCCTCGCTGACCTAACGCTCAATCAGCTTCGTCCTGCGCCGGCTGACTTCAGAGCGCTCTACGACGCATGGCTCGCGGTGCTTTCCGCATCGGCGCTCAACAAGCGGTTCTACCGGGATCTCGCGGACTGGTTTGCCTGGGCCAGCAGTGAAGGCGTCGTCCAATTTCCTTCCGGCCAAGGCAACGGCAAGGACGAGCGGGCCGTCGGCCTGATCCGCTTGCTCACACGCTTGATGTTCGTCTGGTTCATCAAGCAAAAAGACCTCGTACCTGGCGCGCTGTTCGACAAGGCCGAACTGGGGCGGCTGCTGCTCGAAGCGCCTGACGCTCACCCTGATGGGCATGCCTACTACCTCGCCGTCCTGCAGAATCTTTTCTTCGCTTGCCTTAACACCGAGGTGACCGAGCGGAGCTGGTTGCCACGCGATGCGACGGGCGGAACCTCGGCCTACCTCATTCATAGCAAGTTTCGCCATAAGGCGATGTTCGCTGATCCAGAAGCCGCCATGGCGGCCTTCGACCGCGTGCCGTTCCTAAACGGCGGTCTGTTCGACTGCCTTGACGTCGAGATCAAACCGGACGACCCGAGAGCGGCCCGCGCAAGGCGCGAGGGCCGGCGAGGACTCGTGGTGCGCGTTGACGGATTTTCCGAGGAGCCGGAACGCCAAGCCCGCCTGCCCAACCGTCTGTTCTTTGGCGGCCAGCCCGACGCCGATATGTCGGAGTTTTACGGCAAGCCGACCCGCCGCTCTGCGTGGGGTTTGATCGATCTGTTCGAGCGCTACAAGTTTACTGTCGAGGAGAACACGCCGCTTGAGGAAGAAGCGGCCCTCGATCCCGAGTTGCTCGGCAAGGTTTTCGAGAATCTGCTCGCCTCTTACAACGAAGACACGAGAACGACCGCGCGAAACAAATCGGGCAGCTTCTATACGCCGCGCGAGGTGGTCGATTTCATGGTCGACGAAGCGTTGGTGGCCTACCTCGCGCCCGTCCTTGCGCCTAGGCCAAGTCAAGGCCTACGGCCGCGAGCGGCCGGATTGGATTTTGGGCCCGCGGCGGGCGAATTGGCGCTGGATCGTCCGGCGCCTCCGATCAACGCCCTGCCTGACACGGACGACCAGGAAGCGCGCCTGCGTGACCTGTTGAGTTACACCGCCACTATGCCGGCCTTCAGCGATGCGGAAGCGGACGCCCTCGTCGCTGCCATCGAGCGCTGCCGCGCCATCGATCCTGCGGTCGGCTCGGGCGCCTTTCCACTCGGATTGCTGCAGAAGCTCGTTCATGTGTTAAGCCGTCTCGATCCGACGGGTGCCAGATGGAGAGCCCGAAATCGCGCACCTCTTGAACAGGCAGAACAGCGCGAACTTGACCCGGCCACCCGCACGCCAGCGCCTGCCGAACGAGCGGAACGCCTGGCCGAGGCGCGGGCCAAGTTGGCCGCCTTTGACGAGACCTTTGATACCGGGGCCGCCGACTACGCCCGCAAACTCTACCTGATCGAAGGCTGCCTGCACGGTGTCGATATCCAGCCCATCGCCGTCCAGATCGCCAAGCTACGCTGTTTCATCGCCCTGGCGGTGGAACAGGTGGTCGATCACACTGGCGCCAAGCCCAATCGCGGCGTGACGCCCCTGCCGAACCTGGAGATGAAATTCGTTGCTGCCAACGCACTGGGGATGGTGGACTCGGGGCAGGGGCAATTGCGCGGCCAGGATGTTCTGGCGATGGAGCGCGAGCGCCGGGACGTGAACGCCGCCTTCTTCTCGGCTCGCAATCGCAGGAATAAGGCAGCCGCTAAGAATCGCATCCTCGAGATCCGCGAGGAGTTGAGCGCTGCGCTTGTTGCAGGCGGCTTTCCCGCGCCAGACGCCAAAGCTCTGGCCGCGTGGGATCCGTTCGATGCTAACGCGGCGGCGCCTTTTTTCGATCCGGAATGGATGTTTGGACTTAAGCCGGAAGATGGAAGCGGCCACACCGGCCAGTGCTTCGACATTGTGTTGGCTAACCCGCCGTATGTTCGCCAGGAGAAGGTCGAGAGCTATCGGATCAACGGCGAATCTGCGAATTTCAAGGTAAAACTGCGCGAAGCTTATGAAACGTTCAGTGGGACAGCGGACCTATACGTCTACTTTTACGAGCGTAGCGTCAGGCTTTTGAGGCCCGGCGGAGTGATCGCCTTTATCACATCGAACAAATGGTACCGTGCCGGCTATGGAGCCAAGCTACGTGCGTGGTTGAGCGCAGAGATGGATCTGCGGGCGATGATCGACTTCGGCGATGCTGAGGTGTTCGAAGCCATAGCCTATCCGAGCATAGTGGTGGCTCAAAAGAAAATCAGACGCCAAGCGGCCGCAGATCCGGCGCGGACATTCCGGGCGTTGACCTGGACATCGGGCCGAGCAGCCGAGGGATTCTCTGCCGTTTTTTCGGCTGAGGCCTTCGCGATGCCGCAGGCCGCTCTGCTGTCCAGTGGCTGGCAATTGGAGGCGCGAGGTAAGCGAGAGCTGCTGGCGCGACTTCGCGCAGGAGGTCGACCACTTAATGCGGTTGCAAGCGGCCGGGTCTCTCGCGGCATCACAACCGGCTTTAATGACGCGTTCGTCATCAGTGGCACACGGCGGAACGAGTTAGTCAAAGCCCACTCTGAATCCAAAGAGATCATTAAACCATTTTTGGGGGGGCGTAACGTTAAGCGGTGGGTAGTCAACGATGCGGATCGTTGGTTGATTAAAATTCCGTCGTCTGAGAACACCGCACACCTTTGGAGCGGAAAACCTGAGGCACAGGCTGAGATTATTTTTAGCAAGACATATCCTTCGATCTACCAATGGTGGGTTGACGAAGGATGGATAGAACCCCTAAAGAACCGACACGATAAGGGGAACTATTTTTGGGAACTACGAAGTTGCACATACTGGGACGATTTCGAAAAAACAAAGATCGCGTCGACCAAGATATCCATTCAACCTACATTTGCCTTGGATTCAGACGGGTACTACCTCGCTAATACGAGCTACTTTTTTCCTGCTGACGAACCACTATTCCTGTGTGCCGTCCTGAATTCAAGTATCGGTGCGTATTTAGCGAAGCACACTTTCGTACAGAAACAGGGTGGCTTTTATGAAGTACAACCGGCGGCGCTTGAGGTCATGCCAATTCCAGATCGTACCCACGAACAGGCGCATCTAATCACGATCGCCGTCGAGTCCATTCTCGCCGGCTCGCAGCCACGCAGCGTCCTAGAGTCGCTGATCAACGCATTTGTGTATGAGCTATTTCTTCCTGAAGATTTTGCGGCTCTCAGCCTCTCGCCCTTCGCCGACGCGTGCAATGCTGGCCTGCCGGCACTGGCTGGCCACACCGGTTCTGCCTTGAAGCGTGCCGCCGAGGAGTGGTCTCGCGTGATCACCGACCCCTCAAGCTCGCTTTTCGCAACCCTGTTCGCCCTGCAGTCGATCGATTCGGTGCGCATCATCGAGGGTCGCACGTGACGGACGCCGCAGCACTTGCCACCGTTGCCCCACGTGAGGCCCCACGGCTGAGCCGGATCGAGGTTACGGACTTCCGAGCCTTTCCCGCTAGCTGCCCCGGTGATTTCAAGCTGGGGGACCGCGGTTGCAATCTCCTGGTGTTCGGCCAGAACGGCGCTGGTAAGTCGTCCCTGTACCGCGCCCTCCGTGACCTGTTCTCGGTGTCGCCGCCCGCCATCGCGGATCTGCACAATGTCTTCTCAGACCTGCCGGCCCCGAGCGTCCGCGTTACGCTAACCGACGGGTCAGTACTGACCTGGACGTCGGTCAACCATCCAACGACCGACGTCGTTGACGTCGCACGTCGATCAGCCTTCTTGACTTACACAGGGCTGCGCGAACTTATCTACAATCCCGGTAAACCCAATGAGCCACTCGATCTATTTCAGACAGCCGTTGACAACCTGATCGGGGATTTCGAGGCAACACTTGAAGGCGGCATACGCCGCTCTGTTGGCGAACTCTGGCAGGATGTGAACAAAGCCTTTGGCGCCCGCGTGACTACGGCGCGTGGAACGCGCCGTCCTCAACATTACATACGAGACGTCGAAACAGCCTGCACTCGCTTTAACGAGGGCATGCGGCAGGCGTTGGATCGTCTAGACGCAGGTGTAAAGGTTTTGTTGCGACGCCTGTTGGACGTGCTGTCGCCGGATCCTCTGACATTTTTAGGTTTCGTCTATACACCGATCGTCTATCGAGAGGACTCGCGGAAAATCGACAGGCCGCCGCTGGTCGCATCTGTGCGTGTTCGCGCGTATCAGCCGCCGGCACCGCAAAACTTTCTAAATGAGGGTCGGCAGACCGCGCTGGCCATCGCGATCTACCTTGCGGGGCGCCTTGTCTGCGTGCCTTCGGGAAGGGACCGACTGAAACTGCTGGTCATGGATGACCTCTTGATCAGCCTCGACGCCAGCCATCGCCGTCCGGTTCTCGAGGTCATCTTGGATCTGTTCAAGGATTGGCAGATCATCCTGCTAACGCACGATCGCTACTGGTACGAACTCGCCCGGGAGCAGCTGACCGCCGACTGGAAGGCGGTGGAGATGTTTGAGGGTCGGGACGGCGATGGATTGTTTATTCCGGTCGTCCGGCCAGTGGCGACCGACTTGGCCGAGGCGGTCCTGGCGCAGGCGGAGGCGTTCCTGGCGAACCATCACCCCGCCGCCGCCGCGAACTATGCGCGCTCGGCGTGCGAACTGATCTTGAAGCGGTACTGCATCGAGCGGCAGGTCAAGTTTCCCTATTTTGAGGAGGGCACGAGGCGGCCGACCCTGCACAAGATGCTTGAGATCGCGATGAACCAGTCCCAATCGGACAAACCGCGATTTAGCGCTCTCAAGGCATTGAAATTGCATAAGAGGTTCGTCCTCAATCCCTACTCCCACGACCCGACAAATCCAGTTCCATCGGCAGACGTCGCGGCTGCGATTGAGGCGGTGCGTGAGGTTGGCAAGGCCTGTTCCGAGACGTCCCCTCCCGAAAAGTGACTACGAGATCGCTGTCTCGGTCGCTGCGTGGAGGCCGATAGTGGGTACCAATGATCACCCCGTCATCCCCGTGCTGGGGTTTCCGTACCAGTTTCCGTGAAAGCAGCGGGGACTGACTGGAGCGCGGGGGTCACGTTCCGTGGTCAGCTCAAAGAGTATCACAAGAGCTATCTTGATGAACCTCTCCCTTTTAGCGCCCGTCCCACCGGTGTGCCCTCGAACCCTTGAGACCCGTCCGCATAGCCGGCTGCCGTGCGCGGGTTCTTCCAGTCGCCGGCGTTCATGAGCTCGGTGAGGCTGGCGCCGAGGTCGTCGAGGGTGGCTGCCATGCCCCGCCGCAGCGAGTGCCCGGAGAACCGCAGGCGACTGATCCGGACCCGACCGTCCGGGAGCGTCATGCGCTCGACGTCGACGCCGGCGGCGGCGGCCCTCGCCTTCACGATGTTCGCGATCTGGCGGTCGCTGATGGCGCTCGGGCGGAGCGAGCCGTCGCGCTCCGTCCCACGAAACACCGGCCCCTCGACGATCGGCGCCGCACGGACCCACTCGCCCAGCGCGTCGACCGGACAGAAGCCTGATTGGCCGCGCGGTATCCGGCGCAGCTTCCCCTCCCCGCTCTGCTCGGTCTTCGACCACGGGATCCGGATCTCAATCCCCTGGTCGAACCAGGTGATTTCCTCCAGCTGGATCGCCGCGAGCTCGGAGCGTCGGAACAAGCCGGCGAACCCGAGCAGCAGCATTGCGCGGTCCCGTACGCCCGTCGTCTCAGACGTGTCGATCGCCGCCAGCACCTTGGCCAACGGCTCGATCGACAGCGCATCGACCTTCTGCGGCTTCACCTTCTCGGGATGCTGCCGACGGTAGCGCTGCAGCACGCCGCGGATCGCGGCGTCGGCCAAGTCGCAGCTGTGGCGTTCCTCGCGGAAGTGGTGGCGGATCGCCGCGAGCCGCATGCGCAGTGTCGCAATGGCCCGCCCGGCCCGCGTTTCGGCGCCGAGGAACGCGGCGATCTGCTCGGGGTGCGGGGTATACGGCGGCAGGTGGTTGCGATCGCACCAGGCCTTATAGACCTGCCAGCTCGAGGCGTAGGCGTCCTGCGTGTTCTCCGACAGCCGTGCGTCGTTCAGCGCCTCACCCGCGCGGATGTCGTCGAGCAGGGCGCGGTCGAGCGACGGATCCAGGCCGTCCGCAGTGGCCGAATGGCCTGTTGTGACTGCAGTCATTTCGGCTTGCGCCCCGTTCGCTCGGCCTTCGGCGCTTTCCAGGGGGTGCAGTCGACTCCGATGACGTCGAGCCGGTCGACGCCCGGCCGACTCGCTTCCACCTCACGGGCATGCCGCTGAAGCGCTTCGACCAATTCCGCGAACTCCACCAGCAGCCCGTCGACCGCGAACTGTTTGTACTCACCCAGATACAGCAGCAAGATTCCATGCCGTGACTCGTGGTCGCGCATGTACCGGCCGACAAGCTGGTCTTCGATCGTTGCCTTCAACTCCGCAAAGCTGTACGTGGCCGAAACGGTGTCGAGGGGCTTGATCTCAATCGTCGTCTTGCCGGCCAAGTTACTCACACGAATATCGAGCCGCTTATCGTTCGCGACCTGGCTCTCACGAGCGACGGACCCCTTCAGGCGCGGCGACGCGGCAAGGCGACTGTTCGTGTACTTTTGATAGTTCGATTCAGGGTCGCCCGGCCGAAACAGCCCCTTCACGCTGAAATCGCCATCCTCCATCTCGTACTTCAGCTGTCGCAGGCGGTTGAGCACCAGGTTGTGAAGCTCGTTCGGCGTGCGGGGATCGGTTTCGAACTCGCGCGAGAACTCCGCTACCTGCGACGGCTCCAAGGCGAGCCCGGCGACTACCCGTTCGGCGTGGCGGTGAACCGCGGTGGCGAAACCTGCGCGGAGGTTCACCAGATCGGGGTGCTGCGACAATGTCACCAGGGCGCGATGTGCGGCGGCACTGGGGTCCAGCTCGAGGAGCCGTGCCAGAGAACCGAAGGCGCCGTCCAGCTGCCAGGAGTCCATGAAGAAGCCAGCGGACATGCCGCTGCCCTCCGGCCGATGCCGGTGGAGTACCGGTAGCATGCGCACCAGCAGATCAGGGTCGAGAGGGTGCGCATCAGCCACTTGACGCTCCGCGTCCGCCGCGATGTGGGTCAGCACGCTGAAGACGATGGCCTGGGCCGGCACCGACGCAGAGTCGATCCGCGGCTCCAGGAAGTCCCAGGCCGACACCGCCTGGCGGCGAAACCACACGGTCCACCAGGCCAACGCCCGCCAGACATCGTCCTCCCACCGGGACTTCGTCTCTCGCTCGGCAAGGTCCGTCAAGCGTTGCGGCTCCACGGTTCCGGCGGAATCCAGAATTGCGAGTGCATCGGCAAGGGCGGTCGCACCGACCGTCGGAGAATGCTTCTCCAGGTGGTCGAGCAGCGCGCCCGCCACGCACACTGCTACCTCCTTGTGCCGCGCGATCGCCCGAAACAGCGAGGACCCGTGCTCCTGATCCGCTCGCCCGAACTCCGCGCGGGTTTCCTGGAACACGATCGGGCCGACAGGGTCGGGACAACGTCCCGCCAGCGCCGGGAACCACTCGGGGAACCCGTTCATCTCATTCAGGGCGTAATGCGTGGCGACCCGGATCCCGGCACCGTCCAAGGCAGCCCACTCATCGGCGCTCAGATGGGTGAGGCCGGTGAGGCCGACCGACACACCGTTCTCCATCTTGTTCGGATCCGGCCGCTCGCACGGCAGGAGCGGCGTGAACTGGCGCCAAATTATCCGCAGACCGGCCTTCAGCGCCGCGACGATGTCCGCGCCATACCGCTCCTCGACGGCCGTGAAGTCGGACTGCGCCCAGCGCGAGCTGGTGTGGCCGGGCAGACGCGCCATTTCTCCGACGAGAAACTGCAGGCCGCTGTAGTCGCGCCCGTGCCGCATTTCGTCAAGGCGCACGCCCAGCTTTTCGCGGTTCCTTTCGACTATAGCCCCCTCGGTGCGGTCTCGAGCGGCCTGCCGTTGCCGCCACACGGGCGGGTCCGGGGCGGAGGCCCGCCGCAGGTCATCCAACAGAGCAGTCTCGAACTCATCCGGAAGGTTCGCTCGCTCGACCGAAGCCAGCAGTTGGTCACGCGCCTCATCGACCTGACCATGGTGCCACCAGAGGCTGATCGCGGCGCGCAGCAGGGCGTATCGCGCGGTCAGATCCGCCTCGATTCCGGCCTCGGCCGCCAACCACTCCTGGTCGCCGGGGAGCAGGTTGAGCGGTGCTTGGGACCCGAACAGGTAGCGCGGAGGGGCTTTCGGATCGGCATGGGAGGACACGACGAACTGTCGCAGAACGGCGCGGTGAACGGCTGGCGTCTCGGCTACGCTGCCCTTTAGGCTGTCGAAGCCCGACGGCGGAACCTCCGAGGTCGAGTCCGCCGCGTGGACGACCAGGATGGCGTCCACCAGCGTCGCGACGGTGGCGTCGTCCAGAGGCGCCGTCTCTGCCAGAACGACCTCCACGCAGCGGCTCAGCACCCGCGCCAAACCGCCGAACCGGCGAGAGACACCCCTGGCGCCAGGGTCACCCTCATGGTGCGGCGGCTCCGTCACCTTGTGCTGTACCTGTCGCAGCAGCTCCAGCCGATGGTGCTCGGGGCACCGCTCCGCCCAGTAGTTCGCAAACTGGAACGCCGCGCCGGTGGTATCGTTGATGCTGAGGTCGCTCAGCTGGTCGACGAGCGCCATCAGCTCGTTGACCGACATGAAAGCCGGGAACAGGCTGTCTGCTATCGCGATTAGCGCCGCATCTTGCCCGGTCGCGTCGAGAGCCCAATCCTTGAGCGCGCGCCGCTGCGCGTCGGTGCCGGCTGCACCGACAGCCCTCACGCCTGCTGAGCGGACGCCGTCCGACCTCAGCGGGTCGGTCGCAATCGCGAGTGCCGCAGCCGTGACTTCGGCCGTCGCCCCCTCCGCGCCAACCCGAAGCAGGAACCGAACGACGTCGTCGGCGAGCCCTGGCTGCGCGAGGCACTCCAGAACCGTCATGGCCAGCGCCGGATCGGCGAGACGCCGGATCTCCGCGTCATCGACCCGCAAGTCGAACCGGTGGCCATCGGCGTGGCGAGCCACCAGAGCCTGGAGGGCCTGGGCGCGCTCCGGGATCGGGACCTGCTCGGCGTCACCAAACGCGAGGACGACCTCGGGCACCACAGCATTGAGAGCCCGGCGGAGGTCGGCATTTCCCGAAGCCACCCAGCCGGCCAACTCCTTGCGATCGGCTATCGGCCACGTCGCGCCGAAGGCCTCGCCAACCAACAGGCCACGCGCCGCCGCCACCGGACAGTCGCACTCTCGCACGAGCCGCAACAACCACTGGGCCGCCAGATAGGCGGCGGCGGTGCGGTGGTGGAACCGGACGCGCCCCGCCACAGCCTCGTCGAACAGTGCTCGGCCGAGCAGGAACTGGATCTCCGAATGCGTCCAGTCCGGCAAGACAGCGGCAGCGTCGATCGCCGGCTCGGTATTGCTCGCGAGCGCCGGATCCGGGATCCGGATCATGGGCTGGCGACACAACACCGTGGCGGCCGCCAATCGCTCGGCACCGGAACGGGCCCGTCCTGGCGTCAGGGGATCGGCGCGGGTGCGGGCATCGTTGCGATCGGCCAGCTTGGCCGTCAAGCCTGTCTCCATCATCTCAGACAGCGTGCCAAGCCGGCGATACTGGCTCCAGTGCGCCGCAACCCACTCAACATCCATCGGCCTCTGGACCAGAAAGTCGGCGCCAGTGCGGTCTATTTCGGCGAGCAGGCCTGGGACGTCGGGGACCGCCATCGCCGCGGCGAGCACCGCCAACTGTTGGCGATCGAGCGGGCATAGGGTTACGACCACAACGTCCGCAGTCGCCGGCTGCTGCTCGCTGACCGCCACGGCCGTAACGGCGGCCGGGTTCGCAGCGTCCGTGGGCGACGAGCTGGGCGAGGCGTCGACGGATCCGCGGACCGAGGACTGCAGGAGTGACGCCAGCGCCGATTTGACCCTCTGCAGGTCGGTTCGGAACTGCCAATCGTTCGGCCGACACGAGAGCACGACGCGGACCACGACGCCGGCGTCCGCCACACCGTTGACGAAGCTGGCGAGGGCGCGATTGAATTTTCCGGGTCCGGCGAGCTTGGCCTCGTCGACCGAGTCCAGGAAGAAGGTGACGTCCCGGGACGTCCGCCGCCATGCGCGGTAGGCCTCGATGTTTCCGGAATCGAGCTCGTCGTCGACCGCGGCGTCGAGATCGCCGTCGACCAGGCTATCCAGCCGTATGAACACCGCTGCCTCGCCTGCAACGCGCAGGGCGCTCGCCTGCTGGCGCAGCTCGGTGGTCTTACCAGTGCCGGCCTCGCCGAGAACGACGACGAACCGTTGTTCCAGCAAATTCGGCCAATCCCGGTGTCCATAGGAGCGGCGGAACCAGGCGAACGCGTCCTGCTTCTCGAGCTCGGACTCGCTCCCCGGCAGATCGTCGAAACGGCGGTCGAGCGGAACGTAGTTCATCATGCCGAAACCCTATCACCGGCGATGTCGGCATACACGCGCTTACTTCCGATAAGGGGCCATTATCGGAAGTCCGAAGCTCCAACCGTCGGGCACTTGTTGGCGTGCCCGCGGACTGGCCGGAATCGACCGATATCGTTGAAAATGTCCGGGAGCGGCTTGGGTCCGTAACATTCAGAATCGACAGCGAGGAGGCATCAATGGTTCATCCGGCGCTGCTGTGGCGAACTTTTGTTGCCGGAAGATCGGCGTTTCGGATGTCGCCGGGACTTGTTCAACAGAATCGACCCGAAGCGGTCATTTCTGATGCACCCGGCTGGGTAGCCAGCAGTCTACAGACCGGACATTCGCATTTCTCCGGCCCGTCCGAACTGGCACAGTTTGATGCACAGGGCACCACATTACCTTCGGACGGCCCTTCGCAATCATCACCGCTCGGTCCGAAACCGCTCGTCGGCAACTTCCCCGTAAGCCTCGGCCAGCACCGATCCAACGTCAGAGGCCTCAGCCGCATCCATGGCTTCCAGCGCCTGGAGCAGATGCTCGGCCACTATGGGCCGACCGTCGGCACACGCGGTCTTGAAGAGCTCCAGGATCCCGGCTTCAAGCCGGTTTCGACCAAGCATCATGGTCCACCTCGTTGCGGAACTCATGGCGACACTGGGGCTTCCACCCGGAGGAAGGTCAAGGCCGGCGGCGACATGCTCCAGCCCGGCCGGGGCGGGATTGCGGCGCAATGACCATCGACGTCTTGTACAGCGAAGGTTAACGTCCCCATATGCGCGCCATGTTTCGAGTCCTGGCCCTGATCCTGATCCTGACCTTCGCCACCGGAGCGGTGGCGCATGCCGTCCAGGCGTCGGACATGGCGCTCGAGATGGCGATGACGGCCGACGGCACGATGCCCGGCTGCGACGGCTGTGGCGATGACGACGCTGCCGCCGAGCTGGCTTGTGCTCCCGCCTGCATGGCGCCGGCGGTGGCGGTTCTCGGTTCGGACACTGAGGTCGTCGTCGAGCTTGCCGGCCAGCCGATCCCACCGGCGGTCAGCGAGCGCAGCGGTCAACCGACTCTCATAGACCCCTATCCTCCCAAATCCAGCGTCCTGATCTGACGGCTCCGGTTCGCTTGAGGGCGAGTCCGGCGTCGTAGCGGCGATCCCCTCATACCCGAGGACCGCCGTCCATGGGCCGTGCGCTCTCGCTTTTCGGCGGGTGCCCGGCAGCGATCGCTCGTTCATGAGGACGATTTCGATGCAGACCAAGGCCGTTGCCGCGCCATCACGGCGCACCTTCCTGGCCGGTGCTGGCGCCACCGCACTCTTGGCGGGGCTCGGAACCGCCATCCCG
>Ga0209347_1000619_pt1 | contig 82198 bp, 71 predicted proteins | sample AutmiccommuBRH23_FD_187382 | JGI IMG/M metagenome (GOLD analysis project Ga0209347, IMG submission 187382) | Deep subsurface microbial communities from Mt. Terri, Switzerland - Autotrophic microbial communities BRH/23 (SPAdes) (version 2) | ecosystem: Environmental > Aquatic > Deep subsurface >...
CCGTCCCCCCGACACCCCTCCGTCCCCGCACACCCCCCGTCCCTTCCCGTCCCGTCGTTTAGAAAACTTGGCTAGCGCCCTCGAAGACACTGTCTTCGCACGTATTAGTCCTTCTTGCAGACACTGTCTTCGCACGAATTATCATTCTGTCAGCCTTCAGGCGCAGGCGATTGCCATAGTTGCACTTATGCTTCAGACGACGAAGACACTGTCTTCGCACGGGTTAACCTTCTTGCAGCACTGCCTTCGCACGTATAAGCTCTTCTTGCAGTATGTAACGAAAAGTTATACTTTATGATTAGTACAGAAAAGGGACCCATAAAGGGTCCCTTTAACGAACTTAATTGAGTTTTGAAATTTGTACACCACACACTTTATACTCGTAGGTTTTAGTGACTTTATCATAGGCTCCATTGGTCAGCACGTTAGTTGGGGAATCAAAATAGTGAAGGGTCATAAAGACCATGCCCAAAGGCACCCGTTCGGTTATCATGATTTTAGTTTTCAGTTCACCGCGACGGGATGATACCTTGACGACTTCACCGTCTTCGAGCCCAAGCCGTTTGGCATCCGACGGATTAATCTCCGCCAACTCTTCTGGCGAATGGTATTCCAATGATGGAGAGTGTTGAGTGAAAACGTTATAATGAGAAAGTTTACGCCCAGTATTGAGCAAGAACGGATACTTCTCATCCGGCAATTCAGCCGGTAGCTGATTCTCTATCGCTACGAACTGTCCTTTGCCTCGGTTGAATTTCCCTTCATGCAAGAATTTGGTGCCGAGATGTTCAGCATGGGGTACTGGCCATTGCAAGCCTTGAGTTCCTAGACGCGCATGGGTGATCCCTGCAAATATAGGGGTAAGGGATGCGATTTCCTTCATGACTTCTTCCGAAGATTGATACTCGAAGGGGTAACCCATACGAGTAGCAATCTCACAAATAATCTCGCCATCTGTCTTAGCATTACCGATAGGCTTAATCGCTTGATTCACCATTTGCACCCGTCGCTCAGTATTAGAGAAGGTTCCTGTCTTCTCAGCATAACTAGCTCCAGGTAAGACGACATCCGCCAGCTTCGCTGTTTCGGATAAGAAGATTTCTTGGACCACCAGGAAATCAAGGGCCTTAAGGCCTTTGCGCACATGGTTCGCATCAGCATCTGTAATGACTGGGTCTTCGCCTAAAACATACAAAGCCCGCAAATCTTTACTAACCGCTGCTTCAAACATATCTGGAATCATAAAGCCAGGATTGGGGTCTAGGGGAACTCCCCAAGCGGCTTCGAATTTCGCCTGTACTTCAGGGTTTGCAACTTGTTGGTAGCCAGGATAGACGTTAGGCAGTGCTCCCATATCGCAGGCACCTTGAACATTATTTTGCCCACGCATTGGGTTTACGCCCGAGCTCTCTTTCCCGATATTGCCTGTAAGCATTGCTAGGTTCGCCAAACTCATGACGTTGTCTGTGCCACAGGTATGCTCTGTAATCCCTAAGGTGTAAAAAATCGAGGCCCGTTCCGCAGTCGCATATAGTCTTGCGGCTTCTTCAAGCTGTTCTACGGGAACTCCAGTTATTTGACTGACGACCTCGGGAGTATACGCTTGAACGGCATCTCGTACTTTTTCAAAGCCTTCCGTACGTTCTTCGATGAACGCTTTATCTTCCCACCCGTTGGCTAGGATAATGTTTATAATCCCGTTGATCAGAGCTATATCCGTTCCAGGACGAAGCCTTAACCAAACATCTGAATGGTCAGCAAGATCGATGCGGCGGGGATCTACTACAATCAGCTTGGCACCATTTGCGAGGGCCTGCTTCATTTTTGTTCCAATTACAGGGTGAGCCTCAGTAGCGTTTGAACCAATCACAAACATGACTTTGGAATTTTGAATTTCATTAATGGAGTTAGTCATCGCTCCGGATCCAAATGATGTGGCCAGACCGGCCACAGTGGGAGCGTGTCATGTCCTAGCGCAGTGATCGATATTATTCGTACCGATAACCGCGCGCATAAATTTTTGCATAAGATAATTTTCTTCGTTCGTACAATGGGCAGAACTTAAAGCCGCAATAGAGTTAGGACCATAGGTTTTCTTGATCTCGCCTAACTTTGTGGCGATTAAATCTAAAGCCTCATCCCATTCTGCTGGAACTAATACTCCATCTTTCCTGATCAAAGGAGTTGTGACACGATTATCACTGTAAATCATGTCCATTCCAAAGCGACCTTTGACACATAAAGCCTTACCATTCACAGGTGCATCTGGATTTGAGGTCACCCCAATGACTTTACCATCTTTAACATTCAGGTCAAAGTTACATCCTACCCCACAAAACGGGCAGGTCGTTTGTACTTTGGATACTTCCCAAGGACGTCCCTTACCAACCATTTGCTTTTCTACCAGTGCCCCTACAGGACAGACCGAGACGCATGATCCGCAGAAATCACAATCGGACTCATTGTAGGGTAAATTGAATGCCGGACCCACCTGAGTATCAAATCCTCGATGTGAAAAGTCCAAAATACTTTTTCCCTGAATTTCAGAACACGCTTTGATACATTTGCCACAGAGAATACATTTGTTTTGATCTCTTAAGATGAAAGGGTTTCCGCTATCGATCGGAAGATTGCGCTTCTCCCCTTGATAAACTTCACCAGTAACACCATATTCATAGGCATACTCTGCTAAAGAACAATCCCCCATCTTCTGGCAGGTCATGCAATCTAAGGGGTGATTTGCCACTATTAGTTCTAAGATCGTTTTGCGTGCATTGCGCACTTTGGGATTTTGAGTCTCTACTTTCATGCCTTGGGCTGCCTGAGTCACACAAGACGGGGGAAGATTGCGCATCCCTTCAATTTGAACGACACATAAACGGCAGGCGCCCGCAGAGGTAAGCTCAGGGGCATGACACAAGGTTGGAATTGGGATGTTATTCATACGACAGGCATCAAGTACGGTCGTCCCTTTAGGTACGCTGACTTCACGTCCATCAATTGTTATTGTAAGCCACTCCAAAGTGTTTCAACTCCTCTCAGTTTGTCCATCCTCGGTAGTTTTTCGGGATCCAAATTCACTAGGCTCGACTAACTGCACCAAACTTGCATTTTTCCATACAGGTTCCGCATTTGATACAAGCCTCTTCATTAATTACATACGGAGTATTGGTCTTCTTATCCCCTGTAATACAATTAGTCGGACAGTTTTTAGCACAGAGACTACACATTTTGCATTTCTCAACATCAATAGTATAACTTAGTAAGGCTGTGCAGTTATGCGCTGGACATTTATGATCTCGAATATGCGCTTCATACTCATGCCTAAAGTATTTTAGGGTTGCAAGAATGGGGCTTGGCGCGAACTGACCCAACCCACACAAGGAGGTTTCCTTAATGGTTAGGGCAAGATTTTCTAAGGTGTCGAGATCTTCCTCTTTCCCTTCACCCTTGGTGATTCTATCTAGAATCTCATACATTCGCGTGGTTCCCTCTCGACAGGGAGTGCATTTCCCACAGGATTCTTTCTTGGAAAAGTTTAAGAAATAACGGGCAATATCAACCATGCAAGTTGTCTCATCCATGATGACTAGTCCGCCGGAACCAACCATTGCCCCAGCTTGGGTCAAAGTATCATAATCAACAGCCAGATCGAGCATGTCTTCAGGCAAGCATCCTCCGGAGGGCCCTCCGATTTGAACTGCTTTAAACTTCTTCCCGCCCTGAATACCGTCTCCGATATCAAAGATAATCTCTCTAAGGGTTGTGCCCATAGGAACTTCCACTAAGCCTGTATTGTTAACTTTACCGGTCAAAGCAAAGATCTTAGTCCCTTTACTTTTTTCCGTCCCAAATTGACCATACCACTCTGCTCCATTGCGTAAAATATGAGGAATATTTGACCAAGTTTCTACGTTATTGATGTTGGTTGGTTTTCCCCATAGTCCACTAACGGCAGGAAAGGGTGGGCGGACTCTAGGCATTCCGCGTTTCCCTTCGATGGAAGCCATCAATGCGGTTTCCTCTCCGCAAACAAAGGCTCCAGCCCCTTCGAATATTTTCAATTGAAAGTTAAAGCCTGAGCCCTGAATGTTATCTCCCAGGTACCCTGCTTCCTCTGCTTGCTTGATAGCAATTCCCAAGTTCTTAATAGCTAAAGGATATTCTGCACGACAGTAAACATACCCTTCGTCTGCTCCGATGGCATAAGCCCCAATAAGCATTCCCTCAATGACAGAATGTGGATCTCCCTCCAACACACTGCGATCCATGAATGCTCCTGGATCACCTTCGTCTGCATTACAAATAATATATTTTTTATCACTTGGGGTTGAACGACAGAAACCCCATTTTACACCTGTAGGGAAGCCGGCTCCACCACGTCCACGAAGCCCGGATTTTTTGACTTCTTCCATGGTCTCTTCAGGTGACATCTCTTTGAGGGCCTTTTCAATGCCTTTATAGCCATCTCGTGCTGTGTAGTCCTCAATCTTCTTAGGATCAATAACCCCGCAGTTATGAAGAACAATTCGATGTTGCTTAGCGAAAAACCTGATATCGGACATTGCACTTACGGGTTTTTGAGTTGTTTGATCGATTAGAAGAAGTCGTTCAACTCGTTCGCCTTTAATAAGCTCTTGCTCAATAATTTCCGCAACATCTTCCTTTGTAACCCGGGTATATAAGATCTGCTGCGGTTCAATTACAAGCGTTGGGCCTTTTTCACAGAACCCTTGACATCCTGTACCAACAACGCTGACAGTTTTTTCAAGTCCTCGGCGCTTGATCTCATCATTTAGAATATCAATGATCGGAAGTGCTCCTGAAGAGGCACATCCTGTCCCCGCACAAACTAGAATCCGTTGGTTCTCAGCCATCCTTTAATCCTCCTACTCGTATTTGGCTAATATCCCGGCGATTTTCTCCGGTAATAATCGTCCATGAACCTCATTATTAATCGATATGACCGGTGCCAGACCGCATGCGCCTATACATGCTACAACTTCCAAGGTAAAGCGGCCATCTTCGGTCGTAGCTCCATCTGTAATCTTTAATTCTTTCTCGAGAGTTTCAACGATCTTGGCACCCCCACGAACATGGCAAGCTGTTCCTAAACAAATATTGATTAGATTTCGTCCCACAGGCGTAAGCCGAAACTGAGCATAGAACGTAACCACACCATAAATCCTTGCCAACGGGATACGAGTCCCTTTACTAATGTGTTTTAGCACATGGGCAGGCAAATACCCATACACCCCTTGGGCTCCTTGCAAAATTGGGATAAGAGGCCCATTCTCATTTCGAAACTTATTAATGATCTCATCAAGCTGAATTTGTTTTGGGTCTACTAATTCCTCACACGCGGTGCTCAAATAAATCCCCCCTATTGAATTCCTATCGTTCTAAAATCATAGGCCGTTTTTTCTGTGATCAACATGGTCATTTTTGCATCGTGCTTGTCGACCGGTACTTGTGAAATAACTTGGCATTCGAAACCAAGAGCGACTCTAGGTGTAAAGGGGTTTAACCGCAAAAAAAAGCGATCATAATAGCCTCCCCCATACCCTAAACGGTTCCCTTGTAGATCAAAACCCGCCCCAGGCACAACGACTAAATCAATCTCTAAAGGGTTAACTTCTTTATTTGTCAGTTTGGGTTCGCGAATTCCCCAAGCTCCTAGCTCAAGATCCACTGCAAGATCATTGACTTCGAGTGGAAGAAGTACCCTTTTGGGTGCACAACGTGGTAATATCAGCTTTTTCTTACACGCTATCATCGCCTCCGCCAAGTCCGTCATTTCTACTTCATCGCGAAAGTTAAGAAATAACATTACTGTATGAGCCTTTTGGAAGTCTGGTAATTTCCAAAGTTTTTGCTGAATAATTAAACTTTTGGTCCCTCTCTCTTCCTCTCCCAAAGCGGCTCGCTGAGTTAAACACGATTTGCGTACTTCGACTTTTAAATTTATTTTTTCCTCATTCATGTCGGAGCGTCCCTTTCGGTATAATCTCGTGCATTTTGATTTATTCGATTAATAATGGCAAAATCCTGCTATTATTAATTAAATATTTTGTCAATATCCTTAAATTTACGAAATTCTATCTCTCTTACGAATCATTTTACACCAACTGTCCGATATTTCAACCCACAAAGTTATCCACTTTAGGAATCTTACTATTACGCCTAGTTCATTGGTTATCCACATTATCCACAGGCTTTGTGGATAATAATATCCCAAACCATCAACTATTGTATAAAACTTCAAAAGCGCCATTATGACTTATCTACAGACTTATCCACATTATCCACAAGTCTACCTTATCCACAGAACATATGATTCCCCATGCATATGAAAAATTTGCATTACAGTCCCAGTCCTGGAACTGCGTTAAGGTTCCAAGGCGCAAAGTCCCTAACTAAATAATGATAATACCCTGCCATGGCGATCATGGCCCCATTATCCGTACATAAAATGGGAGGTGGATAAACCAGCCTTACACTCTGCTCGTCCAATTTTTCGCGCAAGGTTTCACGTAACAAGCTATTGGCCGCTACTCCACCCGCAAGGAGAAGTGTTTTAACCCCAGTTCCCTCGATGGCCCGCATGGTTTTTCGCACTAATACGTCAACTACTGCCTGCTGAAAAGAAGCGGCAATGTCTGGAACACTGAGTGTTTCTCCCCGCATTCGAGCAGAATTTAGAGTATTTAAAACCGCGGATTTCATACCACTGAAACTAAAATCCAAACTATCCGATTCTAACATGGCCCGAGGAAACATAAAGGCTTGCGCATTTCCCTCTTGAGCGATTCTTTGGATCTGAGGTCCTCCTGGATAACCTAAGCCTAAAGTTCGGGCTATTTTGTCCAGGGCTTCTCCAGCCGCATCATCTCGGGTGTGCCCTAAAACCTTGTACTGCCCGTGTGCTTCAAAGTAAATCAGATGTGTATGCCCTCCAGAAACCAACAGGGCTAGGAGGGGGAACTCGATATCCCGACTCAGTAAAAAGTTCGCATAAATGTGCGCTTCCAAGTGATTAATACCAATCAGTGGGATTCCAGCAGCATACGCCATCGCTTTTGCTCCGGAAACCCCGACCAATAATGATCCGACAAGTCCTGGGCCATAGGTCACCGCAATTGCCGACAGATCCATAAAATTCATCTTAGCCTCATCCAAAGCTTGTTGCACAACTGGTTGAAGATGCAGGCTGTGTTCACGCGAAGCAATTTCCGGCACAACCCCTCCATACTTCTGATGCGTTGTTATTTGTGATGAAATGATATGACTGAGCAAATCCGTTCCGTTCAACAACACAGCCGCTGAAGTCTCATCACAGCTCGTTTCTATCCCTAAAATTACACCCTTGCTTTTTGAACTCCCCGTCATGTCCTATTCACTTCCATTCCCAATTCCGCCCACATAATCAGCGCATCTTCCCCAGTATCTGCGTAATACCCTTTGCGAACCCCGGCAGTAGTGAAACCCAATCGACTATATAAAGACTTTGCAGGGTTATTTGATGCCCGAACTTCTAGCGTCATCCGTTCCATACCCTCATTCCTCATTTTCTTCATGACGGAACGTATAAGAAACTCTCCCCAATGTTGCCCCCGATAGTTTGGGGCAATAGCAATATTAGTAATATGCCCCTCATCTAGGATAAACCATAGACCCATGTACCCAATTACTTTACCCTCTAACTCTAAGCAAACATAACGTGCATACTCATTATCTTTAAGCTCCGCTTTAAAGGCCTGTAAAGACCAGGGCGTAGAAAATGAGACAATCTCGATCTCCAAGATTGTCTCGAGATCGTCCATACGCATAGGACGTACAATCCCGTTATTCATGTCCCTTGCTCCTCCGCGCTTCCTCTTTCTTCGCCCAATTAACTTCTGCCTCAGAAAAGCGGATGTAATACGGTTCAACCCGTTCCCCTTCCCCCGTTTCTTGCCATCGCTGCCATACTGCTCGTGCGGCATAAGCGCCCCGAGGTAAAGTTATATACTCCGGTAAAATCACCGCTCGTTCGCCCAAAATTTCTTCTATACGTCCCTTAGCTTTGCCCACCGCATCTCCAACAAAACAAATTGGTCGGTCTAATCCTCTTAGATATTCTAACCATTGGTCCGTAGGCATAGCTCGAGGCGGGGTTAAACACTTCGCCTTCTCTTCCCCTCGCGTCCATTGATAACGCGCTGTGTACCACTCATTCTTGCGCGCATCTAAAATAGGGACAACGTCTTCCGTTCTTCCCTTGCCTGCCCAAGCTAGGGCATCTAAGGACACTACGGCAATGAGCGGGAGTTTCAGGACTTGTGCCAATCCCTGTGCTGTCGCGATTCCAATCCGAATTCCAGTAAACGAACCTGGTCCACGCACCACACCAATCATATCTAATTCCTGAAGTGTCCAGGCTGCGGCTGTGAGTAGTTGATCAAGCATCGGAATGATACGCTCTGAGTGGGTCTTCGTGGTATGTAAAAAACCCTCACCAACAAGCCTCTCGCCTTCATTTAAGGCCAGAGCTGTAACTTTTGTGGTTGTATCTATTGTTAAGAATTTCATTGGATCCTCCTGTTATTTGCAGAGAAAGTTTAAACGTTGCTCCCAACTGGGGTCTTTAGCATGAAAGATAATCTCCCGGGGCATTTCTCCACTTCCTTGAATTTCAACGTCTAAGCGATCATCTTGCAAATAATTATCAGCAATTTTCGGCCATTCGATTAAACAAACTGCATCTTCCTTGAACGAATCTTCGATCCCAATCACTTCCGCCTCTTCCGGGTATCGTAAGCGATAAAGATCCATATGAATTAAACGGATCTTAGTTCCTTGAAATTGACCTTTGTATTCATGTATCAAAGTATAGGTCGGGCTGGGCATATGGTCAACTACACCTAACCCCTCGCCAATTCCTTGTGCAAAGGCCGTTTTTCCGGCACCTAGATCCCCAATCAGTGCAACGACATCTCCACCCCGCAGGTGACCGCCCAGTTGTTTTCCCCACTCACGAGTTTGCTCCACCGTTATACTTCTAACTCTATAGTCCATTTTCTATTCCTCCTGATACAACAACACTCTTATTGTATCCAAAGACATTCGTCCCCCAAACTCACTCATTAGTTCATTCCACTTCTCTCGATTCTGGTTTTACTATCTTTCCATCAATAATTACGTAGAGTGGGCTGGCAGTGATTATAAATGGATGTTCAGTCCAAATGACAATGTCTGCATCTTTTCCAACCTCTAGAGACCCTATGCGATCGGACACACCCAAGATTTCCGCCGAATTGATGGTGATGGCCCGTAAAGCATCCTCTATGTCCATCCCTGCTTTACACGCTAAGGCCGCGCAGAGCGGAAGTTGTTCAATTGGGGTGACGGAATGATCCGTCATGATCCCTACTTTCACCCCCGCTTTGGCTAAAATACCAGGAGTTTTGAAGGATTTGTCCTTAAGTTCAACTTTTGAACGATTGGTCAGCAAAGGTCCCACCACAGCCGGATACCCCCACTCTGCCAGTTCCTCCGCGATTTTATGCCCTTCTGTGCAATGTTCAATCACCAAGTCCACGTCAAATTCTCGAGCAATACGGATTGCTGTCATAATATCATCCGCACGATGGGCATGAGCTCTCAGAGGAATTTCCCTGTTAATCACCCTTACAAGGACTTCTAAACCCAAATCCCGCTCCGGAAGTTTATCGGGATCTTTTTTTCCTTGCTCTGATTTATCCTTGTACGTCTGAGCATCCACTAGGGACTGACGAAGAAGCGCTGCCGTTCCCATTCGAGTCATGGGCATTTTCTTTTGTTCACCGTAAACCATCTTGGGGTTTTCCCCGAACGCTACCTTCAAACCAGCCGGATCGCGCACAATCATTTTATCTACGATCTTTCCCGCCGTCTTCAACACGACTCCAGTTCCTCCAATCACATTTGCACTCCCAGGAACTGTGAATACAGCGGTCACTCCACCCAAACGGGCGTCACGAAAACCCTCATCTTCAGGGTTGATTCCGTCAATTGCCCGCATGTCTGGTGTCACAGGATCTGTCATTTCGTTAAAGTCTTCTCCCTCCCACCGATAGATCTCTTCTCCAATCCCTACATGACAATGGGCGTCAATAAATCCTGGCAGCACTAGGCACCCTAAGGCATCAATCACTTCAGCATCCGCCGGTATGTCCACATCTAAAGTTTCTATGAGAGCAGTTATTTTTGCCCCCTCGATCAGGATATTCCCTAAAAACTCACGTCCGGCCATCGTTTTAATCTGACCGTTCTTTATAAAAAGCTTCTTCATTCCTCTATTCACCTTTTGCCTCACTTCCGCCATACCCTTGATCCCTTATGGGGAAATCAGGAGTAAGCTATCACTATCCTCGCTTATAATGCCAATGCAGCACTCTTTGATTATTATAACAGACTCTTAACACTATCATAGCAAGGGATTGTAAGAGAGCGATTATCCGGGCGTTACTATGGCTGTAAGATCCCTCATAGAGAGACTTACACGTTCTCTCGCTTTATCTATCCCGATCACGCGTACCTTGACAATATCGCCCACAGCAACCGCTTCCATGGGGTGTTTGATAAATTTATCGCCCAACTGGGAAATATGAACCAGACCATCATGCTTAACTCCGATATCTACAAACGCTCCAAAATCCACGACATTACGCACGGTTCCCTCTAAAATCATCCCTTCGCTGAGATCCTCCATATGAGTAACATCCCTCCGCAGCAACGGTCGCGGCAAATCTTCCCGGGGATCTCTGCCTGGTCTTTGCAGGGCATCTAAGATATCACGCACAGTCGGAACTCCGGCACCAAACTCATCCGCTAGTTCTTTAGGATCCAGAACAGAAAGTTTATTTCGGACTTTAGTGAGATGATCTCTTAAATCCCCGGAAGTATGCCCAATCCTTTTCAAGATGTCTTCGGCCAGCTTATAAGACTCAGGGTGGACAGGCGTATTTTCCAAGGGATTAACTCCATCGGGTAAACGAATAAATCCGGCACACTGAATATATGTTTGCGCACCAAGTCGCGGTATTTTTTTAAGCTGATCGCGACGGCTGAATTTCCCATGTTCATCCCGCCAAGCTACAATATTTTTAGCAACCGCAGGCTTCAACCCGGCAACGTATTGAAGCAGAGACGCTGAGGCGGTATTCAAATCCACACCTACGACATTTACACAGGATTCTACGACTCCGTGAAGAGATTCCTCCAATCGTTTAGGCTGGACATCATGCTGATATTGCCCCACACCAACGGCTTTCGGTTCAATCTTCACCAGTTCTGCTAGGGGATCTTGAAGTCTTCTGGCAATGGATACCGCACTCCGTAATGAAAGATCAAAGTCTGGAAATTCCTCTCCCGCTAATTTCGAAGCCGAATACACAGATGCTCCAGCTTCACTCACCAGGGTGAATTCAACCGGAATCCCATCTTCCTGAATCATTTCTGCAACAACCTCTTCTGTTTCCCTAGAGGCCGTACCATTTCCAATCGCAATTATATTGGCATCAAACTCTTGGATCGCCTTGCGCAAAATTGCTTTTGCCTCTTCTCGCTTGCCCTTTCCTGTATGCGGATAGATTACACCCACTTGATGTAACTTTCCAGTCTCATCAACAATCGCCCACTTACACCCTGTCCGAAAGCCAGGATCAAGCCCTAGAACCATTTTTCCTCGGACTGGCGGCTGAAGCAAAAGCTGACGTAGATTGGCCGCAAAAACTTTTATCGCTTGTTCTTCCGCTTGCGCAGAAAGTTCAGCTCGCACTTCCCGCTCAATCGAAGGCTCGATCAATCGCTTATACGCATCAAGGGCTGCTTTTTGAACCAGAAACGTAGACGGTCCTGTTTTGACGTACCGCATTTCAATAATTCTATGTAAGGTTTCCAGCGAAGCTTCAATCTTTACGGATAAAAACTCTTCTTTCTCTCCACGATTCAAGGCCAAAATCCGATGCGGTGGGATCTTTCGAACAGGCTCCCGATAATCATAATACATCTCGAAGGGAGAACGTTCCGTAGCTTTCTTCGCCACAGCAACAGCTACCACATCCGCAACTCGAAAGGTTTGTTCCCTAATTCGTTTACGAAGGGCTGCATCATCCGCGATGGTTTCCGCAATAATATCCATCGCACCAGCTAAAGCTTCCTCCTTTGAGGTCACCTCTAACTCCACGTTCAAGTACTTTTCAGCCTCTGCTTGAGGATCTCCTCTGGTATATTGAACTAATAACCACTCTGCCAAAGGCTCGAGGCCCTTCTCTTTGGCAATCGTTGCCCGCGTACGACGTTTCTGTTTGTAAGGTCGGTAGAGATCTTCAACGTCTTGAAGCACCGACGCCGCTGTGATTTGGGAAGACAGTTCTTCTGTAAGCTTTCCCTGTTCGTTAATTAGACGAAGGACTTCCGTTTTCCGCTGTTCCAAGCGTCGTAAATAGTCTAAACGGTCCACAATATCGCGCAACGCATTTTCATCAAGTTCCCCTGTTACTTCTTTACGATAGCGAGCAATAAAAGGAATCGTATTTCCCCCATCCAGCAAATTAACAGCCTCTTTAACCTGGTTTATCTTTAGACCAAGTTCCTTAGCAATGAGTATATTTAATTCCACCGATCAATTCCTCCCTAAAACCCTATTGCAGATCTTGATAAGCCTTCTTGATTAATTATATCATTCTTCTCCAACTGAAGAAAATCTCGTACTCTTTAATCCTTCGGGATTCAGTGGTTTACAAACAAAGCTGTGGAAAGGCCCAATCACCCCTTCCACAGCTTTTACTAGTAAAGTGACTACGAAATTATTTCGGTTCCTTACGAACCTCTTCCGTAACCGCTCTCCACTGTTCTCTTGCCAAATTGATTATTTTCGGTTCGTCTTTAGCATCCTTATGTTGAATGACTTTAGCAAAATATGAGATTGACTTTTGATATTGTTCCAAACGACGACTTAGCTCTCCTATCATGAACAGTACCTTTAATTCTGACATTGATGTGTTTGTGAAATCCGAGTGAAGAAATGATTCTTCATATGCCTTAAGTGCCAAAGCCAAGAAACGCTTTTCTTGCTCCAAATTCTCTTCAGTTCGATAGAGCCAAGCTAAACGCAGACAAAGACCCGCCAGAATCGCATTTTTTTCTTTTTTTAGAGACCCTGCTAAAATAGCCAGTTTATAGGATTCTAAAGCTTGTTGATAGTCCCTTACCTGACCAAAATTTCTTTTTGTCCAATTTTTAGTAATTTGAAAATGAATAACTTCCTTAGAACCTAATGGGAATTGATCTGAAAACTCTTCAGAAAAGGCGAAACCACATTCTGGACAAACATTGACGAAATAATAATGGGAATTGTAATTTTCAGCCCGAAAATGAGGGCAAAAATCGCTATCAATTTTAAATGGGACGGAAAAACGCGAACGCACTCTCTGCGTAGAAAACGGCAAACCACAAAAAATACAGGTTATTTTTTTCTCATAAAACGGTTCTACTGAAGCCATTAGAGACCCCCTTATATTACGATGATCACAAATATTCATAATCTTTTAAGAAAGAGTGCCTTCACATATTTATAGTTTAAACGTAGTTACACTATCCTGAAGGTCTGTAGCCATTTGGGCAAGAGAGGTTGCTGATCTCCGAATTTCCTCCATTGAAGCACTCTGTTCTTCTGTCCCTCCAACCACATTTTCTAGACTACTTGCTATTTCCTTAGGAATATTTGCAACCTCCATGATGGATAAAACAATAGTCTCAGTACTTGTTCCAACCTTCTGAACCACGTCAGCAACAGCCTGCGCCTGTTTCGAAAAGTCATTGACTCCTTGCAAGATATCTTCAAAGGCTTCACCAGCCGAATTAACTATTGTTATCCCCTCATGCACTGCTGCAGTTCCATCATTCATTGTCATGACCGCCTTAGTGGTTTCATCTTGAATTTCCCCGATCAACTCACTAATTTTACCAGCTGCATCACTTGATTGTTCAGCAAGTTTTCGAACCTCTTCTGCAACAACCGCAAAACCTCTTCCCTGCTCTCCTGCTCGTGCAGCCTCGATCGCCGCATTCAATGCCAATAAATTTGTTTGCGCAGCAATATTGGTGATTAGCGCAACTATTTGACCGATTTCCCCAGATTTTGTCCCTAGGTTATTCACAACATTAGCGGCTTCCGTGACTTTACTTCCAATCGATTGCATCTCATCGACCGCTTTCCTAACTACGTTATTACCTATGACAGCCTTTTCTGATGTCTTCAGCGATCTTTCCGTAACCTTTTGGATATTCTGAGTAATCATATGCATATGCACAGAAACTTGTTGGGCTGAATCTGCTGTCGCTTCAACACCTGTCAGTTTTTGCTGAACACCATCAGAAACCTCCTGAATGGAATATACAATTTGTTCAGTTGTTCTACTTCCCTCATCCGCACTAGCTGTCAACTCTTCGGCAGAGGCCGCTAAGTGCTGTGAACTGTTCATGATTCCTTTAATAATTCCTTTAAAAGTTTGCATCACTGTGTTAAGATTGTCTGTCATCTGACCGAACTCATCATTTGAACGTACCTTAATACTACTGCTTAGATCACCTTGCCCTATAGCCGTTGCAAATTGGTTGACCATTTTTATGTTTTTAACGATAAAGCGACTATACAAAATGAGCACAATGCCAGTTACGACAGCTGCCAACACAATTAAAATTATCATCCTATTTAATAAATCCTTTAATGGAGCTAACAAGTCGGTCTCCGAAACATCAATCGCTAAAATCCACCCAAACTGCGGAACTTCAGCATAGTAAACCTGCCTGGCTCCATTGTCACTGTATGGAAACGTACCAGTTTTCTCTACCATCATGTTCTTCGCTGCTTCTTTCAAGCTGGGGTTCGTTTCTTCAGTGATTTTAAGATTCATGATCTTGTCTGGGTTTGGATTAACCAGATACTTCCCTTCCTTATTCAAAAGATAGCTATTTGATTTAACATCTAAATGGATATTACTAATTATCTCTTGCAAGGTAATTAAGTCAATATCTCCTGCTACTACTCCCTTGAACTTTCCTTCTTTGTCATAAAACGGTGCGTTATCTGTCATCATGGTAACCTTGGAAACTTCGTCATAAAATGGGTCGGTCCAAATCGATTTCTCTTTAATATCCCTACTTATCTTATACCAATTTTGGGTGGGATAATCGTACTCAGGGGCAGCATATTCATTCGTAAACACTACTTTATCCTCTTCATCCTTGTACACATAGGGACCATAGAATTTAATATCATTATTATATGTATAAGGTTCATACCACACGCCTACTCCATAGGTTACATTGTTAGATGTTATCGTGTTCTTTAGTAAACTAGTATACTCCTCTGCATTTAACCCATTTCCGACGGACTCTGCAGTACGCGCTAAGCCTTGGACCAACGTATCATGGGCCGTTAATTGTTTCTCAATATCTTTGATCGTCCCATTTAATTGAGCGATCATTTTATTTTCAATCTCATCTTTAAGGAGAGTTTCTGAATATTTGTAGCTAATTATAGACATAACCACCAGGATTAACAATACTAAGGGTAAAATAGTCATCATGGTCTTACCACTAACACTAGAAATATTAAATAACTTCTTAAACATACTTGTCATCTCCACCTATTCATTTTAGCAATTAGCTAACTTCTAAGCACCTCATAGATCTTTAGAATGCACGTTTGTGCAACCCGACTCCCTTGACAGACTTGAGTTCTGCTTTAGACCTGTGGCTTGTGTCTCTACCTTTCGATAGGTTTTGCCTTTCCCTTAGATTTTGACCTTAACGATCCAGCTCGACAAATACTTATGTATGAAATTATTGGACTTTCTTCTCTAATAATTGCATATATTCTACTAGAAAATCGCTTTTCCTTTATTTTCCCGAATAATTTGTTGGTAATATGAGTAAAGAAGTCCTTATCCCTTCCGAGTTAAAAACTGCTGGATTCGCTGTACTGCTTCTTGTAGTATGCTTTCATCTTGAACCATAGCGACCCGCACAAATCCTTCACCATGGTCTCCAAAAGCCACCCCCGGCACCACAATCACCCCAGCTTCACGAGCCAAATCTATCGCAAAGGATACTGAATCTTGCTTTGTCGGAACAGGTGCCCAGACAAACATGGAACCCTGTGGTATCGGCATTTTCCAACCGGCTAAGGCACAACCACCAATTAAGAGATCCCGTCGTCTCTGATAAGCGCTCTGATTCTCTTCGATCGAGCCCTGCCCATTGCGAAGGGCATAAGTGCCAGCAGCCAGAACAGGAGCAAAAACACCATAATCAATATTTGATTTAAGCTGAGAGAGATTCCCGATAACATCCGCATTTCCTACGACAAACCCCAACCGCACCCCCGCTAAATTGTACGTCTTGGAGACAGAATGAAATTCAATTCCGACTTCTTTTGCCTCCCGTGTTTGTAAAAAGCTTACCGGTCTATAACCCTCAAACGCCAATTCAGAATAAGCTGCATCATGACAGATGAGAAGATCATACTCTTTAGCAAACTCCACAACCTCTTCAAAAAACGAAAGACTTGCTACTGCAGCAGTAGGGTTATTCGGATAATTCAAAAACATAAGCTTTGCCTTGCGAGCAAGATCAGGCTCAATCTGCTTTAAATCAGGTAGAAATCCATTCTCTTCCAGAAGCGGAATTGCAACTTTTTTCCCACCTGCCAGCATCAAACCGGCCGTATAAATTGGATATCCCGGATCAGGAATCAAGGCTAGATCGCCAGGATCGATATAGGTTAGAAAGATGTGAGCCAAACCATCCTGAGAACCCATCAGAGGCAAAACCTCAGTTTCAGGATCTAAAGTAACACCAAATCGTTCTTGATACCATTCGGCACAAGCCTTGCGAAATTCTTCTGTTCCACGAGTTAGGGTATATCCATATTGGTTATCATTCAGAACCGCTTGACTGAGAAAATTGCGAATTTCAAGAGCTGGGGCACGGTCCGGACTCCCAATACTAAGATTAATTAAATTCTTTCCGGTTTTCTCCAATTCTCTTTTCAAGTTGTCCATTTCTGTAAAAACTGACGCTCCTAAACTTTGTAGACGTATCGATGGCATTTGCATTTTTACACTCCGTTCTGTATCCTTATATTTAATAATCTGAGCTTTCAAATCTAATCATCTTTTAGTATCGAAAGTATTTAGTCTCTATAGTTTAGCATTAATTTAATTAATGCCATGTTATTTTACCACGTTAACTACACCCTCATAAAGCTAAATTAGTAATTACCTGAACTCCTTTTTCCGGAAGAACTGAGTGCTCAATAAATGTGCTATAATTATTAGAAATTGTTTTATTAGCTAATACTCTTATTTAAAGCTATGGAGATAAAGAAGGGAGACTCATGAATTTATGGCACTGATGAACGAGAATTATCTAAAGTTACCTGGAAGTTATCTGTTTTCTGAAATTGCTCGCAGGGTGGCTCAATTCAAAAGCGAAAATCCGGACGCTGATATCATTCGATTAGGGATTGGGGATGTAACCCGTCCACTTCCTCCCGCAGTCATTGAAGCGATGAAAAAAGCAGTCGATGAAATGGGAAGCGCCGAAACCTTCCGAGGGTATGGACCAGAGCAAGGGTATGACTTTCTGATCGAGAAAATCATCGAAAATGATTATAAACCACGCGGGGTAGACTTGAGTCTAGATGAGGTATATATCAGCGATGGTGCAAAGAGCGATACCTCAAACTTCCAAGAGATTTTTGGTACAGGCAATATCATGGCAGTCACCGACCCTGTCTATCCTGTTTACGTAGATAGTAACGTGATGGCAGGACGTACAGGAAGCTTTAACGAGGAGAAACGGCAGTATGAGAGTATTGTCTATCTTCCGTGTACCGAAGAAAACAGAATGAAGCCCGCTTTTCCTTCAACTCATGTAGATATGATTTATCTTTGCTTTCCGAACAATCCGACTGGGATGACATTAAATAAAGAAGAGCTAAAACAATGGGTGAACTACGCACGGGAAAATAAATCAATAATCCTTTACGATTCTGCTTACGAAGCTTACATAAGTGAAGAAGAAGTTCCACGTACTATCTTTGAGATTGAAGGTGCCCGTGAAGTTGCTGTAGAGTTCCGAAGTTTTTCCAAAACAGCAGGCTTCACCGGGACACGTTGCGCCTATACTGTTATTCCAAAGGAAGTTATGGTTTATGATTCTGAGGGTAAATCTCATAGCCTAAATAAGCTTTGGCTGAGAAGACAGACCACAAAATTTAATGGCGTCTCTTATCCGGTGCAAGCTGCGGCGGCAGCAATTTACACCGAAGAAGGGAAAAAGCAGGTTAAAGAAACCATCGACTACTACATGGAAAATGCACGGATCATCCGTGAAGGTCTGACGAAAGCAGGCTACGAAATCTTTGGTGGAATTAATGCCCCCTATATCTGGATGAAAACTCCAAAGAATATGGGATCCTGGGAGTTTTTCGATAAGCTTATGAATGAAGCAAATGTAGTTGGAACCCCAGGAGCAGGCTTTGGGGCAAATGGCGAAGGGTACTTCCGCCTGACGGCCTTCGGGACCCGGGAAAATACGGAAAAAGCCATCGAACGAATTCAGACAAAAATGAGTAGTTAACCAATAAAACCTGTCGTTAGGTCAAACTAACGACAGGTTTTTATTGTTACCGTGGGTGAGCGCAGCAACTTCACGCCCTCCCTAATCTAAATTCTTCTTAAACTTCTTGGCTGCGATTCCCACCAAGATAATTGCAAATGCACATAAGATAAGTGTGTCCTGCCAAAGGTACTCCATCCCTACCCCTTTGAGGAAAATTCCCCGCACGATTTCCAGAAAATACGTCAACGGAAATAATCCGCCTATAACCTTTAACAGAGTCGGCATTGTTTCCCGAGGAAAGATGAAGCCCGACAATAGAATCGAAGGCAAGATCAGTATAAATGTCATTTGCATGGCCTGAAGCTGAGTCCTAGCGACGCTGGAGATCAAAAGCCCTATGGCTAGAATGGTAAACAAAAAGATGGTGGATAAGAACACTAGCAGGGGAATACTTCCTGCCGGCATAACCCCGAACCAGAAAATCCCAGTAGCTAAAATCAAGGACAGGGAAACAAATCCGATCAGCAAAAACGGGAGAAGCTTTCCCATCAGCAATTCAAGGGAACGAATAGGGGTCACAACGACTTGTTCCATGGTCCCACGTTCCTTTTCTCGAACAATCGAAAACGAAGTTAACATAGTGATTACATTTTGCAGGATCAGACCGATCAAGGCCGGAATGTTAAAGACCATCGACTTCATATCCGGATTGTACCAGACTCTGGTCTCAATATTAAGTGGCGTGTTCGTACCCGTTACTGCACCCCTTGCGGCAAGGCGTACCCCCTGAATCTCTAGAGATTTGTTAAGACCAAGCATCTGGACTGCAGACATAGCCGCCCGAGCAACGGTGGGGTCAGAGCCGTCGACTAAAACCTGCACGTCACCCTGTCCATTATCTCTTTGTAATTCTTTGCCGAAATCAGGCGGGATGATGACAGCCACTCGAGCCTTACCGCTATCCAGATAGCCTCCAATCTGATGATATCCTTGTACATAATCATCAGGATCTAAATATTGGGTGTTACGAATTGAGGTTATAAAATCACGACTATCCGCAGTCTGAGATTGATCCCAAACCACGGTAGGCAGGTGGTCTACATCTGTATTGACGGCATAACCAAACAGGAGGAGCATCCCGATTGGCATGGCAATAGCCATGATTAAGCTGCCACGATCTCGTCGGATGTGGATGAATTCCTTTTTCAAAACAGCTAAAAAGCGCACCAAGGAAAATTTTCCCATCAGCCTCGTCCTCCTTTCTTGAGGATAGAATTACGAGGATCATCCGAGGCTTCATGTTCAACATAATAAATGAAGAGATCATCTAAATTGTCTTTAGCTTCTCTATTTTTCATTTCGTCCGGCGAACCAAAGGCGATTAAGCGTCCATAGAAGACAAAACCCAAGTAATCACAGGTTGCTGCTTCATCCATGTAGTGGGTGCTGACTAGAACCGTCATTCCTTCTTTCGCTAACTGGTGGATCAAATCCAAGAAAATACGCCGCGAAACCGGGTCCACCCCAGCCGTCGGTTCATCAAGTATAAGCAATTGGGGATTATGAAGTAACGCACAAGCCAAAGCCACTCTTTGCTTCCAACCGCCCGAGAGGGAAGAGACTAACTGGGTGGTTCGCTCACCTAATCCGATCCGCTCGATGACCCGCGCTTTTTCTTCTTGAGCCATTTTTCCACGTAGACTGTATACCCCTGCATAGAAATCAAGATTCTCCTTTACGGTTAAATCTTCGTAGAGACTAAACTTTTGTGACATATAGCCAATACGCTGTTTGATTTCCTCTGGTTGAGTCAAAACGTCATAACCCAGCACAGAAGCCTGACCCTCTGTCGGTACCAAAACTCCACATAGCATGCGGATGAGGGTTGTCTTTCCAGCACCGTTCGGCCCGACGAAACCCATAATCGCTCCGGAAGGGAGTTGGAAGGTTACCCCTTGAACTGCCGTATACGCGCCAAACCGTTTGACCAAACCCTGGCAATCAATCGCCAAATCCATTCTGCATCACTCCTTTACCCCATGTCCTAGTGCCACTAATCTCCAGTTACATTAGGGGTTTAAATGGCGCTAAGCCCCTGGATAAGTTCAGCTAAACTACTTCAGAGGGAGTTGACACTCCCCTGAAGTAAGTTTCCTTTATTCCAGGGTCACATCTGCTGGCATACCCGCTTTCAACTGGTCTTTACCTTCTGTAATGCTTATTTTAATAGCATAAACCGTTGTTGTTCGTTCTTCCTTTGTCTGGACGTTCTTCGGAGTGAATTCCGCTTGATTACTAATATATTGAATTTGTCCATTGAACGTCTTATCCGAATATGCATCCGCTACAATAGAAACCGTCCCGCCCATTTTTATCTGACTGAGCTTGGCTCCCGGAATGTAAATTTTAATCCACAAATCATTGGGATCCAGAATCGTTGCCAGGGTTGTGCCGGGATTGACAACTTGACCTGATTCGACATTCTGATAGAGCACCTGACCACTGACAGGACTTTTAATTGTAAGTTTGCTTAAACCCAGTTCTGCCGTTTTAATAGACTGGGCCGCAATATCAACAGCTGCCTTCTGAGCCTGAATGGTCGGTTGAGTGTAACCGGCTTGAGCTTGGTCGAGACTGGCTTCGGCAGCATTTACACTCGCTTGGACACTTTCATACTGAGCTTTTAATGTATCAAGTTTGTTTTGTTGGGCATCCACGGCCTGTTTACTAATCGTACCAGTCTCATACAGTTTTTGATTATTAACCAAATTATCCTCTTCAAATTTTAGATTTGGTTCTAGGGCGGATAAATTAGCCTTCGCCTGAGTCACTACGTACTCAAGACGCCGGATTTCCTCCGCTCGTGCTCCTCCTAAAAGGTCGTTGAGTTTAGCTTGTGCCTGAGTTTGTTGGATCTTCGCGATATCCAAAGAAATCTTAGCCTGACTGTCTTCTAGTTTAGCAATGATGTCCCCTGATTTAATGACTTGACCCTCACTTACTAGTAACTCCACGATTCTGCCACCAAGCTCTGGCTGCACTGGAATTTCAGTTCCTTCTATCGTGCCAGAATACGTATTTGAGTCAGAAGAACTGTTAAAATATCGGTCCCCTAAGACCGTCAGGGTAATAAAAGCTAGAACAATGACTATAACAACAGCTTTTTTTCTCATGTCTTCTCCTCCCGCTCTATGAACTTAGACTATGGATTTTCTCTGTAACCCTACAATTTGCTTTAGATTTTTACGTTATTACTTAACGAGGAGCCCATGTAAAAAGAGCTCAAGAATTTGATCGGCTGCATCTTCGATCGTTTTTTCCGGAGATAACCCTGGGAAAATGTGATTGAATATTCCATAAAACATAACCATCCCCATAAAACTTCGCATCATGGATAGAAATGGAACGGGTTTAAAAACTCCCTGTTCAACACCTTTTTCAAACCAAGGCTTTACGATGCTTATACCCTGTTCAAAAATCCCTTTAAACAAGGCCTCTCTGACTTCACTGTGATACTGAGCTTCAGCAAACATAAAGCGAATCAAACTGTCATTTTCTTTGATTATCTCCAAGCGATTCCTCAGAAAACACCGGAAAAATTCTATTGGGGTAGCTTCTTTGTGTTCTTTGTCGAGATAGATTATTCCATCTAGAATCTTTGGTTTCAGAACAGCAATCAGTAACTCTTTCTTTGTCGCAAAATGTCGAAAAATCGTTCCTTCTGCAACACCTGCTGCGCGGGCAATTTCCGCGGTGGTAGAACCATTAAAACCTTTTTGACTAAAAATCATAAGAGCTGCTTCAATAATATCTTGGCGCCGCTCTTCCACTGTTTTCTTGCTACGGATTTCCCGTTGTATAGTTTCTTGATTTGGCTTCATGACGTCCTCCAAAATCTAAAATTCACTACTATACTTCTTATGAGTGATTACTCACTTATTTTAAGCAATAGTAGGATTTCTGTCAATAAAAATAAGAGTTACATTAAATTTTAACGTGCTTCTATGACCTTTCTTTGTATCTTGCCTATTTAGAGCTTGCGTTACAACTTATGTTTACTAAACCAAATTAGATTAATATACCCCCTTGACAACGAGAAACTATTCTATAACGCAACTCTAGTGAATCCAAATTACCCTTTTTTTCAAAATTTAAAAATTTTTTTAAAAAAATTATTTTTACATAATTTAGCTCTCTGTATTATATTAGGTTACTGTTTTATTTATTTTTATATAATAGATTTTTAAATTTAATAAATTTTTTGGCTTGTATGTTGTCTGTGTTATATTATAGATTCATATTTATTAATCTTTTATATATTAATTATCAGATATCTGTATTAACAGTATTCTTGAAAATGAAATAACTATAGACTATACTGACACAAACCAAATACAAACAAATTGGAGGAATGCTTATGAAAGAGAAACAACTTGATGCTCTATTGGACGACAACAGGATTTTCAATCGCAGAAGAATTCCAGAGTAAGGCAAATTTCCAAACCTCGGATTTTACAAGGAGCATCTGATGACCGAGTTGGGTCAACTGGTTTGATGGCAATGGTTGCCTGTAATTGTGTAGATTGTCACATTTAACTCTTGGGGAAAAATATACCAGCCATTATCTTTGAGGGTAAAAATGGAGATAGCCGGTCTCACATTCAAGATTTATATCGAGAAGTATCTCCATTGGCTAATGTATTAACATCTATGGGAGTCAAAAAAGGTGATCGCTTAACTATTTATCTTCCCTGATTCTCGAAGTAATTGTATGCTTGCTTGGGCAGGTCTCGGGACTCCACATAGTGTAATATTTGGTGGTTTCAGTGCAGAATCATTAAAAGACAGAACCGATACTATGCAAAAAAAATTAATCGTCAAATTAATGATTTTAGGGAGGTGAAAACCTGCAAAAAAAATAAATGATAATGAAAGGGGTTATGTATCTCAATTGAAAATTATAAATTTAACTTATTAAGAATAATTTTGGCTTAAAGATATAGCTGAAATTCTAGAATGGCTGGGAGGTAAAAAAAATGGATGAAAGTCGTATGAAAGAATATTGGAATAAGAATATCCGGTTAATTGTAACATTACTGATTGTATGGGCAAGCGTTTCTTTGGTCGCAGGGATTATTTTGGCCAAACCGTTATTTACTATTCATATCGGCGGATTGCCACTATCATTCTGGTTTGCCCAACAGGGGTCAATAATAGTCTTTGTCTTATTAATTTTCATTTACGCTTGGCGGATGGACCGGCTTGATAAGGAGTATGACGTTGAAGAGTATAAAATGACAAAGTCCGCCGGTAAGGGGGTAGGAAAATGACCGTTGAAACTTGGACCATTATTCTGATTCTGCTAACTTTCGCATTGTACACTTATATTGGCTGGGCTTCCAGGGTTAAGGATACCAAGGGATTCTACGTGGCAGGCCAAGGAGTGCCGGCGATCGCCAACGGGGCGGCCACAGCAGCAGATTGGATGTCGGCAGCTTCCTTTATCTCCATGGCAGGTCTGATCTCGTTTATGGGATTTGACGGAACAGTATACCTGATGGGGTGGACCGGAGGTTATGTGTTATTAGCTCTGCTCTTGGCGCCATATCTTAGAAAGTTTGGCCGTTATACAGTTCCCGACTTTATCGGAGACCGTTATTATTCCAAATATGCTCGGGCTGTTGCGGCAGTTGCGACAATTTTCATCTCCCTAACATACGTTGCAGGACAGATGCGCGGGGTAGGAATTGTATTCAGCCGTTACTTGCAAGTTGATATAACCATTGGTGTTATTATAGGTTCAGTAATTGTAGCTTTCTTCGCGGTTATGGGCGGAATGAAAGGAATTACATGGACCCAAGTTGCTCAGTACTTTGTTTTAATCCTTGCTTATTTAGTACCGGCCATTGCAATCTCCAATATGCTAACCGGAATTCCCATACCACAGATAGGATTGACATTTACAGATATTGCCAGCCGGCTTAGTCAAATCCAAGTCGACCTGGGATTGGGTGAATACCTGTCGCCCTTCCAGAGCTTGTCTGCACTTAATGTCTTTGCCATTACCGTATCCTTAATGGTAGGAACTGCAGGCTTGCCCCACGTTATCACCCGCTTCTATACTGTGCCAAGTGTTCGGGCAGCTCGTTATTCCGCCGGATGGGCACTCTTGTTCATTGCCCTTCTCTATACCACTGCTCCGGCTATCGGTGTTTTTGCCAAGTATAACTTAATTCAAAGTCTTAATGCTAAACCAGTTGCTGAAGTCATGCAAGTTGACTGGGTAGCAAAATGGGCCGGAACTGGTTTGTTAAAACTCGAAGACAAAAACAATGACGGCTTACTCACGTTTGCCAAAGATGTTAAGATTAATGAAGTAACTATCGATAAGGATATCATCGTTCTTTCCACTCCTGAAGTAGCTAAGCTTGCGCCTTTCATTATTGCTCTGGTAGCTGCTGGAGGCATGGCCGCAGCTCTTTCTACAGCGGCAGGCTTGCTTCTGTCAATGTCCAGCGCCGTGTCTCATGACCTTTATTATCGGATCTTTAAGCCGAATGCTACTGATGCACAGCGGCTAATAGTTGGAAGAAGTATGGTTCTTGTTGCTGTTTTTGCAGCGGCTTGGTTCGGTATTCATCCCCCGGGATTTGTGGGAGAGGTGGTGGCTTTCGCCTTCGGACTAGCGGCGGCCAGCTTATTCCCGGTCATCTTGCTCGGAATTTTCGACCCCAGAATGAACAAAGAAGGAGCAATCTCAGGAATGCTGGTCGGGCTGATCTTCACTTTGTTAATGATTGTTTTGATGAAATCTCAGCCCATCTTAGGAACTGCCCAGCCCCTGCTCAAAGACTTCTTTGGTTTCAATGCTCAAGGCATAGGAATGGTGGGATCGGCATTAAACTTTATAGTATCATTTGTAGTTTCACGGATTACCCCAGCGCCTCCTCTGGAAATCCAAGATTTAGTACGTGACATCCGTACACCTAGAGGAGCGAGTGAAACCATTGCTCACTAAACTATGATGCTAAGCCTTGGGACTTAATCGAAATTGAGCTCAATGAATCGCCTCTATGGGCTACCCTGCCGGTGCTGAACCGGCAGGGATGTCTCATCTAAATTTAATTAAAACCCTAAATTTTACAAAGTAATTTAAATATGCCTGGAAATAAGCGTCAGGGGGGATTCTAATGAATACGATTATCTGGTCATTGTCTTTTTCCTTATTAGCAATTGTTATATATCTATTACAACCTAAGTTAAGGCAATCTGCCCTGCGTAAAGTTTTAGGCATTACTCTTTTCCTAGAGATCTTCTACCTCATGGGTTACTATTTTTCTGACTGGCCATTCCCCAAACCTTTTGTAATATTGCAGCTGGTAACGATTGTAGCATTGGGAATTAGTTTAGGAGCAATATTTTCTCTGGTTTGGCCGATACCTTTACAAAAAGGGTTTGAAAGGGTTATGCGAACATTATTAATTAGTATTCCGGCTTTAGGTTTTGGGATTGGTTTACAACTCTTGATGCAAGGAAATGAACCTACACAGGCCTTATATATAATTTTTGCCTTCGCCGCTTGGTTAGGATCCAGTTATAATATTAAAGTCGAAAAAGTATAATCCAAACGTTAAATTTATAAAAATTATAAATAACGGAGGAAATTTTGTCATGAAATTACAAGATTTCAAACCTTTTGATCTTTTGCCCGCCTCTGTTCTAGAGGACTTGGAAAATAACTTGACACAGAAAACTTACTCTAAAGATGTTTATGTATTTACCGAGGGCCAGAAGTCATTAGGACATCTCTTTCTTGTGATTTCAGGCTTAGCGGAAATTACAAAAGGAACAGGGATGATCGGATTACGCCGCTCAGGAGAGTTTTTTGGAGAAACCGTTATTCTCACAGGAAAGAGATACCCCGCTTCAGTCAAAGCCGCTGAAAACCTTACTTGTTATTTATTGGATAAAGAGTGTTTTGATAGCCTTTTGCAAAACTATAAAGAATTTGCTGGCTATTTCAGTCATATTTTGACAGATCGACTAAGGGATCTTTATGAGGAAATGGTTTTGGAACAACCATATGATTCATTTGGCTATGGTTCCGAACCTTTTAAACAGCGTATCTTTAATATCATGTCTTCTCCGATTGTTACCAGTGCTCCAGAGAGTTCAGTTTATGAAGTCGCCAGAACACTTAGTGATAAAAAAATTAGTTCAGTTATTGTGAGTGACTCAAATGGAAAAATGCTTGGTCTTGTTACTGAGAGGGATTTAATTACTAAAGTTTTAGCCCTTGAAAGCAATCCTGCAGCTGTTACTCTCAAAGATATTATGAATACAAACCCTCCCACATTACCGTCTGATGCTTTGTTTTATCAAGCTTTATTAACAATGTTAAAGAGTCAGGAAAAATATATTGTTGTAATGGATCAGGCTAGGCCGATTGGCATACTTACAATTGGAGACTTAACAAAAGCCAGAACCACTTCTTCGCTAAATACTGTTAAACAGATAGATTCTGCCACAAATATCAATGAGCTTATTGAAGCGACTAAACTCATTAATAAGATTGTCGTGAACATGATTAGAGAAAAAGCAACCGCTACCGAGATTACTTTAGTTGTCACAGAGCTAAATGATATTTTAACCAAGCGCTTATTAGTTTTAGGAGAAGATGAGCTTTATAGAAAAGGATTTGGCCAGTCACCCATTGATTACTGTTGGCTTACCTTGGGCAGTGGGGGGAGGAAAGAGTTAACACCGTCTTCTGATCAAGATAATGCAATAATTTATGCCGATCCGCAAGGGCAGGATGAATTTCAAATTGCTGAGTATTTTAAAGCATTGGCAGACTATGTATCCGATGGATTGGAAGAATGTGGTTTTATTAAATGTCCCGGTGATATTATGGCAACAAATCCTGCCTGGTGTCGTTCGCTTGGCCAATGGAAAGACATAGTTAAGATATGGACTAATTCGCCAAATCTTGATTCTTCACGGGAATTTAGCATTTTCTTGGATTTTCGCATAGCTTATGGTCAAAACTATCTTGCTAAAGAATTACGCGACTATGTTTTGCGTTTATTCCGAGTGTCTCCTGCTATTCTTCATACAATGGCTGTAGATGAACTTTCTCATCGTGTTCCACTTAACCTTTTTAAACAAGTCCGAGTTGAGAAAAATAAAGAGCATAAAGATGAAGTTGATCTTAAGAAGGCAGCTTGTGTTCATATTGTGGACTGTGCAAGGCTATTTGCAATGCGTGAAGGTATCTCCGAAACAAGCACTTTAGGAAGATTGGAAAAGCTGGTGCAGATTGCAGCACTTTCAAAAGAAGATGCTGAATATTTTGAAGCTGCCATCCAATCTCTTACGATGTTCAGAATTCGTGAAAATCTTCATAAATTAAGTCTTGGTAAAGTTCCTGATAATTATGTTAATCCTAATAACCTTAGTAAAAGAGAGCGAACAGTATTAAGGGAGAGCTTTTTGGCAATCGAGCAATTTCAAAGTTTTACCGCATTTAGCTTTCAAGTAGAGAGGGGTTAAGGAGGAAAGGATTATGTTAGGATCATTATTAAACCTGGCAAAGCGAGATTCATTTGATTTAGATAAATGTCTTGCTAACGGAGCCTGTAGCAAAGTAATATCACAACAATCAAGCTCTTGGCCTGAACTTGTTCTCAAGGAGGATAGGTTTATCGTTTTTGACACCGAGACTACCGGACTTAATTGTCATAAGGGAGACGAAATAATTTCTATTGGAGCAGTAGTGATCGAAGAAGGAAGGCTTACTGAGAATATTTTTACCAGCTTGGTTAATCCGAAACGAAATATTCCTCCCATAATAACAGAATTGACCGGTATCGATAACGATATGGTTGATGGCTCACCTGAAATAATGGAGGTTTTAGATAAATTTTTAGAATTTACTGGATTTTCAGTACTGATTGCACACCATGCACAGTTTGATCTTGGATTCATCAATAAAAAACTTTGTAAATATTGCGGTCATATGCTTAATATGCCGGTTATTGATACCTATTCCTTATCACATCTGCTTTTTCCTTATGCTCATGATCGGAGTTTGGATTTTCTTGCTCATTATTATGACATCCCTTTAGACGGTAGGCATACAGCTTTGGGAGATGCAATTATTACGGCTCAACTCTTCCTAAAAATGCTGAATTACCTGGAAAAGCGTGGAATTAAAACAACTACGCAGTTGCTAAGTAATTTTCGTTTTAATCGTTTGTTCTAGTGAACTCGTTCAACTAAAGTTGAACATCGAGTCTTCGGTGACGTAAGTCTCCAGTGACGATAGTGTCCGGTGGACACTATCGCCGAAGGTGCATGCTCCATAGATTACTAACCGCCTAAGGATGACTTACGCCGAAGGCGCAGAGCCACTGACGAATACTTTCGCGCCGTAGGATGGACTCTACCTCCTTCGCCGCTAAGTGTTTCTATTGGGAAGGCGGCTCGGCGATACTCTATCCTACGCCGGTAGGTATTCCTTTGGGGATAGCGGCTTCGGCGATACTCTCCACCGGAGACTATCGTCACTGGAGACTATCGTACTGGAGACTATCGTCACCGAAGCAGAATAAGGTGTATCACTCCCACTTATAGAAGTGGGAGTCTTACGATTTAGATAAAACGTAAAATATCAAGTTCGAATGATATCAAAATAACTAGCAAACCGGTTTTCCCTTCAGGTAGGAAAAGCCGGTTTGAGTTTGTTGTATGCCTCATTTTTTCTTGAACAGGGCAAGTATCGACACAGTGCCCGACGCATGTCAAGCTCCATTAAAGCTCCATGGGGGGCTTTTTGTCTTGCCCTCTAGGTTACCAGATCTGCTGGTTCGTAGTTTCTCAATTCGACAATGTGTGTTAAAATCTATGGGGGTCCGTTTACAATGACCCCAATCGAAATGTCAGCAACTAGTGAGTAACTGGGAACAACTGAGGTGGAGAGTGCCTTAGTGGAAGCCCACTTGTTGCTGAGGTTACTTAGCTGTTGTAAAGAAACAAACGATGATGAAGACTTCAAAATAGCTATGTAAAAAATTCTTACGACAAGGAGGTTAGTTTTAAGGAGTTTAATTTTAAGGTTGTTTTTCCCTATGTGAACTTGTTCAGCAAAAGCTGAACATCTAGACTTTAGTTGGGGAGTCTACCCCCACCTCAAGCAAAAAAATAGGACTCCAACTTCATAGAAGTAAGTGTTGGAGTGGACAAAAAAAAGAGGTGTAATATTTTGAGCAATACTAACTCTAAAGGATGGACCGTACTCTTTGCTGGTACCGGAGTCAATTTGGCGCTTGGCGTACTATACGCTTGGTCCATTTTTTCGCATGCCTTAACCGAGCAACTCGACTGGAGCAAGACCCAGGCTACCCTACCGTACTCAGTTGCCTGTGTAGTCTTCGCAATTACGATGGTACCTGCAGGAAGACTCCAAGATAAATATGGACCTCGGTTAATAGTAACACTCGGTGGTGTGCTTACTGGTATTGGGATGATTATTGCTGGTTTGACCCATTCTCTAACGGCTATGGTCCTCGCGTTCGGTGTTTTAGCAGGTGCTGGCATTGGATTAGGTTATTCTTCCACTACTCCTGCAGCAGTAAAATGGTTCGCTCCTCATAAAAAAGGGATGGTCACTGGCCTTGTTGTGGCTGGATTCGGTTTGGCTTCTGTGTATATTGCCCCCCTTACTAAAACGTTAATTAGTTCTTTCGGAGTTTCTCAAGCTTTCCTTATGGAGGGAATTGCCTTTTTGATAGTTACCTCGCTCTTAGCTCAGTTGATTAAAAATCCTCCGCCCAGTTATGTGCCTAAAGGAATGCTTCCAACCTCCTCACCTAAATCAGATACCCATAATCGCCAGTATGAATGGCATGAAATGATTAAAACCCCTCAGTTTTTTCTACTTTGGTTAATGTTGGCTTTTGGTTCTTCCGCTGGTCTTATGATTATTGGTCAGTTGGCTAAAATTGCAAACGTACAAGTACACGTTGAGTGGGGTTTCATTTTTGTTGCTCTATTAGCCCTCTTTAATGCAAGTGGTCGAGTTGTAGCCGGTATGGTTTCTGATATCATCGGACGTACCCGTACTATGCTAATAGTATTCCTCTTCCAAGCAATTGTAATGTTTCTTTTCGTTAAAGCTGGTACCATTCCTTTTATGGCACTAGCTGCTGCTGCTGCTGGTTTCAACTATGGTGCATTACTGTCCTTGTTCCCAAGCACCACCTTTGATTACTTCGGAACCAAAAACGGTGGCGTTAATTACGGTTTAGTCTTTACTGCCTGGGGCGTAGGTGGTCTGTTCGGACCTCTCTTAGCTGGTCAGGTGATCGATGCAACTGGTAGCTATGGTATGGCTTATACAATATCAGCGATCCTTTGTCTTGCTGCTGCTGGTTTATCACTGATTACCAAAGCTCCACATGTAAATACTGTTTCTGCTCTGCAGGGTATCAAGCCTGACACCCAGTGATAGTGAACTCGTTCAGCTAAGCTGAACATCGACGCTTCAGATACGATAGTCTTCAGTGACGTTACAAAAGGAACACTTCGCAGCTAAGGAGGACTCTACCCCACCTGATGTTTACGAAGAACCCAACCCCACCATAGAAGCTTATAGAAGTGGGGGTCTTGAAAACTGGATAAAAGGTACACCAAGCTAAGCCTGGTGTACCTTTTTTATTTACAAAATCAACTAAGCATTATAGATATTGAGATATTTCATTACAACTGCAATCATCCCGGATTTTTCCCCTTGGGCTTTTGAACTTTAAATGTCTACCAGCTACTTACTACTACATAATAAGCTAATTTTAAATTTCCATAAATTTCATGACAATTGTTTCAATATTTAAGCATTTTTCGATTAATAAATAAGCAAACTAAGAGCACAATAATTCGTGGGTAAAACTTAGACTCATTTAAACTCATGAATAAATTTGCAATCCAGACCAACTTTGGGGTCAACATAATCTAAAGTATTTCAAGAATAGTATTAAAGGAGGAACGACTCAATGAACTGGAAAAAGCCTTTCTTCGCCTCAATTATTTCTCTAGCATTTTTCACAGTATTAACTATGGGCTGCAACAATGTGCCAACCCCCACTGCTCCCGAGCCTTCTGGACCTGAGCTAACCGAAACACCAAAAATAACTCATGTTGGTGACAACGCATGTAAATCCTGCCACACTGAATCATATGAGAATGTAACCCATACAAAACACTACGATGCCTTTAAACCTCTTGCTGATTTTCCTCTGGACAAACCTTTAGGCGAAATTACTATTTTTGATGCAGCAAATAAAGAAAAGCCAACATCAACTACCCTTGATTTATCGAAAGCCAAAATCTACGGGGTAATGATGGACGATTATATTATTGGTGAGATCCCTAAAGAAGCTGGATTCAAACAACAATTTTATCGCATTGGAGCACTTAAAAAAACAAACGACAAATGGTCAGTTGAATCTCCAAAGCAAGCTGATATTGATAAGGATGGCAAGAATGATTGGACTGCAGAAAGCTATACTTGTGGAAAATGCCATTCTCCAGGAATTGAAACTGGGTCCCCTGATTTTGGTGTATCCTGTGAATCCTGTCATGGCCCCGGTGGTAATCACGTAAGTGCTACCGATAAGAAGGGAACGATGAGTTCTGAAGTTGCTAAAACTTCATGCAACACTTGTCATGAAAGTAACCCTTCCAAAGATGACGAAGGTAACTTCACTGCAAACACTCACTATGGCACCCGTAATTACTTTGCCAGCAAACATGCCCAAAGCTCGCAAATGAACCAATGTCTGACTTGCCATACTACGCATAAAGCTAATGCCAATGGCTCTCTCCTTCCGACGGACAAACCAACAGATAACTGTGTTAAATGTCACGCTGGAAAGACCTTCGACTTAGATAAACTAATGTGGAAGAACCCAACTGATGAACGGGGACATTTTACAAAAGATCACAGTTTCGGAGCTATGAAATATGAAGACCTTCAAGACGACCCTGCAACTAAGCCAATTGAGATAAAAAATCCTACATTTATAGAATTGATTAAGAAGCAGTTCCCAGAACTAGCGAAGTAATTAAAAATGAATTAACTTTCTTGTTGCAAATTCTAAAACACAGGGGCAGGTAACTCAAAAAATTACCTACCCCTGTGTTATGTATTTGAAAGTCAATCATTTTTGTCTCCACTATAGCTGAACACTTCTCAGGTAGTCGCGCCTTAGGCGGGTTGAAACTTCCATTCCCAATGTTGGTGCCCATACGATATCCTATATAAGTAGGAAGGGAAAGGTCTAAGGGACGCTTTGATTCTAAACTAGCCTGTATACTGTAGGCTTGTTTGGGTATAATAAATTTCGTTCACTGTATATTGCACCCTAGCTAGTAGAAATAGGTTGTTCTTGCTAATTAATCGCATAATTTTCTGATCATACAAAAGACTATGAATCTCTAAAGTCGTAGTTCTATTGTACATTTTTTTACTTTGGGTGACACGGCAAGAAGCGTGAGTCCATTTTGTTTTAAAAGAGGTGCGTTGAATGTCCGGAAAATATAAACGTCGGTTAAGGCAAGTATTGTGCAAAACAATGCTATTAATCCTAGCCATGGCAACTACTGTGACTACAGTACAAGCCCAGGAAAATTGTTTTCAATGCCATGGGGATGTAGGTTCGAAGGTTGAGAGTTCGGTGCACAGCTTTTCAAGTTGTACAAGTTGTCATACAGATATAGCAGGATTTCCACATCCTGAAGGAGTTACATTAAATAAAAAAGAGAGCGTTGCCACCTGTACGAGCTGCCATAAAGGTCTGGTATCGGATAGTTATGCCAAGAGCTTTCATGGTAAAGCTGTTCATCTTGGCAGCGAAAGGTCGGCAACTTGCGTAGACTGCCACGGTGCTCACGACATTTTGGGATCAAACAACCCTGCTTCCAAGGTTGCCAAAGCAAATATACCGCAAACATGTGCCAGCTGTCATGGTCAAGCATCACCCGGTTTCTCCGAGGGTCAGGAGCATTTTGAGTTGGCGGCTACTGGTCTAGGAGCGCCTATGTACTATACAGCAAAGTTTTTTGTCTGGCTGACCCTTATAACGATCACAGCTCTAGTTATCCATATCGAACTGCAACTATACCATAACCTGCGTACAATTCTAAGGGAACGGAAAAGGAGGTAATAAACAGTGGAAAAAAGGCTCGTTTTTCAACGGTTTAATCTCCATCAACGTATTCAGCATATCGGGATGTTTACTAGCTTTATCATTTTAACAATCACAGGATTACCCATTAAGTTTGAGCAAAGCAGTATTTCCCATTGGATCGTCTCGTTGTTCGGTAGTTTCGATAACATGTTTGCCATTCATCTGGTAGCTGCAGCAGTTATGCTATTTGTTACCGTTTATCACTTGCTCTACCTTGCAATTGAACCCTTGATAGCCAAAAAACTATCCTTAGCAATATTGCCAAGAGGCAAAGATCTTTTCGATGTAGTTCACGACGTACAGTATTTATTGGGACTGAGAAAAGATCCGCCCAAATTTGATCGTTACTCATATAAAGAAAAATTCGACTACTGGGCCGTGTTCTGGGGTATGTTAATCATGGGTGGGTCAGGCTTAATGATGTGGTTTCCAGAGATTTTTACCCGGTTTATACCGCGGTGGGTTATCGATTCGGCCAAATATGCTCACACTGACGAAGCGATCTTGGCTATTAGCGCGATTTTCTTTTGGCACTTTTTTAATTCTCACTTTAGCCCTAGGTTCTTTCCGATGAATCGTGTATGGTACAGAGGTACAATAACTAGAGAAGAAATGGAAGAAGATCATCCGTTGGAGTTGGAAAGACTTGATACTGAAAGCGAAACATCCGGCTAAGATATAGGCCTTAAAGGAGGACAAATCATGTCTGAATATTATAAATATAGAAAAAGTTTGCCACTCACAATATTTCAGATGATTTTTTATGCAATAGTGCTTGCTGCAATTTTCATCTGGGGACTCAAGTACACTTTAATATAATATAGTAAAGTTCATCATATAGATGGTTAGATTTAGCTGAACGATTTACTTCATATTAATCTCACATATTTCGTATTTCCATTCTTCTTTTAGCATCAAAACGCCAAAACGTCCCTTAAAACGTTCTGGCGTTTTAAATATTCATCTGAAGTTATAGTCACCTATTACTCATTAAATGAGGACGCCTTCCAACTGTCCCCTCTACCTAGATCAACCTCAAAGCCTGCCGACTGAATTCTGCGCTCTATGCAATATCGGCAATCTTCCGGATGATCATCCCCACAAATCTTGTTTTCGTAAAGTGCGTATTGTTTTCTGACTGACGTTGGAGTAATGATCGGCATAACGACATTGGCGCCCGCTTTCAAGGCAAGTTCCCGTCCTTGCGGATGCAGAGTGCCTAGTGCCGTCGTGGCCGGAATCAGGCTCTCCGGAATAAGTAACCGTGCCAGTGCCACCATCACCAACGTACCCTCGATCGTCCCAGCCTTTTCCGCTCCTAGAGGCGTCTCACTGTGAGGGATAAACGGCCCGATTCCGATCATGTCTGGATGGAGTTCCATTAAATATCTCAAGTCCTCTGCCAAATTAGCGAAGGTTTGTCCTGGTAGTCCCACCATAAATCCGGCTCCCACTTGGTATCCAATGTCTTTCAAAGCGCTCAAACAGGCTCGGCGTTCATCAAAGCGCATCGTCGGGTGTAACGTTTCATACAGTTCTTTCGAAGCCGTTTCATGACGCATCAGAAAGCGATCTGCACCGGCGGTAAAGAGGTTCTGATAAGTCTCCACTCTCCGTTCGCCGATTGATAACGTAATGGCTACCTCTGGATAGCGTCTTTTGATCTCGTGAATCAAAGAACCGAGGATCTCCTCTGTATACCATAGGTCTTCGCCACTTTGCAAGACAAAGGTCCGATAACCTAGTTCATACCCTTGATCACAGCAACCTAAGATTTCTTCCGGGGTTAACCGATAACGTTCCACCTTCACATTGGAAGCTCGAATTCCACAATATAGGCAATCTTGCCGACAAATATTTGAAAACTCGATAAGTCCTCTTAAGTAAACTTTATCCCCATAAAACGCCCGTTTCGTCTTTAGTGCATAGTTATAGAGGACCTCTCTATCCTCATGAGTTATATATTCTAAGAGGTACGTGATTTCCTCATTTGTGAGATCGTTGGTTAGATATATTTTCTCTAATAAATTATGCATACTACTCAAGAAATCACACCTCCGACGGTGAAACAATACACCTTTCCCTCTGTTTCTTCGTTTCTCTCCCTCCGTTTCACCTTTAGCTTAGCTCTTCTTCCAAAATCATCTTGGCTAGTGGGAAAGGTTCTAGTGCTCTTGGAAGTAATCCCTGTATATAGGCTATGAGAATTCCGAAGTTCACAATGGGCACCTTCAGATCTTTGGCACGTTCTACTCTGCTGAGCATCCCTGTTCTGTTCATCATACAAGCTCCGCAATGTACTATAAGGGCATATTTCTTGACGTCTTCGGTGAAGGTAGCACCCGCAGAGAATTCAAACTCGATCTGCTTTCCTATTCTCTGACGTATCCATCTGGGTATCTTCACACTACCAATGTCATCCGATTGCTTGTGATGGGTACACCCTTCTGCGATTAAAACCTTGTCTCCATCCTTAAGCGTTTCGATAGCCTTGGCACCTTTAATAAATTCAGTTAAATCTCCCTTTTGCCTGGCAAATAGGATTGAAAATGAGGTCATTAAAATATCCTTAGGAGTATCGGCAGCAACCTTTAAAAAAACTTGCGAATCAGTAATTACCAACTTTGGTTTTTTTGCTAGATTATTTAAGGTTTCTCTTAGTTCGTATTCCTTAGTTACAATCGCTATAGCATCACTTTCTAGGATGTCTCTGATCGTCTGTTGTTGAGGAAGAATTAATCTTCCCTTGGGGGCCGCTTTATCAATCGGAGTAACAAGTACTACAAAATCACCAGGGTTGATTAAATCCCCTACAATTTTAAACTTATCTTCATCCTCTGGAATAACTGAGATGATAGCATTTTTTAATTCTTTGATTCCCTGTTTCTTAAGAGCTGAGACAGCAACGACCGGCATGCTTAGTTCTTCTTGAAGACTGCTTGCTATTTTTCCCCAATCTTCGTATTCGTTTTTATCCAATCGTAAGACTCCCACTTCTTCAAGTGGGAGTGGGCCCCCGTACCCTGCTTCGGTGGGGGTAGAGTCCCCCACCGAAGTCTCGATGTTCAGCTTTAGCTGAACGAGTTCACTTTCATTTCCAAGAGTATCCATTTTATTTAATACCACGATCAGCGGTTTCTTCTTTTCCTTAAATCTATCCATGATAACTCGATCATCGTTACTGATTCCAACCTTGATATCTACAACAAGCAATGCCACATCAGTAATATCCAGAACCTCCAAGGTCTTCTTTAGCCTGAGCTCTCCTAATTTCCCTACATCGTCTATTCCAGCTGTATCGATAATCACACACGGTCCAATGGGCAGTATCTCCATTGTTTTAAATACTGGGTCAGTCGTTGTACCTTTTACTTCGGACACAATAGCCGTTTCTTGACCTGTTATAGCATTGATCACGCTGGATTTCCCTGCATTCCTCTTGCCAAATAGCGCTAAATGTACTCTAACACCTCTAGGCGTTTCATTTAAGCTCATGTATATTCCTCCATACGATCACTTCTATAGCACTTTTGGTGTTCTGGCCATACTGGTAATTTCTCGTATGCCTGGTATTCCTGGTTTAGTCACTTCAAATGGATTCAATATCTCATCGATCCTGGAATCTGGAAAAGTACCTTCTTCCTTCAATACCTCTCTGATTGTCTTATCCTCTCTTAGAGCTTTTCTGGCTACATGGGCGGCTTGATCATAGCCTATATGTTGAACTAAAGCAGCAGCCAGTACTGCTGATTTTTCAAGAGTTGCTTGACATTTATCTTTATTAGGGATAATTCCCTCAATACACTTCTCTCTAAAGATCATAACTCCATTATTTAGAAGCTCTAGTGATTCTAGCAAGCTTTCCGCGATCAGAGGCATAAAAGCATTAAGTTCGAGCTGTCCTGACGAGGCTGCCATTGTAATAGCATAGTCATTGGCCATGACTCTCATAGACACTTGACCGATCATCTCGGGTATGACTGGATTGACCTTACCTGGCATAAGAGTCGAACCAACCTGCATCTGAGGGAGTTCTATTTCGCCAAACCCACCCTTAGGGCCGGAGGATAATAATCTTAAATCGTTGGATATTTTCAAAAGGTTCGTGCTGCAGGCTTTTAAGAGTCCAGACACTTCTACAAAAACATCGTTATTTTGGGTTATATCCATAGGGTAGTCGGATCTAGCTAAACCTAATCCCGTTAACTCCTGAATGGTATCCGTAATCATAAAGATAAATTTTCGAGAGGCATTGACTCCTGTGCCGATGGCAGTTCCTCCCAGATTAATCTGTCTTAATCGCTCTTCTACTTTGTAAACTCTCCAACGGTCTCTTTCTATGGCCTTGGCATAAGCACCAAATCCCTGTCCCAGCATCATTGGCAAAGCATCCATAAGCTCTGTCCTACCAAGTTTAATAACATCACTGAAGTCGTTTTCCTTTTCTTGCAGCGCTTCCTGCAGTTGTGCCAGGGAATTACTTAATTTTCTGAGCATGTGAATTGCCGTGATTCTCAGCGCTGTCGGATAAACATCATTGGTCGATTGTGACATGTTAACATCATTCATAGGATGGACAATATCATAATCGCCTTTTATTCCTCCTAAGATCTCAATCGCTCTGTTAGCAATAACCTCATTGACATTCATATTCGTGGATGTACCTGCTCCCCCTTGAAAAGCGCTTACGATAAATTCGTGATTAAACTTTCCTTCAATGACTTGCTCACTTGCTCGAATAATGGCATTCGCTTTATCCTCCGTCAGTTGCTTTAATTCTTTATTCACCATGGCTGCCGCCTTTTTAATCAAAGCAATTTCATAGATAAGCTTAAGGTTAACTCTTTTCGACCTTAAATTAAAGTTTTCTTGGGCCCTTTTTGTGTTTATCCCATAATAGTTTGTTTCCGGGATTTTTCGTTCCCCGATTTGATCCCTTTCTAGTCGAAAGTTCATGTTATACCCCCTGACGCAGAATGCTTCTACTTCAGAACCTTAAATCTCGCTCTCCAGCTTCGATTCTCTGAAGTTTTTCGATGGCCGCTTTTCTAGCTAACTCTTTAGGAATATCCCGGAGACCCTTTTCGATAACCTTTTGGCCTAATTCTTTTAGCTCATCATCAGCGTAATCGAGAAGGAATTCCCTAAAAGTAAGCAAAGCATTCGGTTGACAAACATTGTGGATTTGTCCCGCTTTAGCCAAAACCATAAACCGATCCCCGGTTCTTCCTTCTCTATAGCAGGCGGTACAGTAGCTAGGTACATAACCACTCTCACACAAACTCTTAATGACTTCCATCGGTGAACGATGATCTGCCACTTCAAATTGAGGTTTTTCATCCGTTTTATCAATTCCATGTTCCTTCGAGTAGGCGCCTACTCCTGTGCAAGAGCCCGCACTAATCTGTGAAATTCCTAAGGCTAGTACCTCTTCCCGAAACCCGACTTCTTCTCTGGTAGATAAAATCATACCCGTATAAGGAACAGCCAACCTCAAGACTGCCACTAGTTTTTTAAAATCATTATCCGCAACAAGGTAAGGAAGATCATTCAGATCCACTCCCTCAGCGGCTCTCAGTCTAGGAACTGAAATTGTATGTGGCCCAACGCCGAAGGCTTCCTCGAGATGTTCAGCATGCATAAGCATGCCTATGGTTTCGTATTTATAATTATATAAGCCATATAATACACCAATACCGACGTCTCCAATTCCAGCTTCCATAGCTCTGTCCATTGCCGTAGTATGCCAATTGTAATTATGTTTGGGACCCGTCGGGTGCATTTTTTCATATACTTCCTGATTATACGTCTCCTGGAATAGAGTATAAGTACCAATTTCTGAATCTTTTAATCGTCTATAATCCTCAACGCTTGTAGCAGCGACGTTGATATTAATTCGTCTAATACTGCCATTATCAAACTTCAAGGAGTAGATCTTATTGATGCACTCAATCACAAAATCCAAGGAACAATTAACTGGGTCTTCTCCTGCCTCAATAACAATTCGTTTATGTCCTAACGATTCTAAGACTTTCACTTCCGCTTCCAATTGTTCCATCGTTAATTTACTTCTCTTCAGACTCTCGTTACAGGCCTGATATCCGCAATATACACAGCCATTGACACAATAACTACTAATATAGAGCGGTGCGAATAAAACAATTCTCTTGCCATAAATTTTTTCCTTAATCTCTTTTGCAGTCTTAAACATTTCAGCTAAAATGTTTTTGTCCTCAATATCTAACAGCACGGCTGCTTCTCTATGGGTCAATCCTTGGCAAGTTTTTGCCTTCTTGAGAATTGACCTTACATAGTCATTATCCTTAGACTTATCTCGTCCTTTTTCCATAGAAAGTCTAATTTCTTCATCAATAATGAAATCCTTCGCCAAAACCTCTTTCATCATCAGTCCTCCAATTTCTTAGTTAAAGCTGATTTTACATTTACCCCATTAATTTTCCCTAATTTACCTGTCATCGCACTGATTTCATCCGAGGTTCCCTCCACGATCAAAGAGATAATTGATATGCCCCTTTCCGGACGAGGGATTCCCATTCTTCCAATGATGATGCCCGCTAAATCGTGCAATGTCTCATTAACTTTATTGGCGCTCTCAAAGTCTTCAACAACTATGCCTATAACTCCTATTCTCTTATCCATCCTTTGCTCCTCCATCTAAACCTTGGCTATCACCAAGCCTAGAATTAATAAAAGCCTTCTGCAACAGAAGGCCTAAAGCGATTTAACCCTTCTCCTTTTGCTCAGAAAATCCTAACAATCAGGTAAAAGTTCGATAGATATCAACTATTCCAGAACCTCCAGCATAGCAGATACATCAATTAAGTTATCCAAAGTGTCGTGATTGCAAGATACCGTGTGCTGCTAAGAAACCACAAGGATAATACTTGTCGTTCCTTACTAGTTGTAATTTCGGCAATTAACCCATTACACATTCCGATACCCCATTAAGTATACTATTTTTGCCTCACATAATCCTTTATTTCTAAAATATTTTACAGATTCCTTTTTTCAGTGTTAAATTTTCTTGAAATCTATACCTCGTTGCACATCGTTTTACGGTTATTATAGAAGCTTAGAATTTCTTAGACTATTTTTAATTTTGTAGTCTTTTTAATTTATCTGTTTCTTATGCAGGATTATCATGAGCAACGTAGAAGATATAAGGTACTTATGACAGGGGGAGTTTTAATCCATGATAATACATGTAGGAGGACTGTAAGGTGAAAATACTATCTCTATCCACGCTAAAACGCACCTATCTTTCAGCATTAAGTTTAATTGCCTTATTAACCCTGGCTACTTTTATTGCCATGCACCACGTAACTTTGACTCAAAAAGATAGTGCTCTACTTATAAATGTAAGTGGAAGTCAACGATGGTTGTCTCAAAAAGCAGTCTTTCTAAGTTTAGAACTTGTCTACCTCTCTGATTCGAGTGGAAAAGCTCAAGCAAGAGAACAACTGCTAAGCACCATAGATCAATTACAGACAAATCATCAAGAATTAGTCCAAGGTTGTCCTCATATGATTTCACCGCGACCGTTATCTCCTCAAATGCAAATGATGTATTTTAACCCACCCACAAATATGCAAACACGAATTAACCGCTATGCATCAGAAGCACTTGCTCTAGCAAATGAACCAGCACACTTGCTTACCCCTGATAATCCTCATTTAACCTACCTTCTTCAAAATAGGGAGAACCTTTTAGAGTCCTTAAATCAGATTGTATCCCTTTACCAGCAAGAAAGTGAGGCTAAAGTCCAGCGTCTTCAGATGATGGAAGCAACAAGCGGTGTAATAATTCTTCTAACGCTCGTTTTTCTAGGATTGTATATTTTCAGACCTTTAGCAAACACTTTACTAAAAGAGCGAGCTCAATTGGAAAGCGCTAATCAAGAACTAAATTTCCTCTCCTCGGTTGATGGCCTAACGAGTATCCCCAATCGCCGGTGTTTCGATCAGTTCCTTTCTCAACTCTGGTCCCTGTCAACACGGAATGGTGAGCCTATAGCACTCATAATGTGTGACATCGACTTCTTTAAAGCGTATAACGATACTTATGGTCACCTAGAAGGAGATGACTGTCTTAAAAAAGTAGCGGCTGCCTTAAAGAACTCCTTGAAACGCCAAGGTGATTTCGTAGCTCGTTACGGTGGAGAAGAATTTGTAGTCGTTCTTTCAAACACCAATGTGGAGGGTGCCACGAAAATTGCCGAAACTTTACGTGCCAATGTGGAAAACTTAGCAATTCCCCATCGCCTTTCCTCTATTACGCCAAACGTGACCATTAGTTTGGGAGTAGCCATTGGATATGCTAATTCTGCCGTCTCACCTCAAACGTTGATTGAGGCTGCAGATATTTCTCTTTATCAAGCGAAACAGGATGGCCGAAACCGCTACAAATTAGCTGCTAATCCAGTTGGCGTTATTTGAAGTTGTTTCATAATAAGTATACTTACAATTGCAGCTTTGACTTAATTAGTATAAACTGTAGATAGGTAATGCTTGTATAATATTTGACACAATATTGGCTAAACTAGATTGTATCCCTGTGACTCAAAAATGGGGTAAAGTGCCAGTAATAATTATTCGAGGAGGTTTATCATGAGTTTTGAAATTAATAAGAGTGTAAAATGGGTCGGCAAAATAGACTGGGAATTAAAAAAGTTTCACGGGGATGAATATTCTACCCACCGAGGCTCTAGTTACAATTCTTATCTTGTCCGGGACGAAAAGATAGCCCTCATCGATTGCGTTTGGACACCTTTCGCTAAAGAATTTGTCGCTAACCTGAAAAAAGAAATAGATTTAAATACAATCGATTACATCATTGCTAATCATGGTGAACCTGATCACAGTGGGGCTTTACCCGAATTGATGAAGGAAATTCCTAATACCCCTATTTATTGCACCTCCAATGCCATTAAATCTCTAAAAGGCCAGTATCATCAGGATTGGAATTTCGTACCCGTCAAAACAGGGGATAAACTAAGCCTCGGATCAAAAGAGTGCATATTCGTCGAAGCAAGGATGCTCCATTGGCCTGATACGATGTTTACGTACTTGACTGGGGATAATATCCTCTTTAGCAATGATGGATTTGGTCAGCATTTAGCTTCTGAACACATGTTCAATGACTTAGTCGACCAAGCCGAGTTATATCAAGAAGCCATCAAGTACTATGCCAATATCTTAACTCCATTCAGCAAAATGGTTGAAAACAAAATCAATGAGATCTTAAGCTTCAACCTCCCAGTAGATATCATCTGCCCAAGTCATGGTGTCATCTGGCGAGATAATCCCTTGCAAATTGTCAACAAATATATGGAATGGGCAAAAGATTACCAAGAAAATCAGATTACCATCATCTACGATACCATGTGGAACAGTACCCGAAAAATGGCAGAGAAAATAGCTGCAGGTATCCGATTAAGTGATACGGATGTTACGGTAAAGTTGTATAATTGCAATTCCACCCATACCGATAAAAATGACATTATTACAGAAGTCTTTAAATCAAAGGCGATCATCGTAGGTTCACCCACTATTAATAAAGGAGTCCTGTTCTCCGTCGCCGGTATACTAGAAATGATTAAAGGATTAGGCTTTAAAAATAAAAAAGCAGCAGCCTTTGGCAGCTATGGTTGGAGCGGTGAAAACACTAAGCTTATTTCAACTGAATTACAACACAGCGGATTTGAGCTAATCAATGAAGGATTAAGGGTAACCTGGAACCCAGATGACGAGAGCGTAATTAAGTGTCAAGACTTCGGACAAAGTATTGGAGAAGCTCTCAAGTAAATAAGAAGATATTAAAAGAAGAGCAGTAAGTCAATTCTATTTCTCAATTGACTTACTGCTCTTTTCTAATCTCCAGCCACAGTGAACTTACTTAAAAGCCATTAGCTTAATCTCATTAATACCCTTCTGAGACTCTTCCCATCTAACCTTCCATCGTTTCCACAGTTTTTCCGACGCTTCCACTGCCACGGGGTCGAATTGCAGGCCTTTGTTGATCTGTATCTCCTCCCAACAATCTTCCCAAGACAGAGCTTTTCGATAAGGTCTTATTGAAGTAATGGCATCTACAGAATCTGCTACCCCAATAATACGTGAACCAAGGGGGATTTTATCCTCCTTCAAGCCACCAGGATACCCTCTCCCATCCCACCTTTCGTGATGATGAAGCACTATTTCGGCAATTTGTTTAAGCCCTTTCGATTTAGCTAAAATCTTATAGCCGATCTCCGGATGTGTTTGTATCTGTGCAAACTCATGGGGAAGAAGTCTCCCTTTTTTATTTAAAATAGTTTCTGAAATACCCATTTTGCCTATGTCGTGCAGGTGGGCTGCGATATGAATGTTTTCCAGTTCCGAACCTTTCAATCCCATAGCCCTTGCCAGATCGTATGACATATCCCCTACTCTAGAAGAATGTCCGCTAGTGTAATAATCTTTCGCTTCCAGTGCTGCAGCTAAACATTCAATAATATCGTGGAAAGGATGAGGACGGAAAATTCTTTGAATGTATTGGAACATGCGCATAAGTACCTCTCAAGTCATTACTTCCCTGTGGCTACACTACCAGCTGCCGCTTCAAGTTCCAACAACAAACCTTCCAATGAAGCTCCACTACTGGTATGACATCTGAAGACCGGTATTTTCTTTCTCTTCGCCTCTTTTACCGCTATGTGAATCATTTGATGGGAGACCGTTGAAGTGAATAAAACGATTCCATCGGGCGTCCCGATTGCCTTACCAAACTTGGCGGGCATTTGAGTATAAACCTTAACACGATGTCCACGCTTATGACATATCCCAGTATATTCACTATGCATCCGATCATGACCTCCGACAAGCACGATACTCATGGAATCCCTCCTTTCGCTATCATTGTTTTACTTCGTACAATCGCACTGGCCTGAGCCAAAGCCTCCTTCGGCACACCCTCCGCAGCAGGTACTCTCCCCTTTTCGCATGCGCGTGACCCTGCGAGTAATTATGAAAACGGTTACGCCTATAATGATCCCACCTAAAATCCAGTTAATCATTACATCACCTTCTTCACTAGTTTTGGTATCTGAAATTTCAAAGTTCCAAAGAGGGGTGATAAACCATCTAATTCTAACCCTCGACTCAACTAAAACCCAGTAATAATCCTACTCGAAAGATGAGGAAGGCTACAATCCAAGCGACCCCTGTCGAAAATCCAACTGTGATTAAGGTCCACTTCCAGGAATTCATCTCCCGTTTGATAGTGGCAAAGGCTGCCATACACGGCATGTAAAGTAGGGTAAACGCCATGAATGCATAAGCTGTTAAAGGGGTAAAAAATGCTTGCAGCGCTGTTATTAGGTCTATCGAGCCCTCTGTAGCTTCTGCAACTCCATGTAAGATACCCATTGTGGACACTACCGCTTCTTTTGCTACAAAGCCCGTGATCAACGCAACCGCCGATTTCCAGTCTCCAAAGCCCAGAGGTGCAAAAACGGGGGCTATTGTCTTACCGAGGGTACCCAGCATGCTATCTCCTGGGTCAACCACTGCTTGGAAGGAAAAATTATAGTATTGTAAAAACCAGATCAAAACTGCTGCTGCAAAGATGATCGTTCCTGCTTTTTTGATAAACCCTTTTCCCTTGTCCCACATATGAATCATCGTACCTTTGAATGTGGGAATTCGGTAGGGAGGTAATTCCATAACGAACGGGGCCACTTCCCCTTGTAAAAGGGTTCTTTTGAGAAGAAATCCTGATAAAACGGCAATCACAATGCCCAGCACATATAGTGAGAAAACTACCATAGTCTGATTGGCAGTGAAGAAGGCTGCCGTGTACAAGGCATATACGGGCAGCCTTGCTCCACAGGACATAAACGGAACGAGCATAATCGTCAAGCGCCGATCTTTTTCATTTTCTAAGGTTCTCGTACTCATGATAGCCGGAACACTACATCCAAAACCGATCAGCATGGGAATAAAGGATTTCCCACTCAACCCTAACTTTCTCAGTAATCGATCCATGACAAACGCTGCTCTGGCCATATAACCCGTGTCTTCGAGAATGGAAAGGAAGAAAAATAAGATCATGATTTGTGGGACAAATACGAGAAAGCTTCCCACCCCACCTATAATTCCTCCTGCAACTAGATCCTGTAACCATACTGCTGCTCCTGCTTCTTCAAGCAAAGTTGATAAAAAACCTGCAATCGTCTCATTGACTAATACGTCCACAAAGTCGATTGTGAAGGAGCCAATCGTACCAAAGGTTATCGAAAATATGCCAAACATCATGGCTAAAAATATAGGGATTGCCAAGATCCGATTCGTCACAACTTTATCAATTTTATCCGATACCGTTAAATCAGAGCTTTGCTCTTTCTTATTAACCGCTTTGCGAGTCAAAAAGGTGGTAAACTGGTACCGACTATTGGCAATAATCGTTTCTATATCCATGTCGTACTTTTTTTCCAGTTTTTTCTGATACCCTTTAATCTCAGCTAGCAAAGCGTCAGGAATTTTCAACGTTTCCTGGACCTTTTCATCGCCTTCTAAAAGTTTTAGCGCGGTCCATCGAGTATTCTCAATCTTGCGATTTAACTGAGGAATAATCGTCTTTTCGATTTCATGTATACGGCTTACGATACTTTCATCATGCATTTCATTTAATGATGGTGCCACTCCTGCAGAAGTCGCTGTCTGAGCAACGTTTTGGGCTCGCACCAGAAGTTCCTTAACACCCTGCCCTTTACTAGCAGTAATAGGGATCACTGGGACCTTGAGATGAGCTTCAAGGATTTCTGTATTAATTTTATCCCCTTTGGAATCCGCCGCATCCATCATGTTCAGGGCAACAACGACGTTAACCCCTAATTCGAGCAATTGGGTGGTGAGATACAAGTTCCTCTCTATGTTCGTCGCATCAACAATATTAATCACTACATCAGGCTTTTCATTTAATATATAGTCTCTGGCAATAATTTCTTCCATTGAATAAGGAGATAAGGAATAGATACCAGGCAGATCAATGATCTTTATATCTCCCTCGATCTTTTTTGCTTTACCTTCTTTTTTCTCAATGGTCACGCCTGGCCAGTTTCCAACATATTGTGTACTTCCTGTGATTTCATTAAACAAGGTGGTTTTACCACAATTTGGATTACCTACCAGCGCAAACTTGAAGGACATAGGCTATATTCAACTCCTTTATACTCAGGGTATAAATGATAATCATTCTCGCTTTAACTTTTAAAATAACGCTCCTCTAATTCAGGAGCATTATTTATGCAACAATGATGTTTTCTGCTTCAGCTTTCCTAAGCGTCAGTTCGTAACCACGAATATTCACTTCAATGGGATCCCCTAACGGCGCTACTTTCCTCACCAGTACTTCTGCCCCACGAGTCACACCCATATCCATGAGTCTCCTTCTCACCGCACTCTTGTCTCCTAGAACTTTGGTGATCACTGATTTCTCTCCAGGCTTTAGTTCCTTTAAAGACCTCTCCAAAGGACTTACCTCCCTTTATTGTCCTAACTGAACAATTACCTGCTCAGCCACACCCCTATTCAAGGCTAGTCTAGACCCTTTAATGGATACAATAAGATTCCCACTGAATTCCGATATAACCGTTATGGTTACACCTGGAATAATACCGAGTCCTTCTAAGAATTTTCTCGTTATATCTTTAGCCCTACAGGCACCAACTACCGCTTCTTTACCCGGAGAAAGCATTGTTAAGGGCATTTCGGCCCTCCTTATCTCTGCGACGTTATGCAGCCACTAATTCATTTTCCAGAAAGACAAGCATTGACCCAGGAAATTTACTATTAGTCTGAAATTCAACGAAATATAGTATGGATAACTCATCACTGCCTAATTCGATCTTTTTAATCACCCCAGAGAGTCCATAGAAATCATCGTTTCCCTGGTCGTTAATTTTGACAACTTCACCGATTTTATAAATTGACATGTTTCATTACTCCTTTTTTCATTTTATTAACTTTGATCATAGAATAATTCTGCTCATTAGATCGACTAATTGTCCGCCCATGAAGTTCACTGCCTAATAGTTATTAAGAACAATTGTGCTCACTTTGGGAGTTTATATAAAGTTGGTCCCTTAATTATGTTTCATTTAAGAGAACCTTAACAGGCAGACAGCTTGGAGGAGACATTTCTCCCTTCGGATAGCCAACACTCATAGCGCAGACCAGTTTATAGGGCTTAGGTATCTTGTGTCTTGACTTAAACTCTTCTGTATCACAGACATGTTCTGTGAATCCAATCCAGCAGGTTCGCAAGTCATAATCAATAGCATCCTGCATGATATTACCCGCTGCCAACGTGCAGTTGTAAACATTGCAACGGGGGTTAGCATCACCATATATGAATAATAAACATGGTGCATTGAAAAAAATATTATAGTTTTCGTTACAAATACTGTTCCCATATTGTTTGAAATATGGATACTGTTCAAGATTATTAAGCAGGTATTTCTTTAATTCATCGGATAATCTCTTTATTTCGTGTTTATCAGAAATGACGGCAAAACTCCAAGCTTCATTTCTTGAAGCAGTTGCTTTTGACCCCTGGGAAATCAACTGACTTATTACGTCAGATCCTACTTCCAGATCTGAAAAGGGCTCTATACTTCTTCCAATGTTATCTGATCTACAAATACTCATATTGTCATCTCCTTTCTATATTTAAATATATTAATTGAATATCAATACCAATAGGATACTAATACTGCCACTGGCTAGTAACATCAGATTATGATATTGATATTCATTATCATCTACATAATACTACTGACATCCCTTCTCGTCAATATAATTTTTTTACCGAATTCTGGCATAATAACAAAAATACTCTTCGCTTACACAGTGGTTAGCGAAGAGTATTTTTTAGCTATCTACCCGAACAAAAGCGAACGCCATGCATTTGCATGGCATCGCTGAATATAATTAACCTTTGTTTTTTTGGGCCTTTGACAATGACATCGAAAAACCTTTGGTTAGCCGCATTTATGTGGGTGCTTATCGGAGCATCCGCTGCATCCGGAACACTTTACACCCTTTTTTTTATCTCTGACAATTTTAACTATAGCAAGTGCGATGAGCGCAGCGACTACCGCAATCACTATAAAATCAACCGTACTCATGCTTTTACCGCTTGCATTCCGGCAGATATTTGCGCGCTTTTACTGCCTTTTCTCATTAAATAAACAACATATCCTACGATAATCGCCACAGCGATTAGTCCACCTATAAATCCTTCGCCTAATGTTCCAGTGGTTATTAAAGTACCTATCTGATATACAATGAAAGCTATTACATAACCCATACCCATTTGGAAACCAACGGCACCCCAAAGCCATTTAGACGATTCCATTTCAGACCTCATGGCACCTATAGCAGCAAAGCATGGTGGTGTAAAGAGGTTAAATACTAGATAAGAAAGTGCGGCTACTGCACTAATACCGAATATCGCACTTACTTCAGCGCTGCCGCCCACAAGTGCTAATTCTTCAACATCGATAAAGTTCGTAATACTAAAGCAAACAGCTAGTGTTCCAACTACATTTTCCTTGGCGATAAATCCTGTTACTGCCGCTGCTGCAAACTGCCACAGACCAAAGCCTAGAGGTATAAATAATATCGCTAAGGGTGATGCAATGCCTGCTAAGATACTTGTCTCAGGCGCAGTCTCTGCAACTACTTGGAACTGCCAGTCGAATGTTTGTAATATTTGTACTGCAGCGTTGCAAACTAGAATAATTGTACCTGCTTTAATAATGAATGCTTTTGCTCTCATTAACACGGATATCGAGGCTCTCTTGATACTTGGCCATCTGTATTCTGGAAGCTCCATTATGAAATATGACTTCGAATAATCTCCTGTGATTCTTCTGATAATTAATGCACTGATAATGATTACGATAATCCCAAGGAAGTACATTGAAGTTCCAACCCAACTATTATCGCCAAAAAACACACCGGCGAAAAGGGCGATTATTGGAAGTTTAGCTCCACAAGGCATAAATGGAGTTAACATCGCAGTGGTCCGTCTTTGTCTTTCATTCTTTATAGTTCTTGTTGCCATAACACCAGGTATACCGCAACCAGTACCAATAATCATAGGTATGATAGATCGACCTGATAATCCAACTTTTTTAAAGAATCTATCCAATACAATAGCAACACGAGCCATATATCCGCTGTCTTCCAAAAGTGCTAAGCAGAAAAATAACACCATAATCAGTGGTAAGAATCCAATGACAGCGCCAACACCGCCAATGATGCCATCAAGCAGCAAAGCTCCAACGATAGGGTTTACATCCTCGCCCAGCAGTGAGGCTACACTTTCGTATACCTTGTCTATCCATCCGACAAAAATATCTGCAAATAATGGTCCAACCCACGTCTGAGAGATGGAAAACACTAGCCAGATTATTGCTACAAAGATCGGAATCCCCAGCCATTTGTGAGCTATTATCCTATCAGCCTTGTCTTGTACGGTTTGCTTTTCCGAGCTCACCTTTCTTCTCTCGACGTCCGTAACAACATCGTTTATGAACGCATATCGTTTTTTATCAGCTTTTTCAAATTCCTCCTTGGTTGAAGCATTTTTTGCAACTCCAATATTCGGGGCAACTTGCTTTTTGTTTGACTTACCAAGGGTTATTACAGCATCCAGCAATTCAAGCAAACCGTTATTTGCTGATTCTGTCGATACAGTTACGAAAACGGGGCATTTAAGTGCATCACTCAAGGCCGGGACATCTATAGTGTTGCCCTTCTTATCTGTCAAATCACTCTTATTTAGTGCAATAACGACGGGTATACCCAGTTCCAACAATTGTGTAGTAAAGTACAAACTTCTGCTAATATTAGTTGAGTCAACAATGTTGATGATAACATCCGGCTTTTCATTTTGGACAAAGTCTCTGGTTACCGACTCTTCACTCGTGTAGGGCGACATGGAGTATGCTCCAGGCAAGTCCACCACAACCAAGTCTTCGTTCCTTGGGTTCAGGCTCTGTTTAACATCGCCTTCCTTTTTCTCTACGGTAACCCCTGGCCAGTTTCCTACATGCTCGATTTTACCCGTAATAGCATTAAACATTGTTGTTTTTCCGCTATTGGGGTTTCCTGCTAAAGCGATTTTCATGCTTTCCTCCTTTAAATAGTTAGTTTAGTCTAACTTTTAATCAAAACTACCCTAATGATAATTCATTATGATAATTTATATCATAATGGCGTTTGCTAAATCCTCGTCTATACTGTACCTTGCATCTTTGATATTAATGATATAGTTAGATGCCAATTTAGAGATAATAGTTACTCTTTCACCAGGATAACAACCAAGCGTAAATAGAAATTCACGAATATCATCATAATCAGTTTTAACACAATTCACAGTATAAGGCGTATTTAAATTTCCTTTTGCTAAAGACATCATGTATACCTCCTTGTAAGATTTGAATAATTTATTAATTGCATTTTTTTATTTACGTCTTCCGAGGTTTAGTTATGATATTCGTTATCACTTAATATTAAAGAAGCTACTCCGGTTTTCACATGTATTTGTGTCCTTTTTAACCCTTTCTCCCAATCGTTAATCAGCAACTGTTTGAGAGAGTCTTTTATTGAGAAGTTCCTTAATCCTTTAATACTTTAGGTTAAGTGCCCGAGTAAAGGCATCACTTCTTCTCCTTTAATATCTTGCTCTAATTTTATCCCTATTGATAACGAATGTCAATATCAAATCTAGAAACAAAAAGCTCTCAAAACCCTGCTTACCGATTTAATGCGCGTTTGCACCCATAATTCTCCTTAAATACTACAAAATCTCTTCGTCAATTGTTTAAACATTATTCTGCAATTCGAATTAACTCGTGAGAATATAAAATCTGATTTTTCCCTTCATGTTTAGCAGACCATGAATATCACGACTATTATGCGAGAAAGTGAGTATGGTAGATGGTTTTCGCCAATAATCTTCATTGTTTAATTGACAACCATTATCAATTAAATTGAAAAATTTTTTGTTTGAATTTCTCTAGTTATGAAAATCTAATTATAACTCCAAGCCGATCCCGGTACATCCAAGCGGACAGCAGGACGACTATCAACCTCGTACAATTAGCTACGGATACCTTCGGAGTGAATTATATTCTCCCATCCCCTACGACCATTGCCTAGATTAAGCTCCAATTTATTATGATAATTATTCTTAATTAAATAAATACTACCACTTCTTTTCCGTTCTTGTCAATAATTCTTTTAGTTAAAACCTTTACAGTTTAATGATTAGAGCGGGTCTCGATGTTTACTATTATCTTTTTGTTTCCACTATTCACTAAACTTAATCATAATATCAACCACTTCCGGAGTATTTCCAATTCGAATCGGAGGACCCCATGTACCGAACCCTGAAGAAACTATGAGCTGGAAATCCTCCTTACGTAGTAGCCCCCAGTCCTTTTCAAAGATTTGACGAGTAATGAACTGAATTGGAAACATTTGTCCACTATGCGTATGTCCGGATAACTGCAAATCCACTCCTTGTTCAGCAGGTTCTTCTAGTTGCGATGGTTGATGATCCATTAAGATAATGGGCAGAGACCGATCAATCCCTTGCATTATAGTTTTTAAGTCTTGTCTGGGGTCTCCATTGAAACGTGCCCCTGACCGATCATCTCGTCCTATCAGATAGAAACTCTCGGCAATCTCTAAAAAGCTATCCCGTAATACCTTGACCCCTGCCTCGCCCAAGTAATTAATCGCTTCCTCGGCATTACCGCCAATGTACTCATGATTCCCCAATACAGCATATACTCCTAACGGAGCATTTAGTTTACGAAAGGTATCGGACACCTGCTGTTTGTTTGACGATTCAATGTTCTCATCGAACACATCTCCCGCAAACAAGATCAGGTCAGGTTTTAGGTCATTCACCATAGTGACCATCTTCGTAAGGTTACCGTTATGTACAATAGTTCCTAAATGGATATCCGAAACCATGACAACCTGTAACTGCTTTAATTCTCCCGCTTGTTTAGCGATTGTCACATCGTAATGGTTAACCTGTGGATGTCGAGCATTCCATGCCCCATAACTTACTAAACAGACGACCAATATGACAACTGCTAATCCTAAAGCAGGGTTTAAGTTCCGTTTTAAGTCTAACGGGATAACCTTAAGAAAGTGATCGAACAAACGAAGTAGATCCAAGCTAGCGATCACTAATAAAAAGTAGAACATAAAGGCTAACCAATAAGCACCGATGAGGTTCAAGCCTTCATATAACATCGTTGGAAGGTATTTCTGGCTGAACCGACTAAAGATATAGGACAAAGAAAGCAGCCAGAAAATTGACCAGTATACTCTGGAGTTCACAAAAGTGATGAAACTAAACAAGGTCTGCCATCCCCTCAGGCCAATGTAGTAGTTAAGTCCACCATAAATTAAGAAAACAACACTACCTACTAAAATAAAGAAGGGGTTTATCATTTCTGCGTTCTACCTCCAAATTTCAACGTTAGAACAAGAATTCTGTCATCTAGAGGTTATTATATAACGTTTTTCAACCTACGTCACATGCTTTAATATGCGCCTTATCAAATAAAATTTAACTTGTATATCCAATAACCAAAAAACTTAGTCAAGGAGAGTTTCTCTCCTTGACTAAGTTTTTTGGTTATTGGAATTACATATAGTTTTTGCCAAATGTAAATGATCGCTCCGTCTTTTGATACGATTAAATTTCTCTGAAGGAGAAGAGCAAAAACAATCGATAAACTCTTGAGGAAGTTTCTTAATTAACAACACTGGTATATCCAATTTGTTAATCAAACTATGCGCTAAACTACCATACATCAAACCTTTCAAACTAGTTGGCCCTCGTGTACCCATAATTATTAGCTTGAATTCATTTTCTGTTGCATACTCCCGAATTGCTTTTACAGTATCAGGAATACTCGCATTAGAGTATACTACTTCCTGATTAACCTCGTATCCTTTCTCTGAAAATATTTCTTTGATTCGAGCATGTATTTTAGTATAATGTTTTTTTTTGCCCGGATCATTCTCAACCATTAGGTATTTCACCCAGTCCGATCTAGGGTTAGTTGGCCAAGTTGGCTTCATATCATTGTTTTCCCCGATAGAACCGTCTTGTACCTGCAAGACGGTTAAATGCATAGAGGGTATACTCTTCAATAGATTGGCAGTGTAAACTGCAGCAGAAAAGGAATGCTGTGAACCATCAAAATAAAGCAACACCTTAAATGGATTACCACTATTCATACTATTATCACCTCATTTTATTATAAAGTAATTATACCACGACTATTTCATTTGAAAACTTGCTAGCGCCCACACACGAAGACACTGTCTTCGCACGTATTGGTCCTTCTTGAAGACACTGTCTTCGCACGTACTAGTCCTTCTTGCAGACACTGTCTTTGCACGTATTAGTCATTCTGTCAGCCTTCAGGCGCTGGCCATGGATGTCTGAGTGTCCCTGTAGCCAAGACTCGAACAAGGATGTTCGAGGTTAGTACACCGCCATGGATAATTTCCTTTCTAGAAGAGAGTTGAATGTTATTAAATCCCTTAAGCAGAATCCCGTTTTGGTTCACTGATTTGAACATATTGAGTATCAACCTTGTGGCTGTGTTTAAAACGAATAATATAACGAGCAATCATCATTACTCCGACAATAGCACCACCATACAGAGTAACCGTAGCTGCCAAATCAAGAACACTAGCAACTCCTTTCGACAAATTTACCATATGGAGATCCACTAGATATTTTGGAATGGCAAAGGCTCTGCTTACAGCAGACATACCGATAACTACAGCCATTACAAATTTAATTTGCAATTCGGAAACCATTTTAGTTGCATTGGCTCCAATGTGTAAACCCAACAATGAGCCAAGGTAAAGCAGCAACACTAAACGGATATCCACAAAACCATTCAAGGCATAATTAAAGGCTCCAAAGGCCCCTGAGAAAATTGCTAAGAATAATTCTGTCCCTGCAGCCACCATCGTAGGAATACCTAGGACATATATCATAGCAGGAACCCCAATAAATCCGCCCACACCGACAGTACCTGCTAACCATCCGGTTGCCAATCCAATAATTGCAACGAACCATAAGGATACGCGAACATTAGCTACTTTAAAGTTAATCATTGGTGGGATATTAATTTTAGTAAGTTTTCCGGCCAATCCCGTGGGTTTTCCCAAGCCATTTTTATGATCAGGTTTGAAAATATCTTTTAAAATAAAGATCGAAAGACCCGACAAAAGAACAACAAATACCAAACTAATATACAGGTTTGAACCTGCCTTACCTAAAGTGTTAAATATATACTCATTCAGAAAGACTGCTAACTTAACGCCTATTAAAAGGAACGCGACCATAAAAATTCCCAACCGTATATCAACATTCCCCATTTTGGAGTGCTTTCTTGCCCCAACCATTGCCTTGCCAAATTTGTGGGCAAGGTTTGAGCTTACTGCAGCGATGCCTGGAACCCCTAGGGCCATCATACCTGGGGTCATAATAAAGGCACCCCCACTACCAATAAAACCGCTTAACATCCCTCCTAAAAATCCAAGTCCTGCCATAGAAAATGCCGCCTTAGGGGTGATATCTATGAATGTCATAACTTCTCCAACTAGATTTACCGCTTCGCCTGCCATTGATAAAGCCCCCTTTCTAATGATTGCTTTCTAAGCCGAGGATACTTAAGACATGAGATATCGCTGTTCCGTACAGAAAAGCAATTCCAATTACGGTGCCCAGAAGGCAGAAAGCAGGAATTACTGCTTTACTTAAGAAGAATTGATTTAGTTGCTCGATATTAAAGAAAATTAGAAGGTACGCACAAACGGATAAACCCAAGAAAATAATAGTTTTTAATAAGCTTTGTTTGGATGCTCCACTCATATCCAATCTCTCCTTTGTTTGTGTGAATAAGGTGCTTAAAAAGAGATATCTCCCCTCCTTTATTTGTGATACAATTCTCTATATAGCAAATACTATGCCAACACCAATAACCCGTTATTTCCTGCTTTTATCATCACCATTATAAAAAAGAAGTGTAGCAAATGCTTCACTTCTTCAACATAAATATCTGTCCGGGACCCTCATTCAGGTAATTTATTATCCTCCGACTTTGATTCTTATTCAATTTCTTAAGAATTCTGGCAAATGCATCTTTTCCTACACCGATTTGTATTATATAATACAATACGAGGGATTATCAATCTTCCGCTATTTGGAGGCGATTTGATGAGCTATAAGGATTTTCTATCGTCATTCAAGAGAAAAAGTCTTACTAATCAACTAGTTATTATTTTTGCTGCTATCATGCTTATACCATTATTAGCATTAATATATGATATCTTTTTTGCTTCACAGACGGATCAAGTTATCTTCTTCGATAAAGAGCAGAGACTGGCAGCCCTTGTTAAAAGTACAAATCAAGAACTCTTAAAAAACCTAGAGTCTTTAGGAATTAAGCCAGAACATATCTCATCGACTCTTCTGCACAGCGAGTTTACTCGGGTTTTAGAACCCTACATACCATCGAATTCGGGGATTCGCTTTGGTTTATATGTTCCCCAGACAGAAAAGATTACAGTATTAGGCTTCCTGCATAACTACCGTAACCTCTCACAGGAAGAAGAAACCCAGAGGGAGAAAGAGATCTTTGCCAATACTAAATCGGGCCTAGCAGCGGCTGAGATGGGTCATGAACCCCTCTTTCGAATTTCTGGTTCTTTTGATGACCAAGTCGTTGAGTACATTTCACCGGTTGTCCTGAAAGGGAAAGTGGTTGCCGTTATGTGGGCGGGGGAGCGACTTAACCCCTTTTTTTATCAAAGTAGTTTCTATCGTAAATTGCTTCGATATTTCACCTTAGGCGTACTGGCATTAGTTATGATTGCTACTCTAAGGACCATTCGAAATATCACCACAGGAGTGGACCGCTTAAAGCAGGGATTACATCGTATGGAAAATGATATACATCACCTGATACCCGATATGTCGGGTGAACTAGGTCAAGTGGCCCGAGCAGTTAACCGGATGGCCAAAAGCCTAACTGAAAAGGAAAGGTTGGAAGATCAACTAAGGCAATCTGAACATCTTATTGCGCTAGGTCGTTTAGTTACGGGGGTGGCGCACGAATTACGTAACCCGATTGGCATTATCAAAACCTTAGTTGATCTTATGAAGCAGGAATACTCTCAAATGAGCGGTATTGAAGAATTTACAAGAGCCCTAGATGAACAGGTGGACAGACAGGATATGGTTATTCAAGAACTACTGGACTTTGGCCGTCCTACCAAAGTATCTATAAAAGAGTGTTATATCAATGATTTAATCATGAGAGTCCTCTCATTTTCTGCTGCGATGTTACGAAAGCAACAGATAAAAGTTCAATTGAAGCTAGATAATAAGCTTCCCCAGATCCTTGCAGATACCGACAAGCTTAAACAGGTATTTGTAAATATTATTGTAAATGCAGCTGAAGCAATGCCAGATGGTGGTATTTTAGATATAGTAACAAAACGATCAGATGAGAGGATAATTATTAGTATGTCCGATACTGGAGAGGGTATCCCAAGAGAGGACATGCTGAAAATATTTGACCCCTTCTACACAACCAAAGAAGCTGGCACTGGTCTAGGACTATCAATCTCTTATCAAAGTATTAAATTGCATGGTGGAATGATCGAAGTGGATAGCGCCCCTGATAAAGGCACAACCTTTATAATTAAGCTTCCTGTGACGCTATAATCTTCCTACAGGAGTGATAATTTTGATACCAAGAATTTTAGTAATTGATGATGAAGAAAGAATGTGTTGGGCCCTAGAAAGGGCTCTGAGTCATGAAGGATATCATGTGGTTACAGCAACAAGAGGCTTACAAGGTATTGAAATGGCCCTTGAAGCTGAACCTTCGACGGTGATATTGGATCTGAAGATGCCTGATATTGATGGCATTGAGGTGTTAAAAAGGCTGAAAAAGATTAACCCCAATATTCCTGTAATTATGATCACCGCCCACGGAACTATTGATACTGCGATTGAAGCCATGAAAATTGGAGCAACCGATTACATTACCAAGCCTTTTAAACTCGATGAATTAAAGGTGCAAGTGAAACAGGCCTTGCATTTGTCTAATTTAGAAAACGAGGTTAATTTTTTACGTCAGGAATTAGGTAAAAAATTTGGGAAAATGATTGGTCAAAGTGATTCCATTAAAGAGGTTGTCCTCCTAATTCAACAAGTTTCAAAAACAAATGCAACCGTTCTGATAACCGGAGAAAGTGGAACAGGTAAGGAAGTAGCTGCTGTGGAAATACACAAAGCCAGTAACCGTGCTAATATGCCCTTTATAGCAGTAAACTGTGCTGCACTTCCTGAACAATTGTTGGAAAGTGAGCTATTTGGCCACGAAAAGGGGGCTTTTACAGGTGCAACTAATAAAAAAAAGGGTCGTTTTGAAATAGCTGATAAAGGCACTATTTTTTTAGATGAAATCGGAGATATGCCAATAAGTATGCAGGTGAAGTTACTGCGGGTTCTGCAGGAAAGGTGTTTTGAAAGAGTCGGGGGAACTGAAACGATTCAAGTAGATGTACGGGTTATCGCCACCACTAATTCCGAGCTTTCCTCAGCCATTTCTAAAGGGACCTTCAGGGAGGACCTTTATTATCGCTTAAATGTCATGCATATAAGAATGCCACCCCTAAGATCACGAAAGGAAGACATTCCTCTGCTGGTTAATCATTTCCTAGAGAAATTTGATCCTTCTCATAGTAAAAAAATATCTTCAGAAACTATGAAAATTTTAACTCGTTACGACTGGCCCGGTAACATTAGAGAGCTACAAAATGCAATTGAAAGACCGCTTATTGTCTGCCAGAGCAATGAAATTCAACCTGTACATTTACCCAAGGAATTATTGGATAGTATTGAGGAGACTTCGGAGCCAATCATAAATCTTCCTGAGGGTGGTTTTTCTTTAGAAGAGTTGGAAAAACATCTTTTCATTAAGGCCTTAGAAAAGCATAATTATAACCAGACGAAAGCCGCTAAATATCTCGGGATTTCTCGTCCAACACTTTTATATCGCATGAATAAACATGGCCTAAAATTCTAGTTTTCTAATAGATGATTATTCTTAAGTCAAATACCCAAGTGTCACACCTCTTCAGGAGTGATACTTGGGTATTTAACTTAAAGTAAGATTGAACCATAAAGCACTTATTAACGCAGTAAGCGTAGACCGCTGATAATGACGATAATTGTACTCCCTTCGTGTCCGATCACTCCTAGGGGTAGATTGATATTCCCCAAAAAATTAGATAGAACAAGCAAAAGTATGACTGCAATAGCAAAGACGACATTTTGTTTGACTACCCTAGTCGTACGACGTCCTAAGGCAATGGCGTAGGAGACCTTAGAAAGATCATCAGCCATCAGAACTACATTAGCCGTTTCCAACGCTACATCAGTTCCCGCAGCACCCATAGCAATACCCACTGACGCTACTGCCAAGGCCGGTGCATCATTAACACCATCACCGACCATGACTACTTTGCCATATTCTCCTAATTTCTTGATAATGTCTACTTTATGTTCCGGCAGCAGTTCGGAATATATTTGGTCAACGCCTACCTGCTCACCCATGTTTTGGGCAGTTGAAGCGCTGTCGCCGGTCAGCATTACTACCTTAATCCCCATGCTTTTAAGTCTACTGATTGATTCTTTCGCTTGCGGTCGGAGGGTATCTTGTACCGCTAAGACACCGATTCTCTCTTTTCCCACCTGAACAAAGATCACCGTATTCCCTAGCTTCTCCAGTTCTTGGACAGCTTTCAATTCCTCTTTCGGTAATGTTTGTCTTTCGATCAAATCTAGTTTTCCGATTCGATATTCCTGACCCTCGACTATGCCATGCACCCCAAGTCCAGGCACAGCTTCGAGTTTTGAGGCTGTACTAAGCCGGAGATTTTTCTCTTTCGCCTTTCGGATTATTGCCTTAGCAATTGGGTGTTCTGACCATGTTTCCAGGGAGGCGGCGATGCTTAAGACCTCATCTTCAGTGTAGTTTCTATAGGGTACTACCTGAGTAATTCTCGGGATTCCCTCAGTGAGAGTTCCGGTTTTATCAAAGGCGACTACACTTACATCACCAATCTTCTCCAGATAGGCACCTCCTTTAAAAAGGATTCCATTGCGTGCTCCATTCGATATTCCAGATAAAACAGCGGGCATAATGGAGGAAACTAGGGCACAGGGGGAGGCAACAACAAGAAAAATCATTGCTTTGTAAATTGTCTCACTCCATGACCATCCTAGGATAAAAGGTGGCAAAACTGAGATCAAAACCGCGCCCGTAATCACGATTTTTGCGTATATGCCTTCAAAACGCTCCATGAATAGTTGGCTAGGGGGTCTTTCGCTCTGCGCTTCCTGGACGAGGTGGATAATTTTAGCAAGCAAGGTTGCCTCTGCTGGTTTGGTCATTTCGATAACTAAGGCTCCCTGTCCGTTCATTGTTCCGGCAAAAACCTCGTCCCCGGCGGATTTGTCTATGGGAATTGATTCTCCCGTTATTGATGCCTGATTCACAGAAGAATACCCCTCACGCACAATTCCATCGGCTGCAATCCGCTCTCCTGGCCTCACCAATAGAAGGTTGCCTTGCTGCAATTCTTCGACTCGAACTCGCTTTTCCACATTTCCATGTAGCACAATAGCCTCTTCCGGGCGTAGTTTCATGATCGACTTAATTTCGTCATTCGTTCTCTCGAGTGTATATCCTTCCAGAGCGCCACTTAGAGAGAAAATTAGGATTAAAATTGCCCCGTCTGCCCAATATCCGATACTGGCCGCGCCAATGGCGGCTACTACCATAAGTATATCGACATCTAAATCTTTTTCCTTAATCAGGGTTTGTAGCCCTTCCCAAGCTTTCTGATATCCACCTATGACATAGGCCAAAAGGTAGAAGGGAACTTCGAGCTCAGAATGGCCATAGTTGCCGGAATACCATGCCAAGATAATAAATCCTAAACTAAGGGCTGTAACAATCAGCCCCTTGTGCCTCGACCAAAGTATGTTCCAAGATGTTCTCATGTCAATATCTCCTCTTATCCCCTTTTTCACATGTTTTACCCTAAATATGTTACGCTATGTTAACTCCGTCAAGCCATAGAGGTTCGACATGAAAGTTCGAGCACTCTAAAAAGTTTCGGTATTGATCTTTTTTAGGGTGTGCAAGAACTGCTTGATTTCATCATCACTCAGAACGGACGTCATTTGTTCAGTCAAGCGTAAATGGAAGTCATGATGTTCCTCAAAGGCTTGCTTTCCTAGATCAGTCAAACTGATAAGGTTAACACGCCTATCTTCTTTCGTCGATTCACGGCGGGCAAAATTCTTCTTTTCTAAGCGATCTACCGTTACCGTCGTAGTTCCTGTTGTAACCCCTAGTTTCTGAGCTAAACCTTTCATATTTATTCTTTCGTGTTCACCGAGGACCTCTAAGGCATGTGCTTCAGAAACCGTTAACTCACTGGAACGCACGATTGAATTTTCCCAGGAGGAAAACCCATTGAAAAATGCTAAAAGTTCATGGGTCAACTCTTCATTGATAGTCAATATAACTCCTCCTCGCAAACTAGTAAGTACTTCATAATGTTCTATAATCATATTGTTTGATATTCAAGATATATGATAACAAAAATACTTTTTACTGGCAAGGGGTTATCAAAGATTATTCAAACCTGACCTTCTATTCTATTAAATGGGAGCCCTCTTTAATCTCTTAATTATAAGATTTATATTCCCCTGTAAGATCTTCCAGTTAACTACATGTTTAAGATAAATCATACATAACGGACCAGCTTTTACGTCCTCCCTTTTAACAACTCTTGGCTAAGATTCAATAATTAGCCTATGAAATTATTGACAATACCCGTTATGTAAAATATAATTTGTTAAACACTTCATATTAAGATGTTTTAATATTCTGTATGTAATTGTTAATTAACTATTTCTTAAATAAGGCTAATAATTTATTATTTCAGAATTGAAAAATATTTAATATGCAATAAGATTGAATAATAATATTACATAAATTTTTGCTTATGCGATAAAATTATTATTGCAATTTTTTAAAGAATTTAATGAGAATGGAAATCATTTATAAAAGGAGTACCTTGTTATTATTATTAGATTTTACTTCATATTTCAAAACCCAAACGATTAGAAGGTAATTAGCCTTCTTTCTAAATTATAGGTATCTATAAATGTTAATACATGCCCATAGATTTACTTTCCTTTAATTGCACTTGACGTTGCACTAATTTTCTCAACTCACATCTAGCTTAAGGTAAGTTTAGAGTTTTCTTAAACAGCCTATCTATAATCGGACAAAATGGAGGGGAATAAATGAATTTAAGTGTCAAGTTTAAATTAATTGTAATTATTTCAGTACTTATGCTTGTAGGGACATGCGTGATTGCAACATTCTCAATAACTACCTTGCGCACCGAAATTGTTAAATCTGCTCACAAAAAATTAACCTCAGACCTTGCCTTTGGATCTCAGCTTATCGATAAGACGTTTCCGGGTAATTGGGCTATTCAAGATGGAAAGCTGTACAAGGGCGAAAATCTGATGAATGATAATCTTATAGTAAATGACATCGGAAAACTTGCTGGAGATAATGTCACTATTTTTCAGGGCAACACTCGGGTTGCGACAAACGTTAAAAAAGAGGATGGTACGTACGCTGTTGGAACAACAGTTGCATCTGCTGTAGAACAGACGACACTAAAAGAAGGAAAAACTTATATGGGGGAGGCAGTTGTGGTTGGAGTTAAAAACCAAACTGTGTATGAGCCTATAAGAGATAGCCATGGTACGATTATCGGGATGATATTCGTAGGAGTTCCGAACGCTCCCTATGACGCGATTGCTTCCAAAGCACAAAATAGAATTGTTGTCTTTATTTTAGCAGAACTCTTACTCGTCATTAGTTTGATTTGGTTTATAGCTAGCCGTGCAATTAAACCTTTACTACATATTGTAAAAACTGCAAATCAGATTGCAAACGAAAACTTGAATGTCGCACCCATTAAGGTGCGGGGGAACGACGAAATTGCTCAGTTAGGAGTGGCAGTAAACAGAATGGTCAGCAGCCTGCGCTCACTTATCCTGGAAATTGACCATTCTGCAACTACTCTCACCTCAGCGGCGGAAGAGATGACGGCAAGTCTAGAAGAGACCACTAACGTTGCTAATTACATGGCAACTTCAACGTCTGCAACAAGTGAACAAACGAATATGCAAAGGCACAAAGCTGAGGAATCAGCAACCCTGGTAATTGGGATATCATCAGGCATACGTGATATAGCTATAGCCTCACAAGCGGTTCAGGAAGTTTCAAACACCACTGCAGATGAAGCAATGCATGGAAACGATTCAATTGAAAAAGTGGTAAGCCAAATGGGGTTGATTGAAACATCTGTTGACGAATCTGTAATTTTGGTAGACGCCTTAAACCGTCGCTCCAATGAAGTCAGCGGTATTGTTTCCTTAATCAACGATATTGCGTCACAGACGAATCTCCTCGCCTTGAACGCGGCAATTGAAGCCGCACGTGCGGGAGAACAGGGAAGAGGATTTGCTGTCGTTGCAGATGAAGTGAGAAAATTAGCAGAACAAACTGCTTTATCAACAGATAAGGTATCTGAACTTGTCAACGCCATTCAAAATGACTCTACATCTTGTCTCCAAGGCATGGATAAAGTGAATCAACAAGTTAAATTAGGGCTTGAGTTGGTTAATAAATCCGGAAAGATGTTTACCCAAATTCTATCTTCGACCCAATTAACCGCTACAAAAGCGGAACAAGTATCCGTTACTACTCAAGAATTATTGCAGCGGACAGGAAAAGTAACTTCTACAATGAATGACATGGTGACAGACGCGAGCAATACTCTACAAACGTATCAATCTATTGCTTCAGCATGCGAAGAACAATCAGCCTCAATGGAGGAAGTCGGGGCAACGTCCGAAGAGCTTACGAGCATGGCTCAGAACCTTAAAGTCTCAATTGGAAAATTTCAGGTATAAAGTTGTATCGATAGTTTCTCGTCGTTGCGACCCTGCCGGCAGCACTCGGTCCGGCTCGGTCCTATTGGAATTGATATTACCCCGTGAACCTGAACCCTTTCGAGCGGAGTGTTGTTGTTTTAACCTAATAAGACCTCTCGTGCGTTTTGCCCGGGAGGTCTTATTATTGTACTTCAGTCACTTCTTATTTTAATGAAGGATTTGAGGTACAGAAATTGCAATCTGGTGAATGGAATTGTTCCCATATCCTTTTGCATTCCATGGAGCAGCTTTCGGTTGGACGTTGGCGTTGCTATCACGAGCCCGGGCTTGTAAAAAATAATGTCCTGGTACTGTGATATTCCACGGGTACTCCCAAAATGTCCATGTATAGGGTTTATGTTCGGGGCTGGTTAACTGAGCAGAGTTCCAAGTCATCCCATTGTCTATGCTTACTTCTACCTTACTTATTGTGCCTTTTCCAGTCCAAGCAAGGCCACGGACTGAATGTGGTCCAAGATGGATTTTTTCCCCCTTGGATGGCCAGGTAATTATTGAATTAACCTTCATTTCCGTTACCGGTACTGCGCCATGATAATCACCTTCATTAGTTATATAAACATAATCAATGGCCTGGAACGGGCCTTTAAAAGGACTGGAGGTGGCTGTGATTCGGGAGATCCATTTAACATGAGCCATACCATACCAACCCGGGACAATCAAGCGTAGAGGAAAGCCATGTTTATGAGGAATCGGTTGGTCATTCATTTTCAACGCTAAAATACATTCTGTCATTAAGGCTTTGTCCAAAGGTAAGCTGCGCTCGAAGTTCACAGAAGTATCCATATCAGGACGCAGACCTGAATCCGATCCTGTAAAAACCAGCTCTACAGCAGTTTCTTTAACCTTAGCCTGGTCAAGGATATAGGCTAAAGGAACTCCAGTCCATTTTGCATTACCGACAGCACCGATCTGCCATTGTTCCCCAGGTGTAGGCGGTTCCATTAAAGCACGTTTATTACCTGAGCATTCAATCGTTACGAATTTATCAACCTGAGGCATTTGTTTTAGCTGCTCGTAGTTAAAATTTATTGGACTATCTACTTCTCCACCTAAGAACAAAGCCCAGGATTCTAGCTGAATAGTAGGATAGGGCAAATGGTTTCGGGCATAAAATAGTTCATTTGGAGTAATCCACGTTAGAACATTGTTGATAGGTGATTCCATATTTTCCGGCATCACTTGGCGAGGTATTAATCCAGGCATATCATTAATATTTCTCGGTAAATCCTGATTCAGCATTTATATCTCCCTTTCTATTTCACTCAATTGAACGCATACGGGTCAGCACCTCTAATGAACCTGATTGTTTACTTCTACAGATTCATTTTCAGACTTCCTTTCAGTAAACATAAACCATATAAGTATTTTATCAACTTTATTGAATTATCATCCTTTATTTTAAAATAGACAGTAGTAAACAAAAAGTCGCCATGAGTTCAGCACAATATGTGGCTGTACCCATAGGCGACTTAAATAGTTTACATAGATTATGATACCGATAGACATTTACGTCAAAGAGTTCTACCTAATCTCAAATTACCTGTAGTACAAATCCTCGTTCTGTCAGTAATTCCTAACAAACATATAAAAACTTTAAGTATTTACTTTCCTTACTTAAAACGAATACTAATTGGGAAGCTCGCAATTCCGTCGACGCTTCTTTCCGACAATGTCTACTACCGATAAGCACCATATAGCAATCCCCCCGGAAAATCTGCCAATTGGTGAAATGTTTTCCCCCGTAAAATTATAAGTGATTAAAGCGAAAAAGCCCATGAAGCAAAGGAGGGTAAGTGCCCGATAAGGCCGACCAGTCAGAACATATCCTGAGCCTGGTAAAATCACAGCAGCAGTAATAATAAACCATCTTGGAAAATTGAAGGTAGGCATTTCCAGCATAATCTGTCAACTCCTTAGTTAAAGTTAGCGGGAGGCACTTATCTGGTTCAGTACCTTATGCAGTTCCAATATAGCTTGGAAGTGAGTTTGAAAAAATTCTTCACTAAAAATCAGATTGTTATAATCGACTGATCTGGTCATAACATATGCACTTAAATTCGATTTTGTCAGTAAGATAGTAAGTCTTATAAAGTCTTTCTGGAATAACAATTCAGCACATTTGTTACTTGCTGGAAATAATTGTGCCAGACTGTCCTCGATGTTTAAAGGATAATCATTGTCACCCAAAAACAATCGGTATTCCTGGTCATTAAGCCGAATATCACTGTGACTTTTCTCAAAAATACTAGGTTTGAATAAGTGATTACTCTGGGTTTCAATCCCTAGTTTACGCAGTCGAAAAAGAACAGCATTAGGAATATTAATATAAATCCGAACATAAAGGCGGGGCATTTGACGGAGGACGAGACTGTCTGTTTCAGGAACAATCTTCACCTCATACCCCTTATAGACACCGGATAAGATCGGAAACTGGGTCGAGTTTTTACTTAACTCATATTGATCCATATGGGGTGCAAGCTCGCTGTAAAACAACAATCCCTTTTGTTTGGCCTTTTGTCTGGAGCGCATAATTGAATATGCGCTCCAGACAAATAGTAAAATGACGCTGATAACCATAAGTAAATCCATTGTTTAATATCCTTGGGGACGGGGAAGACCCTTTGCGATAAATGTGGCAAGATTAACGTACTTGCTCCGGTGTCCCATAAACCACACTGAAGCAGCAATGTAGAACAAAGTACCGCACAACATATTGACACCATAGCCTAAATAGAAACCGGCGAAAACCCCGATTACCATTACTGACAAAACTATCACTGGCAACGGATGCCAAGGACTGATATAGCCACGTTTAATCGAGCCGATTGGCCACATTTTCCTGAATCTAAACATCATGATTGCCTTCAACATATAGTCATAAATTGCTGACAGGATGGAGAAGGCAATAACCTGGTCTAGTAGGCCAGTAAAAGCAAAACTGATAGCTATAGGGACCATGAAGACAATGGCTCGGTAGGGAGTTTTATATTTTGGATGTACCGCACTGAACCAGTTGGGAATCAGATGGTCATTAGCCATCGCCTGCCACGCTCGCGTGGAGTCAATAATACAACCGTTGGCGCTGGCCAGACAGGAGAGTATAGTCCCGACAAAGAGTGCTGCAATAACAAAGGGCATCTTGGTAGCAAGTGCAGCTTCATACAAGGGATAAACAGATGATCCTAATGTTTCCCAGTGGACTAATCCAGAACAAACATACCACGTTACAGTTGCACCTATGATCAGTGAAACTACTCCGGACAGCATTCCGAGTGGTAACGCTCGTTGTGGAGAACGACATTCTCCTGCACCCTGTACTGCTCCTTCAATACCGAGATAAAACCAAATACCGAATTGCATCGCTGCAATAATACCTATCCATCCGTAAGGAAGTGAACTCATTAACTCCTTAGTCTGTAAAAGACTGGAACCGGGAATATAAAATTTTGTAGAGAATAATAGGATGAAAATTGTTACATAGGCAATACCAGTTATCACAATGTTAATGTTGAGCGTAGCTTCAATCCCACGGTAATTTAACCATGTCAAAAATGCTAAGCCTAGAAAAATCCAAGGGTAGGGTGAAATAGCCGGGTTAAGAGTCTCCATTAACGCACCAATGACTATGGCATCTGATGCTTCCAACATTACATATTCGAAAATAAGCGCTAAACCCACGTTAAAGGCTCCCAATGGACCTAAAATATATTTGGCCTGGGCGTACTGCCCGCCGGTTTGAGGCAGAATACATCCAATTTCTGAGTTGATCATAACTAGACATACATACAATAAACCAACTGCCCAACAGGCAATGAGAGAACCCATTGAACCACCTTTTGCGATTGTGAAGTTCCACCCCATAAACTCCCCTACAAGCACAATACCTACTCCGAGGGCCCAAATATGTGCTGGTCCCAACACTCTTGAATAATCGTGTATTTTCTGAGTTTTCGTCATGACTGGTTCATCTAAATTTGTGCTCACAGAGTCATCTCCTTTTTGAAGTGTTTTTGCATTCCCGGATCATCTTGATCAAATGTTCCAAGAATAAAAGATTCGTCATATGTTTTATTGGTCTTCATAAAATCTACAATTACAAAACCAAATAAAATGGCTGACAAGGCCCATGCTCCCCAGTTCATTAGGACGTAAACACTCATTGGTTTTCCCCCTTTTCGTCATAAACCATGTTGTACATTTGTCGCATTTTTTTATTACCCCCGATTACTACGTAGTAAAGGAAACCACAAGTGGTGATTAATACTGCTATCAGGAGTTGAGGAACTAGGGTATAATCCATCCCACTGCCCTCACCCGCGCCTACGAGAACTGTTCCACGCAGGAGAATGGGTAACAACAAGCTAATATAGCACAGTCCCATAATGAATAGAATGTCAAACCACATCATTAAACCAGAGCTTTCACGTTGGAACATTATATCCGTCAAATACATGTCTTTTTTGTCTGTGGTCAGGTGAGACCTTAAGGCTATTAATGCAATCGTTGAAAATATGCCCAACGCTGCACCAATAACCATAATAATATATACACTATAATCAACAGCGGCCTGGGTAACTGTATAAAAAATTCCGCCCAAACAGAGCCATAATGCAATAATCATACAGGTAATTATTTTATTATCCTGAGAGAACATTTTGAGCATTTTTTTGTGTTGAGGATGATTTTCATCCTTGTAACCTGGAGTATCTTTGTAGGTCATCTAAAATCCTCCCTTTTACATCTTAAAAAATTCACACTAAATGGTGATTTATCAATGATTTAATTGATATTTTTCAATCACCCCCTAATAGAATTTCCCCCATCTCTAAACATTCCTTTAAAATTTTACTCTTGAGGCTAGAACAATTTTCGTTTCTAAATATCCGAAATACACTTACAAATCTCTAATTTAAAACCTTTTCACCTTCTTTCTCTCATTAATTGATTAATAATTCAGAATTTTCACTGATTTAATTGTAATCAGAATTGTTTTATTTGTCAAGAAAAACCATTAGTGCAAAATGGTTCATGTAGTGGAAGTGATTCTCAATTAAATTAGCTAAATAATCAAAAAAACTTAAGCCCAAAATCCGTTTAAAACCTTAATCTCAAACAACTCCATGACCGTTAAAAAGAATATTCAATTCAGATTTTTTTGATAACTTGTAAAATATTATTTCTGTTTTTTTTAGTTTATTCTGGTATAAAATCCCATCCTAAAATTGTAAATTTTCTTGTTACACTCATCCCAGATTCGGTGGTAAAAACTTTCCTTGAACTGATTTATTATCCCGATATTTCAACATCTAAACTCATTAAATTCTGTCTATTCTTAGCATGTTTCAGAAGTATTTCTGTCGTCTTATAGTCAATATCCCTTTAATATAATAGGGCTAAATTTACTTCAACGTTAAATACCTGTTAATCAGAATATTCACAATATTTAAATTTTCAGAGATAGATACTTTTGAACAATTTAAATAAAATTTAAAAATTATTTTTATAAAATTTTCAAGAAAATATTAGCTTCTGTATTATACCAGTTTATAATTTTATTCATTTTTATATAATATATTAATAATTCAAACTTATTACGAAGTCCCAAAGTCTTGTCTGTTGTATTACACATTACTATTTATTAAACTTTTATATGTCAATTATCAGATATCCGTATCCAAATATTCTTGGAATTCAAACGACAATAGAATATACTAACACAAAGCAACTGGAGGAAAACTGGAGGAATGCATTATGAAAGAAAAAGAACTTGAAGCTTTGTTACATGAAAATAGACATTTTAAACCCTGTGAAGAGTTCCTGTGTAAAGCAAATGTCCAAACGTCGGATGTTTACAAGGAGTCATCTGAAGACCGCTTAGGGTTTTGGGCAACACAATCTGAACGTTTAACATGGTTTGAACCCTGGACTGAAGTATTAGATTGGAAACCGCCATTTGCTCAATGGTTTGTGGGCGGTAAATTAAACGCTGCCTATAATTGTGTAGATCGTCACATTAGCACTTGGCGGCGCAATAAAGCAGCCATCATTTTTGAGGGTGAGAATGGAGATAGTCGGGTTCTCACTTATCAGGATTTATATCGAGAAGTATCTCAATTTGCCAATGTATTAAAGTCTTTGGGAATCAAAAAAGGTGATCGGGTAACTATTTATCTTCCCATGATTCCTGAAGCAGCTATTGCCATGCTTGCTTGCGCTAAGCTCGGGGCTCCACATAGTGTAATTTTTGGCGGTTTCAGTTCAGAATCATTGAGCGACAGAATAATCGATGCCCAAGCTAAGGTATTAATTACCTCCGATGGTAGTTTTCGTAGAGGGAATATTATTCCGCTTAAGGATAATGCTGATACTGCTTTACAAAGTGTTGAATGCATAGAGCATGTTGTTGTCGTGAAACGTACTGGTAACGAAGTGAATATGCAAGAAGGACGAGATATCTGGTATCACGACGCTATGCAAAATGCTCCCCTTTCATGTCCTGCTGAACCCATGGATGCTGAGGATATTCTCTTCATTCTTTACACCAGTGGAACTACGGGTAAACCTAAAGGTGTAGTACACACAACTGGTGGCTATATGGTAGGTGTTTCGACAACTCACGATTGGGTCTTTGATCTTAAAGAAGACGATGTGTATTGGTGTACAGCAGATGTTGGTTGGATAACTGGCCATAGTTACATTGTTTATGGTCCTTTAGCTAATGGTGCTACTGTATTAATGTATGAGGGTACTCCAGATTTTCCTGCTAAAGACCGCTATTGGGAGATTATCGAAAAATATGGTGTTTCTATTTTCTATACCGCTCCCACAGCAATCCGAACATTTATGAAATGGGGACCAAGTCACTTACAGAGAAGAGATCTCTCCAGCTTGAGGCTATTAGGTTCTGTTGGTGAACCTATTAACCCCGAGGCTTGGATGTGGTATCACAAATACATTGGCGGTGAACGTTGTCCAATTGTTGATACTTGGTGGCAAACGGAGACTGGCATGATTATGATGACTCCCTTGCCTGGTCTAACTGCAACCAAACCAGGATCCTGTGCAAAGCCTTTCCCAGGCATAAGCGTGGATATTATTGATCAAGACGGGAATTCAGTACCCAAAGGAAGCGGCGGATTTATCGCCATACGTGAACCATGGCCCGCAATGCTTAGGACCGTTTACAATGACCCTGATCGATATGTGAGTGCTTATTGGAGTAAGTGGGAAGGAATATATTTCGCCGGCGACGGGGCAACGTGGGATGAGGAAGGTTATTACTGGCTCTTAGGTCGTGTCGATGACGTTATTAATGTTTCCGGACATCGCATAGGAACAGCTGAAGTGGAGAGCGCCTTGGTGGATCATCCATTTGTTGCTGAGGCAGCTTGCATCGGAAAGAATCACGAGGTAAAAGGTCAAGCAGTTGTGGCTTTCGTGAGCTTAAAAGAAGGGCATGAGATTCCCGATGGATTTATTAATGAGCTTAAAGCCCACGTTGCTATGAAAATTGGAGCCTTAGCACGCCCAGATGATATTTTCTTAACTGCAGAATTACCAAAAACTCGGAGTGGTAAAATCATGCGACGACTTTTACGTGATATCGCTGAGGGCCAGACCTTAGGGGATACTACAACTTTAGCAGACCCTTCGGTTGTTAATTCCTTGAAAAAACAATACGATGATGAAGGCTTCAAAATAGCAATGTAAACCATTTCAACAATTAACAAGTAAGTCTTAAGGAGTTTGATATTAAGGTTTTTTACCGACAAAAGTAAGGTCCATCCTTCAGCTGAAGGATGGACCTTACTTTTGTCGGTACAGTAGCACTAGGCGTGCTATAGTTGGTCAGTTTTTTCGAAAGCTTTGACCGATCAACTGAGTTAAATCTACAGTTGCCCCGTGCACCATCGTTTCCCCGTTTATCCAATCGTAAGACTCCCACTTCTTGTTCAGCTTTAGCTGAACGAGTTCACTCAAGTTTTATTGATGACACAATGTCAAGCTTTGAGGATTTTAAGGCCGGAATTATTGATGCTATTAGCATCAGGGTTACACCTGCCAAAACGTAGGTTATATAAGAGCTTACAGGGAAATGAATGTCTTGTGAGTTGTTTGTTCCCGCCAAGATAACGATCATTAATGTTCCGGCCATGACACCTAGTAACCCGCCTATTGTTCCACCTGAAAGTGCTTCAATAAAAATCATCTTAACCGTTTGAACCTTGCTCATTCCCATTGATCTGAAGACAGCAAGAGAACGCTTACGAATGAGAAAGCTTATCAGTAAATTGTTCAATACCCCAAAAACTCCAATAATAATTGCTAACATCGAAAATCCTGACATCAGTATCGTAACTTGTTGATTGGAACTCATATATTCTTCCTGTAGTTTATTTTTTGTCTGTAAGTAAGGCTTAAGCCTAATAAATTCCGTCTCGATTTTCTTAAGCACATCCTCAGGATTTTGGGATGTCTTGATAAAAAAACCAGAATAATACTTATACTGCATATCTGCTTTTAGAAATCTTTGCGAGACTAAACCATAGTTTCTACTATTTGCAAAGTTGTCAAAGAAACCAATTACTTTATAGTCCTTTTCACCGCTGTTCAGTTTAAGCTTGATTAGATCCCCTTCGTTTAAATTAAGCTTTTTCTTTAAAGTATGGGTGATTAAAATATTACGCCCTTCATCAAGTCGTTCAAACTCATCTTGAATATCTCCATCCATATCAATGTTCCAGAAATCTAAAATCTTGCTTTTATCAACCCCTTTGATGCGAGATATTCTCTCATTTTTATTGACAATTTCTACTCCGTAAGCCTCATAATCTCCATATACTTCTTTCACTCCGTCAATACTAAGCAGCCTGTTTTCTAGATTTCTATCGGCTTCCTCTGTATACATTTCAATATCATATAGAGTATTTTCGAACTGATCTGTTATGCTTATGACATTATCATAGCTGGCAGTATTAATTAAGAGTAAGCAAGCTATACCAATAGCGAGCATCGATATGTTGTTGATGATATTTTGATTCTCTCTCAAATTTTTGGCGGCAAGAATCCCTATGTTCCCAAAAACATAAACATACAATGTTTCAAAGATCCTGACAAAGACTGAAGTAATATTAGGTACAAGCATTACAATGGCGGTAAGGGTAAGAATCATCCCCACACTGCCCAAGATAGGCCTTAAATCATCCGAATCGATGAAGGAAGAACCTAAAGCAATGATCAAGAAAACTATGCCTAGTATCAGCCACAGCCTTCTTCGTTTAGTATTCTTTTGCACAGAGTTTAAAACGATGTCCTTGATGGGAATTTTCGATACTTTTAAGATAGGGATAATCGAGCTCACCAAGCAAAGAATTACCGCCATCAAGAAGGCTAACACAAAATTTGCTCCCGAAAACTGGATTGTCGCATTGAATTCCATTCCGTCAGATCCATTCGCCATTTGACTTAAGGCAAAAGACATAAGATATAAAATTCCTACCCCTACACCACATCCTAAAACTCCACCGACAATCCCGTATAAGACACTTTCTCCTAATAATAAATAGTTTGTCATTCGTTTTGTAGCACCAATACTTCTAAAGGTCCCTATGATTGGAAGCTTTTCAGTAGTAATCACCTTAAAGGAAGAGTAAATAATGAAAATGCTCATAAAAAAAACAATCGATGACAACATCAGAAATATTGCCGATATCATAGACGTTTCGCGTTTTATTTCCTCAAGGGGAAAAAGTTCAAACACCTTGTAGTTCATATAGTCATTAGACAACAACTCAATCATTTCTTGTTTGTCTTCAGGCTTAAGAAGCTTGATATAGACAGACCCTACCTTGCCGCGGGCATTGTTAAAAGAACTCAAAAAATCCCTCGGGACTACTGCAGAGATTGATTTGGATTTTGCCTTAAAAAATCCTGTCGAGGAACCTATTCCACATATTGTGAATCTTTGTCTCGATGTTTTCTGACCTTGTACTAATACCAGGTCCAGACTGTCTCCTACCTTCAACTGATACTTTTCTGCAACTGATTTACCAATGACGATCTTTCTGCCTTCAAAAGGGTATAGGTTAGACTGCTGCTCAATCGTAAATGGATTCATTTTTTGAAGGTCTTCAATCGCTGCTCCTGTCAAGTTAATACTGATTTCTTCATTCCTGTTGAGTTTATATACTGCATTTTCCTGAATCTCACCCATGATATATTCCGTACGGTCTTTATAAAGCTCCGCTTTATTCATATAGAAAAAAGGGGATGAGGATTTTTCGGTTGGAACGATCGTAATATCCGCATTACCATAGGAGTCTTTTATTCCTTTGATAATCATTTCCTCTAGACTCCCAGAAATAGCGATCGAAGCAAAAAATACCCCCGAGGATAGAACGATTGCCAATATTATTAGAAAAGTACGTAACTTTTTTTCATATATACTTTTAAAGATGAACTTGGTAATGATACCCAATTTTATCACTCCTAAAGCAACTCCGATGTAGTGAACTCGTTCAACTAAAGTTGAACATCGAGTCTTCGGTGACGATAGTCTCCTGTGGAGAGTATCGCCGAAGCCGCTGATCCCAAAAGGTACCCTTAGCGGCGAAGGATGGACTCTACCCCCACCGAAGCAGAATAAGGTGTATCACTCCCACTTATAGAAGTGGGAGTCTTACGATTTAGATAACAATCAATACTTCTCTAACTCTGCTCTTTACTTTCGAAATCTATTTTCACATCGACATTAAATTCCGGAAGCAGGAAGCTGTCTGGATTTTCGATGGATATTCGTACAGGGATTATTGTTTCATTGTTCTTTAGAACTGCTTTCTCTGCAATGGACATAACTTTCCCTTTGTATGTTCGCGTTTTATCTGCTTGAGGATTTATGATAACTTCCGCACCTATCCTTACATCCTTAATAAATTCTTCGGCCACATCTGCTTCTATCACTATGCTGTCCTTATTCAGGATACTTAAAAGTTTTTTTCCTTCGTCATCTGAAATGATATCCCCTTGAACACAGCCGATTTCAGTGACTACCCCAATGGGAACATCTGCAATAATCTCATCCCCGTTTATGTAGCTTTTGTTCATCTTTTCCTGCATCGCTTTGAGATCAAGCTCCTTGGAGGTATATAGCAGGCTTTTCTGATCTATAGAAATTTTAAGCTGGTCCAGCTCTTGTTGGATTTTTTCCCTGGTGTTATCCTCGGAAAAAACCGCATCTTGGACAGATTTTTCCTTTTCATTAACAGTTTTCTTAAACTCATTAAGCTCATTTAGTGACAATGCACCAGCATTATACAATGCTTCTCTAGCCGTTAAATCCTCTAGTGCTTTATTCAATAAGTTCTCTGCATGTTGCTGATCATTGATATATTTTCTAATATCAGGGTCAGTGTTTTTATCCAGACTGCGACCTTTTTCATCATAGTCTTTATTTAAGCCGGATAATTCAAGTTGCAAAGTCTTTACTTCAAGTTCTTTGTTTCGAATTTGGGATAAATAGTCCTGAGAGTCTAAGCTTATCAAAGTATCTCCCGTCTTTACTTTTTGCCCTTCAATCACATTAATCTTAGTCACTACTGTTGAAAAGTCAATTGTGATATTTTTCACCTCTGTGGACTTAACAGTACCAAAGGCTTCTATGACCTGCTTTGTTTCTACTTTGGCTACACTTTCATCCTTGTTTTTTTCGGTCTCTTTACCGCATCCTGAGATACCTAACATCAATACTCCGATAAGTCCTATCGTAAGTAATTTTTTCATGGTTGACATACCTTCCCGTCTTTTAAGTTAATGATTCTTTGACTATAATCTGCCGCTTCCCCCGAGTGTGTAACCTGTACAATAGTCCTTCCTTTTTCCTGATTAATGGACTTCAGAAGTTCCATAACCCCGGTTCCCGTTTTCGAATCAAGGTTTCCGATTGGCTCATCAGCTAAAATAATCTCGGGCTCATTAATGAGTGCTCTTGCAATAGCTACCCTTTGCTGCTGGCCTCCTGATAGTTCCTTTGGTGTATGGTTTCTTCTGTCTGTTAGACCTACAATATCTAAAATTTGATTTAGCTCGTCCTTATAATTTTTAATTTTCTTCCCGTCTAGTAGAATAGGGAGAAGAATGTTTTCTTCAACACTTAAATTTGGTATGAGATTATAAAATTGAAATACAAATCCTATCTCTTTTCTACGCATCGAACTTTCATCTTTATCCTTCATTTTTGAAATCTCTTTACCATTTACTCTGATGCAGCCAGAGGTTGGTTTATCAAGCCCACCTATTAAATATAAAAGAGTACTTTTCCCTGAACCTGATGGTCCCATAATTGATACAAACTCACCCTTGTGAATAAGTACATTAATATCCTTTAAAACTTCCACGTCCACAGTTCCTAACTCATATACCTTACATAAGTCTAATGTTTCGATAACTGATTCCATTTTCCCACCTCAAATATACTAAAATTGGCAATAGTAAACCTTCTCTTATGATTATTATCTAAAACGATAAGAGTCACTACTAAACCTCAATATTCATACTAACTCTTAATACATCTTCTTTCATATTTGACGTAGAATCTCGGTTAAACACTTCATATTTTTAAGGTGTATTATTTTTATTCTATCCTAATGGTCTTAATTTCCTCTAAACACTTTATTAATAAAATATAAATTGTCTCATTAAGAGAAGCCACAGATCAACTAGCACTTTTCGATGAGATATGTTTATCCAATCGTAAGACTCCCACTTCTTCAAGTGGGAGTAGGCCCCCGTACCCTGCTTCGGTGGGGGTAGAGTCCCCCACCGAAGTCTCGATGTTCAGCTTTAGCTGAACGAGTTCACTTAGGACAAACTTTTTCAAGACAAATAAGTTCCGGTGGATTATTAATCTGATTTGTAAAGCAAATTTTAGCGACATTATAGTCTTTTTGGCTTAACTTTGATGTAAAACTTTCTAAAGCCTCTTTTTCCTTTTTACCATTTTTATGTCCAGGATATATAATCAGTAATATTATACCGTTGGATTCGAGTATATCTAAGCATTTCTGAACTGCCTCAATGGTAGTTTCATTTTTTGTAGTGATTTCATGATTTCCCTTGGGAAGATATCCCAGATTAAATATAACTAATTTAACGTTTTCTTTTATGTATTTATCAATATTTTGGTGGCCATCAAGAATTAGTTCAGCTCTTTCAAGGAAATTTAATTCTTCAAGCTTCTTTCTAGTATTCATAACAGCATCTTCTTGAATATCAAAAGCATAAACTTTTCCTTTTTCGCCAACTAAACGGCATAGCAAAGCAGTATCATTTCCATTTCCCATAGTGCAATCAACTGCTGTATCCCCATTATCTAATTTTAAGTTGCATATTTCTTTTGATATTTCAACAACATTAATAAAACTATTCTTCATCCTTCTAGGTTCTTCCCCTCACTATTTTCTTCTTATGGGACAAGCCACATTTCATTTCCATTCATCTGACATTGCAATTATTTCTTCTTTTTTAATTTGCCTTCTGCTTGTTTAATATTCTCAGCAACTCTAAATTTAACGATCCTACTTATTAATAGATAAGGTAGTGGCTTTTCAATAGGAAATTGAATTGATCCTTTTGCTCCTTTATATTCGGATAATTCCTCTTTAAATGCCTCAATTCCACTAGGAGCTGGATAAAACCCTATATGATTTTTATAAGCTGCAAAATGCACCAGATTTCCATGTAACTCAAAAGTAGGCATTTTATAACTTATTTTTTCTTTTGCGTCTGGTGCAGACTCCTTTATAACTTTTCTTAACATATTAAGTATTTCCTGAATCTCAGGAGGAAAGCTAAAAATATAGTCATCAATTGACTTAGCAGTGGTTTTGTTTTCTTCCATGACTTCTCCTTTCTATGCCCGTTCAGTAGTCTTCATCTTTTTGAGAAAGTAATCGTAGCCAGAGGAAGTGAACTCTTGATTTCATATAATATTTTTAGTAAATCTTGGTTTCTGATATAATGTCCATACAAACAAATAATAAGGAGAATAATTATGTTTCGAACAATTCTTTGGTTTATATACTTTTGGATGCACCTTATAGCCATTCAACCGACGCTTTTAAAAGTTAACCGATTAGCAAGGATGGGGAAAACGGCCGAACATGACCAGCTCACAAACCAAACGGCAAAGGAATGGGCCCATTCTCTCGTTAAGCTTGCAGGTGTTACTGTTATGATCAGCGGAGAGGAGAATATCCCTTCTGAAGGCGCTGTTCTTTTTGTAAGCAATCACCAAGGAAATTTCGATATCCCTATTCTCCTAGGTTATGTTGATAAGCCAAAGGCATTTATCGCAAAAATCGAGCTGTTAAAGTTACCCCTAATTCGAACTTGGATGATACATATGAAATGTGTTTTTATGGACCGTTCAGATATACGGCAATCTCTTAAAGTCATTAATCAGGCTGCAGATCATCTTAAAGAAGGTTATTCGATGGTTATTTTTCCAGAAGGCACTCGGAGTAAAAGTGAAACTCTTGGAGAATTCAAACCTGGAAGCTTGAAGTTGGCATTAAAGGCTGGTGTTCCTATTGTTCCGATTACAATGCGCGGTTCTTATAAAATAATGGAACAAAATGGCTTAAGGATTAAGCCGGCTCATGTTGAAATTAAAATTTTTGAGCCCATTCCGACCTCCAAACTAACCAAGGAACAAGCAGCAGAATTACCTGAAAGAGTACGAAAAATTATCGAACAGGGTTTATCGCGTTAGACGTTTGAATTGACAAATTACCTTTTCGTTGTCCACTCCTGTGAGTTGTATTTTTTAACTAACTGTTCTGTCATAAGTTTCTCTTCCTTGGTTAGAACTGAAGGGATAAGTTCTATATTCATAATTTTTTTGAATCCTAAACATATCTCTCTTTCTAGCTCATCGATCGTCACTGGTCGCGTCCATACTTCATCTAGGGCACAGGCCTTGGCCCTAAAGCTTTTTAACAGACGCTGACGGACTTCTTCGTTGGGAAGTTTTAAAAGTCTGAATAAAAGTTCCGAATCAAAATGCAAGATTATAGAGCCATGTTGCAAGAGAATTCCATTTTTACGCATTTGGGCACTTCCAACAAGCTTCTTTCCAGCTACTACGAGTTCATACCACGAAGGAGCATCAAAACAGGCTGCTGTTCCAGTATGCGTTGAACTTCCCTGAGCTACTATTTCAGCTGGCACTCCGACTGCCTTTATCCCTATTAATAACGCTTCACTTATTTTTAAATAGGATTGAATAATTGTCCCCTTAACATGTTCGTCAGACTCCGGGACAATGACACTATAGGTCAGCTCATACTGATGTAACACCGCCCTTCCACCGGTGGGCCTCCGTACAACATCAATATTGGCCTGATGACAGGTCTCTGCATCCACTTCTTTAGCATAGCCTTGAGCATAACCTAGAGATAGAGTAGCTGGCCTCCAGCCATAGAACCGCAAAACTGGTTGGTGATTGATACTCCTATTCATAATATCCATAATAGCTTCATCGATAGCCATGTTCTCAGCACCAGAATGAACGGAGTAAGGCAAATATCTCCACGTTTTCATCTTTTCTCACCTACTTATCTAAACCAGAAATAAGTTCCAACCAGGATCTTTTCGTTTCTTCAGAGGTAAGCGGTCTTGGGTAGTTATAAAATTCTTCCCTGGGGGATTCATTATAATAAGGACGGTTACATCCTGAACAACCCGAGGTCTGAAAGGCCTCACCTGAAAAAAGATAATCCCAAAGCTGGTCTAAATGCATGGAAAAGCTTACAATCTTGCCCACTCGAAAGATAAACTCATCTGCTCTAGCATATTTCCTGCGAATTAAATAATGAGCAACCTGTATTCGGCGATAATGATTCAACTCTGGTTTAGGTGATTGTTCCATGGGGGTCCCTTTTACAGGTGTGAATGCGAACAAGGCTACAGTGATTCCTTTATCATACATATCTTGAATGATTTTGACCATTTCCTCTTCCGTTTCCCCTAACCCTACGATAAGGTGGGTGCCAATATGTCCCGGAAACTTACCTGCGGCTTCTATGAGCAATTCATAGCGGCTTTCCCAGGATCCGTCTTTAGCCCGTGCAAACACCTCTGGTGTAGCAGCATCGAGTGCTAAACTTACACGTTCCACACCATGCTTAAGAAAATCTTCAATCTCAGCGAGGCTTCGTGGCCCTGCAGAGACACAAATTGGCATATCGGGGCTCTTTTCCTTTATGGTTTTAACGAAGCCTTTAGTTTCCTCTAAAGCCTTGCCATCCTGGACAACCTGAAAACAAACCCTCTGCATGACTTTTTGGGCTTCGGGTATTTGTAACCCTTGAATAACCTCTTGTTCACTAAATTGTGGCCAAACCACTCTGGAAAGCAAATTAGTCTTCGACTTACTCTCGCGGGCTTGAGCACAAAAGGCACAATTGAACTTACAATGTTCTCCCACCATGAGGTAGGCAGTCGTCGGTATGGCATCTGTTTTTATGTTATTTAAGCCTAATACTTTAGCAGTTCCTGCCGAACAACGGATCATAGAGCACAACACTCCTCTCCACGTTTGATTATCAGCCCTTTTTCCTCAGCTAATTGCCGGGCCTTCGGAGTAGGTATCACGATTCTATTGATTCCCAACGCTACCGCAGCCTCATCAAGCTTTTGACGATAACTCCCTTTAGGGCGCATGCAACCAAGAGCGAGAGGAGTTTTCGGGAAGCGTACTCTCGCTTTAACAAGAAAACAGATGACCTCTTCCAAATTCGGGGGATTTCGGTCAGCGTATAGAGTGCCTGGAGTAGGAATAAATACGTTCAACACCAACCCATCCAAGCCAATATCCTCAAGAATAGCCAAGGCCTTTTCCTCTCCACTCCAGATTCCACCCTTTAAGCCGAGAGTTAAATGGGGAATAAGCTTCACATGTTTACGCAGATCTCGATAAACTCGAATATAATCCTCTAATTTATGTTCGAGGCCGTATACTTCACGAATAGTATCTTCATCTCCGACAAAATCAAAAGAAACGACATCAGCCAACCCTTTAAGTAGTTGAACTTCTTTCTCATCAATTAGCCCTACGTGAAAATTCAAACGCACCTTCCTTTTTTTTAGCTCATGTAAGAGGTCTAAGCGATTCCAAAAAGGAACCTTGCCATCATGTGTACATCCACCGCTGATTAACGCGCTGGAAAAGGAAAGCTCCGAGGACAACTGGGAGGTCAGCTCTTGGATATCTGTCATCCCCTTAAGATAATATCCACCACAATGTGCGCAATTGAGAGAACAAGCCGTTCCAGTTAAGCTTACACTTTCTGTCTTAGTCGGAAAATCAAAGTATATCTCTGCCGGAAAATTATTTACGCGTATTTCCCAGCCCCTTTTAATCCAGTTATTGGTCTCAACCGAATAAGGATTTATTTCAAAAACGCTACTACTTTTTTGATCCAAATCGTTCTTCTCCTTTTTGTTTTTTTTAATGTGATATAAGTTCTTACATAAAGTTTGTCTTCTCCGTAACATTGAAAATCATGATACCTAAGACCAACATTCTATCCAATATTAATAGTAAATATTTGGAGAGAGCATGCTCTTTTTATATTTACTATTAATTATCCGTCTCCTATGTTACACAAAGGGCAACAGTATCTCCACCCGAACTCCACGCTCATTTCGATTTGTTGTGGATATCTTCCCCCCATGCTGATCAAGGATGCGGTGCACAACGGATAACCCTAATCCAGTCCCTGTTTCCTTCGTCGTAAAAAACGGGTCATAAATGTAAGGCATGGCGTCTGGCAAAATACCGGGTCCCTCATCACTTACGGCGAAGCCAACAAAGCCGTCTTGCTGAACCCCCTCAAGGTGAATCACACCGCCCTCCCCCTGAGCATCGATGGCATTAAGTAAGATATTTAAAATGACTTGCTTAATCTGATCCGGGTCCACCTCAACCTCTTGCCGGTCAATAGGATTGCGCACTTGTTCTAACTCAATATGGTTTTGCCACAGGGCAGGCTGGA